>Ga0310810_10004819_pt1 | contig 14983 bp, 12 predicted proteins | sample NCmetagenome_FD_207641 | JGI IMG/M metagenome (GOLD analysis project Ga0310810, IMG submission 207641) | Soil microbial communities from experimental microcosm in Duke University, North Carolina, United States - NC | ecosystem: Engineered > Artificial ecosystem > Soil microcosm > Unclassified ...
TCACCTATCGTCATATATCCCGGATGCAGCGCGAGGTACGCTCTTGCGCGTGGCGCGATAAGCAGTTGACGACAATCAATATAGACATATTGTTATATTCACATACACGACAGACAAGCTTTGAAGCGGGCCGGTCCGACGCGTCACTCCGAAAAGGCCGCTCATTGAGGAGAGAGGGATTGACATCCAGCTCGCGCCGACTCAGCGGATATCAGCGCATCGTATTGGTGTTCATCGGGCCGGCTATCTCAGTAATCGCGAGCCTCGGCCGCGCACAAACTCCCGTCGACGAAATCCTGCCACCACCAAGGTTGGGGCGATCAAGTCGCCATCGAAATCCCAAGCGGGAAAAGCATCGTCACGATCGCACCCAGCTTTCACCAACCGATGCTGCTGGCGAACCTGACGCAAACAATCTGCTTCGAAGCATGCGACCAGCGCCGCAAGCGCGACATGCCGACAGGCCATATCCTCGCCTTCCCGTCCGAGCGCGTTCGCCGCGCCTGACCTCCAACCATGTCAATCGCGCGAGACCATCAGGCTGGCTTCCCCTTCGCGGATCGTTTGGCGCTGGACATCCGCTCGGCCGGTCGAATGTCCGCCATGGGGCAATGCGGAATTCCGGCAACCTCACCTAACCTTCAATCTGTTGTATGATCTTCCAGTCTAGACGCGGCAGTCACAAAGGTATCTGCGGATGAATAAGATGACCGCCTTTCTTGAAGAGCCGCCTCCGCGGGTCTTGCTACAGCTCGTCAGGTCGCGCCTGAGCAGAGAGGCCATTGCCTCCTTTTTGAAGGCGCTCGCGGAAATTTCGCACCGAGTGCGTCGCGAGTTTCTCGAGCTGCAGCGCGCCCATCAAAGTGTCGGCCTGCTGTCGTACCTTCGCCGGGTTTCCCAACGCCGCCAAATCCTACAACGCGCGGTCTTTGAATTAGAGAGTCTCATCAAACAGTACTTCGATGAAAGTGTCCGAGTTTTGCATCATTACAATTCCGTCTATTTTCCGCACTTCGATTCCGGCTTGTCGCGCCTTGTACCCCAGGTTCTGGGCCGCTTCGACGGTGTCGCGGAGCTTGAACTGGCAAGAATCATTCTGGAGCGCAACGCGAGGGGGGGTGCCGTCGGCATTGCCGAGCGAATTCGGGGACTTTGGGGAGGAAGGTCGAATGCCCCCTCAGAGCGGGGCTCGAACGTCGACTGACCCGGGCGGCCGAGGAGTGATCTCGGCCTGCCGGCTCCCAATCTCCTGCCTCGGACGATCCCCGAGTGCCCGCGACGTGATCCTTGTTAGTCGCATTGACACGAAGGATATATTAACATAGCCACAAAGACCTCACGGGCGATTCAGCGAGCACGCCCTAGCGAAAGAAGCCGGCCCAACGATGGAGCCGGTCGTTGAGGGGGAGGTTCTGAGGTGGGAGTAGGCTACAAGATCATCGCTGTTCTTCTGCTGTCCAGTTGCAGCGGCGTGGCGTTCGCACAGGATGCGAGCGCGCCACCGGAAAAGAAACCAGCAGACGCGAACCAATCCGCCACTGAACCATCCAAGGCCGATGACGGCAGTAACGCCATTGTAGTCACTGGTTCTCTGATTCCGCGGCGAGATTATGTGTCATCCTCGCCGATCGTGTCGACGTCTTCGGAATCCCTTGCTACCTCCGGACCGGCCGGCACGATCGACAAGGGCCTCAGTCAGCTGCCGCAGTTCACACCCACCGCTGGGTCCGGGTCATCTTTCCCGAACCGTCTCGGCCAAGCTCTGCTCAATCTGCGCGGCCTTGGCTCGAACCGAATGCTGATCCTGCTCGACGGCCGCCGCATCCAGCCGTCCGCGCCCGACGGAACCGTCGACGTCAATCTCATTCCGACCAGCCTGATTGATACTGTCGAGACGATAACAGGGGGTGCGTCCGCGACCTACGGATCGGACGCAATCACCGGTGTCGTCAATTTCAAGTTGCTCAGCCATTTTCAGGGCCTGCGCTTGTCGTCACAGTTGAGTCTGCCGGAGATCAATAGCGGCGCCTCCCTCAACGCCAGCGGCACGTACGGCACGGCCTTCGCCGAAGGCCGCGGGTCGGTGATCCTGTCGCTCGATTACACGCATCGCGACGAGGTGTTTGCCAAGGAGCGGCCCTTTTATGTGGTGACGCGCAGCAATGCGATCCTTCCCTTGGCGACCGTCAATTTCGGTGGCACCCTGCCGTCGCAAGCCGCGGTCGACACGGTGTTCGGGACATATGGCATCGCCCCGGGGTCAGTGAGTGCGAAGCGCCCCATCGGTGTGAACTACGATGGAACGCTGTTTAGCCCGAATCCGGTCATCAACTACCGCGGGCCCCTCGACGACCAGTTTTTCGAATTCAACGGCGGCCTGATCAACTCGGCCGGGCGGGATTACTCGATTCAACCGACGATGGACCGTTACAACGCCTACGCCCGGGCGAGCTACGATCTTGGCGAGGTGGAGGTTTACGCAAGCGGTCTCTACAACCACTCTAAGGTGGACGTGAACATCTCGTCGATCGGCCTGGGGCAGATCGCCAGCGCCAATGTTTCGATACCCGTGAGCAACCCGTTCATCCCGGCGGATCTCAGGACGCTTTTGAATTCGCGTAGCAATCCCAACGCCAACTTCGCAGCGACCTATCTACTAACCAGCATTCCACCGGTTCAGTTCCGCACTATTGGCGACATCTACCAGATCCTGGGCGGCGCGAAGGGCAAGATCACTGAAAGCTGGTCGTGGAATGCCTACGCGACCTACGGCAAGACCAAGACCGAACAGACCATCACCGGCTTCTCCCTATCGCGGGTGCAGCAGCTGCTCGACGCCGCCGATGGCGGAAACGCCTTGTGCCAGGGTGGCCTGAACATTTTCCGGGCGCCGGAAGATATCTCACCGGCGTGCCGCGACTACATCGCGAACTCAGGTACGGTCGACAGCGACTTTGACCAGACGGTGCTTAACGCATCGGTCCAGGGCGACATCGTGCAACTGCCCGCAGGCCCTCTCCAGATGGTCTTCGGGGCCGAATATCGCCACAACAGCTTCGATAGTCGTCCCACTGCCAATTTCGTCGCTGGCGATGTCGTGCCGCAAGGCAAGATCCTGCCGGCCCGCGGGAGCCAGTCGGTCAAGGAGTTCTTTACCGAAGCGCTTATCCCGGTGCTCCGCGACCTGCCGCTGATCGAGTCGCTAAATGTCGGCCTTGCCTATCGCTACTCCGACTACAGGACCTTCGGTGGCGTGAGCACCTACAAGGCTGATGTCGACTGGTCGCTCTTCGGCGGGCTCATGGCGCGTGGGGGCTACTCTCATGCCATTCGGGCGCCGAGTCTGTCCGACCTTTACACGCCGGCGTCGCTGACCTCGGTCGCTCTCGGAACCCCCGGCGCTACGAACAAGAACGGCGATCCTTGCGACGTGCGCAGCAGCTACCGCCTGGGAGCCGACGCCGCGCAGGTTAAGAGTCTCTGTCTCGCACAGGGCGTGCCGGCATCGATCATCGACAGCTACACCTTCACCAATACCAACGTGTTTCCATCGACGACCGGCAATCCCAACCTTAAGCCGGAGACCGCCGACACCTACACCGTTGGGGTCGTCTGGCGCTCGCGCTTCTCGACTCCGGTCCTGCGCCGCTTCCAGGTGTCGGTGGACTACTACAATATCAAGGTCGAGGACGCGATCGGCTCGGTTCCGTTCCTGAACTCGCTACGCAATTGTTTCAATGCCGACGACGTGTCCAATCCGACATACTCACCGGGCAACATCTTCTGCGGCGGCATCGTCCGCAACTCGCTCGGCCAGATCACCCAGGATTCGACGGCTCCGGTGCTCAATCTTGCGGCCTACAAAACCCAAGGCATCGACAGCCAGGTCGACTGGCGGCTGCCACTGGACGATTTCGGGCTGGGCCGCGGCGCAGGCACGCTCTCATTCAACTATGTCGCCACGCGCCTGCTAAAGTTCGTCGTCCAGAGCTACGCCTCGGCGCCGGCCCTCGACTTCGCGGGCTCGAGCCAGGGCTCGATCACCAACAGCGTACTGCCGAAATGGAAGTCGGTCTTGACAACCACCTACGAGAACGGCGGCGCGGCGCTCAGCTTCCGCTGGCGCTACATTGGCAAGGTGCAGGACGTCAGCCGAGTGACGACGGTCGGAAGCACGGTCCCGGGCGTTCCGGCGGTGAGCTATTTCGATCTCAACGCGAAATATACTCTTGGCCTGGCCAAGGAGCGGGACCTCGAGTTGCGCGCAGGGGTTAGTAACCTGACCAACCGACGTATCCCCCAAGTGGGACCGGTCCCAGGTACGACCGATCCGACCACTTACGACATAATCGGGCGCACGTTCTACATCGGGGCAACAATCAAACTGTGAGACTGGGTGGACTTCGCCTGCCGCTCGTCGGGCGTGGTGCGTCGCCTGATGCCTACCAATCGCTCCACCGCCAGGGGGGCGTAGTGGCGCGCCGCTCTATCAGGTGGAGGCCACTGGCCTGAGCGCCGCGATCCGATAGGGCCGCACCGAGACAAGCTCGAACACCTTGGCGGAGACATATGGATCGGCGGCCGCGATGCGGGTCGCCTCGTTCTGATCGGCCGCCTCGAGGATGACCAGGCTCCCGGCCGGCCTCCCGGTGTCGTCGAGGATGGGCCCGGCCAGCGGCAGGTGATCGCCGAGGCCTTTGCGATAGGCGATGTGCTCACCGCGTAAGGCTGTGCGTTGCTCCGGGGAGCCAATCTCGAGATATTCGACCAAAAAATGCGCCATGGCGGCTCCTCAGTTCAGGTTGTAAATCGCCAGCGTGCTTTCCCCCGCTTTCAGCCGCTCGAGGATTGCCGCTTCGTCCGCGTCGCGCCGTTTCGAGGCGACGACGACCTGCGCGGATTGCGCGCGGGGGACCACCACAACGCCATCGCGATCTCCGATCACCAGATCGCCGGGGTTCACGGTGAGTTCGCCGAAGCGCGTCGGGGCGTTGATCCAGCCTGTCGCCAAGCGGTCCTTCGCCGTTCCCTTGATGGACAACCCACGGGCGAATACCGGCAGGCCGACTTCCGCGAGGAGCGCGCCGTCGCGGACACAACCGTCTATCACCAGCCCACCGAGCTGGCGCGCAGCGGCCGCGGTCGACATGACCTCTCCCCAATAGCCGTGATCATATTGGCCGGAGCAGTTGACGACGAGCACGTCTCCCGGGTCGGCGGCACAGATTGCATAGTGTAGCCAAAGGTTGTCGCCCCCGGGGCTGAACACCGTCACCGCCGGTCCGCACAGGCGAAACCCGGGATCGATCGGCTTAATCGCGCTGGGCATTGCGCCGATCTGGCCGGCGGCCTCGTGCACGGTCGCCGTCGAAAGTCCGCGGGCCCCGGCCACGACCGTCGCGTCGACGCGCGCGAAACCGTCTAGGCGGATGGCGGACTTGGTCCCCGTCAGGTCGCCGAGAGCATTGGACTCGTCGCTCACGAGCGGCGGGTCTGCAGCTGATGGTAGCGGAAGCGTTCTCGCGCGCGGTCGAGCCGTTCGCCGCTTCGACAGGCCTCGCGGATGTGATCCTCAGCCGACCTGATCTCATTGGCGATGGCAAGAACCGCGGCCTCGTGCTCGCGAGGAATGACCAGCGCTCCGTCGGCGTCGCCGCGAAGGATGTCGCCCGGCGCGATCCTGGCGCCGCCGATGTTGACGGGACAGCCCAAACGTTCGACCTGCACGCGGTCCTTGCCCGTGCGCATCCAGTGACCGCGGCTGAAGACAGGGTAGCCGATCTCCCGGCACAGTGCGACGTCGCGATTGATCCCGTCGATGACCGTCCCAGCTAGACCGCGTCGATGGGCGATCTCGGTCAGGATATCTCCCCAGATAGTGGCGTCATCTCGCCCGCCGTTGTCGATCACCACCACTTCGCCAGCCGGCACGTCGTCGATGTAGTCGCCCACCGTCCCTGGCGGTTTGGCGGCCGGTCCGCACTGCAGCGTAAAGGCGCGCCCCGCCATCGAGAATTGCGGGTCGCAGCCCCGGATGCCATAACACTGGCCCGTTATGCCCAGTCGATCCAGGGCGTCGCTGAGCGTTGCGGTGTCGAAGCTCGCCGCGGCTTCTACGGCAGTGTCCAGGCTCACGGTTCCTCCTTCAACATGTGTTCGTAATCGCCTCCAAGGACCCGCGAGATGGGCGCGCCATTTGCGATGGCCTTAGCCATCGCGGCTTCGCGGGCGACGATCGCCTCAGCGACCGCAAGGACCTGCTCAATGTCGGCCGGCTTGATGAAGACAACGCCGCTGTTGTCGGCGAGCGCGTAATCGCCGGCCTCGACAATCACCGAACCCACCCTCACCGGCTGCCGATTGGCTACTTCGACCACCCGCCCGCGCGCGGTGAAGCAGGTCGTTCGGTTGGTAAACACCGCGAAGCCCAGCTCCCGCGCCTCGTCGATGTCGCGCACGGGCCCGTCGACGATCACGCCAGGAATAGCGCGCGCCAGCGCGCCGCGCGTCAACAGCCCGCCCCAGCTGCCCGCGTCGACGCCCGTGCGCTGCTCGACGACAATGACATCATCGGGGCCGGCGCTTTCGATCGCTGCGGTGCACAGGTGGCGTGGCGGACCCTCGGGGGGTGGGCCGACGTCGAGCTTCACGGTGACGGCCCGGCCGGCGATGCGCCCCTGGCCCGATTCCTGGCGCAACCCCGTGACGGCGCCGCCCAGTCCCAGTCGATCCATCGCGTCCGACACTGCGCAGCAATCCAGCGCTCGCAGACGCGAGACCCAATCGCTCACGGCAGCCAACGTACGAAGCCCATCGCGTTTCCTGTGCCGGCCTCGCTCCGATAGCACGGCACGTAATCGACGACAGTCGGCTCGAACCCGAGCTCGGCCATCGCTCCTGCGAGCGGTACCCAGTTCTTGATCTCCGAGGTCCCGTCCTGGAAGATGCCCTCGTCGAGAGCAGCCACCGGACGCATGTCGCGCTCGCGGAGGGCGGTGAAGAATAGCCGATCCACGGCCTCGTCGATGACGAAATGGGTCAGTCCGCCCGACGCGAGGATCGCCACCCGCGCGTCGCAGTCCCATTCACGGATCGCGCGCAGGACCGATCGGCCGAACGCCTCGCATCGCGCGACGCTCGGCTGGTTCGGCGGGTAAAAGGTATTGAGCAGGATGGGAACGGTCGGAATGGGCCGGTCTCGCATGATCCGCCGGAACACGAACCCGAACGCGTGCGGCGTCTCGGGCTTGGGCAACGCCTTCATGGCCGCGACGTCAAATTCGTCGGCCATCGCGTGCCGAATGATCTGCAGGGCCAGTTCGGGATGCCCACTTGAGACTTGACCTCCGGGCGGGATGTAGCCGGGAATCGACTGCGATATTCCCGGTGGCAGCTTGGCCATCCGTTCTGGCGGAAATTCGAAATTGGTGATGCTCTCGCCGTAGAACACGCTGAACGCCGGGATCAGGCGTTCGTCGAAGATCTCCATCTGGTCGTTACCAAAAATCACCGCCACGTCCGCTCGCGCCTGGGCGAAGATGTCGGCCAGCCGTTCGATCGCAAGCTGGCAGCGCTGCTGCCGCTCCTGCCACGCGACGGGGGTGATCTGTTCGGCGAGGTTCTCGCTACGGCGCTCGGCGACGAGCTCGTCGAACGTCCACCGGCGATTACGCCAGGCATGCGTGTTCGCGCGGTCGGCGGGCAGCCGCGCTCCCCAGACTTCAGTCTCCGTGACCAACATCGGGCCGTGGCTGGTCCCGATTCCGAGCACGATCTCGGCCATCGTTCAGGCGCCTTTCGCGTCGAGCTTGAATAGAGCGCGGGCATTGCCTTCCAGGATCAAGACCTTGTCCTCCTCGCTGAGCCACTCGAAGCCGCGGATGTAGGGGGCGATGTCGTCGAACGTGGCTCCGGTGTCCGGATTGATCGCTGATCCCACACCGGGACATTCGGCGCCGAACAGGCAGCGGTCGACGCCGACGGTCTTGATGAGCAGCCGCAGCGCTTCCTCCGAATACAGCACGGTGTCAAAGTGGAGATGGCGCAGTCGATCGATGAACTCGAAGCCCCGGCGCGCAGCCGACGAACGGAAGCGGCCGACATGGTAAGGTATCGCGCCGCCTCCGTGGCTGACGACGATCTTGAGGTCGGGAAAATCCCGGAACACGTCGGATTCGACGAGTCCGTAGACCGCCATCGTTTCCTCGAGCAAAAAGTTGAGCGTATAGGGCGCCCGCTCGGACCGGGAGCCTGCCGAATGGATGTGCGCCGGCACGTCCAGCTCGCAGAGCTTTTCGTATAGCGGGTACCAGTACCGGTCGCCCATCGGCGGGGGCTGGATGCCGTTGTTCTCGAATGGGTCGGGATTGAGCAGACATCCCTTGAAGCCCATGCGGACACAGCGCTCAAGCTCGCCGAGGACTCCCTCGACAGGGTCTCCCGCGACTTGCGGCAATCCCGCGATCGGTGCGAACCGTTCGGGCATCAGCTGACACTGCCGGGCGATAATGTTGTTGGTCTCTTCGGTGAACCAGTGAACCAGCTTGCCCGGCTTTTCGGAATGCATCATCTGGAACGGGCGGGGCGAGAGCAACTGGTAATCGGTGCCGACGCGGTCGAGCATACTGAGATGGCCACACGGAGCCATTTCCTTGCGATCAGTGTGAGCGAGGATTTCCTGGTCGGTGAGCTCGGGGAACCTGCGGCCGTGCTCGCCGCGGTGGGACAGCAGCAGGGCCTTGTAAACCCACAGTTCGGCAGGCGCGCTGACGTGGCCGTGGCAGTCGATGATCATCCTGTCCCCAATCCTGTCGGACGCGTGTGCAGCTTCTGCCAGCATCGATCTGGCCGGCGAACCCCGCGCCTTTATTACGACTAGTGGACTTGTGGCTATACGTTTATAGCGTTCTGCGTCAACCGGAGAAGCTGGCCGGTATCGATCTCTGCCGGCCAGCCGTGAAAGCGAGTGCACTGAATGAATGCATCATGGCTTGACCGCGGGATCGATCCGCCCGCGCTGCGACGGATCGACCGCTTCTACGGTACCTCAGGCATTACCGGTGGCGACCTACGAACAGGCGAGCTGCCGGGCGATGCCACGGCCCAGTTCGAATGCGCCTTCGCTAACCTGCGTTCGCTGCTGGCAGCCCACGCGCTCGGGCCGGAGACGATTGGTCTCGTCAACGTGTTCATTGCCGGCCGCGATGCGCGACCGCTGATAGATTTGCCATGGCTAGCCATGTTTCCCAATGCCGAGCAGTGTCCGGCGCGCAAGACCAACGAGGTCGGCCTGCCTGACGGTGTCCACGTCCAGGTCCAGGCGTTCGGCATCGCCGGGGAGAGTTGTCGCAGCTTGGAGATCCCGGGACTGCGCCATCGCGGTCCGCTGCCGATGGGCGCGATTGTCGGATCGACGGTGTTCTCGTCCGTCATCGGGGGCGACGATCCGGCCACTGGAGCACCAGCCGAGGACCCGGATGAGCAGATCGCTCAAGCCTTCCGCAACGCCACCCGGCTGATGGAACAGGCCGGCGGCTCGGCCGAGGGTATCAACCACCTGTGGGTCTTTCTCGGCGACATGGCGCACGCTTCGTCGATGCTCGATGCGTATTTAGCGCTGTTTCCCGATCCCTCGAGCCGGCCGGCCCGCAAGACGGTGCCTTACGCGCTGCCGGGGGGTCTCGCGGTGCAATTGCAGATCGTTGGCGACACGCGGGGGCGGAGCGCGAATTTCGAAGTGCCGGGCATCGGCCATCACGATCCTATCCCACTGGCCTCGCTAGCCGGCCGGCTGCTGCAATCCTCGGGAATCTATGGCATCGATCCGGAGACCTCAAAGATGGTCGAGGGGGGAGTGGTGGAGCAGACCCACGCTTCGCTAGATATCCTCGAACACCTGATTGCCCGGGCTGGCGTCGGGTTGAGTTCGGTGGCGGTCCTGACAATCTTGGTGCGGAGATACGCCGATGCGGCGTGGCTAGCCGAAGCGGTAGCGGATCGCTTCACCACCGAGACGATGCCGGCGCTCCGCTTCATCGCCTACCCACTTCCTGACGAGCTGGCTGTCCAGTTCCACGCGACCGCTTGGATCTAACGCAACACCTTAGGTCGTCCGAGCGAGGCATCCGCCGGAAAAACGAGCGACTTGATCACCACTGGCACCGCACCTGAGGCGGGAAGAATTTCGCCGATGTCGATAAAATCGAACGGCTTGAGGTCGAGACCGTCGACTGAGACGACCGGTACCGGCGAGGCGAGCTCCTCGCGCAGGTGGATGCCGATCAGGCCACCGACGTCGCTGTCGCCGGCCAGCACAACCGGGCGGCCGTCCGCCAGCACCGGAGCGAGCCCTGCCACGACTCCGCGACAGAAGGCGTCCAGTCGCGCGAATGAAGCTTGGCCGCGCCAGCGCACGAACACCGCCACCGGCTGCCCCGTCTCGAGGAGCTCCATCCGTCGCAGGGCGTTGGCAATGGCGCCGGCGACGGCGTCGGGGTCGATCAGGTCCCCGGCGAGCGGCAGGTCGGGGGCGATGACCGGCAGGTTGCGCAGAGGGAGGAGGTCATCTGGGGCGACGAAGATGGTCCCGCCACTGAGCTGCGTTGTATACTGCGAAGCGCCGATCACGGTTGCTCGAATGCCCTCGTCAGGCACGGCGATGCGGAACCCGTGGCGATCCGCCGCGGCGCGAAAGGCCCTGGCGAGCAGGAGCCCGAGATCGCCGAAGCCGCGGCTTTCATGGCCGTAGAGATATTCCGATACGCCGCCGGAGATCGTCATTTCCCTCGCCGAACCTTTCCACGACAGTTCCTCGAGCCGCAGCAGCGAGCCGACCCCGGCCTTGCCGGCGCGGCCGCGCACCGCGCTGAGCAGGTCTTCGGCCATTCGCTCTGCCAGCCGCGTGGCATCGGCGAGGGACAATACCTGGCCGATGTCGAGGGCTATGCCGAGCCGGCCTGCGAACCAGCGGCCGGCAGGCTCCAGCCTCACCACCCTATTGTCCTCGTCGGTCGAGATGATGCGCGCGCCGATATCGATTGCCGAGCGGTCGACGACCTCACCGTCCACGCAGACGGCGATCTTCGAGGTGCCCCCCCCGATGTCAACGTTAATCACCGGGCGCCGCTCCCTGATCGAGCGGGCGACCGCGCCGGAGCCGTACGCGGCCATGATCGTCTCGAGGCTGTCGCCGGCGCTCACCGCGACCATCTTGCCCGCCTGGTCGGCGAACAGATCGGCGATCGCCCGGGCGTTGCGCCGGCGCACCGCGACCCCGGTGAGAACCAGCGCGCCGGTATCAATCGCCGCATGACTTAGGCCGGCCGCCGCATATTCGCGATCGAAGAATGCCTGCAGCGCGACCGCATCGATGCTTTCGTCATCGAGATACGGCGTCAGCATGATCTGAGAGCGATGGATGACCTCGCGCTCGCTGACAACGTACCGCGAATCGAGCCGTTCGAGCTGGATGCGCGAAAATGCCAGGTGCGTCGTCGAGGAGCCTATGTCGACGCCGACGCTCGTCAGCACGATCACATCCTCGACAGCTAGGCTGCGGCCCCTGTTCGAGAAGAAGACGCGGCCGCCTTGCTCGCTCGCGCTCAAGCGCCCCCCGCGCTGCCGGTTCTGACCCCGGGCTCGTACCAGTGCGGATCCATCCGCGTCTCGGCCCCTTCAAGTCGCAACGCTTCCTCGAACTCCTGACGGATGAACGGATCCTCCATGAAATAGGGGATCGCGGTGCCGCCTTCGTCGATATCGATTGCGCCAGCATCGATGAGTTTCTCGCCGGGCACCCCGGGCGTACGGCCCGGCGCGTTCGGTCCGTACCACGCGGTCAGGCGCAGTGGTTCCTTCGAGGCGCCGAAGTGCTGATGGAACCAGTTCGCCCCGCCGGGCGCGGCACTGACCATGCCAAACGGCTCGTACTCGATCTTGTTGCAGTTCTCGGTCCGGCCGTTCTCCCACGGGCGAATCCCGTCGGCCTCCGGCCAGTTGCGGGTGTAGCCCTTGCCCTTGAGGCAGATCAGGGCGACGCAAGAATGATGGGCGTGCGCCTTCGAATAGCGTCCGCTCTGGTGCTCGCCGATCCACAGGTAGAAGCTGTTCCCGGTCATAAAGGGCTCGACGCGTGTCGAGCCGGGTGATCGGCGGTTGTCGAGCGGCAGCTCGCAGTTGATGATATCGGGGATGAAGTTTGTCTGCCGCATAGCAAGACCGCGGACCGGGTCGGGCTCGATATCGTCGTTCGGCTTGTAGAAATCCTCTGCATTGCTGAACCGGTCGAGGAATTGATAGGGGTTGTTGAACACCGCATCGTAGCTGTTGAGGATATTCATTACGTTAGGCGCGGTGTTGCCGGCGAGCAGCAGCGCAGGGCTGGAACTGGCGTTGACGATCTGGAAGTTCGCGTTCATCGGAATCGAGAACAGCGAGCCCTTCTGCCACTCGAAGACGTGGCGCTTAGGCTGGCCTTCCTGCCAGACCTCCGTGGTCCCGCGTCCTTCCATGACGAGGTAGATTTCCTCGAACATATGCTTTTCCGGCTTCAGCGCTCCTCCGGCGGGAACCTCGATGATGAAACAGCCCCACTTTCCTTCGGTGCCGTAGAGCTGGATGAAGGTTCCCTTGCCGCCTTTCTGCTTCCATTCGGCGCGGGGAAGGTCTTGTGAGCGCGTGACGCCAAGGCCGCGGTAGATCGGGATTCCCTGGGACTCCATGTATTGGTCATAGCGCAGTTTTATGCGGCCGAACTTGCCGTGCCCGGCGCGCCTGCCGCCGCTCGGCTCATGCCAGTGCACGGTATTCGGATCGTCATGCGCCATCGTTTCCCTCCTGGGCTCGCGGGCGACGCCAGCGCGACGTCGCATATTGCCTTAATGGCATATCCTATATAGCGTCTGTCAAGGCCGCGGACAGGACATAGCACGTTGGTCGCCTTGGACAAGCCGCGCCGAGATCACGGGTTTTCATCAATTTGACATCATCCCATTAATTGATATAGGAATATAGCATTAGGGGCGGGAATTTCGCCAGTTTCTTGATTCGCGGCGTCGGCCCGCCCGGCGGATGCCGGCTGTTGTCGGAGGGGTACTCAATTTGACTGTTACAGCACTGGCGGCGGTTGCCACGAGTCCGCGGCACACCGAGATTCGCGAGCTTCCGCTACCCGAGATTGCCGCCGATGCAGGCCTGCTTCGGGTCGAGGCGACAGGAGTCTGCGGCAGCGACTGGCCGATGTACCTGACTGAGGCCCCTGGACCGCGAATCCTCGGCCACGAGATGGTCGGGATCGTCGAGCGCCTAGGGCCGCTCGCGCGCGAGCGATGGGGCGTCGAGGAGGGCGACATCGTCGCTCTCGAGGAATACCTGCCCTGCGGTCATTGCGAATACTGTCGGTCGGGCGAGTTTCGCTCGTGCCTTGCCACCGACAGCCGCATTCCAGGCGCCATCAGGTACGGGTCGACTCCACTGTCCAAGGCTCCGTCGCTCTGGGGAGGCTTCAGCCAGTATCTCTACATGCATCCGCGAACGGTCTTGCATCGGGTCCCACCGGGTGTGCCGGTGCACATCGCCGCGATGGCGATTCCGCTCGGCAACGGCTTCCAATGGGCCTATCTCGACGGCGGCGCCGGCCCCGGACAGACCGTCGTCGTCCAGGGGCCGGGACAGACCGGTCTGGCCTGCGTGATCGCGGCCCGTGCAGCTGGGGCCGAGCGGATCATCGTCTCAGGGCTATCGCGCGACCAGCGGCGTTTCGAGGTGGCGCGGCAACTCGGGGCGGATGTCACCGTGGCCGTCGACCAACAGGATCTTGCCGAAACGGTCGCCGAGCTCACCGACGGGCGCATGGCCGACCTGGTGATTGAGGCGACCAATGCCGGAACCGAGATCATCAACAGTACCCTTGCGCTGGTGCGCAAGCGCGGAACCCTGCTGCTGGCCTCGCGCAAGGGCGCAGCCGTCCCGGAATTTGACCTCGACCGGATGCTCGGCATGCAGATGACGGTGAAGGGCGTGCGCGGCCACAGCTATGCGTCGGTCGAAATGGCCTTGAACGCGATGGCCGCCAAGAAAATCCCGCTCGAGCTCCTTTCAACGGACAACGTCGGCCTCAACGGGGTCGATCAGGCCTTGCGTACGATCGGCGGCGAAACCGGACACGAAGCGATCCACATTACTATTTCTCCCTGGCAGGATTGACGGCACATGCTGAAGCGCGAAGACAACGAACGATTGGTCCGGGTCGGACCTGGAACGGTAGGCGGCGAGTTCATGCGGCGCTACTGGCAGCCAGCTGTCCTGTCATCCGAGCTGCCCGAGCCCGACGGACCACCGGTCCGGGTGCGTTTGCTGGCCGAAGACCTGATCGCCTTCAGGGATACCGCGGGCACGGTCGCGCTAGTCGATGCCTATTGCCCGCATCGCCGGGCGCCGCTGTTCTACGGACGAAATGAGGAATGCGGCCTTCGCTGCGTCTACCATGGCTGGAAGTTCGATCGGGCGGGCAATTGCGTGGATATGCCGTCGGAACCGCCCGGAACGCCTCTGCAGGCGAAAGTGAAATTGCGCGCCTATCCGACATGCGAGCGTGGCGGGGTCGTGTGGACCTACATGGGACCAGAAGACAAGCGACCGCCGGAGCCGGATTTCGAATGGCTCCGGGCGCCGCCGACGCACCAGTTCGTCTCGAAGACCTTCGAGCACTGCAATTACCTGCAGGCGATGGAAGGTGGACTGGATACGGCGCATTCGTCCTTCCTCCACGACAACAGGTTGGGCGATACGGTCGCCCTTCGCAGCCGGGATCGCGCGCCGCGGATCGCGGTGGAGCCGACCGACTACGGCTACCGCTATTCCTCGACCCGGTCGGCGGACGAGGCCAACGAATATGTCCGGGTCTACCACTTCGTGATGCCGAACCAGCAGATCCGGGCGATGACCACGGCGCCGTCGGGCGAGCGCGCCGAGGTCCCCAAGATCG
>Ga0310810_10004820_pt1 | contig 14982 bp, 8 predicted proteins | sample NCmetagenome_FD_207641 | JGI IMG/M metagenome (GOLD analysis project Ga0310810, IMG submission 207641) | Soil microbial communities from experimental microcosm in Duke University, North Carolina, United States - NC | ecosystem: Engineered > Artificial ecosystem > Soil microcosm > Unclassified ...
TCGTTACCGAGCGGGCAACCGCCGCTACTTCGCCGGCAGGTATTCGGGCGGGATCACGAGCCCCGGGCGCTCCGCGTCCCAGAAGACGGTGACCACCCACCAGCGGTCGCCGTCCTTCAGGAGCTGGATGCTGTTGATGCCGCGCGCGAAGGGCGCCGGGTCGGCCGCGGCGTGGCGCGACTCGTAGGTGCTGAAGAGGTGCGCGATGTTGCCGAACCGCTCGGTCCGCCGCGCGATCTCGCGCTCGAAGAAGCCGTTGCGCTCGAGCGTCTGGCGCGAGCGGCCGATGTAGCCCTCCACGTCGAGCACGCGCGCCGAGGCGCCGCCGTCGGGCGCGGCGACGGCGGGGATGAGCCGCGCGCCCGGCACGAACAGCGACCGCATCCGGTCCCAGTCGCGCGCCTGCCCCGCGGGGCCCGAGATCACGTCGTACAGCGCCGCCACGACGGCGTCCATCGACGCCACGTCGGCGGGCCGCGCCGCCGGCGGGCGCGTCGCTTCCTGTCCTACGACCACCGCCACCAGCACCGCCGCCGCCAGCACCGACGCCGCCAGGAGCTTCGCCATCAGACCCTCCGATTGTTTCGCCGGACGCGGCCGGACGTATCTAAGATACGCGGAGACGCCCATATGTCATCCCCTCACCGTGCCGGGGGGACGGAGGCGGGCGCCCGGGAGCGCCTCGCCGCCGCCGAGTACGCGACCGCCCGCGTGCTCGCCGGATCCGCACGCCTTGCCGACGCATTGCCGCGCGTGCTCGAGGCCATCTGCACGACGCTCGGCTGGGAGCACGCGGCGCTCTGGGGGGTCAGCCGGCACGGCGACCGGCTCCGCTGCGTGGAGGTCTGGCACGCACCGGAGTCGCCGTTCGAGGCCTTCGAGGCGCTCAGCCGGTCCACGACGTTCGAGCGCGGCATCGGGCTGCCCGGCCGGATCTGGGCCAGCGGCCGCCCGGCGTTCATCGCCGACGTCGTCGAGGACGGGAACTTTCCGCGGGCGTTCGTCGCCGCGCGCGAGGATCTGCACGCCGCGTTCGGCCTGCCCGTGTCGCTCGAAGGGCGCGTCGTCGGCGTGATGGAGTTCTTCAGCCGCGAGATCCGCGAGCCCGACCCCGAGCTCCTCGATGCGCTCACGTCGATCGGCAGCCAGGTGGGCCAGTTCATGGAGCGGCGCCGGCTCGCCGAGGAGCTCGACCGCTTCTTCGCGCTGTCGATCGATCTGCTCTGCGTCGCCGGCTTCGACGGCTACTTCAAGCGGCTGAACCCGGCCTGGGAGACGGCGCTCGGCCGGCCGATCGCCGAGCTCTGCGCGATCCCCTATCTCGATCTCGTGCACCCCGACGACCGCGCCGCCACGCTGGGCGAAGCCGACAAGATCGCGGCGGGCGCGCAGGTCCTGCGCTTCGAGAACCGCTATCGCGCCGCGGACGGCTCGTGGCGCTGGCTGTCGTGGACGGCGGTGCCCTATCCCGACGAGCGATCGATCTACGCCGCCGCGCGCGACGTCACCGAGCACAAGGCGGCGAACGAGCAGCTCGCGCAGTACGCGCGCGAGCTCGATCGCGCCAAGGCGAGGGCGGAAGACGCATCGCGCGCGAAGGCCGATTTCCTGGCGAACATGAGCCACGAGATCCGCACGCCGATGGCGGCCATCATCGGCATGGCCGATCTGGCGCTGGCGACACGGCTGACCGCCGAGCAGCGCGAGTACGTCTCGACGATCGGCGAGCAGGCGCAGGCGCTCCTCGGCCTGGTCAGCGACATCCTCGACTTCTCGAAGATCGAGGCGCGCAAGGTGGCGCTCGAATCCATCGTGTTCCCCGTCCGCGACGCCGTCGAGGACGCCGTGCGCGCCCAGGCCGTCCGCGCGCAGCAGAAGGGGCTCGAGCTCGCGTGCCGGATTGCGGCCGACGTGCCGGCCCGCCTGGAGGGCGATCCGGGCCGCCTCAAGCAGGTGATCACGAACCTCGTGGCGAACGCGATCAAGTTCACCGAGCACGGGGAGGTGGTCGTCGCCGTGGACCGCGCCTCCACCGAACCGCGCGCGCTCGTGCTGCACGTCGCCGTGTCGGACACCGGCATCGGCGTCGCCGCCGACCAGCAGTCGCGCATCTTCGAGGCGTTCGCGCAGGCCGACGCCTCGACGACGCGGACGCACGGCGGGACCGGGCTCGGCCTGTCGATTGCCGCCGAGCTCGTCGGCCTGCTCGGCGGAACGCTCTGGCTCGACAGCGAACCGGGCCGCGGCAGCACGTTCCACTTCACGGCGCGCTTCGCCCGGAGCGGCGACGCCGACGTCCCGGCGCCCACGGGCGGCCTGCGGCGGGCCCGCGTGCTGGTCGTGGACGATCACGCCACGAACCGGCGCATCCTGGCCGAGATCCTGTCCGCCTGGGGCCTGCAGCCGGAGGCGGTGGCGAGCGGCGCGGACGCGCTCCCCGCGCTCGAAGCCGCCAGCGACGAGAAGCGGCCGTACGCCGCCGTCATCGTCGACGGGCAGATGCCGGAGATGGACGGCTTCATGTTCGCCGCGCGCCTGCGCCGGATGCGCCGTCTGAAGGCGACGCCGATCGTGATGCTGACGTCGGCCGCGCGCCCGGCCGACGCGGCCCGCTGCCGCGCGCTCGGCATCGCGGCCCACCTGACGAAGCCGGTCAAGCAGTCGGATCTGCTCGAGACGCTGCTGCCGATCCTCGGCCGCGGGAGGTCGCGGCGCCGCGGCCCCGCGGCGCGCCACGACGTCGGCCCCGCCCGACGGCTCCGCGTCCTTCTCGTCGAGGACAACGAGGTGAACCGCCGGTTCGCGACGCGCGTCCTCGAGAAGCGGGGCCACGACGTCGGCATCGCGGTCAACGGGCAGCAGGCCGTCGAGTCGGTGGCGCGGGAGCGCTTCGACGTCGTGCTGATGGACGTGCAGATGCCCGTGCTCGACGGCGTCGCGGCGACGGCGCTCATCCGCGGGGCGGAGCGCGCGACCGGCGGGCACGTGCCGATCGTCGCGATGACGGCGCACGCGATGGCCGGCGATCGCGACCGATCGATTGCCGCCGGCATGGACGATTACGTCACGAAGCCGATCCGGCCCGACGGGCTCGTCGAGGCGGTCGAGCGCGCGGCGGATCGCCGCGCCGCGCCCGCCGGGACCGAGGCCGCGCCCGCGCCGATCGTGTTCGACCGCGACCACGCGGTCCGCCGGCTCGGCGGCGATCGGCGCCTCCTCGCCGAGATGCTGGCGATCTTCCGCCGCGAGACGCCGGGGCTGATGGCATCTGTCCGGCGCGCGGCGGGCGCCGGAGACATCGGGGCCGTCGGCCGCGCGGCGCATGCGCTCAAGGGATCGCTCGGCACCATTCACGCGCCGCTCGCGCTCGAGTCGGCCGGCCGGCTCGAAGCCACGGCCCGCGCCGGCGACGCGGGCGCGATCGCGCCGGCGCTCGCCGATCTCGAGCAGCGGATGACGGAGCTGGCGCGGGCGCTGCCGAAGCCGCGCCGGCGCCGCTCCCACGGAAAGGAGCCTGTTCATGCCCGCCCGCGCCGTGCGCCCGGCCAGCGTGCTCGTCGTCGACGATGACGGCACGACGCGTCACATGACGCGATCGGTGCTCGCAAAGGCGGGCTTCAAGGTAGGTGTCGCGCGCGACGGCGTCGACGCCATCAACCGCCTCAAGGCGAAACGGTACGACCTCATGCTCCTCGACGTGTGGATGCCGCGCATGGACGGCCTCGGCGTCCTGGATCGGCTCAAGGGCGTGAAAGGACGGCCCCGCGTCGTCGTCCTCACGTCGGACGATACGCCCGAGACGCTGCTGCGCGCGATCCGCGTCCAGGCGCACCAGTTGGTGCAGAAGCCGGTCGCGCCGCTCGCGCTCGTCGCGCTCGTGCGCGACGCGCTGAAGGCGGCGCCGGCGCACCCCATCGCGGTGATCTCGGCACGCCCCAACTGGGTGGAGCTCGCCGTGCCGTGCACGCGCGAAGCGGCCGATCGCATCCACGGCGTGATGGCGCGCCTCGACACGGATCTGCCCGAGGCGGTGCGCGAGTCGGTGAGCTACGCCTTCCGCGAGCTGCTCCTGAATGCCGTCGAGTGGGGCGGCAAGCTCGATCCGAAGCGCCGCGTGCGCATCTCGTACGTGCGCGCGCGGCGGATGCTGATCTACCGCATCGCCGATCCGGGATCGGGCTTCCGCACCGAGGAGCTCGACCACGCCGCCATCACGCATCCCGACGACCCGATCGAGCACATGCAGGTGCGCGAGCAGAAAGGGCTGCGGCCGGGCGGCTTCGGCCTCCTCATGGTGCGCGCGAAAGTGGACGAGCTCATCTACAACGAGAAGCAGAACGAGGTGATGTTCGTGAAGTACCTCGATTGAGAGGGGTATCGCGTTGCCACGGTCGAGCCGACAACCACTCCGGGGACCTCGTGCGCCCCGCTATCATTGGTGTTCCTTCCCCCAGGAACTGAAGAGCTGGCGCCCGCGCCCCGCCAGCCGGTACGGTCACGCATGGCTCTTCCGCTGAGATACCAGCTCGCAATCGTCCTCGTCGGCCTCAACGTGGCCGCGACGAGCGCACTGGCGGTATTCGCCTACAAGACGTCGCGACAGACGCTCGACGATCAGGCGCGGCTCGCCGTCGCCAGCGTCGTCGAGGCGCGCCAGCAGGCGCTCCACCGCATGCTCGTCTGGCGGCAGGAGCGGCTCCAGGGATTTCTCGCCAGCGTCGAATCGCTCTGCGGCGAGCGCGGCGCGCGCGGCACGTACGGGTTCGAGAGCGAGTGCGTACGCGTGGCCCTCACGGGCCTTCGCGACGAGGAAGGCGCAACCGCCGTCGATCTGCGCTACCGGCAGCGCCGTCTGGCCAGCCGCGGCGCGTGGGGCGCGTCGTCGCCGGCGCCGGCCAAGGGGCAGCTCGCGGTGATGGACGCGGCGGACTGGGCCGGCGAGTACGCCATGGTCGCCGCGCACGGGCTGCTCAGCATCCGCGCCCGCTTCCCTCGCAGCGACTTCGACCCGATCTTCGTGGATCGGTCCGGCCTGAGAAAGGGGGGCGAAGCGTTCCTGCTCGACGCCGCGGGAGCCTTCCTCACGACGCCCCGCTATCAGACGCCGCCCCCGACGGTGGCCGCGCAGAGCGGTGTCATCAGCCAGTGCCTCGCAGGCGCCAACGGCCAGGTGATCGGGCGCGACTATCGCGGCGAGATGGTGATCACGGGCTTCCAACCCGCCGTCACCGCCGGCGGCGGCTGCGTCGTCGCCAACCTGCCGTACGCGGAAGTGCTCGTGCCGATCAACCGGCTCGGACGGACCTTCGTGTACGGCGCGGCCGCCTTCCTGCTGCTCAGCGTGCTGCTCTCCTTCCTCCTGAGCCATGCCGTCGCCAAGCCGATCGCGCGGCTCGCCAACTCGGCCCATGCCATGGAGGAAGGGCGGTTCGAGCCGCCGCGGATCGGGCGCACCGGACCGCGCGAGGTCCGGCGCCTCGAGCGGGCGTTCTCGAGCATGGCGCGATCGATCGCCGACCTGATTCAACGCGAGCAGCGCGCGCGGCTGTCGGCGGAGAGCGCGAGCCGCCTGAAAGACGAGTTCCTGGCGACGCTGTCGCACGAGCTCCGGACGCCGCTGAACGCGATCCTCGGCTGGTCGTCGATGGTCGCGCATCCGCGGGCCGACGAAGCGCGGATCCGCCATGCCGTGCGCGCGATCGAGCGCAACGCGCGCACGCAGGCGCGGCTGGTCGACGATCTGCTCGACGTGTCGGGCATCATCAACGGCCGCATGCGCCTGAACGTGGTGGAAGTGTCGCTCCCACCGGTGGTGGACGCCGCGATCGACGCGGTCCGGCCGGCGGCCGAAGCCAAGGGCATCGAGCTCGTGAAGCGCATCGAGGGGCCGCTGCGCCTCGTCTCCGGCGATTCCCACCGTCTCCAGCAGGTGGTGTGGAACCTGCTCTCGAACGCCGTCCGCTTCACGCCCGACGGCGGCCGCATCGAGCTGAGGCTCCGGTCGGTGAAGGATCGCGCGGAAATCCAGGTGACCGACACAGGCACGGGCATCGACGCCGAGTTCCTCCCGCACGTGTTCGAGCGCTTCCGGCAGGCGGACAGCAGCCTCACGCGGCGGCACGGCGGGCTGGGCCTGGGGCTGGCGATCGTGCGCCACCTCGTCGAGCTGCACGGCGGCACGGTGGCGGTCGAGAGCGAAGGCGAAGGGCGCGGCGCGACGTTCACGGTCCTGCTGCCGGCGCGCGGCGATGCGCCGGTGGCGGTGCGCCCCGCGGAGGCGCCGGCGCCGGCCCCGGAGCCGCCCCTGCTGCACGGCGCGCGGGTGCTCGTCGTGGACGACGATCCCGACGCGCGCGAGCTCTTGAAGATGCTGCTCGAAGACGCCGGGGCGCGCGTGACCACGACGACCTCCGCCGGCGAAACGCGCGCGATGATCGGCCCGTTCCAGCCCGATCTGCTGATCGCCGACATCGGCATGCCCGGCGAGGACGGCTACTCGCTGCTGCGATCGCTCAGGACGGACGGCTCGGACGTGGGAAGCCGCGTCCCCGCGATCGCCCTGACCGCGCACGCCCTGCCCGAGGACGTCGAGAAGGCGATGACCGCGGGCTTCCAGATGCACCTGGCCAAACCGATCGATCCCGCACGTCTGCTCTCGAGCGTCGCGGCGATGTTCCGGCCGGCCGCGTGACCGTATCCAGTCGCAAGTCGTCAGTCGTCACGACATGCGCTTCAGCGCGAAGGCGGTGATGTCGTCGAACTGGGGGGCATCGCCGACGAACTGGTCGATCGCGGCGAACAGGCGGTCCACGACGACCGTTGCCGGCTCGTGGCGCGTCTCGCGGAGCAGGGCGATGACGCGGTCTTCGCCGAACTCCTCGTCGGCCGCGTTCTGGGCGTCCACGACGCCGTCCGAGAACAGCAGCACGACGTCGCCGGGCGCGACCGTGATCGTCGTCTCGGTGTACGGCTGGCCGGGCGGCAGCAGGCCCAGCGGCGCGCCGGTCGAGCTCAGGCGCCGCGGCTCCGCGTCGGCGGCGGCCACCAGGCAGTCCACATGGCCGGCGCTCACGAAGCGCGCCTCGCCCGTCGCGGGGTGCAGATCGAGGAACGTCGCCGTGACGTACTTGTTCCCGGCGGTCGACGCGTACAGCAGATCCCCGGCCTGCGCGGCCAGCGCGGCGAGCGACCCGGTGCGGCCGATGAGCGCGCGCAGCGTCGCCTGCGTATGGCTCATGAGCAGCGCCGCCGGCATCCCCTTGCCCGAGACGTCGGCCACGCACAGCAGGAGCCGCTCCCCTTCGTCGCCGGCCGTCGGCAGCGCATCGTAGTAATCGCCGCCGCACTGGCGGGCGGGCCGGTTGCGCGCGGCCAGCTCGTATCCCGCGACGGCGGGCAGCGCCGCGGGAAACAAGTCCGCCTGGATGCGCGCCGCGAGCTCGAGCTCGCGCTCCAGGCCGGCCCTTGCCAGCTCGATCTCCTGGTTCGCCGCCAGCAGCCGCTCGCGCTCGCGCGCCGCCTCGATCGTCCGCTCGAAGAGCCGCGCGTTCTCGATCGCGGTGGCCGTCTGCAGCGCCAGCGTGTTGAGCAGCTTCAGCTCGGCGGCCGTGTACGCCGCCGGCGCGTCGCTGCCGAGCGCGATCACGCCGATCACGCGCTCGCCCACTTTGAGCGGCGCGCAGAGGAGCGACCGCACGCCGGTTCCGTCCTTGATGCGCCGCGGATCGGCCTCCACGTCGTTCACGATCTCGGCGGTGCCGGCCGCGGCAATCGACCCGATCACGCCCACGCCCCGCGTGAACCCGGTCAGGTGCGGCATCGACCCGCCGAACCCGGCGACGGTCGTGAGCACGCCGCTCGCCTCGTCGAGAAGCAGCACCGCGCCGTCTGAGGCGGCAATGAGCTGGCGGGCCTCCTGCAGCGTGAGCCGCGCCACGCGCTCCACGTCGAGCATCGCCGCGAGCTTTTCGGAGAAGCTGTAAATCAGGTTGACTTCGCGGTAGAGGTGCAGGACCTCGGAGGCGAGCGCCTTCCGCTCGGTCTCGCGCGCGACGAGGTGCTCGAGCAGCCCGGCGATGATCCGCGCCGAGTCGGGGCCGGCCACCCAGCCGAGGTCGATGCCGTCGATCGTCACCGGATACCGGCTCACAGCGGCATCCGCCTGCTCGCCGTGCAGCAGCCGCCCCTCGGCGTCCGCCACCGACACCGGCGCCTGCAGCGCGGCCGACAGCTCGCGCACGAGCCGGGTCCCGTCGTGCCGCGGACCGATCACGCTGCGAAGGCCGACCCGCGCCACCGGCTCAGAGCCCCAGGACTTCGCGCGCCTTGGCCAGCAGCGCGTCGGGATCGAACGGCTTCGTCATGTACAGATCCGCGCCCGCCTCGTAGCCCTTCTGCCGGTCGAACTCCTGGCCCTTCGCCGTCAGCAGGACGATGTAGCTGCCGTCGAGGCCGAGGTCGCGCTTCGCCCGCTGGCAGACGTCGAATCCGCTCACCTTCGGCATCATCACGTCGAGAAAAATGAGGCGCGGTCTGGCCGACGCGATCGCCTCCAGCGCCTCCTCGCCGTTGGCCGCGGTGAGCAGCTCGACGCCCTCGTCCTCGAGCTCTTCGAGCGTCTGCTGGATCAGCATCCGGATGTGGGCTTCGTCGTCGACGATGAGAATGGTATGCACGTTGGTCACGCTACCGGTCCGGGTGAGGCCGGACCCTGCGCTGGCGGGTCCGGCTGACACCGGACACTACTGATACACGAGGAACAGCACGTTCTCGAGGCCCTTCTCGAACCGCAGCATCTGCACGACCTCCGGGCTCGTCGACGAGACCGAGTTGAGCATGATGATGTCGGGCTGCAGGTGTTTCGCTTTCTCCACGAGATCCGCGCTGCGCGCGTCGCTCACGTGGTAGCCGCGCGCGGTCAGGACGTCGGTGAGCGTCCGGATCGTCGTCGCATCCTCGTCGACCACGAGCACGCGCTTGCGCGACGTCCGCTGCTCGAGCAGCGTGCCGACTTCGCGGAACAGCAGATCGGTGTCGATCGGCTTGGTGAGGTAGCGGTCGACGCCGAGCCGGATGCCGCGCTCGCGGTCCTGGACGATCGACAGGATCATGATCGGGATGTCGAGCGTCTGCGGATCGTTCTTGAGGACCGCCGCGACGTCGAAGCCGCTCATCTCGGGCATCATCACGTCGAGCACGACCAGGTCGGGGCGCTCGGCGCGGATGCTCGCGATGGCCGCGCGCCCGTCGCCCGCCGTCGCCACCTGATAGCCCGCCTCGGTGAACTCCTGGGTGAGCAGCTCGCGGATGTTCGCCTCGTCGTCCACGACGAGGATGCGCGGCCGCCGCTCGGTGATCCGCGGCGCGGACACGACGACGCGCTCGCGGAACTGGCGGATGAGCGCGGCGAGCTCGATCGGCGTGCCGGTCGACGCCTCGCCCGTGACGGGCAGCGAGAACGAGAAGGTGCTGCCCTTGCCGATTTCGCTCTCCACCCAGACCCGCCCGCCGTGGTGCTCGACGATCTCCCGGCAGATCGGCAGGCCGAGCCCCGTGCCCTTCGGCTTGTCGGTCAGCGTGTCGCCCACCTGCTTGAAGCGCTCGAAGACCTTGGGCTGATCGGCCGGTGTGATCCCGACGCCGGTGTCGATCACGCTGACGACGACCTCGCCGCCGCGGCGGACGGCGCGGCAGGTGATGCTGCCGGACGGCGTGAACTTGACCGCGTTCGAGATCAGGTTGATGACGACCTGGATCAGGCGGTCGCGGTCGCCCGTAATGCCCGGCAGATCGGGCGAAACGTCGGTCCGGAGCGCGAGCCCCTTCTGATCGAAGAGCGACGCCGTCGCCGCCGTGGCGCGATCGACGATCTCGGGCACGGTGACCGGCTCCATGTGCCATTCGAGCTTGCCCGCCTCGATCTTCGCGAGGTCGAGGACGTCGTCGATCAGCTTGGTGAGCCGCTCGCCTTCGCTCACGACGACCTTCAGGTTCTCCTCCACCTGCTGCATGGTCTGCTGCACGCGGCGGTCGTCGGTCTGGATGAGCGGGAAGATCCGATCGTCGAGCCGCTTCTTGATGATCTTGGCGAAGCCGAGCACCGAGGTGAGCGGCGTACGCAGCTCGTGGCTGACCGTGGAGAGGAACGCGCTCTTGGCGGCGTCGGCCTCTTCGGCCACGGCGCGGGCGTGCTCGGCCTCTTCGAAGAGCCGCCGGATCTCGTGCTCCTGCTCGTTCATCTTCTGGTACGCCGCGGCGTTGTCGAGCGCGATGCTCGCGTACGACGCGAGGCTCTGCATCACGTTCAGGTGGTGATCGGTGTAGGCGTTCTTCTCGAAGCTCTGGATCGTCACGATACCGAGCGTGCGGTCCTTCGAGACGAGCGGCATGTAGATGATCGACTGCGGATGGCGCGACATCGAGCCGTCCTCGAGACGCCGCCGCTGCTCGTCGTACTTCCGGATGTATTTCGAGTACTCCGTCTCGACGTCGTTGAGGAACACCGGCTCGCGGTGCTCGATGCACCAGACCGGGAGCTGATCCGGGTCGCTGGCGTCGCGCGTGTACGGCGCGTAGCGCGTGCCGTTCTCGATCGCCAGGCGGTACTCGATCTCCTTGCGGTCGGGATGGTACAGGCCGACGCCGAACACGTCGGCATCCGCCAGCTCGTTGACGCGCTCGTACAGGCGATCGAAGATCGTGTCGAAGTCGAGCGACGACGTGATCTCGCGGCCGATCCCGCTGAGCGCTTCGACGTTCCGCTTGCCCTCGCGCTCGGACTGCGCCAGCGCCTCGGCCGCTTCGGCGCGCAGCCGCGCTTCGGACACCTGCGCACGCTCCCGCTCCTTCGCCAGCAGGCGCCAGCGCTGGAGCCGATCGGTGCCGTAGCCGGCCAGCCCGAGGAGCACGAGGAAGCCGCCATACGCCGGCCACGTCCGGTACCACGGCGGCAGCATCGTGAACCCGTAGACGCCTTCCTCGCTCGTCTGCCCCGCGATGTTGCGCGCGCGCACGTGGAACCGGTAGTCGCCGAGCCCGAGGTTCGTGAAGTCCCGCCGCGACTCGCGCGTCCAGGGGGACCAGTCGCGATCCAGCCCTTCGAGCATCGTCTGGTACTGGGTGGCCGTTTCGTCGAGGAACGTCGGCGCGGCGAACTCGAAGCGCAGCGAGCGCGTGGACGGCGGAAGGCGCGGCGCCGCCATCGAGGCATCACCCCAGAAGAACGGGTCGTCCTGGCCCGCGGTGACGCGCCGGACGAGCGCGGGGTAGGGCGGCGGCGCACTCGACCGGGGCGTCATGTCGAAGCGGTACAGATCGTTCAGCGTCCCGAACCAGGCGATGCCGTCCGGCTCCGCGAGGACGGGGCCGGTGGGCACCTCTCCGAAGCGGCTGAAGAGCGTCTTGTCCACCGTCCACGAGCCCTCGGCCGTCTTCCGGATCACGGCCGTCCCGCGTCCGAAGTTCGCGTACGCGACGCCGCCGGGCCCCTCGATCAGGCCGAATCCCTGCTGGAGCCGATCGAAGCCGATCGCGTCGAACGTGTGGTCGCGGACGAACCGGCGCGCCTTCGCGTCGAACCGGAAAAGCTGGCTGCCGTTCGCCCCGGCCGTGAACAAGGGCTCACCGGCGAGCGAGGCCACGCCGACGCCGCCCGGCGGCAGCCCCTGCGCGGCGCCGAACGACTCGATCGCTGCCGCCGGACGCGGCTCCCCCGACTGAGGACGCGAGGCGAAGGTCGCGAGTCCGAGGCCGCTGGACCCCGTTCCGAGCCACACAGACCCGTCCGGGTTCTCGACCAGCGTCCGGACTTCGTTGGTGACGTTCGGGACCACGCCCTCGTCGATCCACTGACCGTTCACCCATCGAAACGAGGCGAAGCCGCGGAACATGCCGATCCACAGCCGCGTGGGATCGACGCGGGATCGGAGCAGGACCGCGGGGCTGTAGGTGCCGTCGCCCGGCGCGCGGATCGGCACGGCGGCCGTGCCGCGGATTTCGAACAACCCGTCGGAGCAGGCGACCGGCAGCGCCGATTTCCCGCTGACCGGGTCGGTCATGGCCTGGAACCACCAGCACTGGTTGCGGAGCGACGTCACGAACGAGAGGCGTTCCGGGTTCGTCCGATCGGCGTCGTGCAGGTACGACACGCCCGATCCCTGTGCCAGGTACAGGCGCCCGGCGAACCGGATCGTGTTGAACGCCCCTTCGTACCCGTCGGTCTTGTCGAAGAACGACGTCGCCGACGGCGTCTCGATGCGGACGATGCCGCGTTCGAGCGTCGCCCACAGCGCGCCTTCCCGGTCGACCATCAGGTAGTACACGGCGTTCGACGTGAGCCCGTGATCCTGATCGAGCACGAGTCGCGTGTGCCCCTGCCGATCCACGATGCCGAGGCCGGCGTTCGTCGTGGCCAGGGCGAAGCTGCCGTCGCGAAGCACGATGCCGCGATACAGCGACCGTTTGATGATCGGATCGAGCTCGGTCGGAAACGCCGTCATCGCCGCGCCGTCGTACAGGAACAGGCCGTTCAGACGCGTGCCGATCAGCAGGCGGCGCTCGTCGTACCGCAAGATCATCGGGTAGACCTCGCGCTCGAGCGCCTCCGTGCCCGGCAGCGGCTTCAGCGTGTCGCCTTCGAGGACGTTCAGGCCGTTCTCGGGCGTCGACAGGTACACCTTGCCGTCGACGACCGAGGCGCGGTTGAAGCGCGACGCGGGCGTGATCACGTGCATCTGCCCGTTGGCCCACCGGAACATGATCTCGGGTCCCTCGAACACGACGCCGTCCGGGGTCACGAAGGTGCGCCAGATATCGGCGAACGGCGGGGTGCCGGCGGGAATCTTGTCCGTGAGCGTGACGTAGCGCAGGCGGCCCGCGGCATCCGGCGCGAGGTAGCCGAAGTCGCCGACGCTGCCCACGTAGACGCGCCCGCTGTCGTCGATCGCCAGCGAGCGAACCGTGTCCAGACGCGGGGTCTCGATCAGCCGCCAGAAGGCGCCGTCGAACTCCAGCACGCCGGCCTGGCTGCCCACATAGATGACGCCGCGCGCGTCCTGGCCCATCGCCCAGTTCTGGTTGTCGCCGCCAAGTTCGGCCGGACCGTACGCGCGGATCAGCGGGCGCCCCTCCTCGTGCTTCGTCGAGGGCGTACCGGTATCGGCGAAGAGCGGCGCGGCCGTCAGGCAGAGTCCGATGAGAAGGGCCGACCGGGAGGGCCAGGGCACGGGGACGCGGCGATTCTACCTCATGTGTGGAACCGGGCGGTGAGCGGAATCGTCAGTTCCCATGGATGCATCCCGCCGATCTGCTCGCGGACGCCCGTTCTGGAGCCCGTTCTCTCGCCCGGCACCCCGGCTACGCCGCCGTCGTCCTGGCGACGCTGGCGCTGGCCATCGGCGCCAACACGATCATCTTCAGCTTCGCAGACCTGTTTCTGCTGCGGCCGCTGCCGGTGGGGGATCCCGCGCGGGTCGTGTTCCTCTACAGCGTCGACGCGGCGCGCGGCGTCCAGCGCGGGCGGACGTCGGCGGCCGACTTCCTCGACTGGAGGACGTCCGCGACCGTGTTCGAAGACGTCGCGGCCTTCACGCAGAGCGGCTATACGCTGACCGGCGACGGCGAGCCGCTGCGCATCACGGCGATGCGCGCGACAGCCAGCCTGGCGCGCGTCTGGGATCTGCGGCGCTTCTCAGCCACCGGTTCTGGTCGTCGCACTTCCTCGGCGATCCCGGCGTGCTGGGACGATCGCTGATGCTGAGCGGCGAGCCGTACAAGGTCGTCGGCATCCTCGGGCCGGCCATCGAGATCGGCAATCTGAACGCGATCGATGTCTGGGTGCCGTTGACCGTCGACGCCTCGGGCGCGCGGCGCGACGATCGATCGCTCGGGGTGGCCGCGCTGCTCAAGCCGGGCGCGACCATCGAGCGCGCGAACGCGGAGCTCGCGGCGATCGCCGCGCGGCTCCAGCGCGACCACCCGGACACGAACGGCACGTGGTCGGCGCACGCCTTGAAATTGCGCGAGGCGATCGCCGGGCCTGACGCATGGATCATCCTCGCCCTGCTCGCGGTGGTCGTCGGATTCGTCCTGCTCATCGCCTGCGCCAACGTGGCCAACATGACGCTCGCGCGGCAGACCACGCGCGAGAAGGAGATGGCCGTGCGGCGCGCGCTCGGCGCCAGCCGGACGCGTCTGGTCTCGCAGCTCGTGGTCGAGTGCGCGATGCTCGGTGCCGCCGGCGGCGCCCTGGGCCTCGCCGTCGCGCTCGGCGGCATCCGGCTGATCCAGGCCTACTCGAACGAGCCGTTCTTCAGCCTCCTGACGATCAACGGCCACCTGCTGGCGTTCGTGGCGGGCGTGTCGGCGCTCGCGCCGGTTCTTTTCGGCGTCGTGCCGTCGCTCCACGCGTCGCAGGGAGACGCGGGGGATGCCCTGAAAGAGGGCGGCCGGCGCGTCTCGGGCGGCGTGAAGGGAAGGCGCAGCCGCGCGGCCCTCGTCGTCACGCAGCTCGCGCTGGCACTGATGCTGCTGGTGGTGGCCGGCCTCGTCACGCGCACCGTCGCCGCCGTCGAGCGGACACCGACGGGCATCGACGGCGCCGGCGTGCTCACCCTGCAGGTCCAGCTCGATCCGCCGGCGTACCGCGACGTGCGCCAGGCCGTGGACACGGGCGGCCGGCTGCGCGACCGCCTGGCGGAACTGCCGGGCGTCAAGGCCGCGGCCATCGCGACGCGGTTGCCGCTCGTGGAATCCGAGCCGACCCGGCGGTTCCAGATCGACGGGCAGCCGCCGGCGAGACCGGATGCGATGCCGTGGGCGAGCGCCGTGTCGATCGCCTCGGACTACCTGCGCGTGTTCGGCGTGCCGCTGGTGGCCGGGCGCGCCTTCACCGAGCACGACAGCGGAACCGCGCCGAACGTGGGCCTCGTCAGCCGCGAGGCGGCGCGGCGCTATTGGCCCGGCGCCTCGCCGCTCGGCGCGCAC
>Ga0310810_10004822_pt1 | contig 14981 bp, 15 predicted proteins | sample NCmetagenome_FD_207641 | JGI IMG/M metagenome (GOLD analysis project Ga0310810, IMG submission 207641) | Soil microbial communities from experimental microcosm in Duke University, North Carolina, United States - NC | ecosystem: Engineered > Artificial ecosystem > Soil microcosm > Unclassified ...
GCCGAATTCCCCCACTCTTGTTGCAGCCTGACGAACTCACGAGTACTCACGAGTCCAGCTGCTCGAAACCACCGCAGCAACGATTTGAAATCGGGCAGCAGTTCTCGCGGTTCGCCATCCTGCACTGGACGCGTATTGAGAAAGTCCAGCGTCAGGTGGTTGCCGACGAAGAGAAAGCCGTCTTTCCAGTTATCGATCCTGGCGACTCTACTGGGGCGCATACGTTACCCGAAAAAATTATCAAACACCAATAATGAAACTTTATACCGGTTAGCACATCTGATGCAACAAGGGACGACAACGGTGCACCAGATCTCGGAATCGCCTGTTGCGTCCGGAATACCTTAAGCCATAAGGAGAATCAATCATGACAAGTTTCCACAAAGTAAGCGTAGACGGGAACAATATCTTTTATCGCGAAGCCGGTCCAACAACCGCGCCAAACATTCTGTTACTACACGGCTTCCCAACCTCATCGCACATGTTCCGCAATCTCATTCCGCTCCTGGCCGATCGCTACCATGTGATCGCCCCCGACCTTCCCGGTTTCGGCTTCTCCGATGCTCCCAACCGCAAACAATTCCGATACACGTTTGACAATCTGGCGAAAACAATCGATCAGTTCACCCAGGCCATTGGACTTGAGCGCTATGCGATCTACGTTTTTGATTACGGCGCTCCCGTCGGCTTTCGGCTCGCACTAGCCCACCCCGAGCGAATCACAGCTATCATCTCGCAAAACGGAAATGCCTACGAGGAGGGCCTAAGCCAAGGCTGGAATCCAATCCAGAAGTATTGGAAGGACCCGACAGCTGCTAATCGTGACGCGTTGCGCGACTTTCTCACTCCCGAATCAACCCGATCGCAGTACATCTACGGCGTACATTACGCTAACCAGGTCGCCCCTGAAGCTTATACGCTGGACTCGGCGTTATTGGCGAGACCTGGCAATGATGAGATTCAGTTGGATCTGTTCCTGGACTATGCCAGCAATGTCGCACTTTACCCGAAGTTTCAGGAGTATTTGCGTGCGAAGAAGCCATCGCTGCTTGCGGTCTGGGGGAAGAACGATCCATTTTTCCTGCCTGCCGGCGCCGAAGCTTTCAAGCGCGACAATCCGAATGCAGAGATCCATTTCTATGACACCGGACACTTTGCGCTAGAAACCCACTATCGTGAGATTGGCGATTCAATCCGCGAGTTCCTGAACCGGGGATTAGCCACGCAAGCCAGTGCAGCCTAGATCAGTGTGAGGCCCGATTTCTGACTTGAAAAATAGAGCGAAGTCGGGCCTTGGAATTTTGCTGGGAAAGGGAGGCAGCATGGAAGTGGTTTCCGTCAATGTAGGTCTTCCACGAGAAGTTACCTGGAAGGGAATGACAGTGCAGACAGCAATCCATAAGGAGTCTGTGCTGGGTCCAGTGGAAATAGATGAAATGAACCTGGCTGGCGATCGTCAGGCGGATCTCAGGGTGCATGGCGGCCGCGACAAGGCTGTTTATGCATACCCTTCCGAGCACTATGAATACTGGAGCAGGGAATTGCCGGGAATGATATTGAACTGGGGCCATTTCGGCGAGAATCTGACCACCAAGGGTCTATCGGAAGAAACAGTTTGCATCGGCGATTGCTTGCGAGTGGGACGGGCGGTCCTGAGAGTGACACAGCCACGGATGCCCTGTTACAAGCTGGCGCTAAGATTTGGTCGCGATGACATGATCAAGCGCTTCTTGGCGAGCGGCCGGAGTGGGTTCTATTTCTCGGTCGTCGAAGCGGGCAGCGCAGGCGCAGGATCAACAATTCAAGTGGTCTCTCGCGACATCAATCATGTCAGCGTTGCGGATATATACCGGCTTTATTTCGACCCCGGACGCGATCCTGAACTGCTGGGAAGAGTGGAAAACTTGAGTGCTCTGCCTGAGAGCTGGAAACGAGAGCTATCGCTTCGAGCTCTGCCGGCCCGTTTGTAAGCGCGCGAAATAGAATTTATGTGCACACCTCACATTCACAAAGCCCGAAACAATTGACACGCAGAGTCTACCGACTGCCGCGATTCTCCTTCGTCGGTAGTAAGCGGAAGAAATCGCGAAAACTCCGCTCCCCTGCGTGTCCCGGATCTGGACCAGACATAAGGTCCAAACCACCCGCCCGGAAAAATAGTTGGCGATCGATCTATTGAAAAACCTCGATCTGCCAGGCGCAATTTCTATGCTGCCGCCTTGCGAGATTGTTGAACCGACTTCAAAAATTTCAGCAAGTCCGCGTTGACTTCATCCTGGTGAGTGGCCGTGAGACCATGAGGCCGGCCGGGATAATAAATCTCCTGCGCCCCTTTGATGAGCCTGGCTGATTTCTTGGCTGAGTCCTTGATCGGCACGATTTGGTCGTCCTCGCCGTGCATGACCAGCGTCGGCACATCGAACTTTTTCAGGTCCTCCGTGAAGTCGGTCTCGGAAAATGCCTTGATGCTGTCGTAGACATTCTTGAGTCCGCCCTGCATGCTCCACAGCCAGAATTGATCTAGCATTCCCTGCGAGACTTTTGCGCCCGGCCGGTTCGCGCCGTAGAACTGGACCGCGAAGTCTTTCCAGAACTGCGAGCGGTCGTTGAAAACACCCTTTCGCAATCCGTCGAACAATTCCAGTGGGAGCCCTTCCGGGTTGGACTCGGATTTCACCACGATCGGCGGCACTGCGGCGATTAGCACGGCTGCGGCGACCCGCTTCGTGCCATGGCGTCCGATGTAGCGCGCAACTTCGCCACCACCTGTTGAGTGTCCGACTAGAGTGGCGTCCCTGAGATCAAGCGCCTCAATGACCGCGGCGAGGTCGTCAGCGTAGCCATTCATGTCGTTGCCAGACCAGGCCTGGCTCGAGCGGCCATGACCGCGCCGGTCGTGGGCGACCACCCGGAAGCCGTTCTCCGCAAGAAAATACATTTGGCCGTCCCATGCATCGGAGCACAGCGGCCATCCATGTGAAAACGTGACGACTGGGCCCTTGCCCCAGTCTTTGTAGTAAATTGTTGTGCCGTCTTGTACCGTGATCGTGCTCATATGAATGTTCTCCTTCAGTTTTGTTAAAACAGAATTACTTGCATTTTGGTTCTACTTGCTCGGCACCAGCACCGCGGCGCCTTTGTCCTTAACAAAGAACACGACAAATTTCGCCGGTTTCGTTTTGCTTGCGTTTCGCCCAACCACGTGAACGTCATTGGGGCCTTCGTAGAAGGTCTGGCCGGGTGTCAGAGTCACTTCTTTTCCGCCCCTCACCTGCATCACGATCGTGCCTTCCAGTACATAAACGAATGCATGGGCATTGTGGCGATGGATTGGATCGACGCTGCCCGGCGGATATTCCACGGTGATCATCAGGCCTTCCTTGCCAGGCAAGTTTGTCAGTTCTTTCGAAAATAGCTCCGTGACCTTAGCCTCCTGCGCCAGCAGGGTGCCGGAGATGAGACATGCGAGGAGTGCAAAAATTAGTTTTGGAAATGTCATGATTAACCTTTCGTTGATCGACGCCGATTCATTCTTCTTGCGCCAAGTTCTGCTGCTATTCAGGCGGCACGCGCGGTGGCTGCGGACTGAGCAAGCCAGGTTTCGAAACGTGTCTCGCCGAGTTGTGGGTTATTGCCCGGAACCAGCGTTCTCTCGCTGACTTTCGCGCCGGAGTAAAGCGCCTGTGGGTCAGCGATGACTTCGCGTGGATCGTTGAGTGAGTGCAGGCGTCGCCGTACTAGTTCATCTACGTGAAACTGTTCCGGACCTCCTATCTCGACTGTGCCGTTCATCGGCTGGCCGGCTGCAATTCTCTCCACAGCGCTCGCCACGTCGTCCGCCGCCATTGGCTGGAAAAGCACGTGAGGCAAATGCACTTTATCGCCGACCATCGAAATGTCGGCAAGCCCCTTAAGAAACTCGAAGAACTGGGTCGCATGCACGATGGTGTATGGGATGGAAGATTCCTTGATCAGCTTTTCTTGGGCGATCTTGGCCCGGAAGTAGCCGCTTTCAGAGAGTTCGTCGGTGCCCACCACCGACAACGCAACGTGATGCCCCACCCCTGCCACGCCTTCATAGGTAAGGAGATTCCGAGTCGATGTTGTGAAGAAGTTCAGCACGGCTGCGTCTTCCCACGAGGGGGCATTTGATACATCAACCACTGTAGACGCGCCTTTCAGAACTCCGGCCAGTCCCTCGCCCGTGAGGGTGTTTACTCCAGTATTAGGCGCTGCTGCTACCGCTTCATGCCCGTGTTCACGGAGTTTATTGACAAGCTTGGAACCAATGAGACCTGTACCACCGATGACTACCACTTTCATAGATGCCTCCGTATCTTTGAAGAGGCCGTTTAGACCTCAAACGGTCTGTTTGTGATCGCTAGGGGGGTGAGCTGGACTTTGTGCGATCCCGGCTCGTTGCTGTGAAATGCTTGGCGAACGCGAGCGCCTTCTCTGCGACCTCACGCCAGCCGCCGTCGTTCGACCTGCTCTGCCTCGTGCTGAGTGGGGGTGCGCATGTTGGTCGTCTCGCGCGTAACGGCGCCCGAACTGGATGACGCAGCGATCGCCTCGTGTTTCATACCTCTCCTTTTTCGTTGTGGCCTGATGAAACTTCAGGTCACTGCGACCATCCTGTACCGGCAATGACCGGACGGAGAGGGACTTTGTGACACGACCCTGTTGGTTCTCGATGAAGTGCTCATTGAATGAGATGTGCTGGGAGAAGAAGGCCCTCAAGAGGCAAGACTTTTTTCGATCCGCCGGTCCGGAATCAGCCAAATCAGCGCAGCTGTCACAAAGATCGCCTGGGCGATCCACGAGATGCGCAGCCCCACAACGATCGCTACGAGATACAGCACAGGCGACAATTTTCCTTTCCAGTCGCGTCCGATCGCTTTCTTCAAAATGGAATCCTGCCCCTGAGTGGCGATGATCACCTGCTGGAGCAGGTAGTACGCGAGCGCGGCCATCAACAGCACAACTCCGTACAGAACCGTCGGCATGGTCGTGAAATGGTTTTCTCCCATCCACCCTGTGGTAAATGGAAATAGCGAGAGCCAGAACAAAAGGTGCAGATTAGCCCAGAGTACTGCGCCCGTTACCGTGGTGCAGGTATGCAGCATGTGATGGTGATTGTTCCAGTAAATGCCGACGTAAAGAAAACTCAGGACATAGCTGAGAAATGTCGGCAGCAGAGGTGCCAGGTCTTTCAGGCCGGCGCCGTGCGGCACCTTCATCTCCAAAACCATGATCGTGATGATGATTGCGATCACTCCGTCGCTGAATGCCTCCACGCGTCCCTTCGTCATCTCTCCCTCCGTGCCTAGGAGTTAACGCGAAATCTGACGAGAACGCGAGTGCCTTAACGAGGGCGTCATCCTTATGTTTTCGGCCGGCTCCGCGGAGTCTGGAACAGCACCCGGATCGTCGAATCTAGCATTGAAATGACTGTTATCGTAGTCCCGTGCCCCACACGTCGTTGTCTGGTATGACAGTGCAACACCCCAAATGTGACAAAGCGACCTATCGAAACAATGCGATAGCGACGGTCACAAATCGTGGCCCTGGCTGGTCTTTATAACGTCAGCTACGATGGATCATTCCCATGAACAAGTCTGATGCGGCATCCGTCGTGGTCATGGTGGCTGAATCCGATCGATTGGGGCAATGTACGGCCTGTGGACTATAACGCAAGCCTAATGCAAACGCCGACTGAAGCTGGAGTTGCGGGTAGACTTTCGAATACGTACCTCCTGGACTTCGTGGAACCAGGTCGTAAGGCACTGTAGCACCCGACAGCGGTATATCGTTCCGAAGAAAAAAGGGCGGGAGGGGAAGGCAGCAATGTCAATCGACAAGGGCAAAGAGCAAAACATTACAAACGATACGGATGCTTGCTACGAGGAACTCGCCAGCCAGGAGGAGATCTACCTGGAAGAGACGGAGGAAGAAGTACACGCCGTCCTGGAGTCGTATGATTCACCTTCATCATCAGAAGAGGTGGAGAGAACCATGTGCCGCTCAAACCTCGAGTCTCGCCAAACCCAGAGTTTCGACGAGCAGCTGGCCGCCGCGGCGCAAGAACTGATCGCCGGGGATTCCGATGATCCTCCGCTCAGTGAAGAGGCGATTGTGGAGATGGTTCGAATGACTCACCTGCCGAAAGCCTCCAATGAATAGCCTTCCGAATTACGCTAAGCATCTGTAGGTCCTGAACGAAATCGATACCCCAAAGAACAAATACTCACATTCACCTCGGCAGCGCCTCTGCTCTATTGTCAGGGACGCGGTTTGTGCGGCGCGAGCTGGCGGTGGTCGCATCCGATGGCGAGGCTCGGTCCGACCTCGCGTTGATTCCCTGAAAGTATAGTTCTAGAATTCCAAGACAACGTCGTCCATCTCTGTGTTTTGTGGGGCCGCTGCAAAATCACTCGCGCGGTGGTACCTGGGGGGTCTGGTGCAACTTTTTGAGTACTCGTTCGATCGCCTGCGTGATAATGGAAAATTCATTCTCTGCCGTGCTCACCCGAATCAATCAGACGATGGCCTCTTGGACTTCGCCAGCGTTCGTCCACGCCTGTTCGGGATTGCTTATTCGATGCTTGGAAATAGAGCTGCAGCCGAGGACATTGTGCAAGACGTGTGGTTGCGGTGGCACTCTACCAATCGGAGAGTTGTGGAGAACCCGCCGGCATTCTTGGTAACGACGGCGACTCGGCTGTGTATCAATCTCATCCAGTCGGCCCATACGCGATATGAAACTTGCATCGGGACTTGGCTTTCCGAGCCGGTGGACACCAGCAGCGATCCCGAAATGGGTGCCGAGCGTGGGGAAGCACTGGAGCTTGCAGCCCAGCTGCTGCTTGAGAAACTCTCTCCCGCAGAACGCGCCGCATATGTTCTGCGCAAAGCCTTTGATTATTCCTATCGCCAGATTGCATTCATCCTGCAAATAGACGAAGCTAATCTTCGCCAGATGGTGTCTCGTGCTCGTAGGCACATTGCCGACGGTCGGCGCATGTCCGTCAGTTCGGACGCGCAGCGGCGGTTTCTAGAGGCTTTTATGGGAGCCGCTCAAACCGGGGATATGTCTGAACTGGAGCGTGTTCTGGCAGAGGATGTTGTCTGTTGCTCGGGCCGCCATCGAAATTTGTGCGCGCACGCTTTCCACTGGTTGGCTGTCGCCGCGTAGCGGCGCTCATGCAACCGGAAGCGAAAAATAAAACACCGAGCCTCGGCCCAACTGGCTGGTGACCCCAATCTTTCCTCCGTGCAGTTCCACGATCGCACGGGCGATCGCCAGTCCCATGCCTGTTCCCTGGATGGCTACGCGTTGGGATCGGCCACGGTAAAACTTTTCGAAGATCATCTCCTGCTCAATGTCGTCGATTCCCGGCCCGCGGTCGGCGACGCTGGTAACGACTTCGCCATTCCGCGTCTCGGCCGTGATCCGGATTGGGGTGCCGGGGGGTGAATATTTTGCCGCGTTATCCAGCAGGTGAACCAGGACTTCGGCAATGCGCTCGCCGTCCATCCGAACCTTGGGAAGATCCTCGGGGAGACTGGTTTCGAGCGCGTGGTTTTGCACAGCGGAGCGCACCTGGTTCACGGCGGCATCTATGGCCTCGCTTATCGGGTGCGCTTCCATATGGAGCTGCAGTTGGTGAGAGTCGAGTTGGGCTACTTCCGCCGCCTCTCCAATTAGACGGTTCAGCCGGTCGCTTTCTTCGTTGATGACCGTCAGCAGGTCGCTGCGTTGCGCTTGCTCCAGTTCAACATTCGACAAGAGAGTCTCTGCTGATGCTTTGATGGCCGTTAGCGGAGTACGGAACTCGTGAGTGACCGAATCCAGCAGCACCGAACGCAGCCTGTCGCTTTCTCGCGCGGCTTCTGTCTTGGTTAGTTTCTCGACGGTACTTGCCCTTTCAATGGCGGTCGCGGCCAGGCTGCCAATCGCCTCTAAGGTCTCGCGCGACAACTCGCAGCCGGACAATCCCAGGCTTCCCACCGAGCGAACTCCCATGCGCAACGGCATGAAGCAAAAGCCATGCTCTCGATCCAGCACCGGCTCTCCCCGCCCGCTGATGGCTCGCAGTTTCTCGGGTGGAAACGCATTTTGGCTGGCACTATCGAAATAGTAGTTCTCCTGCTTTTTGTCGAGATACATAGCAGCCCCGCTCACCCCAAAAGACTCCACGATGTATTTCGGGATGGCATTGACCAGCTCAAAGACATTCTCGCTGAGCAGTAACTGCTCGCTGAAGGCGTACAGGCGTTCGACTTCCCTCCGCCGTCGGTTGGACTGCAAGGCTTCGCGCCGAGCTCGTTCCGACAACTGGCTGGCAATCACAGCGGTGCACAGAAAGGCCAGCAGCGCGATCCAATTCTGCGGGTCTGCAATCATAAAGTGGAACAACGGAGGCAGAAAATAGTAGTTGTACGCGAGCGTCGCAAGAAAGGCCATGAAGATGGCGTAACGCAATCCCCATAAGGCCGAAACCACCAGTATTGCCAGCAGAAACGTGAACCCCACGGTCGTTGGATTCACGTGCAGCAGCTTAAAATAAGCCCCGGTGATGCTGGCAATGACCGCTGCTGAAACAAGAAAGCGTAATATCTGGTTGCCAGCTTTTCTTCTCACGTGGCAGATTGTAGCTGATTGACCGCCCATTCCTTTCCCAGGAGATTACGGGATGCCGAAAACACCCGAGCAGTGGCTGGAAGAAGCCAGTCCACAGAAGAAGCAAGGCATATTCAAGCTCTTCTTGGGCTATGCCCCGGGAGTAGGCAAAACCTACAACATGCTGAGCGAAGGCATCCGCCGCAAGAGCCGCGGCGAAGATGTCATGATTGGCCTTGTCGAAACCCACGGCCGGAAGGGCATCGCTGAACTTGCCGCCAAATTGGATACCGTTCCTCGGCGCATCATCGAATACAAAGGCGCAGCCTTCGATGAAATGGATGTTGATGCCATTCTCGCCCGCAAGCCCGCTGTGGTTCTGATCGACGAGCTTGCTCATACCAACATCGAGGGCAGCCGGCATACCAAACGGTACGAAGATGTCATGGGCCTGCTCGATGCCAACATCGACGTGCTCTCGACCATGAACGTTCAGCATATCGAGAGTCTGATGCCCATGGTCCGCTCAATCACCGGCGTCCAGGTACGCGAGACCGTTCCCGACTGGGTGATGCAACGAGTCACCGAAATTGTCCTCACCGACCTCACTCCCGAGGCCCTGCAGACCCGCATGCGGCGCGGTGACATTTATCCCCTCGACCGGGCGGAACGCGCGCTCGGTCACTTCTTCCGTCCGGGGAACCTGCTGGCCTTGCGTGAACTCGCCTTGCAGCAGGTGACTCGGGCCGTTGACCGCAGCCTTGAGTCCTACCTGGAAAAAGAGGAGGGAGGCAAAACCGTTGGAGTTCACGAGCGCATCGCCGTATGTATCAGCTCGAGTCCGGCTGCCCAATATTTGATCGCTCGCGCGGCACGCATGGCGCAACGCATTGGCGCCGAATTTTCCGTCATCTACGTGGATATCGGGGTAGACGAACATCCCGAGGATCAGCGTTCCTTGCGACAAAATATTCAGTTCGCCCAAAATTTAGGTGCGCAGATCCTTACCACCAAAGGCAAGAAGGTGGCGGAGGAGGTCGCCAAAGTGGTGCGCGAAAAGCACATCACACAAGTTGTCTTCGGGCGCTCGGCGCAGACAGGGTGGCGCAGGTACCTCTATCTTTCGGCAATTCATCGTTTCTTGCGAGATGCCCCGCCTGTGGACGTTCATATCGTGACCCAGGAAGTTAAGTAAAGGCCTTCAGCTTCGAGCAAAAGAAAATATCTTCGTCGTTAAATGACGACCAATTCCTGCGGTTTCTTCGCACCCAATCCTTGCCCACCTGCGCCTTCGATCTCAGCGCTCTATCTACCTTAACCCATTTCTTTTCATGCCGGTGTCGCTGGCTGTTCCATCAACGGCGTTAACGAATTCTTTATGAACTTTTTAGACCCTTTTTATCCTCGGTCATTTCCAATGAGAGCTGGCTCGAACGCTGACCGTACCGAGCCCGCCGCACGGAAGTAAATGCGGTGAAGGGAACTGAGTGGGGAGACGAGATTATGCAAGATTTGATTTACCTGCTCGTAACCATCGCGTTCTTCGCGATTTCGATTGCTTATGTTCACTTTTGTGAACGGGTGAAGTGAGGACAGCGATATGAGTGGCGAAACCATCTCCATGCTGGTCGTTAGCGTATTAACCATGGCTTACCTGTTCTACGCATTATTGCGTCCCGAGAGTTTCTGATGACCCCCAATGGTTGGTTTCAAATCCTGTTTTTTCTGGCGCTGATCTTTCTTGTGACCAAGCCCTTGGGCGTGTTCATGGCGCGAGTGTTCAATCGCGAACCCACGTTCATGGACCCGGTACTGCGGCCCATCGAAAAGCTGCTATATCGCGTCACCGGCGTGGAGGAGAACCACGAGATGCGCTGGACCGAGTATGCCGTTTCGATGCTCCTGTTCAGCGTTGTCTCCATGGTCGTGTTGTACCTCATACAGCGTCTGCAAGGTTATCTGCCCTTCAACCCGCAGAAGTTTGGCCCGGTAAACCCTGCCCACGTGGCTTTCAATACCGCCTCGTCATTTACGTCAAATACGAACTGGCAGGCCTATGCCGGTGAGAGCACCATGAGCTACTTCACCCAGATGGCCGGCTTGGCGTACCACAACTTCGTCTCCGCCGCGACCGGTATTGCTCTGGCGATTGCCTTTGTCCGCGGCATCGCGCGGCGCCAGGCGAACACCATCGGCAATTTCTGGGTTGACCTGGTCCGCGGGTCGCTGTGGGTACTGTTGCCGTTCTGCATCGTCGGAGCTTTGTTTCTGGTTTCCCAAGGCGTAGTCCAGAACCTGCGTCCCTACGACAAGGCGAGCCTGATCGAGCCGCAACAGATAAAGAAGGTTGGACCTGATGGCAAGCCGTTTCTGGGTCCCGGCGGCGAGCCCCTGATGGACACTGTAACTGAGCAGACCATTGCTCAGGGTCCGGTGGCCTCCCAGGAGTTCATCAAGGAATGGGGTACGAACGGTGGCGGCTTCTTCAATGCCAACAGCGCACATCCCTTCGAGAATCCCACGCCTTTCTCGAACCTGATCGAGCTGTTTGCGATTTTCGCCGTGTCGGCCGGCTTGACCTACACCTTGGGAAGAATGACAGGTTCGCCGGCGCATGGCTGGGCCGTCTGGGCTGCTATGGCGATTTTGTTTCTCGCCGGGGTGACCACGGCTTACTGGGCGGAAGCCCGCGGTAATCCCTTGCTGGCTAACACTGACCAGCACGTCTCTGCCCTGCAGTCCGGCGGCAACATGGAGGGTAAGGAAACCCGCTTTGGAATTGCCAACACGGCGCTTTGGGCAACCGTTACTACCGATGCAAGCTGCGGTGCGATCAATGGGTGGCACGACTCCTTTACTCCGCTCGGCGGCATGGTCCCATTAGTAAACATCATGCTGAGTGAGGTCATCTTTGGCGGAGTGGGAGCTGGACTCTACGGCATTCTGATTTACATCGTACTTGCCGTCTTCATCGCGGGATTGATGGTGGGCCGCACCCCCGAGTATCTCGGCAAGAAAATCGAAGCCTATGACGTCAAGATGGCCATGCTCGTTGCGCTGGTTTTCCCGCTCGTCATTCTGGCATTCACTGCCGTTTCCAGTGTGCATAGATTCGGTACTTCCAGCATTTCCAACCCAGGCCCGCACGGCCTCAGCGAGATCCTCTATGCCTTCACGTCTGGAGCAGGCAACAACGGCTCCGCCTTTGCTGGCCTCACCGCCAATACGCTTTGGTATGACGTCACCATGGGGGTGACCATGCTGGCCGGTCGCTTCCTGATGATTATTCCCATGCTGGCCATCGCCGGAAATTTGGCGGCCAAGAAATATGTTCCGCCGTCGCTGGGTACATTTCCGGTGACTACCCCGCTGTTTACCGCACTGCTCATCGGGGTAATCATCATCGTTGGCGCTTTGACCTTCTTCCCGGCATTGAGCCTGGGTCCAATCCTGGAACACCTGCTCATGCTCGCGGGCAAGACCTTCTAAAGGACTTCTATGGCAATGACAACGCAAACACCGTCTGCGCCGGCTATTCCAACAATTCGTGTCGGCCACTCTCCTAGGAAGTCGCGCAAAAAGGCTATTTGGGACTGGAAGATCGTTCAGCAAGCGGTCCTCGGTGCCTTCCTCAAGCTGAACCCGCGCAAGATGATGGGTAACCCTGTCATGTTCGTGGTGGAGATTGGCAGTGTGATCACGACGGTGCTGCTCCTCAAAGGCGGAGCCGCCTTCACATTCAACCTGCAGATCACGCTGTGGCTGTGGTTCACCGTCCTGTTTGCAAATTTTGCCGAGGCCATGGCCGAGGGTCGAGGCAAGGCCCAGGCCGACACCCTGCGCAAAGCTCGGTCCGAGACTATCGCCAACCGTTTGACCGGCAACAATGGCAACTTCGAAAAAGTCCCCAGTTCCAAGCTGCGCGCCGGAGACCTCGTATTCGTTTCCGCCGGTGAGTTCATTCCTTCCGACGGCGAGATCGTAGAAGGTGTCGCCTCCGTGGACGAGTCCGCCATCACGGGTGAATCTGCGCCGGTAATTCGCGAAGCGGGTGGCGACCGCTCTGCCGTCACCGGCGGAACCCGCGTCCTCTCCGACAGGATTAAAGTCAAAATCACTTCCAATCCTGGCGAAACCTTCCTCGATCGCATGATTGCCTTGGTCGAAGGTGCGGAGCGTCAAAAAACGCCCAACGAGATCGCGCTCAACATTCTGCTGGCTGGCTTGACGATCATCTTCCTGCTCGCAGTCGTCACCCTTCAGCCTTTCGCGATTTACTCAGGCTCGCCACAAACGGTGTTCGTGCTGGTATCGCTGCTGGTTTGCCTGATTCCTACCACCATCGGCGGACTGCTGTCCGCCATCGGAATTGCCGGCATGGACCGCCTCGTTCAGCACAACGTGCTGGCCATGTCAGGCCGTGCCGTTGAGGCCGCCGGTGACGTAAACACCCTCTTGCTCGACAAGACCGGCACCATCACTCTTGGAAACCGCCAGGCCGCCCGCTTCATCCCCGCACCCGGTGTTACGGAAGCGGAACTGGCGGATGCGGCTCAACTGTCATCGCTGGCCGACGAAACTCCCGAAGGTCGCTCAATCGTGATTCTCGCCAAGGAGAAGTATGGTTTGCGAGGCCGTCAGTTGTCGTCCCATGACGCCCATTTCGTCCCCTTCACTGCGCAGACCCGCATGTCCGGCGTGAATCTGAATGGATTCGAGATTCGCAAAGGCGCCGCCGATGCGGTGCACGCTTACCTGGCGCAGTACGCACGCGAGGTGCCCGCGCAGGTGAAGGCCTCCGTAGAGGGGATTGCCCGCTCAGGTGGTACGCCGCTCGTCGTGGCAGAAAAGTCCCGAGGCGCGCTGGGCGTGATTGAGCTCAAGGATGTGGTTAAGGGCGGCATCAAGGAGCGCTTCGATCAACTGCGCGCCATGGGCATCAAGACCGTGATGATCACCGGCGATAACCCGCTTACTGCCGCGGCCATTGCCCGCGAGGCGGGTGTCGACGATTTCCTTGCCCAGGCCACTCCAAAAGACAAGATGGATCTCATCAAGAAGGAGCAGGCTGACGGCAAACTGGTTGCCATGACCGGTGACGGCACCAACGATGCCCCGGCGCTCGCTCAAGCCGATGTCGGCGTTGCCATGAACACCGGCACTCAGGCTGCCAAAGAAGCCGGCAACATGGTGGATCTGGATTCCAATCCCACGAAGCTCATCGAAGTCGTCGAGATTGGAAAGCAGCTGCTGATGACGCGTGGCTCGTTGACCACCTTCTCGATCGCCAATGATGTCGCCAAGTATTTCGCGATTATCCCCGCCATGTTTGCCGGAACTTTCCCGGTGCTGAACGCGCTTAATATCATGCGCCTGCGGACGCCCCAGTCCGCGGTGTTGTCGGCGGTAATCTTCAACGCGGTAATCATCGTGGCTTTGATTCCACTTGCCCTGCGTGGCGTGAAGTATCACGCCATGGGCGCCGCTGCGCTCCTCAGGCGCAACCTGTGGATCTACGGTGTTGGCGGAATCGTCATCCCGTTCGTCGGCATTAAATTTATTGACATGCTGATCGCTCGCATCGGCCTGGTGTAAAGGAACTGCTATGAAGAAAAATCTGGTTACCGCGGTGCTCATGACGGTTGCAACCACCATCCTGCTGGGAATCATCTACCCGCTGGTAGTCACCGCGATCTCGCAAGTCATCTTTCGTGACAAGGCTAACGGGCAGTTGCTGCAGGCGAACGGCAAGCTGGTCGGCTCGCGGATTATCGGACAGGCCTTCACCGCGCCTGCATACTTTCATTCCCGCCCATCGGCCGTCAGTTACGACCCCTCGAACTCCAATGGCTCCCAACTGGGTCCTACCAACCGGAAATTGATTGACCGCGTAAAGGGGGATGTCGCCGCCGCCCAGGCAGAGAATCCTGGTAAGCCCGTACCGATCGACATGGTGACTGCGTCCGCCTCCGGGTTCGACCCGGAAATCACGCCCGCCAACGCGGCTTTCCAACTGCCGCGCGTCGCCAGGGCCCGCAATATCACTCAATCGCAGCTGCAGCAGCTGGTAGCGAAGCACACCCTGGGACGCCAGTTTGGATTCCTCGGCGAGCCGCGCGTCAACGTCTTGGAATTGAATCTCGATCTTGACAAGCAATTTCCCTTGAACCAGCAGGTCAGGAACTGATCCGAGTCTGGCCAGGCGGGAACTTGTTGCTATGAGCAACAAGTTGCTGGCCTGCGATGGATCCTGCTCCAAAGAAACCATAGGGAGGGGTACATTCATGAGGTCGCCGTCCGTGACGAGAGCAAAGTCAGCAAGGAATGAAGTTTGCCGGGCCATAATTGGCTCATGTTG
>Ga0310810_10004823_pt1 | contig 14980 bp, 9 predicted proteins | sample NCmetagenome_FD_207641 | JGI IMG/M metagenome (GOLD analysis project Ga0310810, IMG submission 207641) | Soil microbial communities from experimental microcosm in Duke University, North Carolina, United States - NC | ecosystem: Engineered > Artificial ecosystem > Soil microcosm > Unclassified ...
ACACGAACTCTTGCCCTTTCTCACGGGCTTGCTGCCGGCCCTGGTAGTGGTAGCGTTTTTCAAGCTTCACTTCGCGTGGCACACCGAATTTGTGGACATACACGGGCTTTTCCATCGGCTGCGCGACTTTCCCAGGTATAAAACAGTGGTCAGCGCGATTGGCAGCGGACTATTGCATTTCGGAGCCTGGCCCCTGAGCATTCCTCCCTTCTTGATCGCTTACGTCTTGCTCCTCGGGCTACAACAACAGGAGGACCGTCTGGCCGCGAAGATCGGCCTGGCTACCGTGGCTTTGACGGGCCTTGGGTACTTCTTCATTTATGTAACTACACAGATGTCGCTGCGCTGGCTTCTGCTGACTTCCCTTGCACGCCTCTTTACTCAGCTCTATCCCAGCGCTCTATTTTTGATATTTTTTCTCACTCGCACTCCGGAAGAAGCACTTGGCCAAACTCTGGACGGATGAGGCGAGAACGGTCAACAAAACGCGCCACCGGGATCCCTAAATTGCGCCTTGGTACAATACTCGGCTTGTTCAAAACAATCCCCAAAAAGCCTATGACAAAAATGAACACCACGTTCCTTCGCCGCTACGCGGCGCCCGCTCTCCTGGTTTGGTTTGTATTGATTTTTTCGCTCGCTGCCGCCCCAGCTGCGGCGCAGCAGCCGGCTTCACCGAGCCCCGTGGTAGCGCGCAATGACCAGGCAAAGCAGGAATATCGTAAGGCGATGGAAACCGCCGACCAGAAAATTGCTGATGAGGTCCACGCCCATTCCGAACTGATGAAGAACCTGGAGCACCTGACCACCGAAATCGGACCCCGCCTGACGGGTTCGCCGCAGATGCAGGCGGCCAGCCAGTGGACGCTGCAGCGTTTCCGCGCTTACGGCATTGACGCCCACCTGGAGACTACCCAGATCGCGCACTCCTGGACACGGGGCCACGACACTGCGGCCATTGTCAGTCCCATCAGGCATGCCGTTCCCATTCGCTCTTTCGGCTGGGGCAAAGCTACGCCCGGCGCCGTTACTGGCGCGGTCAAGGTGTTGGACATCAAGACCTTGGCCGATTTTGAGAAATACAAAGGACAGCTCAAGGGCGCGGTCGTCCTGGCCAGCAAACCATCCACCCTGCGCCCGGAGAATGAACCGGCGGACAATGCCTATGACGCGGTGATTCCCCCGTCGCGCGGCGTTCCCCACCCACACATATCGTTTCGCGAACAGCTACAGTTGCTGAAGATGGTCGCCGCCGAACAGCCCGCGGCGGTCCTGCTGGACAGCGGCAAATGGGACAACCTGTTCAACATGGGTGGCGGCTACAACAAGTACCAGCCCTCCGATGTGCCTATGGCCTTCATCAGCCATGAAGATTACGACCTCATCTACCGGCTGCAGCAGGCCGGAGTGGTAACCATCACCGTGAACCTGAACGGCGCCTTCAGCGCGGGCCCTGTGCCCGCCTCCATTACCGTGGCGGAGATCAAGGGCACGGAATTACCCGCTCAGCGCGTCATCGTCGGCGGCCACCTTGACTCCTGGGACCTGGGTCAGGGTGCGCTGGATAATGGCACCGGCGCCATGGCGGTGCTGGAAGCAGCGCGCACGCTGAAGAGCCTCGGATGGCAGCCCAAGCGCACCATTACTTTCATCCTGTTCACGGGCGAGGAGCAGGGCGGAATCGGCGCCGAAACTTTCCTCAAAAATCACGCTGCTGAAATCCCCAACATGGACGCTGTCCTCATCCACGATACGGGCACGGGCAAGGTCTTCAGTATCGCGCTGGAAGACGAGTACGAAACCGCTCCTTTGATGAGCGAAATCTACCAACCCTTGCAGGAGGTCTTCGATCTGCGTCCTCTGAGCACGCGGGTATTCGGCGCCTCCGACCACGAGCCCTTCATGAAAGCCGGTGTACCGGGATATTTCTGCGTGCAGAACCCAGCCCATTACGGGCAGGCTCATCACAGCCAGGCTGACACCTTCGACAAGGTCATTCCGGACCAGATCAATGAGGGAGCAGCCCTGTTGGCGGCCTGGGCCTGGAATGTGTCAGAGATGCCGTCAGCGCTGCCGCACCATCCTGCAAGTGCTTCCAACGAGATGTTTTGACGGCTCAAAGGCGGCAACGGGGAGGGGCGGCGGCAGCCCATTTTTGGGCGGGTTCCCAGAATGGCACCGAGGTGCCATTCTGCCCTCCCACCTCCCCTGCTATGCTTCAGCTACCTTTTGGGCGCCACTTCCTCCTTCGTCCCCCTCGCCCCGGGAATAAGTCCATGACCAATCCGTTTCGTAAACTCTGGCCAACAGCTTCAATTTCTTCCTCCCGCAGGGCTAAGGATTCGCTCAGCAGCCCTGCCGGCAAGGTTTTGCTTCTCGACGAACGGCGCCGGGTAAGGCGCCACTTCCAGCCTCTGTCGGCTATGCTGCGCTATGGCATTGCCGCCACGGAGACCCCTGTGCGCATTCATGACGTTAGCGACAAGGGTTTGTGTTTCCGCGGTGAAGTTAGCCTGCCCATCGGAGCCGCGGTGGAAATCACGACCACGCTGCCGCAGAAAGAGGCTTCCACTGGCCGCAAGGTTCGCTATCTGGCCCACGTGGTGCGTGTGAGCCGCGAGCCCGGCAAGTTCGTCACCGCCGCCTTGATCTTCCGCTGCGAGACTCTGGCTCAGGAGGCTGATGGGTTACAGGGCGGCGTCGAAGCGTCTGCCGTTGCGAATCCCGAGGACCGGAAAGAAGAGAATGGCTTATCGCCAACTGCTCCCACGCCATCCCGGCAGCAGCCCCCGTCGGAGTCAAAACCGCGGGAATGCCGTCGGTTCTCCCGCTATCACTGCGCCACCCAGGTGCAGTTCCGAACCCGCGATGCACAGCAAATAGCCTCCGGCGAGCTCATGAATCTTAGCCTTAGCGGCTGCTATGTTCAGACCCCCAGCCCTTGCCCCTTGGGAGCCGCCGTGGAAATTGTGGTGCAGGCGGGGAGAGCACGAATTTATTCCCACGGCCGGGTAAAAGCGATCAGAGAGAGCAAAGGGATGGCGCTGGAGTTTGAAGGCAATCTTGCGCAACGGTTGCAGCGGCTTCCCCGCTTTGTCCAGATGGTCGCCGCCGGCGAGCAATAGCCGAATGCTAGGGGTAAGGAAGTACTACCTTGTTCCTGCCTGCGCCGCCGCCGGAGGCGGCGGAGAGGCAGTGTGCAGCCGGATGAGCGATGCGGCCGCCATATAGCGTACTGGCGGTTTGGAGTCGTCCAGCAGTTTCTGCAGCACCTCCGTGGCGCGGGGGCGATTGACATTACCCAGACCTTCCGCCGCCGATGCCCTTACCATCCAATTCTTGTCACTCGCCGCTTTGACCAGGGCGCCCGTCGCTTGCGGGCTGGGGTCGAGGCCCAGCATCTCAGCACAAAACGCGCGCTCGGGAGCACCGTGGTCGCGCAGCATCTGCCCTAGCACCGCCACTCCGAGCGCGGCCGGCCCGAAGAATACGCCTGCCGCTTCCTGCGCGCCCAATAAGCCCAGCGTCAGAGGGCTGCGCAGCTGCTCCGTGGTCTGCTGCAGTTGCGATTGCCACGCCGAAGGGGAACCCCGGCGTTTGCTCTGCAGCACCCCGACAAGGATTTCGCGGCCGCTCGGGTCGCCCATGTCCCACAGCGCCTTCGCGGCGGTAAAGCTCACCGCGGGTGAAGGATCATGCAAAGCTGCCCGCAGCTGTGGGATAGCGCTATGCGCTTGCAGATTATCGAGCGCCGCCACCGCCTTCTCGCGCACTGCCGCATCCTCGTCATATAACCGGCTGATTATCATCCCCAGGGACCGCTGGTTAGAACCGATGCTGCTCAGAGCGGCGATTGCTTCCGAGCGCCGGGAACCCTTTCTTTCGGAGATTCCCTTCTGCAGCACACTCCACGCCGCCTCCTGGGGCGTGTTGACAACCAGGGCAATCTGGCCGACCCTGGCCGCCGACGCGTCAACGTTCTGCTGAGCCAACGGGTGCAGCGCGGCCGACAAGAGCAGCACGAGTACAAACACACAACACCGGCCTGGAACACTCGATTCGATTCCGGAATTCTGCCTGTGGCGCATGCGGAGGAAATCACCGGAAGCGAGCAGCGGACCAGCAATACTGCTTGACTTCGCGGCGCTTTATGGTCGGATAGCCGCGAGGAGGATCGAGATGTCTGCAAACCCAAGCTGCGAGCCGAAAAACAGCTTCTACTTGCCCTTCAGCTCGCGGGCCGCGCCATAAGCAAAACTGCAAGAAGTCAGACAGAGGCCACGCCGGAAAACGTCTCCATCAGCACTCGCGTCCCTGCGTGGCTGCACAGCCAGGCCGGTCATCAGAGCTCCCGCCATCCAGGGTGCAAAGCACCAGCGGCAGGAGAAGTCCTGCCGCAGCCCAGTTCTTCGCCTGGAGCGGCCTGGCGACTCTCCCCCTGTGGGCGCAAGGCAGTGAGCGCCATCCCCGAGAGTTTAGTCACGCATCTATATTCCTAAGTTTGGGTGGTAACTCAGGAGGTTTGTGTTTATGCGCCGCGCGAGTTTAGCAGTTTCAATTGCAGTTTTGCTGGTTGGCCTGGCTGCGTGGGCCGCCGATATTCCCATGGTGGCCGGTTCGCAAGTGCCGGCAGCGGCCGGGAAAATCAGCTATGAGCATGATCGCAACGGGAACGTCAAGTTCACCGTCTCCACCAAGAACCTGGCTGCTCCAAGCCAGTTGACCCCGTCCAAAAATGCCTATGTGGTTTGGATCGAGCCGCGCGATCAACAACCCCACAACGCAGGCGTGCTGACGGTCAACAATAACCTGGAAGGAAGTTTTTCCAGCACTACTCCCTCTAAGACCTTCAATGTGGTAGTGACCGCGGAAGATAATCCTACCGTCACTCAACCCAGCGGTCCGGAGATTCTTCACGGCACGGTACAGGTAAGGTAAGCACCGGTTTGACGGGCAGCAGCCGCACGCGCTGCTGTCCGTCGTACCTGCCTTAACTCTGTTCGGAAGAATAATGCCAGTCGGCCTAAGCGGCGATCTTCCGGCGGGCATACCTGCGGACTCGCTGCAGGGCGTCAGGTTGACCCAGGGGCACGCTGGCCGGCCACGGCTCCTCTATCCCCATCAGCGCCAGGGCCGCGCCCAGCAACGCCATATTTTTGCTGAAATTGATCATTTCCGCCTGGCGCTGAGCCGGTTCCTCACGGGTCCAGAAATCGTGCATCACAGGCGAAACTCCCGCCAGAAAACCCAGGATAGCCAGCGCTCCCAGCTTGGGTTTGACGCCCAGCAGAATGCTCGCTCCTCCCCCAATCAGCGCCGCGCCCGTGGCCATCACCGCTACATCGGGCATGGGGACCTTTTTGGCAGCGGCGTATTGTGAGAGCGCTTTGTGATCGAGAAAATGATGGATTCCGCTGTAAAGAAAAAACCCACCAAACCCTAGACGACCGAGCAGAAACGCAGCTTTCATGGAATAAAGCCTCCAGACTGGATGGCTGCTGTGATTCCCGCCCGCAAACCCGTGTTGCCCCGCGGCGCGGGCCGTGGGCTTCTTTCTTGGACGATTACTGCAGCTGCAGACTCCGCAACATCCGCTTGTAGGTGGATTTGAGCCGCCCGAAGTCTTTTTGCGGGGCGACGAAGACGGCATAGACAAGCTGATTGTTGGGGCCGGCAACCGCGACCAGCCAGTCCTGCTCGCGCACAGGCTGCCCGTTCTGCTGGATGGGCGAGTTGCCCATCAGGGTTTGCGACCTGCCCTGCATGCTGTTGACCTGGATATTGCTGGCCGATCCCGAGGCCTGCAACCCGGGGTTGGACTGTTCCATATTCTGGACGAGAGCCTGTGTCGCCTGATCCAGGGACATGCCGCTGGGCATTTGCGCTGTGCCCATGACCATGCCGTAGGCGACCGCCCCCTGTGAGACCGCCGCCTGGGGGGCAATGGTCAGGCCACCCTGGCCGGCGGCTGCCTGCCAGTTGCTGGGATAGGAAATGCTAATCCCATTTTGCTGATACTGAGTGAAGCTTCCGCTGGGCTTAACCTGGTTGTAGCTGACGTTAATCACAGCGCCGCTTCCGGGTGCAGCACCGTCCTGCCCCGCTGGCGAAGTGGAGGAGACGGGCACATTCCGGGGAACCGCCCCAGTTTGCTGGTTCTGCCGCGCCCATTGCCCGCTCTTGGCGCCCGCTTCAATCTGCTGTGCCGTATACGCCTTTACTTTGGCGGCTTCCTGCTTGGCCGCTACGAAGGCCTGGCTGTTGTCCTGGTAGGGCTTGGACGGCCAATCCTTGATCTCGTCCTCAACCGCCTGCACGCGATTGCCGGGATTGGGGTGGTCGCTGAGAAACTGGGGGCCAGAGCCGCCTTGCTTCTCCAGCTTTTGGAAGAACTCAGCCATCGCTTTGGGGTTGTAGCCGGCCTTCCACAGGATGATGGCACCTACAGCATCCGCCTGCGCTTCATCACTGCGCGAATATTTCATGCTCCACATGCCGCCGGCGATTTGCCCGCCCATACTGGCAACAGCGCCCCCAATACCTCCGACCATCGAACCGAGGATCTGTCCCAGCCCGGCAAGAATGCTGGGGCCCATGTTCTGCTTCATTTGCTTGGCCGAGTGCTGCATGTACACGTGCGACATTTCGTGGGCAATCACCCCAGCCAGCTCGGCTTCGTTGTCGGCGGCAGTAATGGTACCCACATTGATGAAGATCGGACCACCGGGCAAAGCAAAGGCGTTGATCTCCTTCTGCTCGATCACGTGAAACTGATAGGGCCAGGTGTATTGCTGAGGGACAACCCGTTCCAGCTTCTTCCCCAGCTCCTGCACGTACTGGGTCACCGGGCTGGAGTCGGGCAGCACCGGCATCTGCTGGTACACCTCTCCCATGGCTTTCAGGCCCAGTTGCCCCTGTTGTTCTCGGGTGAGTGATACCTGGCCAGGATTGGGCAACTCAGGAGTGTGAACCGCTCCCCAGAGCCAAACCGGTTCAGCGATCAAAAAAACGAGGAAAAGCGCGAGCAAGCGTGGCGCCAGGCTGCGTTCTTTCATAGTCAGAATGATACAGATGCGGACAGGACAGGGCTAGGATTGCTATGCCGCGCCAGCTTTTAAGTCATTGATTTTGTGGCTCAAACAATTCAAGCTCACGCCTTCAGGGAGCGGCGCCACTTGGCGTGCAGCCACATCAGGATGCCCAGAGCACAGATCTCCAACGGTCCGGGTTGGACAATGCTGAAATTCCACAGCGTGCTTATCTGCTGGGTGGCAACGCGTACGGCCCAGATGATGCCCCCGGCGGCCACCAGACTACCCAGGCGTTCTTCATTCTTAATACGCATAACAGGCAGCCATATTACCCGCATGAGGAAGGGGGCCAAAATTACGGTCGTGCTATGCCGTATGGCCTACACGTGCCAGTTCTACTTTCTGAACGTTTCGATCTGGTGCCTACCACGTCTTGCGGATGCGGGTGTCGAATCCGAAGCCGCCGTTCTGGTCGCGTGTTCCGCTGAATGACACCTTGGGCGAGACCTTGTACTGCAATTGAATGACCTGGTCCTGGGTCGTGGTCACATCGGTGGAAAACGTGACAAACAGGTTGCCCGTCACTCTTTGCTGAATGGTGATGCGGGCCCCGGTGTTCGCGGCCCCGGAGCTGGCAACTCCTCCCAGTTCCGGGTCAATAGAGAGTTGGGAGATGCCGGCAACTTTGGCCACCCGGCTGCTTATCTGGCTGGTGACCTGCGAGGCTACCACTGATTCCGCACCCAACGTGCCGGGCGTCGGATTGGCCGCCGCTGCCTCGCTGGTGCTGCCGAAAGCCAGGAGATGGATGATATCAGCGGGCGGCAGCGCCGGAACCGAGGAGTAGTTGGTGTGCATCCGGTCCACCGGCCCCTCAAACCGCAGATAGATCTGGTATTGCTGGATGGTGGTGCTGGCGGCAACGTTCAGCACCGGCTCGGTGCGCAGCGGATTGGCAAACTGAATCGTGCCACCTTCCAGCACATAGCGATTTCCCATGAAAATGAGGTCGCCGCCGTTGAGGTTGACTCGCCCGAGAATTACCGGGTCGGCCGCCGTGCCTCGGATTTGCAAATTGGCCGCCGCCTGCAGGCTCAAGGTACGGCTCACCAGGTTCACGCCGGTGGTGGACTGCGCCGTCAGGTTAAGGTGCAAATTCTGGGTGAAGCTGCCGGCCGGCGGTGGCGCGGCTTCGCTGCCGGTGAACTGGCCAAGAAAGTTGCTCAAATCGAAACTGGGAGTGAAAGAGAGATTGGTTATATGCACCTGCCCCCCGAGCAGAGCTGCCTGCCGCGTACCCACCAAGGTCAGGTTCAGGTCCAGACCCTGGCGGATGCCCTCGGGATAGAGCAGGCGTATGTCTTTGCCGGCCATGGCGAGATCAAAGCGGAACCCCGGCCGGTAGATCAGTCCGCCCGAAGCCGTCACTGTGCCGCCACCCACCGTGCCCTGAAAATGCGTAATGTCGAGGCGATCACGCGTGAGAGTAAGCACGCCATTGCCGTTTTGCAGCCCGATGGGCGCGCTGCCCGAAGCCAGGTTGGCATTGATAATCTGCACCTGCCCCTGAATGTTGGGATTCGCCCGCGCGCCGTAAGAATTGATGTTGAGGCGCACTTCTCCCGAACTGGTGATGTCGGGAGAAAACAGCTGCGCGATCCGCAGATTGACGTTCCCCATCAGCAGCATGGAAGCGGGCGCCGAGCTGTTGGTGGGAATGGCGGCTTGCATCTGCAGGTTGGTATCGGTGCCACGGATGGTGGCACGTTGCAGCCTCAGCACTCCATTGACTAAATCAATATGAATGGGATTGGCAGCGCCTAGTTGAATCGTGTTCTTGTAGTTTACCTGCAGCACCGGGACGGTGGCGTGGGCGTTGAGGGCGGAGCGGTTCTTCAGCGGGCCTTGCAGGGTGGCGTGCAACTCGGTTTGCCCGGAGACGTCAGCCGCCTGCGCCGGCGCGTACATCGCCAGCAACGGCTGCAGCGCCACCCGGCTGGTGTCCAGGGCAGCCGTGGTGTAGTACGCGCCGGTCAAGTCCACGCGCGCGTGGGCGCTGATAGCGGTGCCAATCACCTGCGAGTTCATGGCTACTGTAGCCACGTGGTTGGCAACGTTGGCCTGCAGCAGCAGCGAGTTAATCGTCTGATTCTGAAGGGTAAGTTGCGGCACCTGCAGCGTCGCCGTCAACTGCGGATTATGGAAACTTCCCTGCCCGCTGGCGGTCAGATTCACCACCCCCGAAACCGGCATGTTCCGAGCCTTTACCTCCTGCAACTGTGCCAACTGGATGCCCATGGCATGCAGTTGCGTGCTGTAGGTCTGCGCGCGTGGATTCACGACAAACTCCGCCTGCGCCATGCCCGCTTTCGGTAACTGCACGGCGAGATTCCCCTGAACTTGCGTGCCGTTCCCCTGAAATTGCAGCGTGGCCGACTGCACCGGCTGACCCTCCACTTGCCCCTTGGTCAGCTTAATATTGCCCTGGCCGGTTGGGCTTAGCTCCGTGCCATGCAGTGAAACATGCACGGCGAGTGTCCCGAAGGCGGGCAATTGCTTCCCTGCCGTGCGCGCCAGATTTTCCAGGTCAAGCTGCGAGCCATTCAAAGTTACCTGCAGCGGGCTGGAAGAGGAAAATTTCCACTGCTCAAGACCAACTCCCAGATTAAAGGCAATGCGTCCCTTGCTGGGCGCCTGCAGCAGCCCATTCTGCAGAGCCGCCTGCGCAGGCGAAGCGGCTACGTTGGTTCGCAGCGACTTCCACGCGCCTCCATTCACCCGCAGACTGCTGGCCGTCAGTATCCCCTGCAGCCGGGGCCGCGCCGTGGACCCTCGCACCGTACCCACAAAGCTCCCTTGCCCGTAGAGATTGAGTTTTCCAGCTACGCTCTCGGGCAAAAAGCTGCTTAATTCGTGCAAGTCACTGGACGCAAGCTGCAGGTTCAGTGCGGAGCGAGTGCTCAGGGTTCCGTTCAGCGCAAGCGAGGCGCCCGAGGTTCGTATAGAACTGGGAGCCAGAGCCAGCGTCTTGTTTGCGGCCGCGTACCTCGCCCGGATGTCGGCACTAAGGGGCACGCGCTTGCTCACCCCCTGCGGCTGAAGACTGGCCTGCGTGGAGACGGCGACGTTTGCCACCAGGTTATTCAGCGTTTTCCCCCAGGCTGCATTCAGGTTGAGGTTGGCAGTGCCTGCAGGCCTGAGGTTTTTGATTGCCGGAGAGTTGCTGGCCGCGGTGAGCGCGCCCAGCGAAACCTGGCGCAGCGCCGCATTCACCTGCGAGCGTGTGGCGCCTGTGATATTGGCCATGGTCGCGTTGCCGGTAAGCTTGCCCCCCAGCACCAGTCCGCTGAGGTTAGTGACGTAGAGACTGCCCTTAGCCAACCGGTAGTCGGCGCTCAGATTGCGCAGGCTACCCCGGAAGTTGCTGGCGTTCACTCGCAGGAGGGGGCTGCTCAGCTTACCTTCCAGGTCAGCCCCATCCAGCATGGGAACGTTGGGCCGGCTCTGATACCGCATCGCGCCCGCCAGGCGGATTTCGCCCGCGGGCAGCGACGGATTTTTCATGATTCGCCGGAACTGCGTTGTATCCAGCAGCGCCGTATAGTCCGCCTGCAGTCGCGGGTGCGCATAATCGCTGAGAGTTGCGGCCAACGCAAATTGTGAGCGGCCGCTGCTCAGAACCGCGCGCTGCAGGGTGAAGCGGGTAGCAGATGCGATGAAGCTGGCCTGCAAATCGTGCGAGATGGGATGGTAAGTCCCCAGCCGCAGATGGCCGTTACTGTAGCTCAGGGTGCCCGCGTAGCTGCGGTCGGAGGTGTTGAAAGACGATTGGATCAACAAGTTGTGCAGGTCGGCGCTAAGTACGCTCTTGCGGTTGTTGTAGTAGATCTCGCCCCGGTCCAGCACGGCATGTCTCACCCCGAGGTCGAACACGCTGGTGTTACTCTGCCGCCCGCCGCCGCTTTTCATTTTGGGCAGGTTGTCCGTTCCGCGCCGGTCCACGAACACTCGCACCACCGGATGGTCAATAGCCAGAGAATTGAAGTACCACTGGCGATGAAGCAGCGAAGTGACGCGCATACCCAACCCAATGTGGTCGGCCTGAAGCAGCGGCGGGGTCTGGTAAGGCGGCGCCCCATATACGGTCACGGTGTACAGATCCAGAGTCGGGCTGATGCCGGAGAAGTGGAGGGCAAAGTTGCCCACCTTGACTTGTGTGCCCAGCGAAGCCCTCGCCTTCTCCTCCGCCACGTTCAGGAGGTAGCGGTGGACCGTGTTGCTCTTCAGAAGCATGACCACGCCCACCACCACCAGCAACATCAACACCAGGACGCTAATGCCGACCCAGCGCAGAACTCGGCGCCAACCCCGCCGCCGCGGCGGCTCGGGGGGCTGGTAAGCGGGCGGCTCCTGGCTGCGGTCGGGAGGAATCGGGGGTAGGGGCGCGGCGCTCAAAATGCTTGTCCTATCGTTATGAAGAATTGTGTAGCTTTGATTCCCGGCACAGCATTCAGGTTGTGGCCCAAGTCAATGCGGATCGGCCCCACCGGCGTTTTATAGCGCAAGCCGATACCGACGCTGTTCGTATAATCGGCGCCGAAATTGTGGAATCCTATGCGCTGGTAAACATTGCCACCATCGTAAAACGGCACCACCCCCAGGTTTTTGTGAACCAAGGGCAGGTCATAGCTGATGGGAATCCGCAACTCGGAATTGACGATGAACAACTGGTCGCCGCCCACAGGTACGGTAATAAAGGAGCAGGTCGAGGTCACTCCCGGAGTGCCGCACGCCGGAATGGTTTGTTGCGGGCCGGCGCCATTCAGAGGAAAGCCGCGCAGGGTGCCGCCCCCGCCGGAAAAAAACCTCTCGCTCAGGGGCACATGGCTGTTGCCAAAAGGCTGCTCCAGGCCGATGCGGATGCTGTTCGCCCAGATGATGCCGCGGAAGATGTTCTTATAGTAGGCGGTCTGCATCATCAGTCGCGCAAAGCTGAAGTTCGAGCCCAAGGCACTAGGATTGAATCCCAATTCGTAGGTTTCATAAATTCCTTTGTGGGCGTCGAGCGCGTCGTCACGTGTGTCGCGAACGAAGCTGGCGGAGATCGTGGATAGCCGCACGTGGCGGTCCGACGGAGGCACCAGGCCAGGAATGAGCAGGCGCGTCAGCCCGGTTTCGCTGAAGTTGTAGCGGATAAACAGGTTGTCAGTCTGATCGGCATTCAAAGGACGCTGAAACTGCAGCCCGGTGTTGCCTTGTCGCGAGGTGAAAATAGGATTCTCGCTGTTGTGCTCCCCGCCCATAGAGACCGTGGCCTTCCACTTGCTCCAGCGGAAGTCGGGGTCTATGTAGCTGATGGAACCCTGCTGATCCAGGCGGCCGGCCAGACCGGAGATGGTGAACGACTCCCCTTTGCCACGCATGTCGCTGCGCGTGTATTCAAACGATCCGCGCGGTCCCCAGAACGTTTTCTGGCTGGTTTTGAACTTCGAAGGCAGGCCCACGGGAGGCAATCCCGGCAATGCCACCGTGCCGCTGGGGACGCTGCCGCCGCGATTGATTACCTCAAAACCGAAGCCGTAGGTAATGGCATTCCGCCTCGCCTCGTGCACTTTGACCAGCACGTTTTCCTGGTGCTGGGTGGTGATGCGCCGCCGCGGGTCAATCTCCGCCCAGTCGTAGATTCCGGAATTGTAGAGCTTGGTTTCCGAGATGAGCATGTCGCTTTCCCGCAGCGGCTGGTCACGCTGCAGGCTGGCCGTAGCGCGATTGATCAGCTTCTGATCGCTATGGCGACGTCCCAGGGTCACGACTTGGGAGGTTCGTACTTGTGGTCCTTCATGAATCTCATACGTGACCACCAGCTGATGGGGTTGCTTGGGCAGCGGCTGCACCGTCTCCCGGAAGTTTGCCGTCAGATATCCCAGGTCCAGGTAGCGCGCCATAATGTGGTCGCGGTCCTGGTTCACGTTTCTTTGCGAGTAGGGCCGCCCCTGGGCAAGGAGCAGGCCATGCGGCGCGAGCTGGGCCATGCTCACCGTGTCGTTGCCCTGCACCCGTAATGCTTCGACAATGTCCTGCGGTCCTTCATCTACCCGGAAAGTGACCAGAACATTGCCGTTGCTGTGGGTCGTAACTTGGGGGGTAACCTTCACGCTGCTGAATCCAGCCGCCTTGTAGACATTTTCCAGGTTGGTCACGCTGCTGCGAACCAGCTTCTCGCTGAACTTGCCGTGCTCAAACCAGAACCAGCCTGCCTTTTGCACTGCGACGTGGGGCATCAGCTTACTTTCGGGGATGTGCCGGTTGGCGGCAATGGTTACCTGCGCTACCTTGTGCCTCGGCCCCTTGGTGATCTGGTAGAGGATCAGTTCGCCATTGGGTTGCTGCTCTACTTTGGTGGCCACCTGCACATTGAAATAACCCTTGGACTGCAAGTAGGAAATCAGGTTGCGCCGGCCCTCCTGGATTAGCTCCGCGTCTACCCCGATCTCGTCATATACCGGCAGCAGCTTGGACCTATCCCAGCTCCATAGATGGGCACCCTGCACCTTTACGTGCACGATTGGGCCCGCCTGCACGTGGAAGGTAATATCAGCGCGATTGGTTTTTGGATTGTAGTTCGCCCCAATCAAACTCACCTTGGCGGCGAGATGTCCCTGATCGCTGAGCGCGTCCTCAATGTAGGTGGTGGCCTTTTGCACGGTCTTGATCTTGTAGGTCTTTCCCGGCCGGATGGCGGCGCCGTGCAGGCGAGCCAGAATGGAGTGCACCTTGCCACGCAGGAAATTCGACTCCTGAGGGGTGTCACCTTGAATGATGACGTTGCCAAACTTGGCGCGTCGCCCCAGAGTCACATGAAAAATAACATCGCTGATGCCGTACTGGGCGTGGGGTTCCAGCGTTGGTTCCACCGTCGCCAGAAAATATCCGCTGCGGCGCAGGAAACGCTGCAAATCATTTTGCGCGTTCTGCACGTCCACGGGGGTATACACCCCGCGGGGTGGATAATTTGTTACCTGCAGCAGGCGGGCGTAGGCGAAATTTCCCAGGGCCCCGGGAAATTCATAGATGCCGAAGTAGATGGCAGGCTCCAGCACCAGCAGCACGCGCATCCCGCCCGGCTCCGGCCGTACTTGCAGTTGCACGTTCTGGAACTTACCCGTGCGCTTAAGGGCGGCAATGCTTTGATTTATTTTAGCGATGGAGAAGGGCTGCTTCGGCCGCTGCGCCAGCAGCGGCTCTAAGGGCCGGGGATCCAGGTCAGGCCGGCCCGCCAGTTCGACGGAGATGACGGTCTGGCCTTCATACGAGGGCAGCACTTCTTCCGTGAAGCGCGAAGTCTTGGGTGGTTCTCCCGGCGCGTTTGGGTTCTGCGCATGTGCGGCCGCACCAGGCAACAGGCAGGGTGCGGTCACCGCGGTTATCCCCGCCAGGAGAATAGTCCGCAATAAGCGACGCCAGGTACTCTGCGGCTGTGCTCCTGAGACAGGTGCTCCTTCGTTTTTAGGCGAGAGTGTGCCCAATGCTTCACCAAATCCGGAGATGATCGAAATTGCTAACCGGTGACGCGGACCATGGGGTGAGATGAACGTCGTCAGGCAAGTGTTTGTCCGGGGCTGGACCGGAATGATATTGAGGGTTTGCCGCTGCTGTCCCGGACCTGTACCGTCAGGAACTCTGGTAAAAACTATTTGGCTATCCTGAATACCCCAACCCGGCATCGGACTACGAACAACCTGCTTTGCTTACCCCTTTGCCGGTTGTCAGGGAGTGGGTCGAAATAAAATTCGGCTCACTCCCTCTTTCTTGATCAATGGAGGGCGGTCACCAGGATAGGGTCGGAGCGCGTAATTACTACCGTGTGCTCGAAATGGGCGGAGAGAGCCCCATCGGCGGTAACCACCGTCCAGCCGTCAGGAGAAACGAAGGACTTGTCAATTCCCGCG
>Ga0310810_10004824_pt1 | contig 14980 bp, 12 predicted proteins | sample NCmetagenome_FD_207641 | JGI IMG/M metagenome (GOLD analysis project Ga0310810, IMG submission 207641) | Soil microbial communities from experimental microcosm in Duke University, North Carolina, United States - NC | ecosystem: Engineered > Artificial ecosystem > Soil microcosm > Unclassified ...
GTGATGACCAGTCTGGGATACAACCTGGATCGTGATGGCTCGTGTGGCCTGCACCAGCAAGGCGATCTACCCAACAGCGATCCTCGATTGGCCGCCCTGGCCGACAACGGCGGTCCGGTGCCAACGCGCGCGTTGCTGGCGGGAAGCGTCGCCATCGATCACATCCCGCAGCCGCGCTGCAAGGTGACCATCGACGAGCGGGGGTTCTCGAGGGCTGGTGGCGCGTGTGATATTGGAGCGTTCGAGAGCTCGGGCGTATCGCTCTCCCGCAGCGGCCGATAGCCAGGCCCCGCCAGGCTGTTCTGTCTCAGTTCGTTCGACTATCATGGGACGCCGGTCCCATGCATAAGAAGCGCTGCCGTTCGTCCGCTGTTGCGGTCGCCCTCCTGATCATCCAGGTTGGCGTCGCCACGCTCGGACCGATCGGCATGTGTGTCGATCGGCCGCACACGCACGGTGGTATCCCCGCGCCGGACTGCCTGATGCACCAACCGCAGGGCGCGAGCACTGCGCCTGTCGCATCGGCTCACAATCACCATCATCATCAGGACAACAACGCGCCGGCGGACACCGCCCGGCTTGCTTGCAGTTGTTCGGCGGACCCGCTTACCTTGCTGACCACCGAGATCGCTGTCCTCTCCGGCAGCATCTCCATGCCATCGATGGATCTCGTCGCAGCGTCCACGCCCGACCGCGTGTTTCCTGCGCCCGATGTCCATCTGTCTCCCCTTTCGCCGCCGCCTCGACCCTCGATCTCCTGACGTCTCTTGTCAGGCGGGTCCCGAGACTCGCCTCCATGTGTCGCGTCGCCTCGGCGGGCGTTTTGGTCCGCCGATAACGGCGCTTGGAATGGCGGCCGTCGGGCTGTCAATTGCGAGACTCTATGAAGATCAGGTACACGCTGATCCGCCTGGGCGCGATGCTTGCCCTTTTGGCGTGGGCAGCGCCTCTCTCAGCGCAAACGGATGCGATCGTGCGCGGCGACGTCGTCGCAACTGCCGACGGTTCGGTGTTGCCTCAAGCGGAAGTCACTCTCACGCCGGTCGCGCAAGGCGTTTCAGTTGCTGTACGGGGCTCACCGCTGCGGGCATCGACAGATGCTCAAGGTCACTTCGTGTTTGCGGCCGTGCCTCCAGCCGAGTACATCGCAGCGGTCTCCGCCAGTGGCTTTGCTCGCAAAGAAGTGCGGCTCAGCGTGAAACCACGCGACGTCAACGTGGTGTCTTTCGAGCTGGACGTCGCCGCCGTCAATGTGGACATCAGCGTGCGAGCCGAGGCTCCAGCGCTGCCGAGCACGCACTCGCCGAGTTCGACCGTGCTCACGCGCGAGCGGCTCGACGCCGTCGCGGTATTCCAACGCACAGGCCTCCCCGAGGCCATCGTCACCTCTGCGCCCGGCATGATCCGTGGTCACGACGATTTCGTCCACGTCCGCGGCCATGAGATCGCACTCAACCCGCTGATCGACGGCATTGGCTTCTGGGAGAACACGCACAGCGTGTTTTCAGCGGGGCTCAGCCCGGAGGTGATCGAATCGGCGAACGTGATGACGGGCGCGTTCCCGGCGGAGTACGGCAATCGTTTCGGCGGAGTGATCGACATCGTGACCAAGTCCGGGCTGCGGACCGACCAGCGCGGCTCGCTTGCGATTGGTGGCGGCGGCTCAGGACGCCGCGGCGTGGAGGGCGATCTCGCGGGCCGGCGTGGTGCGTTCGGCTACTACGTGTTCGGCTCAGTGCTGACATCTGACAGGTTTCTCAGCCCGCCCGATCCCACTGCGATTCACGATTCAGCCACGGGTGGGCATCTCTTTGCCCGGCTCGACCACGCGACTGCGTCGCGAGGCGCGTTCAACGGAGTGCTGATGGCGGACGGTATCGATATGGAGATTCCCATGACGCCGCTCGACGTGGAGCTGAGGCCGTGGGCGGGGGCCGATCAGCGCACACGCCAGCAGACGGCGACGTTTGGATGGACACGGGCCTCGACCGACAGTGTTGTCAGCGCCGCCGCGTACGAGCGCTGGTCGCACCTGCGTCTGCTTCCGGCCAACGGGCCACTGACAGCCCACGCCGATGTGACTCGCGAACTGCTCACGCTCGGGACCAAGGCGGACGCCGCCCGCCTGAGCGGCCGCCATACGATCAAGGTTGGTCTGGAGGGCGTCGTGCTTCGCCCGAACGAGGATCTGTTCTACGACTACTCCGGATACCGCGACTTCACGCACCTCGTCGGGTGGCCGCATATCCATCTGACCGGCCCAATCGTGTTCGCCGATCGCGAGACGGGAGGACAGCTCAGTGCCTTCGCGCAAGACACGATGCAACTGGGGCCACGCACCAGCCTCGACGCCGGCGTCCGGATTGATCGCCATGCGCTGGTCACGACGGAGACGCACGCCAGCCCCCGGCTGAACCTCGCCGTGCGTGCGGGAGCAGGCTCAGTGCTGCACGCTTCGTACAATCACTTCTTCGTGCCGCCGGCAATCGAAGGTGTGCTCTCGAGCAGTGCCGGCCTGACGGAGTCGATTCGGGAGATAGGGGTTCCACTTCCTGCGTTGAAGGCGACGGTGGAGGACCAGGTCGAAGCCGGCGCGTCCGCGCCATGGGGTCCGGTCAGCCTGGCGCTCACCGGCTACTTCCGCGCGACGGACAAGCCGGTGCATACGACCGTGTGGCCCGACTCTCGAATCTATTCGTACGCGAGCTTCGATCGCGCCCGCGCCTATGGACTGGAAACCAAGTTGGAAGCGCCAGGGCTGTCACGGCTCGGCGCGAGCGTCTTTCTGAACTATGCGCTGGGACGCGTCGAGTTCTTCAACCCGGCGACGGGCGGATTCATCACGGAAGCCGATCACCTGACCGCCACCGACAAGTTTCTCGCGCCCATGGATCAGACACACACTCTGACAGGAGGCGCAACATATCGACACTCGCGCAGCGGGATCTGGGCGGGCGTGTCGATCGAATACGGCAGCGGCACGCCGATCGGTCACGAGGACACCGAGGACTCACCTGCCGAGGGTGAGACCGAGCATACGCATGCCGACGCCACCGGCACAGCTCCGCGCGTGCCACAGCACTTCACCGGCAACTTGTCGGTGGGGATCGACGTCTTTCGGAATTCGAGCAACCGGCCACGGCTGACGCTGCGAGTGGACATGGAGAACGTCGGAAATAATCTCTACCTCATCGCGCAAGACAGCGAGTTTTCGCCCGCGCAGTACTCGATCCCTCGGCTCGTCTCGCTCACCGCGCGCGTGCGATTCTGATTCCAGGTCAGCGCGAGGTCATCAGCCAGTCAAGCCGGCTTGCCAGCAGTCTACGTGATGCGAAGAAGCTTCATCGCGTTGCCGCCGAGGATCGCTTCCTTCTCGGCGTTGCTCAGGAACTTCGCGTTGACCACGAAGTCGATGCCGACCGGCCAGTCGAACGGATAGTCCGTCCCGTACACCATCTGGCCGACACCGGCTTCAGCGACCAGATGCCGCAAGCCGTCTTCGCGAAAGATCATCGTGTCGACGAACAGCTCACGTCTGAAGTACTCGCTCGGCTTCTTCTTGAGCGCTTTGCAATCGGCGCCGAACGCTCCGCCGCGGCCGCACAGCGCGTCTGATCGGCCCAGGTAAGACGCCAGGTATCCGCCGGCGTGCGCGGCGCAAATCTTGAGGCCAGGGAATCGATCGAGCGTGCCCTCGAAGATCAGATGCGACAGGAACACACTGGTCTCGAGCGGGTTGCCGATCGTGTTGCCCAGCCCGCCCTTCCCCTGGAGCCGCATGTTCTGCGTCGTTCCGGGCGCGGGTTGCGGGTGCATGAAGAGCAGCACCCCAAGCTCCTCGGCTTTGGCCCAGAACGGATCGAACTTCCGATCCGATAGCTCCTGACCCTCGACGCTTCCGCCGATGGCGGCGCCGCGGAGTCCGAGCTTCTTCACGGCCTGCTCGAGCTGCTCGGCGGCGAGCTCGGGATACTGCAACGCCAGCGACGCCATCCCGACGAATCGATCGGGATGCTTCGCACACCACTCGGAGATCTTCTGATTCTGAAGCGCGACGATGTCGCGGGCCAGCATCCGATCGGCCGAGTACCCCCACGCGTTGATGTTGATCGCCTGGTAGTCGATCCCCTGCGCGTCCATGTCGATCAGCCGCTGAGGATTCCCGAGCGCGATCGGGCCCGTGAGACTGCCCTTCGCCTGTTCTGCGAGCGGGGTGTTCTTCACGATGTCCCACACTTCCGGAACAAAGCAGTGGGTGTGCACGTCCACGGTCTTGACGCGACGGCCGGCAATCGACAGCTCGCGGCGTTTGCCCGGGGCCGCGCCAACCTGCCACCCCGCCGCATCCACGAGGGATCGGCCGCTCATGAAGAGGCCAGCCGTTGCACCGGCCGTGTGTCGAATGAAATGTCGGCGATTCGTCATGGGCGCCTCCTGCGATCCGTAGGGCGGGTCGGAATATGGACCCGCCGGATTATAAGGCGCGACAATTGCGCACCATCCGTATTTCCCTCGTCGGCGTCTAAGGCTCTATTACTTTCAGAGGAACCGCCATGGACTTGCTTCGGGACATCCGCTTCGCGGGGCGCCTCCTGGTCAAGAACCGCTGGTTCACGGTCATGGCCATCGTGGTCCTGGCCCTCGGAATCGGCGCCAACAACGCCGTCTTCACCATCGTCAACGGTGTGCTGCTGCGAAATCTGCCGGTGCCGCAGCCCGAGGAAATCATGTTCCTCGGGACGCGGGACATCCAGGGGCGTAACCAGGGTGTATCGCTCCGAGACTTCGAGGACTGGCGGGCGGCGACGCGAACGTTCGAAGGCATGTCGTTCCTCTTCAACGGCGCCTTCAACGTCGGGAACGAAGGCCTGACGCCCGACCAGATTCCGGGCGCTTACGTGTCGCCCAATCTCTTCCGGATGCTCGGCGTGTCACCGGCCCTCGGGCGAGACTTCACTCCGGGAGAAGAGACACCCGGCACCCCAATCGTCGTCCTGATCAGCAACACGGTCTGGCGACAGCGCTACGGCAGCGACCCGAACATCGTCGGCAAGCCTATCCGCATCATCGATCAGGCCGCCACGATCATCGGCGTGATGCCGGAAGGGATGCACTTCCCGTTCAACGCCAACATCTGGCTGCCGACAGGGGCGATGCCTCCCGCCATTACCGGGCAACCACGTCAGGCGCGCGGCTACTTTGCCGTGGGACGTCTCAACGACGGCGTGACGGTGGAACAGGCGCGGGCCGAGCTCAAGACGATCGGCGGAACCTTGGCGGCGCAATACCCGGAGACGAACAAGGACCTGTGGCCGCACGCCGATCCATTTGTTGAACGTGTGCTCGGCCCACAGATCTCGACGCTGTTCTGGGCGCTGATGGGAGCCGTAGGGTTCGTGCTGCTGATCGCGTGCTCGAATGTCGCCAACCTCCTCCTGGCCAAGGCTGCGGGGCGATCGAGCGAGATGAGTGTTCGCGTCGCCGTCGGTGCAAGCCGTTGGCAAATCGTCCGGCAGTTGCTTATCGAGAGCATTCTTCTCGCGATGGTCGCAGGGATCGTCGGGCTACTGCTGTCGTTCGTCTGGATTCAGTGGTTCAGCGTCGAGGCCGAGAGCGTCGGCATTCCGTACTGGATGACCTTCACCATGGACTGGCGCACGTTCAGCTTCTTTCTCATCGTGTGCCTGGCCACCGGTTTGATTTTCGGGCTGCTTCCCGCACTTCACACCTCGACGACCAACGTCCACGAGATGCTCAAGGAAGGCGGCCGTACAGGCTCGGGCGGCATCCGCGCACGCCGATGGTCTGGGGGGCTGATCGTCATCCAGATTGCGCTGACGCTGGTGTTGCTCGCGGGCGCCGGTTTGATGCTGCGCAGTTTCTTCACGATGTATCGCATGGACATCGGCATCGATACGTCTCGTCTCGTCGTCACGGGGATGATTATCCCGGCCACCAAATACGCCGGCTGGGAAGATCGCACGCGTTTCCTCCAGAGGATCGACGACCACTTCGCCACGATCTCCGCGATCGACGGGGCGTCGACCACGTCTGCCCTGCCATTCAACGGCGGCGCGGTGCGGCGGCTCGAGGTCGATGGGCGCGCCGCCACGCCAGGCGAGCGCCTTCCGGAAGTGACGATGCTCAGCGTCGGGTCGCGCTATTTCGACGTGATCGGCGTGCCCGTCCGCGGGCGTGCCTTCACCAACGAAGACGGCGGCCCGGGCCGACAGATCGCGATCGTGAACCAGCGCCTTGTCGATCAGTACTTCAAGGGGCAGGACCCTGTCGGCCGTACGATCCGGCTGTCACAAGATGTGACCGGCTCCACCGAGAAAGCCGAATGGCTGACCGTCGTCGGTCTCGTACCAAATATCCGTCAGCGCAACAACAACCAGGAAGCAGCGCCTGATGCGATTGCGTACATCACGCATCGCCAGAACACCGGCATGGCGCGATCGACGAACGTCATCGCGCGCACGCGCACCGATCCGGCTCAGGCCACGAAGATCCTGCGCGAGGCGATGATGGGCGTCGATCCCGATCAGGCGCTGTCCACGCCGCGGACGATGGACGAGGCGCTCGCGCAGAACCGTTGGCTGCTGCGTGTGTTCACGACGATGTTCTCGGTGTTCGCGGTGATGGCACTCGTGCTCGCGGCAGTGGGTCTCTATGCCGTCACGGCCTATGCCGTGACGCAGCATACGCGCGACATCGGCGTGCGCATGGTTCTCGGGGCGCAGCCGGGGCAGGTGGTCTGGCTCTTCCTCAGGCGATCGATCGTGCAGTTGGCGATCGGCCTCACAATCGGTGTCGCGGCCGCGTTCGGACTGGGCCAGCTGCTGCAGACGTTTCTCGTGCAGACGAGCCCGCGCGATCCGGTGACGCTGGCCGCCATCGTCGCGCTGCTGATCGTCGTCGCGTTTGCGGCATCGGTCGGCCCCGCCCGGCGCGCGACGAGGCTCGATCCGCTGCATGCGCTGCGGCATGAGTAGGCTAACGACGTAGGCCGGGATCGGCGGGTCTCGAGAACAAGACCCGCCCTACGTGCGCCACCAGGCAAGACCCGCCCTGCGTGCGCGTATAATGCCCGCGCCACAGAAGGAGAAGGCATATGCGCACTCCGGCTGGTCTAGTAGGGCTCTCCGTACTCCTCGCGACCGTCTTCGCTGGCGCTCCCGACGCACGGCAGTTGTTCAAAGGCAGCGACGTCTCGTTGGCGCGTGAAACCTCGCTCACGCGAGACATCAAGATCCTTTCGAGCGCCGGGGCTCGGGCGTTGACCGACGCCTGCGCGGGCTGGGCGGCAAACAACAAGCTCGTCGTGGCGATTGCCGTCCTCGACTGGGGCGGCAACCTGCTCGACTCCCACGCGATGGAGGGCGCGGCCGCCAACGCCATCGACACGGCGCTCCTCAAAGCGAAGTCCGCGCTGCGCTGGCGGCGTCCAACGTCCATCACCAATCAGATGGTGCGAAGCGGCGAGAACCTGGCGCCGACCTTCATGGACGACTTCCCGCAACCGGGCGCGCTTCCCGTCGTGCTGAATGGTCAGGTGATCGGCGCAATGGGTGTCTCGAGCGCCGACGGCGAGAAGTGTGCCCAGGCGGCCATCGACACGGTGTTCAAGGGCCAGGCGACATCACAGGGGCGGTAACGCACGATGATCATGAAAGCCTTCGCGATCGCAGTGGTCGTCGTAGTCGTCAGCGCGCCAGTGTCGGCGCAGTGGTTGAACCAGCCGACCGCCGGCATGCCGCGGACGGCGGACGGCAAACCCAACCTCTCCGCGCCGGCACCACGCACGCCGGAGGGCAAGCCGGATTTCACCGGTCTGTGGACGAAGTTCTCGCCGAAGTACGCCCGCAACATCGCCGCGGATCTGAAGCCCGAGGAGATCCAGCCCTGGGCGCGCGCCACCGTCACTGCGCGGCGCGAGGATCTCGGGAAAGACGGGATGCAGGTGCGCTGCCTGCCACTCGGACCCGCGTACCCCACTGCCGGCGACTCCACCGGATCCGAGATGGTGCGCATCGTCCAGACACCGCAGTTGATCGTCATGCTCAATCCGGATCTGACGTACCGGCAGATCTGGATGGACGGCCGCAAGCTGGAGGCGCAGCCCAACCCGTCGTGGATGGGTTACTCGGTGGGTCGCTGGGACGGAGACACGCTGGTCGTCGAGAGCTTTGGGTTTCATCCGGGAACGTGGCTCGACCGGGACGGCAACACACATACAGACAAGCTGCGCACAACCGAGCGGTACCGCCGTCCGATGTTTGGCAGCCTCGAAGTCGAGGTGACGCTCACGGATCCCGAGGCCTACACGCGTCCGTTTACGGTGAAGGTTTCGGCGCAATTCGCGGCCGATACGGAAATGCTCGAATGGGTCTGCAACGAAGGCGCGGGCCGCAGTCTGAGCCACTGGGTCGGCACTGCGGCTGACGAGCGGAAGAACGCAGTCAAGGTCGATCCGCAGATCCTGTCTCGCTATGTCGGTACCTATGTGGAGCAACCGCCGTATTGGAGAGGCGTCCAAATCGTCGGGCAGGCTGTCCCGTCTGGCCGCACGGTCGTCGTGACTGTCGATGGCGGCAAGCTCTTTGGCAACATGGATGGCAGAGGACCGCAGGAGCTGATTGCCACGTCGGACAAGGAGTTCAGCGGACTCTACGGCCTCGGCGTCGAGTTCATCGACGGCGGCGGCGGCGGGTTGTACGTGAAGCACGTTTCGGGGAACTACCGCTTCGCACGGAAGTGACGTCGCTCGACGAGCGACTATTCGGAGGACGTATGGCCACACGGAATCGTGCTCTGTCCAACCGGATCCAGGTGTGTGCTGTCGCCGCGATCTGTCTTGCCGTGCCGGTGCTTCACGCGCAGTGGTTGAACTACAAGGCCCCCGGATTACCGCGAACCGCCGACGGCAAAGTGAACCTTGCCGCGCCGGCGCCGCGAACGCCGGACGGCAAGCCCGATCTTTCCGGCACCTGGCACGCGGGCCAGGGATACTTCGGGAACCTGGCGAAGGATCTCAAGCCGGGCGAGGTGATGATGCTGCCGTGGGCCGAGGCGCGCGTCCAGGAGAACCAGGACAACCTCCACAAGAACGACCCGATGGTGGCATGCATGCCGCCTGGCGTGCCGCGCGTGAATCTTGGTGGCAGCCGCGCGATGCCGCACCCATTCAAGATCGTGCAGACACCGACGCTGGTCGTGCTGCTCTACGAGACCTCGACGAATCAGACCTTCCGCCAGGTGTTCCTCGACGGACGTCCCTTCCCCGACGACATGCAGCCAACCTGGCTTGGCTACTCGATCGGACGGTGGGAGGGTGACACGCTTGTGGTGAACACGACGGGATTCAACGGGCGCGCGTGGGTCGATACGACGTCTGGTCATCCGCAGACGGACAAAGCCAAGGTCACGGAGCGCTTCACACGTCGCAACGTCGGACATCTCGATATCCAGATTACCGTTGACGATCCCGGCGCCTATGTGAAGCCGTGGACGGCGACCGTGCCACAGGACCTGCTGGCCGATTCAGATCTGATCGAGACGTTCTGCGAGAACGAACGCGATCTCGGGAAGATGTTCCGGAGTCCGCTGTCGCCACAACCGAAATAACAGCGCGCCCACCCAAATCGGTACCACAGCTCGCTCGGCGCTGGTGCCCAAGCGACACGAGCGCTTCGGCACGGCCTGTGCCTCCCCTCCTGAATAGACTGCGGGTTCCGCAGACGTTTCAGTGAAATCGCCCTCATCCGCGGACCGACGTCACGACATGCCGTGACCGGCACGACGAGCGGCGACCAGGAGGCAGCATGAGACGGTACGGCTTTATCGCAATTGTGTGCGTCGCGATGATCGTGACGATGGGCTCGAGTGCCTGGGCGCAGACGAACGCGGCGGCGGCGGCGGCCAAGGCGAGTCCCGAGTTGATCGGATCGCTCTCGAAAGAGATGGGCTCATCGCCGGAGCAAGCCGCTGGCGCAGCGGGCGCACTGTTCGGTGTCGCGAAATCAAAACTTGCCGCCGATCAGTTCTCTCAGATTTCGAAGGCGGTTCCCGGCATGGACCTGTTGCTGAAGGCGGCGCCGGCCGCGAGCGGCGGCGCGCTTGGAGGCCTCTCGCAATTGGGTGGATCGGCCGGAGCTCTCGGCGGCGCAGCGAGTGCGTTCAGCAAACTGGGACTCTCGCCAGACCTGGTCAGCAAGGCGATTCCGATCCTGACGTCGTTTGTGACGAAGTCCGGTGGCGCCAACGTGGGCAACCTGCTCGCCGGCGCGTTGAAGTAAGCGGCCTCGAGGGGCGCACGGCAGCCAGGTTCGACGAGTGAACTAGAACAGTTCAGTGTAGCCGTGGCGCGCCGGCACGCCGCAGTCATCTGCCGGCAACCACAGAGAAACGTCTGGCGATAGCGGGAATACCCGTGCGACGAGCGTTCCACTACTAGATCGCTGCGCCAGCGAATTGCCTGGAATCTCCGCCAAATCACGCTTATCAGGTTCGGGACGGCAGGCTGGCTTCCCCGTTGCTGTGTCTCGTCCGTAGCGAAGCGCTGCAGCCAGATCGTCTGCACCGCTCGAGAGACATACAAGGAGAAGATGGCAATGCGCAACTGTTCTACGAGCGTCCTCGCGATCGCCGTGCTGACGACGGCGTGTGGAATGGCCGCGAGCGGCACCGCGTTCGCCGATGCGGTGCAGGCCGGAGTCACCATTCCCGCAGGCCAGCCAACTCCGGTGATTACGGAGAACGGTTCCGGCTACACGCCGGGCAGCTACGGGATGGGCACGATTCGCCTGAACTACACGCTGGTCGGCACGACGTTCCCGGCCGGAACGTTCGCAACGTTCGAACTGAGGATGAGTGACTTCGCCACGAGCGGACGAACGCCTACCTACCCGGCGCTATTGGCTGTCAACCAGAACGGGGACAGCCCGCTCACCCTCACACCAGCCATCTCGCCGCTGTCGGTCACGGGAATTGGCTGGGCATCGTCCACCCTCGTCACCATCAGCATTTCCGACGCAGTCGCCTCGGATCCGACACTCAACGAGGATGGCGACGTGCTCGTCGGCAGGCTGCAACTGGCGGCTCAGGACAACCCACACTTGAAGACGCCCACCGACATCCTGGTGCAGATCACGCTGGTCCATCCCACCGCGTGCGTGAAAGTCTACGACTTCATCTCCGACGCGTCGCTGGCAAACACGATCATCTCCACGGAGGTGAACGTCAACCGGCAAGGCAGGGTCACGTCCACCAATCCATACGGCTCGCTCTCTCACAATGTCATGGTGGTGAACACCTGCGGGTCCAGCGAAACATTTGATCTCCGCGTCTATCTCGATTCGTGGTTCTCGACCCAGGGCAATGGCAACGCCGTCTTCACCTTCACCACCGCCGGCGAAGTCGACCCATCGGCATTCAACATGGCAGTGTTCGGAACAGGAACGGGCAGAGGACAGAATCTCTGTCTCGAGAACATCACCGTGCCCGGCGATTCGACATTCCTGACGACCGTGCACACCAACATCAACAACGGGTGGCTCGCGACGGGCCTGCCGACGAATGGTGTGTTCAGCGGCTTCTGGTCGAAGCTGACCACGGCGGGGCTGTCGTGCAGCGGAGACTTGTTCTCTATCGCAACACCGAATCCCGCCGCGGCAAGCCTCTCGTTCTCAATCAAGTAATCCGAGATCAGGCGCCAGGGTCGCATCAGCGGCTCTGGCGCAGCCCCTCCCTTGACATCAACCTGCCTGGCCTCAACAGCGACATCGGCGAGCGCAGTGGGGCGGTCGATGAATCTCCAACGGCGTACACCCGCCGGAGCGATCGACCCTCTGGCCGTTGCACCGATCACAACAGGAACGTCTCGCCACCCTTGGTAAACTGAAGCCTGATCGCAGCACGCGCCCGTAGCTCAGTTGGATAGAGCACCGGCCTTCTAAGCCGGGGGTCGCAGGTTCGAGTCCTGCCGGGCGCGCCAATTTCCAAAATATCCGGCGGGCCTACCGTTCTAACGAGTGACATGACGGACCTCGCGACACTGCGGCGTGGGCGGAAGTCTTTCGAGCAGCGTGCGTGGTCCGACTCGCATCGACTCGGCGGAGCCATGCTGTTGGCATCAGGCATCATCGTGCTCCTATACATCATCGGTTGGTCTTCGAGGGCGAAACCTGATGTGACCATCCACACTACGCATCGGGATGCGGCATGAACAGCAGAACAAGAGCGACGACAAGATGGATGGCAAACAGTTCGTTCACGCGGCGTTGAAATGGTCGGCTGGCGCGGTGGGGTTCGCGGCGGGAGCCTACGCGAGCTATGCCGGTATCACATGGCTCCGTTATGGACACCCTGAACCGGCCGACACCGACGATGCTGATGCCCTACTCGAACGATTCATGCCGACATATGAGGTAGCCGAACGCTGCCACATAGCTATCGCAGCGTCAGCCGACATCACGTTCGTCGCCGCCTGCGAAGCGGACCTGATGCAGTCACCGATTATTCGGGCGATCTTCAAAGCGCGCGAACTGATGATGGGTGCTCAACCGGACACAACCGCACATCCTCGTGGCGTAGTCGTCTTCACGAAGTCAATTGGTTGGTCGGTGCTTGCTGAAGTGCCCGAACGAGAAGTGGTAATGGGCGCAGTGACACAGCCGTGGAACCCGAACGTTGTGTTCCATCCTTTGCCGCCAGGCGAGTTCGTGGGCTTCAATGAACCCGATTACGTCAAGATCGTATGGACGTTGCGAGCCGATCCGGTTGACGAGAACGAATCCATCTTTCGCCATGAAACGCGAGTTATCACAACAGACCGCGTGGCTCGGGCAAAGTTCCGCCGCTACTGGGCGCAGTTCTCGCCGGGAATCACTCTGATCCGCTGGTTGTTGCTCCCACAGATCCGAGCGGAAGCCGAGCGACGTGCTCGTTTCAACCATGCCAGCACCATCGCATAGGCACTCCGAACCAACCATCCGAAATTGGGCATCAGTGAGGGTCGGTTCAGAACGTCTCAAACGATGTTGCGAGCTTTCGCGTCATCACTGGAGCGAGCGCCAGCAACAATAGCCCGATTGGGAGCAGGCCGACGTGGGTCAGATCGGAGTCCGATCCGATGCGTTGCCAAGAGGCGCAGGAAGGAAGCCGAAATCGTGAGAGTGATGATTGATCCGGTGAATACGCCAACTTGCCGGGTGCCACTACCCGCGGGCTTGTTGGCGGGGCTCCTGCGACAACTCGGGGAACACAACAACGCGGACGCGGTGTTATCGAAAGTTACTTCGCCGATTGGCAGGGCCATTTATCACATGGTCTGTTCCGAGATCGATGCAGGCGCCGATGCGTATGCGAAAGCGATCGCTCAAGGCGAGGTGCAACCCATGATGTGGTTGGGCGCCTCCGATTTCTTGGGCGCGCTTCGGTCCAGTCCCCGCTGGTCTGCTTTGGCAAGGATCATGAACCTGCCGCCAGAGACCTTGAGTCACTGAAAGGCGTTAGCGTTTGCCAGCTGTTTCCGATGGTCAAAGACGCGGAGAATATGCAGGACCTCGAAGGACGTATCTAATGCAGTTCCGCGCCGAAGGCGAGGAGGCGGCCATCACAGTCCTTCACCACAAATTCGCGCGAGTGCCACGGCGTGTCGCCGAGGGCTCGCGCGAACTCGACTCCGCGAGCGACATAGTCGATGTATAGCGCGTCCGCGTCCTCGATGAGCAGGTACGCGTCGAGGAGCTCGTCGGCGTATTTGTCGGGGTTCGGCGTGGGCGGGTCGGCGAGGCGGAAATGAATTCTGTGCTCGTCGCGCGCGACGATAGCGTAGATCGGCGGGTCATCCCAAGTGCCGACACAGTCGAATCCAAGTTTGTCTTTGTAATACGCGAGGGTCGCAGCCATTTCCATGGTGAAGAATTGGGGCGCGATCTGCCGGATCATGGGACGCTCAACATACCACGGTCGTTTACGTCATTTGTCTCTGTTTAGCGGGTCAGCGTAGCGGAGCTGACTGAAGGGCGTCCAGGACGACGGGCTTCGGGGTGTGAGTGTCTCGGTGCTGTCGAGACCGCGCTGCTGCGCCGTGCGCGCGCGTCAACGAGTCGGTCCCGTTCCGTCACCCTCCTTCGGACTCCGTCAATTTCCGCGTGGCAGACGACGTGGCAGGCCGCGTCGCACAGGAAGAGGATGTCTGGATATGCATTGGGCCGTCAGGCGGATTTGACCTGCGACGGTTTGCCGGACGCCGCGTAGTACAGGAGGATGTCAACGTTGCCAGGCGCGATATCCAACGATCGCAGGAGCAACGCCACTTGCCCTCGATGATGAACGCCGTGAATCGCCGCATGGTGCAGCAGCTCTCCCAGACGCATCACCTGCTTCGGACCATTGCCGATCGAAAACTCGACGCCGCGTTCAAGATCGTCGTCCCGGAGACTCGACAGAAACTCACGCACATGCCCTTCGACCTGTCGCCAGCGTGCACGAACCGAGGCCACGGTGGGATAGTCGGATGCATTGAGCGCCGGCCCGCGCGCGGTGCCTCCACAACGATCCAGCCAGCCCCATTCCGCGCTGAGCATGTGAACCAATGTGTTTCGCACCGACCCATAACTGCCCGCGACTGACTGGATGAACTGCTCGTCCGTCAGTTGCGAGACGACCTCGAAGAACTTCCCATTCGCCCAATAGCTGTAGTCGAACAACGTCTCGAGATCCTTGACAGTCATCTCATCCCTCTCGCTCCTGGCAGCGCAGGTGCCCGGTGGGCTGCAGGCGCCGGTGCATCTTACTCGGCGATCTACATGACCTCGGATCGAAGACGAGATGCGGCAAGCACGACGGTCTTGACCGGACTCGTCAACACGCTTTTCCCACGCCCAGTGCCGAACTCGATTCGAAACCCGACGTGTACTCCGCGCATCTTCACGCAGCCGCCGCCGAGCGTCGCGCCCGTCAGGTGCGCCGGAGT
>Ga0310810_10004826_pt1 | contig 14976 bp, 9 predicted proteins | sample NCmetagenome_FD_207641 | JGI IMG/M metagenome (GOLD analysis project Ga0310810, IMG submission 207641) | Soil microbial communities from experimental microcosm in Duke University, North Carolina, United States - NC | ecosystem: Engineered > Artificial ecosystem > Soil microcosm > Unclassified ...
ACAGTACGCTCGGCCCGCTGATCGCCGATGCCATCCGCGACGAGCTGGCGGCGTCCCCCCGGCTCGCCTCGTTGAGCCGGGAGCGCATCGCGGCCACTCGCCGCCGGATGCGGCTCGGCCCCGGCGTACCGCTCACCGGCGAGACGGCGCGGGAGGCGGCGGTGCGGGAGGAGGTCCGGCTGGTGGTGGAGGGCACGGTCGCGCCGGCGGGGACCGGCCTCGCGCTGAGCGCGCGGATCGTGGAGGCGGCGAGCGGCAACGTGGTGCACGCGGCGACGGCGGTGGCGGAGAATGCCGGCGACATCGGTCCCGCCATCGAGCGGGTGTCACGCGGCCTCCGCTCCGGGCTGGGCGAGCCGCTCGCGCCGCTGCGGCTGCCCACCGGCGCGCTCTGGAGCTACACCACGCGGTCGCTCGCCGCCCTGGAGCGGCTGCAGCAGGGGATCGTGTCCCGTGCGGCCGGCGACTACCTCCGCGCGGTCGAGCTGGATCGGGAGGCGGTGGCGCTCGACCCCGATTTCGCCATCGGCCACGTAGCCCTCGCCTCCAACACGGCACTCGCCGGCCTCCCCGTCGCCCCGGTGATCCCGGGGCTCATCCGGGCGTTCCACCTCGCCGATTCGCTCCCGCCGAGGGAGCGCCTCGCGGTCGAAGCGTTCTACCACTGGTATGTGACGGGCGACCTGTCCCGGAGTATCGCCGCCTTCCGCGGCCACCTCGAAGCGGTGCAGCGGCTCCCCGGTGAAGCGGGGTTCGTGATCGAGGCGGCCGCCGCGCTGCGGCTCAACGGCGAGACCACCGCCGCCGAGCAGGTGGTGCGGGAGGTGAAGACCGCCATGGAGCACGAAGGGGGGAGCTGGCCCGCGGGGCGGTCCTCGGGCGGCGTCCAGCTCGCGCACGTGGAGGCGCTGCACGCCGTGGGTGACGGCGCGGAGGCGGCGAGGATCCTGGCGGCGTACACCCGCCGTCGCCCGGAGAACACCTGGGCCATGCACCTCCTGATCGGCTTCCTCGCCGACTCGGGACGCTACGCCGCCGCGCACGAGCTGGCCGGACGACTCCGGCGCGGCTCGGGCCTCAGGAACGATCTCCGGCTTCGAGCCGATGCCGACGCCGTCCGGGGCCGGCTGGACGAGGCGGTCGCCCACCTGCGAGAGCTGCGCGACCAGGCGCTGGCGCTGGGGCAGCCGGGCGCGGCGGTGGAGATCGCCGGGGCGGCGGCGCGGCTCCGGCTTCTCGCCGGCGATTCCGCCGCGGCGGCCGAAGTGGAAGAGCTGCTCGCCCGGGTTTCGCTCGATTCCCTCGCCCCGCTCGCCCGGCCCTGGTTGCCGCTCGCGCTGTTCTATGCTCAGGTCGGCCGGCCGGCGGACGCCCGGCAGTGGCTGCGGCGCTACGAGCGCGAGTTTCCCGCCGAGCTTCGCGGCCCCGACCGGTGGATGCTCCACCGGGCCCGGGCGGCGGCGCTCGCGGCCGAGGGCGACCCGAGGCGCGCGCTCGCCGAGCTGCGGGAGGCCTCCCGCTTTCCGGCGCTCCGGACCGGCCTCTTCGACGATCCCTATCTCCGCCTCGGCGATCACCCCGAGCTGGCGCGCCTCTACCACCGCCTCGGCGAGCGCGACTCCGCCCTCGCGGTGTACCGCCGCTATCTCGGCGCCCGGTCGCTCACCCGCCTGGCCGCGGACGCGCTCGAGTGCGGGCCGGCCCTGGAAGCGGTGGCGGCGCTGCACCAGGCGCGGGGAGACCGCCCGCGTGCCGCCGAGGCGTACGGGGAATTCGCGTCGCTCTGGCGGGACGCGGACGCCCGGCTGCAGCCGCGGGTGGAGGAGGCCCGCCGGCGCGCCGCGGCGCTCACCCGGAGCCAGGCCACGGCGGAATGAGCCGGTCGCTTCGCTGCTCCTGGTGGTTTGGGCCGCTCGCGTTGCCCGGGCTGCTCGCGGCGCAGGGCATCACCACCGCGGCGATGACGGGGACGATCGCGACGCGGGACGGATCGCCGATCGCCGGAGCCGCCGTGGCGGTGATCCACGAGGGCACTGGAGCGCGGTGGGAAGTCGCGACCGGCGCGGGAGGACGGTTTCTGCTCGAGGACCTCCGGGTCGGCGGTCCCTACCGGGTCGAGGCACGCGCGATCGGCTTCGCCCCGGTGGCCCGGGCCGGCATCGTCCTGGCGCTGGGACAGCGGCTGGCCGTGGACCTGGCGCTCGCGCCGGCGCCGGTCGAGCTGGCCGAGCTCCGCGTGGTCGCCGCGCCCGGGGCCGGCCCGACCATCGACTCGGCGGCGATCGCACGCCTCCCCAACCTCCGCCGCGACTTTCTCCGCCTCACCCTGCTGAGCCCGCAGGTCGCCCCGTCGCCCTCGTCGGTGTTCTCCCGCACCGGAGGCATTGTCATCGGGGGACAGAGCCGGATGGCGAACAGCTTCCGGGTGGACGGCGGACTGGATCACGACCTTTACCGCGGCGGCCTGCCGGGCCGGGAAACGCTTCCCCGTCCTATCTCGCTCGAGGCGCTGGAGGAGATCCAGGTTCACTCGGCGCCGTTCGACGTCCGGCACGCGGGGTTTACCGGTGGACTGGTGAACGCGGTGACCCGCTCGGGCTCCAACGCGCTCCACGGCTCCGCGTTCGTCGTCCTGGCCGACCAGGCCCTGGTGGGGACGAACGCGGAGGGAGACGAGGCCGGTGACTTCCGGAACTGGCAGCTCGGCGGATCGCTGAGTGGCCCCCTGGTCCGGAACCGGGCCCACTACTTCTTCGGCATCGACCTCCAGCGGCGCTCCGTCGCCGACCCCGGTCCGCTCATCACCGACACTGTCGGCGGCGCCGACCTGATCCGGATCGGCATCAGCTATGACGACGCGACCCGGTTCCGCGACATTCTGCGCGACGGGTACGGACTCCTGCCGGGGAACCTGGGACCGGTGGACACCGACCGTCCGGCCGAGGACCTGTTCGGCAAGGTGACGGTGCAACTGGGGACCAACCAGCACCTCGAGGCGTCGCACCACTACCGCCACGGCGACGTCGCCGGCTTTCCGGACCGGCGCTTCGGGTTCTATGGCCTGAGCACCGTGGCCCAGCGGAATCGCTCCTCCACCCACTCGTCCCGCCTGGCCTGGACCGGCCTGCTCGGTGGGCGGTGGTCGAACGAGCTGATCGTGAGCTACCTCCGCACCCGCGACCGCTGCGAGGCGGCGGGGATCCTCCCCCGGGTGAACGCGGCGGTGCAGGGGGGCGGCGTGCGTACGCTAGGCGCCGGTCCGGGCGCGCGCTGCCCCACGGACGTCTTCGGTCAGGACGTCCTCGAGGCGGTCGAGAACCTGACGGTCGGCCTCGGCGACCACGTGGTGACAGTGGGCGCGCGGGGCGAGCTCCTCGAGTTCACCGACTGGGTGCTGGTCAACTCCCCCGGGACCTGGCGGTTCCGCAGTCTCGATGCGCTCGAGGCCGGCCGGCCAAGCGGCTACTCGAGAGCGTTCCTGGCCCCGGCCGCCGACCCCCACGTGGCCTTCGGCGTGCGTCAGGTCGGAGGGTACGTCCAGGACCGGTGGACTCCTGCGCGGGGGCTGACGCTCACCGCCGGGTTCCGCCTGGACATCCCCTTTCTGCCCGACGCCATCCCCACCAACCCCTCCCTCCTCAGCGGGCTCGGCATCGATACCGGCGACCTGCCGGGCGGTGATCCACTCTGGTCGCCCCGGCTGGGGCTGGAGTACGACCTTGGTGGTCGGGGGAGCACGATCCTCCGCGGCGGCGTCGGACTCTTCACCGGGCTCCCGCCGCTGGCCTGGGTCGGCAGCGCCTACCACGACAGCGGCCGGGAGCTCACCGTGAGCTGCGCCGGCGGCCAGGTACCGGCCTTCGATCCGGTCCACCAGCCGGACCGCTGCGCGGGCGGCGGCGGAGTCTTTTCGCAGCTCACCTTCTTCCAGCCGGGTGTGGACCTTCCGCGGGCCCTCAAGACATCCGTCGGAGTGCACGGGCGGCTGCCCGGCGACGTCGCCGCCACGGTGGACGTGCTCTACACCCGCACAATGGATCCGCTCTACCTCAGTGATGCCAACCTCGGCCCGCCGGTCGGGGCGGCGAGCGGGGAAGGAGCGCGGCCGCTCTACGGGACCATCAGCCCGACCGGCCAGGTCGCCACGACCGCGCGTCTCGACTCCGCATTCCGCACCGTGGTCCGGGTCTCGAACAGCGCCGGAGACGAGGCGCTGTCGGTCTCGGCCCGGCTCCACAAGCGGTTCGGCCGGGGCTTCGAGGGCGGCGCGCTCTACGCCCGGACCCGGGCGCGCGACCGGATGTCGTTCATCGTCTTCGAAACGCGCGGCAACCTCGACTTCACTCCGCTGGACGGCACCCTCGAGAATCGGCGGCTCACGACCTCCACCTTCGAGATCCCCCACCGGGTCCAGGTGTACGCGGTGGCTCCGCTCCCCTGGCGGGCGCGGGTTTCGCTCACCTATACCGGGGCGTCGGGCACGCCCTTCACCTACGTGGTGGACGGAGACGCCAACGCCGACGGATTGGGCGGCCTGCAGCCGAACGACGTGGTCTACGTCCCGAGGAGCGGCGCGCCCGGCGGCGACATCCTTCTGGTTGAGGAAGACGCCGAGAAGAGACTGGTGCCGGCCTCGGCGGCGGAGTACGCCCGGCTCGACGAGTTCATCCGGGCAGAGCCCTGTCTCCGGAACCACCGTGGCCGTCTCCTGAGCCGCAATAGCTGCCGCAACCCCTGGTTCGGGACTGTGGACGCCCGCCTGACGAAGCCGTGGCCCACGGGAGCGGGACGGTTTCTGGAGCTGACGGTGGACCTCTACAACCTGCTGAACCTGTTCAGCCGGAGCTGGGGGCAGTACCGGGTCACCTTCAGCAACAATCCGACGGTCCCCATGCTCCGGCTCACCGGGTACGACACGGGCGGGGGCCGCGGCATCTACCAGCTCGTGCTGCCCGCCCGGAACGAGGTGCAGGACCTGGAGAGCCGGTGGCAGGCGGAGGTTGGTATGCGGTACGTGTTTTGACGGTTCGCCATGCAAGGGCAGGGGGAGGAGAGCTCCTTGTCATCCCGAGCGCAGCGAGAGATCTCCTTCGCCGAGGCTCGATGCCGGTGCAGCAGATCCCTCGCTCCGCTCGGGATGACAGACCGGCTGACGACGGAGAACCACCCCGAGCACTGCAGAGGCAGCAGGCGCGGGCTCCTGCAACCTCGCTCGGGGCGGTTCTGGGGAAGGAACTTCATCGCGGTGCATTCAAGCCGCCGGCTTCACCTCCCCCGGCACCGGCCCGGCCGGCCCTTCCTCCGCCTTCTCCTCCGCCGTCGCCGGCCCCGTTACCACGTGCTTGGCCGATTCCCACGCGGCCATCAGCTCGGGCTGGCCCTCGAAGCGGTACCGGTTGATCCCATCCATGATCGCGACGATCTGCATGATCTCGTCGCTGACCAGCTTGAGTGCCGCGCTGGCCATCACATGGCCCAGCAGGCCGTCGTTCGTGGCGGCGACCGAGGCGTCGAACTGATCCAGCATCGCCTTGAGATCGTCGAGCAGCTCGGGCGAGAGGCCGCACTCGAGCAGCAGGTCCTTCCGGGCCACACCCTGGTCCAGCAGCTTGCGGGCCTGAACCTGGAAGGCGCCGGTGGTGATGTTGTGCTCCGGCAGCCGGAAGCCATCGAGCTCCGGATGCTTGGCGGCGCCGTCCTGCGCGACGCTGACGAGGTGCCGGAGCAACCCGTCCCGGACTCTTCGGCGAAGGCCTCGCCGCCTGACCGTAGCCGAGTGCTTCGAGGTGAAGCCGCCGGCCTGCGTGTTCTCCAGCTCGGTCAGCTTGAGGATCCCCTCGTCCAGCCGACCCACCGCGGCGACGAACGCCGGGTTGGTCGATGGGTTCGCGCGACTGAAGTCGCGAACCTTCACGGCCATGTTCTTCTTCCTACGGATGCGTCTGTCCATACAATCCTCCAATCCCTCCTGCATGCCGTCGGTGGTCGGGCGCCGCTCGGCGATATAAGGTGACCCGCTCCGGCGCGCCTCCCGACCGACGGCCGGACGCCGGAGCGGAAACGCATTGGCCGTGCCAATTGCTGCGCGATCGGTCTGCGGAAGTTTTCTCGCGCTCGACCAACGCGCGCACGGGCTCCCATCCGTCGCCAAGGCGCTTGTCGCATTCGAGATCTGATTTTCGAGTTGCGCGATGCGTTCCGACTCACCGTCCTTGTGCGCGAACCGGTCCGCGCGGTTGTGCGCCCGGGCCGTGGTGCGCGCCGGCGCGGGCGCGGAGCCAAGCATTTCCCCGGCTGAATCGCGGTGAGATCCAGCCACGTCCCGGTTTCCCGCCGCAGCCCGGGCAAGCCGCGTCAAGAATGGATTCGTCAAGAACCTTTGCGGCGCTCTTCCCCGAGACCGCGATACCAACGGACCCCTCAGCTTGGAGCTGGACCTAAAGAGGGGCCACCCTCTCCTCTCCGGACGCTCACCGGTAGGCAGTCCCGAATCGTGTCACACCCCTAACCCATGGTGGAATGGCGAAATGCCATGTGCGACCGAGCCTGAAGGCTACCGCGAGGTGTGACCTTTCCTGCTTGCGCGCGGCGCCGTGATCGGCAATTGTATGAGACTTCAAACCAAGAAATAGCTGGCCGCCTCGCCCCTCCTGATGCGTTCTCGTCGCAGATCGCTCGGCCGTGTCATAGTCTGCGGCATTCTGTCTAGCCGAGGTGTCGTATTCGGGCGTGGATTGGGCAGAATTGCGACAAATGAGTGTGCTCGTCATCATCAGGACCGCCGGTCTGTAGTGGGCCTGTCCTGTCACGGTGATCGCCCGTCGCTCCAGCCGGGGAAGGCCGTTTCAGGCGCTTGGGCCGGTGGCCAGAGAATTCCGGAGGCCCAGCTCCGAGCTCTCGACTAGGCCGGCGGGCATGTTCGGTGACCAGGCGCTGTTGGCATTCCAGATTCTAGCCACCTTTCCTGAGCTCGGGCCCGCGGTAACGGCCACGGCCAATCCGAAGCAGCTGCCGCACGTCCCCCTCGGCTAGGAGTACAAAGCGTGACCTGTCCCCCACGTGAGCAGGTTCTCACCTCGACCCTAGTCGACATCGCAGTCGAAAGCTGGCGCTTCCTTCGCCTTATGGACCGAGTGGTGAACTCCCTGGACGCCGACCAGCAACGCCGTGTCAGCACGCGATTCAACTACTTCCAGAAGCGCGTCATCGATGCTCTCGAGAGCGTGGACCTGAGGCTCGTTCTGCTCGAGGGGTCGCGGTTCGGTCCAGAGCTCGCAGCAACCGCCGTGAATGCCGGTGATTTCGGGCCAGGGGATGACCTCGTGGTGGACCAGACCCTCGAGCCGGTCGTAATGGGGCCCGAAGGGGTCGTTCGGTCAGGCACGGTCACGCTGCGGAGAGCCACACCATGACGGCGGTCTATGTGGGGATCGACCTGGGGACCACAAACAGCGCCATCAGCACCTACAATGGCGACAGGCTGCGCATTCTCAAGAGCCCCGAGCAAAATGATGTCACGCCGTCGGCAATCCTCTTCGGTCCACGCGGCACCAAATACATCGGCAAGCGAGCCTACGACAACGCGCCGCGCGAGCCCGACAGCGCCGCGGTCCTCTTCAAGCGACTGATGGGTACGGGCACCCCAATATCGATTGCTTCAGCTGGACTTACACTCACACCAGAGCAGTGCTCTGCGGAGGTCTTGCGTGTGCTGTTCGGGTATCTCCCTGAGGACGTTCGCACAGTCGTCCCCGGCACGATCATCACCGTCCCGGCCGCATTCAATCAGATGCAGAAGGAAGCCACCCTCTCGGCGGCTGAGCAAGCTGCCATCGGCAAGGTCCTTCTCCTTCAGGAGCCGGTCGCGGCCGTCATGAGTGTTATGCGCGCCCGGCCAGCGGACGGCCGTTTTCTGATCTACGACATGGGCGGTGGCACTCTCGACATCGCCATTGCCGAGAGCATTGGTGGTCGGGTCGCCCTTCTGGCGCACGGAGGCATCGAGATGTGCGGGGGGCGCGACATCGACCGACTACTGGTACAGCATATCGTGAAACCTTGGCTCCTTGCGAACTTCGCGCTTTCCAGCGATCCGCTTGAGGACCCCAAGTATCGCCCACTAGCTCATTTGGCCGCATGGGCCACAGAACGAGCGAAGATCGAGCTATCCGGACGAGAGGAAGCGATTATCAGCCTCTCCGAGGCAGAGCTTCGGGTGCGGGACCAGAAGGGCCATGAGATCTACCTGGACATTCCGGTCTCGCGAACCTCGCTCGATCGGCATATATGGGAACTCGTTGATAGGTCTGTCCAGGCGGCCCAGGACGCGTTGCACCGCGCAGGCCTCACCCCCGGGGACGTGGAGCGGCTCGTCTTCGTGGGTGGACCAACGCAGTACAAGCCGCTCCGTGATCGAGTATCCGCGGCTCTGGACGTCCTGGGCAGCACTGAAGTGAACCCGATGACTGCCGTGGCGGAGGGCGCCGCCTTGTACGCCGAAGCGGTGGACTGGGCAGCGGAAAGTCGGGGGCGTAAGGCCTCTCGCGGGGCTCTCTCAACTGGGGCACCTATTCCAGCCTCGTTCGCGTACACGTCGCGGACGGCCGGCACCCGCGCCAAGTGCGTCGCGAAATTGGCGGCCACCTTGGGTGTCGGCTACGAGTACCAGATTGACAGTCTCGATTCGGGTTGGTCATCAGGGCGGGTCCAGCTCCGAGAGGGGGCGATCCTCGACTTGCCGCTAACCAAGCAGGGACTGAACACCTTCAAGGTGTTCATCTTCGGGCCTTCAGGTGAACCACTGCCGCTCGAAATGGATCGTCTGACCATCACCCGTACGGCGGCCACGGTCGACGCGATCCCCGCCTCCCATTCGATCGGTATCGAGGTACTGGAGAAGGTGGGTGGTCGGGCGACGTTGATGGACTATTTGTTACGTGCCGGCGAGGCGCTCCCCAAGAAAGGACGGCGCAGCCTTCGCGCAGCGGAGTCCCTTAAGGCGGGGTCCAGTGGTTCATTGAAATTCAAGTTGTGGGAGGGTGAAATCGGCGATCCGGTGCGGGACAACCGCTTTATCGGGATGATCAAGATCCAAGGCTCTGATTTGGAGGACGGCGTCATCCCCGCTGGTGCCGAGCTCATTTGCGACTACGAGGTGGCCGACTCCGGCACGGTCACCGCGGCAATCACGGTCCCGAGCATCGCCGCAACCTTCCGTGCCGACCGGAACTTCTACTCCCCTCAAGACGCGCAACTCGACTTCACCCAGGCGACCCGTCGGATCACTTCTGAGGCCGAGGAGGTTCAATCGAGGGTGGAGCAGATCGCAGAGAAGGTCCAGAGCGAGAAGCTGGACAGAGCCGCATCTCGCCTGACCAGCGCATTAACGATGGCCGGTTCCAACGACCCCGAGACGTCGAAGCAAGCGATGGACGACGTTCTGGAAGCCAAGCGGCTCTTCGCTCAAGCGCGCCAGGAGCACCTTCCGGAGATCCGGCAGATCGATCTCGACAACAACGTCGCCTTCTTCAACAAGGTGATCCGCCCGCTGGCCCGACTATCGGAAGCGACCTCCTACGACAACCTGGTTCTCTCAGCAAAGCGGGTCATCGGGCGAGAAGACGGGGAATTCGAGAACTATCTCTCGGAGATGCGATCGATCAATGCCGGGGTACTGTGGCGGCAGGATTGGTTTCTAGTCGACCGATTTAACGAGCTGGCCGCGTCTCCACATGAGTTCTCGGATCGCCTGGCGTTCGACCAGTTGGTAGCCCGCGGCCGAGAGGCTGTGCGGGCCGATGACATGCAGACACTTCGCGGGGTCCTGTCTGACCTTTTCGATGCGCGCGTTACCATTGGGGGGGACGAGGGAATGTTCGATCTCGCCAATATAGTGCGCAGCTGATGTCCATCGACGCCTGGCTGCCCCGGGGCCTCGAAGTGGAGACGGGGGTTGCCCTCCGAGAGACCGTGGAGGATGCCCTCGACTGGCAAATCTACGCGACGTCCAAACCGGGAGATCGAGTCCTCGTTGCCCGGCCGGGGCTCACCTCGCGGTGGGTGGAGGCGGGCCTACTGCCCGAGGGAGCCCTTCGGAGCCTTGCGTTTGGTCGTGACAGCTTTGGAGTCATTCAGAGTCATCAGGAGCACGCGCTTACCTCGATCCCGTGCAGCAGGTCTCCGCAATCCGCCCCTGAGGCGCTGGCTTTTGCCGCGTCTATGAAGAGAACCCGATCGATAGTCGCCGAGGTGCCGCTGCACGATGCGATCTACGTAGAGCGCTACACGATTCTACTGCCGAGCTATTCGTTATCACCTGCGGTGGGAGATGATGTGCTCCTTGGCAGCTACCTGTCCGGCGGAATACAGGTGTCCTGCCGATCGACGCGCCGGCTGGCGGCTATCCTAACGTGGCTTCCGGCGGGGTATCTCGGGAAGATCATTCAGGCCGCAGGCCTCGAGGATGAGACGCGCCCCGAGGAGAAGGCTGGGGATGGCATCGCGTCGGCCACGGATGCATTCGCGCTACCTGGGCGTCCAGCGCTGGAGGCGTTCTTCCGGGAGCACGTCATCGATATCGTGCAGCAACGAGATCGCTACCGAGCACTCGGCATCGACTCCCCCTCCGCCATGGTCCTTCACGGGCCGCCCGGTTGCGGGAAGACATTCGCTGTTGAGCGCCTGGTAGAATATCTAGGCTGGCCAATCTATCAGATCGCGTCCGGCACAGTCGGGAGTCCGTACATCCACGAGACGGGTCGCAAGGTCGCGGAATTGTTCGCGAAAGCGCTGGACCACGCGCCTTCGGTCATTGTCATCGATGAGATGGAATCGTTCCTGGCCGATCGCGAGCAAGGCGTTGGAGGGGGCGGCCACCGCGTTGAGGAGGTGGCTGAGTTCCTCCGGCGGATTCCAGAAGCGGTCAAGGGCGGGGTGCTGATCATCGGCATGACGAACCGGGTGGAGATGATCGATGAGGCCATCCTCCGCCGCGGCCGATTCGACCACATCGTCAAGGTGGGCATGCCGACAGAGAAGGAGGTCCGCTCACTGTTGGATAGCTTGGTCAGTCTGCTCCCCACGGACGCTGGCCTTCAAACCGCATCGGCGGCCGCCCGTCTAGCGGGCCGGCCCCTGTCGGACGCGGCGTTTGTAGTGCGTGAGGCAGGGCGATTGGCTGCCAGGGCCGGCAAGGATCGCCTCGACCAGGAAGCGCTCGAGCAAGCACTCAGCTTGGCGCCGGCCCGAGACTCTGCTGATGCGGCCCGTCCGCGAATCGGGTTTGCCTGATGCTGCTCGATGAGGACCCTTTCTATCTCCTTGGCGCCTCGACGCGCGATGATCGGCAAAGAATTATCGAGCTTGCCGAGGAGAAGAGCCTTGACGGCGACCAGGCTCTGTTCTCGCGCTGTAGTGCCGAGCTCATCAATCCACGCCAGCGCCTGAAGTTCGAAATTGCATGGCTCCCTGGAGTCTCGCCCTCGCGGGCCCTGACTGCGGCGACAGCGGCATCAAAGGGGATCGCCATCGAGCCCCTACCGTCACCCCTGGCACAGGTGAACGCCTTGGTGAGCGTCGTGGCTCACCAAGGAAAGTGGGCTGATGCCCAACTGGGCCCTCGGGTCCTTGAGATCGCCGAACTCTGGGATCGAATAGACGCAAGTCATGTGCGGGTCCTTCTCAATGAGGATCGCACCGCCGCGGGATTCGTCCTTCTGGACAATGAAGCAGATGTAAAACGAGCCCTTCACGGACGGTTCGACGACGTGCGGGCGGTGCTTACGAAGGCCCTGCGCGACGCTGAGGAGGATGTCTGTGTCCAGGCCATCACCCAAGCCCTCGACCGCGGTACCAAGACTGGTTCCGAGCCTGGCCCGGTGCTCCTGCACGCACTGATAGACGCACTGGCGGTGGACCTGCAAGGGGCGATGGACCGCGAACGCGGCACTGTAGACGGGCTCATGGAGCGGGTCCGCAGCGCTGCTGCCAGTGGCCGGGACACGGAGCTGGAAGTCGCTGTCAGAATGCTTGGCATTGCCCTGAAACGCTGGGACGTCCACGCTCAGCCGCTCCAGCTCAGCGCCAGGAGCCGGGGCCAAGCGCACCAGGCCAGCACTGATATGGCCGCGGGCGTTCGCGGTCTCGCGATCGACCTCCACAACAACCACGAACGCACGGAGGCTGCCCGGCAGATCACCCATCTGTTACAGGAGGTATTCCTAGAGGTTCCTCTCGTGGCGGAACGCGTAGGAGAGGACCTGGAGAAGCTTGACGAACTCCTGGAGGACAAGAAGGAAGCCGAAGAACGTCAAGTAGTACTCAAGGACCTAAAGCCGATCAAGTCGGCCCCGACCCTCTACACTATCAACGGAGTCGGAACCGCACTCTACGGGCGTCGGGACCAGAACGCCGCAACCGGAACATACGTTGCAACGCTCTACTTTGTCGTGTTCTTCCTGCCCGTAATGCCGCTGCGGTGTTATCGCGTACGTGACGGGGCGACTGGAGGGTGGCACTTTCTTGGGCGTGTGCCGTTCTCCCGGCGCGAGCAGGTCCATGCTTGGGCTGTGGCTCTCCTGCTGTTATGGGTGCTCGGGGCGGCCTCCGGCGGTGGCCAGGCGCGCTCCTACACTGACCAAACACCCTCACCTTCATCTGCATATCAGACCCCTAGGTCCAGCTCGTCGGAAGCGCCGGGATTGGTCTCCAACTCTGGGACTGACCGGTCTTCCCAGTCGGCGGAACAACCGTCGTCGGCGCCCGGCGGGGGACTAAACTACCTCGGCGCGGGCAGTCGATTCTCCCGTGATCGGCTCGGGCGCTGGATCGATCTCGAGCGCGAGCGAATCCACCAATTGGAGGCGGATTTGTCTGGGCCGACGGAGACGCTTCGGATCATGAACGCGGAATTGGAGCGGCAGAAACGAAAGGTCGAAGCCTATGAGGCGCTCGCAACAGGCGGTTCGCTGCCGGACGGAATCTACGATGACTATCAGGCGGACTTACAGCGCTACAATGCGCTGGTAGACGAATTCAATGCCGTCATCAGCCCGTATAAGGTTGACATAGCCCGTTATAAGGAGGCTCTGGAGGCGGTCAACGACAGCATCGATCGTTATAACCGAATGAGGTGAGATTACTTCAGCGGCGTCGTTGAGGAGGATTGCTTCGGGATCATGGGAACTTCGGGGGAGAGCTTCCGGACACTCGGGCCGGGGACGCCGGCGTGATCCGAGCAGTGGATCGAGCCTGTCCAGCAATCGTCGGAAGCGCGTTTTCGCCCACCTCGCCCTTCCAGCCGCGCTCAATGTCCCGATTTTTCTGACGACTGTCCTCTTTCGAAGTCACTCGCTCGGCCCATAGCGCTGCGTCCCTGCGACGCTGCGCCACTGTCACACCCCAGCCCGACCTTTCTCCGGTCACTGACACACATCCATCGCCGTCGCCCGGAGCCCGCATGAAGACCGACGTCCGTCTGTCCACCCGTTTCCTGACCACCCAGAATGCCCACCAGGTCGGCATGCTGGTGACCCTGGACGGCGAGACGCCCGTGCACCGTCCCCCGGTCAACGTCGCCCTGGTGCTCGATCGCTCCGGGTCGATGACCGGCATGCCGCTCGAGGCCGCCAAGGACGCTGCCGCCCGGTTCGCCGCCTTCCTCACCCCCGCCGACCGGCTGGCGGTGGTCACCTTCGACGACACGGTTCGGACCATCTTCGGCCCCGGACCCGCCGGCACCTCGGCCGCCGCGGAGGCGATCGCCCGGGTCGCACCCGGCGGCTCGACCAACCTTTCCGGCGGATGGCTCAAGGGCGCTGCGGACTCGCCGATGGAGGCTGCCCCGACGGGTGCCGAGTTGGAAGAGGAGGTGGAAGATCTCCGCGCCGAGGCGGCACGGCTGGAAGAGCGGCGGTTCGATGCCACCGACCGGAAGTACCACCAGGCTCAGGCGGTGGCCGCGCGTGACATGAAGGTGGAGTACGCTCGGCAGGTCCGTCGGCCGCGGAAGGAGAGCTGAGAGATGCGAAAGCTCCTGCTCGCGGTATTGGTGGCGTTGGCGGCCGGCTGTGGTGGCGATGGTGGGAGTGACCCAGGTGGAGGAAACAAAATCTTCCGCCCGAAGCTGTCGAGCCTGCGGCCCTCCTCAACCCGATAGCGGGCGCCCGGGTGACCTCCGAACGGGCCGCGGTGACCCCCCGGCGTTCCCGCGGCGCCCCTTCGCCTCCGCCCTCGCCTCCGCCCGCGCCCGATCCTCCGCCTTCTTCGCCTTGATCGCGGCGATCCGCTCGCCCAGCGGCACCTCCAGGCGCGCCGCCGGCTTCGCCGTGTAGTCGAAGTCCGGCACCACGACCCGCGGGAGCCGCCGGCCGAGGGCGCGCTCGATCCGCCGGAGATCGGGCTCCTCCTCCGGGGCCACGAAGGTGAACGCGTCGCCCACCGCCTCCGCCCGCGCGGTCCGGCCGACCCGGTGGATGTAGTCCTCCGGCACCTTCGGCACGTCGAAGTTCACCACGTGGCCCAGCGCCTCGATGTCGATCCCCCGTGCGGCGATGTCCGTCGCCACCAGCACCCGGTGCTTGCCGCTCTTGAACCCGGCCAGCGCCAGGGTGCGCTGCGCCTGCGACCGGTTCCCGTGGATCCGCTCGGCCGCGATCCCGTTCCGCACCAGGAACTTCTGCAGACCGGGTTGCGCAGCATGTCGCGGGTGAGCGCCAGGATCGGCGGCGGCATGGTGGCGCTGAAGAACAGCGTCTGCCGTTTGGCCGGCAGGTGGCGGAGGACCTTCCGGATCTCGGGGAGAAAGCCCATGTCGAGCATCCGGTCCGCCTCGTCCAGCACCAGGATCTCGAGCCGGGACAGCCGGGCATAGGGGTGGGAGAAGTGGTCCAGCAGCCGCCCGGGCGTGGCGACGATGATGTCCACCCCGCTCCGGAACGCATGCTCCTGGGGGCCCATGCCGACCCCGCCGAACACGGG
>Ga0310810_10004828_pt1 | contig 14976 bp, 13 predicted proteins | sample NCmetagenome_FD_207641 | JGI IMG/M metagenome (GOLD analysis project Ga0310810, IMG submission 207641) | Soil microbial communities from experimental microcosm in Duke University, North Carolina, United States - NC | ecosystem: Engineered > Artificial ecosystem > Soil microcosm > Unclassified ...
CACCATTTCGGCGACCTTCATTCCCTCGATCGCGCTGCCGATCACCATCATCGGCACCTTCGCCGGCATGGCCGCGATGGGGTACAGCCTGGACAATCTGTCCCTGATGGCGCTGACGCTCTGCGTCGGTTTCGTGGTCGACGATGCCATCGTGATGCTGGAAAACATCATGCGCCATGTTGAAGCGGGCGAACCGCCGCTTCAGGCATCGCTGATCGGCTCGAAGGAAGTATCCTTCACCATTCCCTCGATGACGATCGCGCTGGCGGCCGTGTTCATCCCGGTGATCTTCATGGGCGGCGTGGTCGGCCGCTTGCTGCACGAGTTTGCGATCACCATCGTGATCGCCGTGCTCGTTTCGGGTCTCGTTTCACTGACGCTGACGCCCATGCTGTGCAGCCGGCTGCTGAAGTCTGCGGAAGCCGAACATTCCAAGCGGCACAACCTCTTCTACCGCGCGAGCGAGAAAGGTTTCGCGAGCGTGCAGCGCGGCTACGAAAAGAGCCTGCGCTGGAGCTTGCGGCATCGGATCGTCATTTTCGGCGTGTTCCTGCTCAGCATCCTCGCCACCGTCCAGCTGTTTCGCGTCCTGCCGCAGGACTTCCTGCCGACCGAAGACACGGGCCGCATCAACGCCTCCACGGAAGGACTCAACGGCATTTCGTTTGCCGAGATGCTGCGCCATCAGGAAATGATCCGGCAGATCCTCATCAAAGATCCGAACATCCAATCGGTCGGGAGTTCCGTGGGCTCGGGCGGCGTGCGCGCGGGTTTGAGCTCCGGCAACCTGAACATCCAGCTCAAGCCGCGCGGTCAGCGCAAGCTTACCACCGATGAGATCATGCAGGAGCTGCGCCCGAAATTCGCGCAAGTTCCGGGCATCAACGTGCTGATGCAGAACCGGCCGCCCATCCGTATCGGCGGCTACGCTACGCGCGCCCTGTATCAGTACACCATGCAGGATGTGGACCTGCAGGAGCTTTACAGCTCGTCCGACAAACTGTTGAAGGCGATGCAGCAGAGTTCGACGTTCACCGACGTGAACACCGACCTGGACCTGTCCACGCCGTCGGTGAACGTCGCGATCGATCGCGATGCGGCGGCCACGCTGGGCATTACCGCGCAGCAGATCGAACTCGCGCTCGGCGCGGCGTTCGGGGGCTTGCGGGTTTCGCCGATCTACACCCAGGCCGACCAATATTGGACGATTCTGGAACTGCTGCCGAAATACCAGGAAGATGCCGAGGCTCTGAATCGCCTATATCTCGCGACGGCGCGCAACAACAACATCACCGGCAATGTCGGCGCCCTGGTCCCGCTTTCCGCGGTGACCAAGATCAGCCACAGGACTCAGCCGCTGATGGTGAACCACTCGGGTCAGCTGGCTGCGGTGACGCTATCGTTCAATTTGCCGCGCGGAGTGGCGCTCAGCAACGCCGTGACCGAGATCGAGCAGCTGAAGGAGGACCTCGGCATTCCCGCTTCCGTGCAGACGGCGTTCCAGGGTAATGCGAGGGCGTTCCAGGAATCGCAGAAGGGCATGGGCTTCCTGCTGATCGGCGGCATCCTGGTCGTCTACATCGTGCTCGGCATTCTGTATGAGAGCTTCGTCCATCCGCTGACCATCCTGGCCGGGTTACCTGCGGCGGCGGTCGGCGCGCTGCTGACGCTTTACCTCTTCCACTACACGCTGACGCTGTACGCCTTCGTCGGCATGGTGATGCTGGTCGGCCTGGTGCAGAAGAACGGCATCATGATGATCGATTTCGCGCTGTCGCGCGAACGCAACCACGGCGCGACGGCGGAGCAGGCCATCATGAGCGCGGCGCTCGTCCGCTTCCGGCCGATTCTGATGACCTCCATGGCGGCGCTGTTCGGCACGCTGCCGGTCGCCATCGGGTTTGGTGCAAGCTCCGACAGCCGCAAGCCTCTCGGCCTCGCGGTGGTCGGCGGCCTGATGGTCAGCCAGGCGCTGACGCTTTACATCACGCCGGTGATCTATCTGTATCTAGACAAGCTGGGCCGGTTGCTGAGCCGTGAGCGGCGCCAGGTCATTGCTCCGGCGGAGTAAGGCTTAGATTCTGAGCAGGTGATTGTCGAAGGCGGCTGGCGCGTACCAGTGTGCGCGCTCTTTCCAGCCGGCTTCTCCGGCGTGCAGCTGCACGACATCGCCAAGACCCGAGGTGGCCCAGAAGCAGCTTGCCTCGGCGTCGGCGGCAAGTCCGCAGACATCGGCGAGCGAAAAGCTGCCGAGCCAGCGTCCGCTCGCGACTGCCCACAATCCGATCATGCCGCCTTTGGGGCTGGTTGCAGCGACGTAGCGGCCCGACATTTCGATCGTGACCGATCCGATATAGGAGCGGAGCGAGCCCGCGTCCTCGTGCGGCAACGGCAGGAGATCGACGTCTCCACCGATCCGAAGGCGGCCCATTAGCGGGCGCAGTTGCGAACGATCCTGATCCTGCATGCCGAACAAAACGGTCTCGCCATCGGGAGCGAGCGCCATATGCCGCAGCGACAGCGAGCGCAGGTCGCGCGCCAAGCGGTGGCGCTTCCGCACAGCGCCCGACCGCGTGTCCAACTCGACAATGGCACTCTCGATATTGCCGACGTTGATAGCCGGACCCTTGACATCGGCGGCGCGGGCGATACCGCCTACCGCGACCACGAGGCACGCTCCGTCGCCAGCAAACAGAAGATCGTGCGGTTCAATTCCCACCGGATAAGCCGCGCGGGATGCGCCGGTGCGAGCGTCGCGAATGACGACGATTCCGTCGCCGGTTTCGGCCTCGATCTCGCTGGTGGCGAGCATGGTTCCATCAGGATGGACAGCCGCATGTCCGGCGAAGCGGTGACCGCTTGCCGGATGGAAGACCTGCACCATCTCGTCAGGCGAGGCGGGATCCATGATCGCGGCGTAATCGCCGGGCCGGCGAGCGACGATCACGACGTTTCCCGATGAAAGGCGGGTTAGCGCGTGGGCGCGGCCCGGCAGCGGGAAGGCTTCCACGCGGCCGGCACCGATCAATGCACCGCCGTCGGTGTCCTGAATGCGCGCCGCACTGATCAGCGAAGCCGGGGATGCATCCGATCCGCTCGCCGCCTTGCTGCGGAGCGCCATGCCGCCGCCGAGCACGGTCACGGCGGCGCCTGCGAAAAAACCTCGGCGGTTAATGCGTTCAGTCGCCATCGAGACTGTTGAACCCCAAAGTGACGCCGACATCGCCCGGCAGCGTGTTGGCAATTTCCGTCTGCACCGCCTTTATCGCAACGCGCGCGGCTTCGACGCGTGGCCGCCGCTTCGGATCGGCGGCGGCTTCTCCGAGATCGGCCGGCGCAGCATCCATGGCTTTGACGGCTGCGGCGAACAGGCCATCCAATTTGGTGCGATGCGCAGCGGGTGCCGTAGCGGCGAACGCTCTTTCCATCGCCTGGGCGGAGCTGAGATTGAGCACGAGATCGCGTTGCGTACGCCCGCTGCGCCACGCTTCCGCCGAGCGGGGCTTCGCGGCCGCCGCGTTGGCTCCGAGCACGGGCAACAGCTTGACGTCGTGCATGAGCTTGAAGCCGGCCACGAGATCGGTCAGCAGTAGACGCGACGCCTCTGCACCGTCGGCGAAGAGGTTCTTCCAGCCCTTGTTGGCGGCAATCGCGGCGCGCACACCGTCGGGCACGGTCCAGTCCTTGAGAACATCGCGGGAGATCGCGGCCAGGTTGCGGGAAATCCCCTGCCCCACTTGCACCCGCCACGGCCCATCCTTGCCGGACGCCTTCAGGAGCGCGGCAGGATTATCGCCATCGTAGAGCAACCGCTCCAGCGCGGGCAGGCCCTGCCCTGCGACGCTGTCGTGGGCGAGCGACTCCGCGGTCAAGTCTTTGGCATTGCCCGATGCAAGCAGCTGACCCAGCGCGCGGGCCGTGGCATTGCGGGCCTCCGGCCAGTAGGCGAAGCGGTCATAACGAAGAAACAGAGTGATCGGGCCGGTCTTGATGAGCTGGGCGTTGGCCCAGGCATCAGCGGCAGCGTTGTAAGCAGCACGCAGGAGCGCGACGTCTCCCGTTTCGCGCTTGGCCGCGAAGGTAGCCCAGGCCTTTTCCTGCGCTTCGGTCGCTGCCACCAGAGCGCGATAGGTGGGAATGACGAACTGATCCGTCACGGCGAGCGCGATCTTGGCGGCTTGGATCGCCTTGGGATCTGGCTTCGCGGGCGCGGGCGCCGCGGCCAGAACCAAAAAGGGGTTGCGCCGGGTGGCCATGGCTTCCCTTTATAGCCCGCTTACGAACGCCACAAGCGCGGCTTTGTCCGAGGTTGACAGCGCACGGAAGTGCTCCCGTGCGCTCCACGCTTCGCCATCGTGCCAGGCGATCGCTTCGGTCACGTCGGCTGCGCGCCCATCGTGGAGGAGCCCGCCCGCTTTCAGGCTGTCGGATACACCCCAGAGCGGGGCAGTGCGCCAGGTCCATGAACCGGCGGAGCCCTCCTCGATGCCGTCGCCGAGTCCCGCGCCCATATCGTGCAAAAGCAGATCGGTGTAGGCGGGCACAGGCTTGCCATCGGCCAGATGCAGCGTGGTGTGGCAGGCGGCGCAGCCGGTTGCATTGAACAGTGCCTCGCCGCGTTCCGACTTGGCCGGCGCCGGGGCGGCAAGCGAGGCGACGTAAGCCACGATCATGTCCAGCATCGAGTCGGCAACCTCGGGTTCGCCCTTCTCGGAGCCCTGGGGCGCGTCACGGCAGGCGCGTTCGGCAGGCGTGCAGTCGCCCCAGGCGGCAGGCTGGAGCCGCGTCGAGAGCCCGATATCGCGGGAGAAGGCCATTGCGCTCTGCGCGGCGAGATCTGGCTGGGTTGCCTTCCAGCCGAACCGCCCAAGCACGCGTTTGCCGCCGACATAGACCCAGGGCACGCGCCCTTCGACGCCGTCACGGTTCACGTCTTCCGGGTCGGCATGTTTCAGGATTTCGCTTTCCGGTACCTGGGCGAGCAGGCCGATCCCCTTGAGCGGCGGAGCGCGGCGCAGGGAGATGCGGGTGTTCTTGTCGAGAGTGCCGTAGCCGAGGTCGCGAAGCGTAATGGTGGGTTTGCGCAATCCGTCGACGAACGACCATTTGATGTCGGGTTTCGCTTCCGGCGTGAGGCCTGCGACCGCTCGCGTCTGCAATTGCGCGCCATAGATGGGATCGGCGTCGCCTCGCCCGTTTCCGAGGCGGATGACGAGGCCCGCCGGCATGCCGTTTGGAGATGCGGGCGCGGACGGATTGAGCGCGTGACACGAGGCGCACGATGTCGCGTCATAGAACGGTCCCAGACCGTCGTCCGATTTGGTGGAAGACGGCGCGGAGACCCAGTTGCGCTCGAACAGGCGCTTTCCGATGGCGGTATCGAGCGCGGGCGCAGCGACGACCGCAGTCGCCAGCGCGAAGGCCGCGCATGCCAGCACTCCCAGCGTCAGGTTCATACTACGCGGAACCAACCCATCATCCCCGTGTCTTGATGCTCGATGATGTGACAGTGAATCATCCAATTCCCGGGATTGTCGGCGACAAAGGCAATTTCCACCCGCTCTTCGGGGAGCACAAGTACGGTGTCTGCCCAATGTTCCGGCCGCTTGAGTTTGTTGGCGGAGAGGACGCGGAACGTGTGGCCATGGACGTGCATCGGATGCACGTGCGGTGTGGTGTTGGTGAGCTGGATGCGCGCGCTGGTGCCGCGGGCAAACGTCATCAGCGGCGGCGGCAGGCGCTGATGGCCGGTTTGGGGCCACGGCTTGCCGTCGATGGCCCACAGCGTACGCGACGTGGAGCAGAGCGAGTCCAATAAATCGATCTTTTGGCCCCCAGGAAGAATGATGGGCGCAGGCACGTCCGCGTAATCGCTTGCCGTGGCCGAAGCGGAAAGCTTGAGTTCGTGCGGTTCGGCGTTCGCGACATCGGGCAGAGCGAGCTTCGCGGTTTCCGGTTCGGCTATCGGCGCGCTGCCGTTCTGCCGCGGCTCGCCCTTGGCCACGAAGGTCGCCAAGATCACCGGCTCCGCGGCGAAGTAATCGACGAGCGCCACTTTGCCTCCGGCGAGCGGCGTGCGCAGTGCCAAGTCCATGCGCATGGCAGGACCGAGCCGCCAGGTATCAAGGGCGAACGGCACCAGCGCGTTTCCGTCGATCGCGATGATGCGCGCTTCGGCGCCTTGGACGCCGATGTCGCTGACGCGCGTCGCGTCGACGTTGAGCACGCGAACGCGCACGTCGGCGCCTGCCGGCACGCTGATCTCCGGCGAGACTTGGCCGTTGATGGTTCGGAGCGTTCCGAAGGTACCGCCCCGCCCTGCTCCGTCCGGCGTGATGAAGGGCAGGAAGCTGCCGTCCTTCGCCACGCGCCAATCCTTCAGTACACAGACGACATCGTCGGCGAACGCGTTGGCTTCGTCCTCCACGATCAGTACGCCGGCAAGTCCGCGGCCCAGTTGCGCCGCCGTGTTGCAATGGGGATGGAAGAAGAACGTGCCCGGATCGGGCGGCGCGAAGCGATAGGAGAAACTTTCGCCCGGCTGCACGGGCATCTGCGTGACGTAAGGCACGCCGTCCATAGCGTTGGGACCGCGCACGCCATGCCAATGGATGGAGGTGTGCTCGGGCAGCGCATTGCGCAGCGTGACGTCTAGCATTTCGCCGGCGCTCATGCGGTACACCGGGAATGGCGCATCGCCGTAGAGCCATGCCGGTGTGGGTCCGCCGCTTGCGCCGAGGTGCAGCGGGCGCTCCCGCGCGACGAGCGTGAGCGGCATGTTGCCGATGCGAGTTTCGGGCAGGCGCCCCGTGAAGGACGTGCCAGCCCCGCCGGAATGGCATCCGGCAAGCGCCGCGCCGGCAAAGGCGCTCGCTCCGGCGACAAACCCGCGGCGCGTCAGCTCGGGGCCTGGGCCCGGCATCGAGTTATCGCGTGACGGAGGTCGGATTATCGAGGCTGTCCGATCCCTCGAGGGAAATCTTCAGGCCCAAAGCCGCGACGACGGCTTCGTCGGCGCGGGTCTGTGCGATGAGCGCATCGATGGCGTCCTGTACCATCTTGTTGCCGGCCGCATTGTTGCTTCCGATCATCTGGTCATAAGCCATCTTGCCGGAATCGCCGGTGTCCTTGATCAGCTTCACTTTGGCGAGCGCATCGGCGATGCGGTCGTCCATGCGCTTGGCGACAGCTGCATTTTTGGCCGCCGCATAATCGCGAAAGCTGACGCCCTGCACGACGCTGCCGTCCGCGCGGGTGTAGCGGCCGCGCCAGACATTGGCGATGCCGAGCTCGTCGTAATAATGCGAGTTGTGCGTGTTGTCCGAGAAGCAGTCCTGTTCTTCTTCGGGATCGTGCAACAGCAGGCCGAGTTTCATGCGTTCGCCGGCCATCTCGCCATAGGACAGCGAGCCGATACCGGTTAGGATGGTGGAGAGACCACCGTTCTGGCCTTTGGCAGCGAGTTCAGCCCGCGCTTTGCCGCCGGCTGCCCAGTCGGCCGTCATCACGGCCAAATCCTCGACCAGAAGGTCCGTCGCGGCTTTCAGATATTGCGCGCGGCGATCGCAATTGGCGTGTGTGCAGGCCTTAATATTGTAATCGGTCGCCGGTCTTTCGCCCGCGCCGGGGCCGGTGCCGTGCAAGTCCTGACCCCAGAGCAGAAACTCGATCGCGTGATAACCGGTGGCGACGTTGGCTTCGACGCCCTGCGCCTGCTGCAATTGGCGCAGCAGCGATTTGTCTATTGTGGAGGCGTTCATCTGCTTGGCGCCGATGCGGATCTGCTTGTTGGCGATGACGTTCAGCGTGTAGAGCGGATTCTCGTCCGAGGTCTTGCCGTACGAAGCCGCGACGTAGTCGATCAGGCCTTCGTCCAGCGGCCAGGAATTCACTTCGCCTTCCCAGTTGTCGACGATAGGGTTGCCGAAGCGAAACGCTTCGGTCTGCAGGTACGGGACGCGAGCGGCTTTCCAGGCGGTGCGCGCCACCGTGAGCTTTGCCGCCGTGGGATCGGCGATGAACGCGTTCACCGCGCCCTGCAGCGCTTTGCCGGTCGTCAGCGAATCCTCGAATGCGGCATGCGCGATGTCGGCGTAAGTGTTCAGGACAGCGGCGGGCGTCGGCGCGGCAGCGGGCGCTGCGATTACCGTGCTGCAAAGAAGCAGCGGCGCAGCAATGCAAACCGGGAAAGAGACGCGCATGGGAAGCCCTAAGGTGACCCGTACTTATGGAAACCATAAATGCGACTGACTTGCAAGTGCAGTTTCATGAGGAGAATTTTAGCTTGGACCGGGCGCCCGCAATCGCGCAGTAATGCCGCACCTTTGCGGGAGCAACCCCATGTTGAAGCTCTACAATTTCCACGCCAGCAGCACCTCGTACCGGGTCCGAATTGTGCTGAATCTGAAAGGGCTTGCTTACGAGTATGTGCCGGTGCGCCTGGACAAGGGCGAACACCTCTCTCCCGCCTACCGGGAGATCAACCCGATGTGCGGCGTGCCCACGCTCGAGGCCGACGGGGTGCGGCTCTACCAATCGTCCGCGATCATCGAATATTTGGAGGAGGTATATCCGAAATCTCCGCTATTGCCTCAGGACGCTATCGGCCGGGCACAGGTGCGCGCGCTCGCTTCCATCATCGGCTCCGACATGCATCCGGTGAACAATCTGCGTATCCGGAATTTCCTGCGCGATCAGTACAAGCAGGACGCCGACGGCGTGGCGGCCTGGATACATCTCTGGAACAAGAGCGGCTTCGACGCCATCGAGACGATGCTGCGCGGCGATAAGGATCGCCGCGGCTTTTGCTATGGAAGCTCGCCCACCATCGCGGACGCCTATCTCGTCTCACAGGTGTTTTCCGCAGTGCGCTTCAAGACGGACATGTCGGCTTATCCGGAGATTCAGGCCGTCGTCGCCAATTGCAACACGCTCAAGCCATTCACCGACGCGCATCCGGGCAAACAACCGGACGCGTAGATTACGTCTTCGCTTCGATGGGAATACCGGGCTCGAATTTCGAGGCGCGGATGGCGAGCGCGGTTTTCACGCTCGCGACGTTTTTCGCGGCCGTGAGTTTCTCGGTGACGAAGGTTTGGAATTCCGGCAGGTCGCGCGCGACGCAGAGCAGAATGAAATCCACTTCCCCCGACAGCATGTGACAGGTGCGCACTTGCGGCCATTGCCGCGCCTGCTCCTCGAAGGCGCGCAAATCGGCCTCGGCCTGACTGGCAAGTCCGACAAAGGCGAAGGCGGTCACCTCATAGCCGAGCGATTGCGCATCGAGCACCGCGTGATAGCCCTTGATGTAGCCCGCCTTCTCGAGCGCACGCACCCGGCGCAAGCAGGGCGGCGCAGTAATCTTCACGCGGCGGGCGAGCTCGACATTGGTCATGCGCCCGTCGGCCTGCAGCTCAGCGAGAATTTGACGGTCGATGGAATCGAGCCGGTGCCTAGTCATGCCATGCCCTTCTGCCCACTCGTCTATGACAAAATTCAACGAAATTCAGCAACAATGTTTCCTTGTGTCGCAGATGTGAGCGGTGTTTTCGTCGCCTTGACCTTTGCGCGCCGAGTTCGGATATCAGGCGGAGCGGGTTTCCAGGGAACACGATGTCCGATTCCGAGCACTCAAGGGTCCTGATTCTGGGGAGCGGCCCGGCGGGCTGCACCGCCGCGATTTATGCGGCGCGCGCGATGCTCGAGCCGGTCATGGTGGGGGGCCTGCAGCCCGGTGGGCAGCTCACCATCACTACGGAGGTTGAGAATTATCCCGGGTTCCGCGAGGCGATCCAGGGTCCCTGGCTGATGGAACAAATGCAGGGGCAAGCCGAGCATCTCGGAACCCGCGTCGTCTACGACTTGATAGCGAGCGCGGATCTCGCCCGACGGCCTTTCATTCTCACCGGCGATAGCGGCAAGCGCTACAGCACGGATGCGTTGATCGTGGCCACCGGTGCGCAAGCGAAATGGCTGGGACTGCAAAGCGAAGAGAAGCTGAAGGGTTTCGGGGTTTCGGCCTGCGCCACCTGCGACGGATTTTTCTTCAAGGGAAAGAAAGTGGTTGTCGTGGGTGGCGGCAACACCGCGGTCGAAGAAGCGCTGTTCCTCACCAACTTCGCGACGGACGTGACGCTGGTGCACCGGCGCGACACTCTGCGCGCCGATAAGACCAATCAGGCGCGCATCGACCAACATCCCAAGACGCGCATTGTGTGGGATTCCGTTGTCGAGGAAGTTTTGGGCGCGGGCGAACCGCGCATCGTGTCGGGCGTGCGCATCCGCAATCTCAAAACCGGTGCAAGCGATACGCTGCCTGCCGACGGGCTGTTCGTCGCGATCGGACATACGCCGGCCACGGAGGTTTTCCGCGGCCAGCTCGACATGGATGAAGACGGCTACATCAGGACTGCGCCCGACTCGACCAAGACGAGCATCCCCGGCGTGTTCGCGGCGGGCGATGTGAAGGATAAAGTGTTTCGTCAAGCGGTTACGGCAGCGGGCATGGGCTGCATGGCAGCGCTGGAAGCCGAGCGTTTCCTCGCCGGCGGCCACTAAAAATTATTTGGCGTTTTGCTACTGGAATTCCCTGCGGCGCATCCCACATACGCTTCAGGTTCGTTCCCCCCCGAACGACCTTCATAGGAGGTTCTTCCCCCCGATGTCGGACGCGAGAGCGTTCGCAGCCTCCCAAACAACTCGGCCGGGATGTTTTCATCCCGGCCGTTTTTTGTTGGTCGATTCGGAGCGGGAATCTTCGGCTACATAAACAGACGTTCGCCTTCGAGGCTGCTGTAAATGGCCGCTACCTGTTCGCCATAGCCGTTGAAAATCTGGGTGGGAACGCGCTGTCCCGTGCCCAGGATTTCCTCCGACGCCTGGCTCCAGCGCGGATGCGGCACTTGCGGGTTCACGTTGGCCCAGAAACCGTATTCGCTCGGCCCCAGCGCCATCCAATAGGTCCGCGGCCGCTCATCGGTGAAGATGAAGCGTTGAATGCCTTTCGCGGATTTGAAACCGTATTTCCAAGGCGTGGCGAGACGGAGCGGTGCGCCGTTCTGCTTCGGCAGCGGCTTGCCGTAAGCGCCGGTCACCAGGAAGGCGAGCTCGTTGGTGGCCTCCTCGATGGTGAGGCCTTCGGTATAAGGCCACGGCACCCAGACCTGATTCTGGGCGGGTGCAACTTCGGTGTTCACCCACGATTTCATGACCACGTATTTGGCGCTCGAAGCCGGTTTGGCGTAGTCGACGAGCGCCCGCATCGGGAATCCCGACCAGGGCGCAGCGAACGCCCACGTCTCGACGCAACGATGACGGTAGACGCGCTCTTCCAGCGGCATCGTCTTGATCAGTTCGTCGATATCGGTCTTGAACGGCTTCTCCACCATGCCCTCGAAACTGATCTCCCAGGGGCGGATGGGAAGCTGCGGGGCATAATAGGCCGGGTCGTCCTTATCGACGCCGAACTCGTAATAGTTGTTGTAGCCGGTGACGATGCGCTCCGGCGTGATCTCGCGGTCGACTGTGTAGGCCCCGTTGCGTTTCACCGGATACAGGGACGCGCTCGGATCGGGAGCGTTCGCAGCGGTCGCGGTCTGCGGCGAGTCGCCCCCAGGGGCGCGAGCGGTCTGCCGGTCACAAGCGGCCAGCGCGCCGGCAAGGGCTGCCGCTCCGGCACCCTTCAGGAGCCCGCGCCGATTCATGACGAGCGCCTCGGGGGTCGCCAGACGCTCGGACAAGGCCCAGCTAGGCTTGATTTTAATCAGCATTTCCCGCGCTCCGTTGGCCCATAAATCGGGCTTGGGCCGCGCTGTTCGCGGACCTTATTTGGCTATGTACAGAAATATAGTCCCAGCGGCGATCAGGACCAAGCCCGCCAGGCGCGGCACAAGGCGCCCCGCGGGCAGTAACTTCTCCGACAGCACCAGAATGGATAAGGCGGCGATCCACAGAACGTCCATAACCCCGCCGACGAAGAGCAGCGCCATGAGGGCCCAACAGCAGCCCACACAGTAAAGCCCGTGTTGCAGGCCGATCCTGAACGCGGCGCCGGGTTCGCGCTGGAAACCGCCATGATGCTGGATGAACGCCAACGGTGCCTGGCACTGAGACAAACAGGCGTGTTTGAGGGGCATGATTTCGTAGATGCCAGCGGAAACGAGCAGGAGTCCGGTTAACGGCCGGCTGGCGCTGGCCAGCGCAGGCGTGAGCAGCCCCGCTGCGGAAAGGGCCGCCTGCATGAGGCTGGCGAACAAAGCGAACCCGGTCCACGCCGCCAAATAGCCACCCGCGAACCAGCCGGTGGCGGCGAAAAGCTCGCCGTCGTCGCGCGCCTGCCGACCGACGCGCGCGTAGAGCAGAATCATCGGCGCAACGGAGGGCGTCATCATGCCCACCATCATCACGGTCCACATCGCGAACGAAAAAACGAGCTCGGGCAGCGCCCAAGGGCTGGTGAGCAATGCCATGTTCATGCCGCGCACATTCGTGGCGGGCGCCGCCAGCGACATAGTCACCGACAGCCACAGCAGATAGGCCCAGGCGAGAGCGGTAAGCGCGAACAGCGAGGCGGCGACGACGGTCCGGTCGCGTCTGAGAACTGTTTCGAGCGCCGCCGCTGTCATGTTTCAGTCGATTACCCCACTCTGGGTCAGATTGAGGTGGCAGAACTGGCTGTAGCTATCGGCGAGGTCGAGCTGCATCGGCTTGTTGGTCGTCGACCAGCCACGTCCGATCTCGGCGAGCCGAAACTCGAAGCCGTTCGGGCTGTCGATGCGGACGCGATGCTCGCTCCCGGTTACGGGATTGAGAATGGGCTCGCCGCGCGCATCGATGTAGCCGGGGACGACGATGCGGCCTCGGCGGCGTTCGATGTCGACCTCGAAATCGATGTCGGCGAAGATGGGAGGATGGGTCTTTTCCAGCGTCGACGCGAACACATTGAAGATCGTCGCGCCGGGCTCGGTGTCCTGGCCTGAAAGGATGCGCAGCAGCGCGGTGCGCTGTGCCTCGTCGGCGCGCTTGTCGATGATGACTGCGGCCTCGCCATGGCCCTCATGGATGGGACCGGGCCAGGCAAACATGCCGGCGACTTTGAGGCCATCCAATTTGGTGTCGCCGTGGAAGCCGGTTTCAATTCGGAAGCCGACAACGGCCTGACAATAGCCATGCGTGGGCAGGCCATTGAATTGACAGGGGCAGCCATAGGAACAATTGCAATTCGTGAATTCGAGCGCCCGGATCGTCCAGTTCACTTCCGTCATGTCGTTGCCCCTATATCGGCCAGGCAAATCAACGTCGCTGACCCCGATTACGCAGCAAAAACAAGGATTACACAATGCCCCTCCACAACCGTGATGGCGTCGACATCTGGTACGAGACGACCGGCGATGGTTCCCCGCTCGTCTTGATCCACGCCAATCCTTTCGATCACGACCTGTGGCTGTATCAGACGGCCCATTTTTCGACCTGGTTTCGCGTGATCGGCGTGGACATTCGCGGTTACGGGCGTTCGTCAAAAGTGGTGGCTCCCTTCACGCTGAAGGACATGTGCGACGATGTCATCGGCGTGATGGACGCACTGGCGATCCCGCGCGCGATTCTCATGGGCTGCAGCGTGGGGTCGGGAACAGCCATTCTGCTCGGCCTCGATCATCCCGACCGCTTCGATGCGCTGGTGCTCGTTGGCGGCAACAGCGGCGCGAGCGACCGATACCGCAAGCGCGCCGAGGGGTACCGCAACAATTTGGCTGATTATCACATCGAGCACTTGCGACAGCTGGTGTCGCCGGCTTTCGCGCAGAGCCCGCTCGGAAGTCACTTGCTGAACATGTTCGTGGAGCGCGGCCCGCGGCTTTCCGGCGATGCGATCGCGCAGGTCTTCATGGCCGGCAATTCGACCGACACGACGCCTCGGCTGCCGGAGATGAGGGTGCCGACGCTGGTCATCAACGGTGAATTGGATCACTCGCTGCCCGCCGGGGCGCGGACGGCGAGCCTCATTCCGGGCGCGGTGCACAAAGTGCTGCCGGGTACGGGGCACGCGTGCTGCATCGAGGACCCCGCCAATTTCGACGCGCTGGTGTTGGCGTTCCTCCGCGAGCGCAAACTCCTCCCCGCGCTGAAAGCGAAGGTCTGAGCGTGGCGGAAATCGTTCAGTTCAGCGCCTATGTGGGTGTCTTGTTGCTGCTGGGGGTATCATTGTTTCCGTTTTACAGCGCGACGAGCCGGGACGAACAGCGCAAATTCGCGGCAGCGGTGCGCCCTCTTCTTTTCGTTGCGGCGCTGTTGATTTTGGCAAGCGGGATCGGAAGCGCATGGGCGTTGCGGCTGGCACTTGGGGCAGCTCTGCTGCTGTTGCTGATCGGCAGGATGCAGGCATGGCGGAGCATCGCGACGTTGTTCGTCGCGCTCGTTCTTTTGGCAGACATTGTGTGGTCTGGGCATGCCGGTCACGATTCCAGCGCAACCGCGCGGCCGCATCTCGTATCGGACGTGTTTCATACAATCGCGGCAGGTGCGTGGTTCGGCGCCTTGTGCTGCTTCGCCACGTTTTCGCTGCGCAGCACGAAACACGCGAACCGCGACGAGATACGGCGGTATCACGATGCGCTGGCGCGGTTTTCCGGGGTGGGTCCGGTCGTCATCGCCACGCTCATTCTGAGCGGCATTCTCCTGATTGGCTTGCAGAAGATTTCGGGCGAATCCGCGGCTGCCTACAATCGGGTTCTCGTCGCCAAACTCGTCATGTTCGGAGCGATGCTCGGGCTGGCGGCGGCGAACCGCTTTTGGCTGACGCCGCGCCTTTCGGCTGCGCTCGACGCGGGAGAAGAGCTCGGCGACGCCACGCGCGCGTTGCGCATCAGTCTGCTTGCCGAGACCGGGCTGGGCATCCTGGTGCTGGCGGCCGCCACATGGCTCGGGACGTTCCCCGCCCCGTGACGGCTGGGCACCGTTGCGCGCTGGGAATAGCCAAGA
>Ga0310810_10004829_pt1 | contig 14975 bp, 12 predicted proteins | sample NCmetagenome_FD_207641 | JGI IMG/M metagenome (GOLD analysis project Ga0310810, IMG submission 207641) | Soil microbial communities from experimental microcosm in Duke University, North Carolina, United States - NC | ecosystem: Engineered > Artificial ecosystem > Soil microcosm > Unclassified ...
CGGGAAAACCGAGCGGCAGTTCGTAGACGCCGGGCTTATTGACGTGTCCGGTGAGGCACGTGAGCTTGGTACCGCCGGCTTTCGGTACACCCAGCGCCGCAAAAGCCGCGCCGCCATCGCGCAGAATGGCCGGCACGGCGCAGTAGGTCTCCACGTTATTCAGGATCGTCGGGCACTGAAACGCGCCGACGACAGCCGGGAAAGGCGGGCGGATGCGGGGGATGCCGCGCTTGCCTTCGAGCGATTCTAGCAGCGCCGATTCTTCGCCACACTCGTATGCGCCCGCTCCGGTGTGCGTGTAAGCGTCGAACGAAAAATTCGAGCCGAGCAGATTCTTGCCCAAGTATCCACGGCTATAAGCCTCGGCGATAGCTTTGTCCAGAACTTCGATCAGGTAGCGATACTCGCCGCGCACGTAAATGTAGCCGGCGTGCGCATCCACCGAGAGCGCCGCGATCAGCATGCCCTCGATCAATTGATGCGGGTCATTTTCGATGAGTACGCGATCTTTGCAGGTGCCGGGCTCGCTCTCATCGGCATTCACCACGATGTACTTGGGCTTGGGTGAATTGCGCGGCACGAAGCTCCACTTCATGCCCGTGGGAAAGCCGGCGCCGCCGCGGCCGCGAAGATTCGAGACTTTCACCTCCTCGATAATCTCCTCGGGCTTCATCCCCAGGGCTTTCTGGAACGCTTTGTAGCCATCGGTCGCGAGGTACGTGTCGATCGACGCTGAATTCGGCAGGCCGAAGCGGCGGCTGAGCACTTTCACTTCGAGCGGGCTCGGTTCGTTATAGAGCATGCGCTATTGCGTCTTTCTCAGGCCGTCGAGAATCCCGTCCAGCATCTCCGGGGTCACTTTATGAAAGAAGTCGTAGTTCACCTGCATGGCCGGAGCCCACGAGCACGCGCCGATGCACTCCACTTCTTCGAGCGAAATCTGACCGTCGGGCGTGACCTCTTTATGCCCGATGCCGAGCCGGGCGCAGGCGTGATGCCACAGATCTTCGCCGCCGGTCAGCAGACAACTGATGTTGGTACAGATCTGCACATGCGCTTTGCCGAGCGGCTTGCGATGCAGCATGGAGTAGTAGGACAGCACTTCTTCGACCTGCAGCGGTGTCACGCGCAGGCGCCGGGCCACTTCCGCGACCAGCTCCGGCGTCACCGCACCGATCTCGTCCTGTGCGTACAGCAGCATGGGGACCATGGCGGAGCGCTCGCGGCCGGGCGGGTAGCTGGTGAGGAGCTTGGCTAATCTGGCCTCAAGCTGTGGTGAAAAAGTCATGCCGTTTTTTTTGGGTCAGTCAATGCGCCGAACCTATCGGTCCGCATCCCCTAAAACAAAATCCATGCTGCCGATGGAGGCGATTACGTCGGCGATCAGCGTGCCTTGAATCATGCACGGTATGGCTTGCAGGTTGCCGAAGCTGGGGCCGCGCACGTGGACGCGGTAGGGTTTCGCCGTACCGTCGCTGACAACGTAGTAGCCGACTTCCCCGCGCGGCGATTCGATGGTCTGGTACACTTCACCCGCGGGCACGCGAAAGCCCTCGGTCACGATCTTGAAGTGATAGATCAGGGCCTCCATCTGGGTCTTCATCTTTTCGCGCTCCGGCAGCACCACGTGCGGCGCATCCGCGGTCCAACGGCCCTCCGGCATGCCTTCGAGCGCCTGCTTGATGATGCGCGCGCTCTGCCGCATTTCTTCGATGCGCACCAGGTAGCGTGCGTAAACGTCATTTTCGGTTCGCGTGGGGATTTCAAAATCGAACTTTTCGTAACTGGAGTACGGCTCCGATTTGCGCATGTCCCACTGCAACCCCGCCGCGCGCAGCATGGGACCGGTGACGCCCAAATCCAGCATGTCTTCAATCGAAATTCTGCCCACGCCCTGCGTACGGCCGATCCAGATGCGATTGTTGGTGAGTAGCTCTTCATACTCGTCGACGCGGCTGGGGAAGACGTCGATGAAACTCTTGATGCGCTTCTGCCAGCCACGCGGCGGCTCAAGCGCCAGGCCGCCGATGCGGAAATAACTGGTCATCATGCGCTGCCCGGAATACATCTCGAAGATGCGCAGGATGTCTTCGCGCTCGCGGAAGCAGTAGAGAAATACCGACATGGCGCCGATGTCGATGGCGTGCGTCCCGAGCCACACCAGGTGGCTGTTGAGCCGCGTAAGCTCGGTGAGCATCACGCGCGTCCATTGCGCCATGGGCGGGATCTCGATAGCCAGCAGCTTTTCGACCGCCAAGCAGTAGCAGAGATTGTTCGAGAGCGGCGCCAGATAATCGATGCGATCAGTGAGCGTCACCGCCTGCTGATAGTTCTTGACCTCGAACTCTTTTTCGATGCCGGTGTGCAGATAACCGATATCCGGCTGCGAGGCCATGATGGTCTCGCCATCCAGATCGAGAACCAGGCGCAGCACGCCATGCGTGGAAGGATGCTGCGGACCCATGTTGAGCATCATCCGACGCGGGCGTGCGTCCACTTCGGGGGCTTGTTCGGCGGGTTCCGCTTCCACCACGGTTACGCCTGGAATATCGCTTGCACCCATGTCTAGACCCGGTTCCCCGTCACCGGATAATCCTTGCGCAACGGGTATCCTTCCCAATCTTCCGGTAGCATGATGCGGCGCAAATCGGGATGGTTGCGAAAGCGGATGCCAAAAAGATCGAAGGTCTCGCGCTCGTACCAGTTGGCGCCGCGCCAGACGGCCGTGACGGAGTCGATCTCCGGGTTCGCGCCCGCGAGGCGGCACTTCAATCGCAGCCGTTCGTTGCGGGCGGGCGAATGCAGATGATAGACCACCTCGAAGCGCGGCTCTTGGGGATACCAGTCGACCGCCGTCACCGTGCTCAATCGCACGAAGTGTTGTGCCTCCTTCAAATACGCGCAGACGCCGGCGATGTCTTCTGCGGCGATTTCAAGCGCCAGTTCGCCCCGCTCCAACTTGCCGCCAACCACAGCCTCCGGAGCGGTGTTGAACAGCGCCGCTACGGTGGGAAGGGCTTTGATGTCGTCGGGGATCATCGGCCACCGCCTTCTTCCCGCCGGTCCGAATACGACCAGTCAAGCGCTCCCTTCTTCCAGATGAAGAAGAAGCCGCAAAGGATCAAGGCGATAAAGATCAGCATTTCGACGAACGCGAACATCTTCAACTGGCGATACACGACCGCCCATGGATAAAGAAAAATCGCCTCGATATCAAACAGGATGAACAGCATGCCCACCAGGTAAAACTTCACGCTGAAGCGGTGCCGTGCATCGCCGGTGGGCACGATGCCGGATTCGTACGGCATATCCTTCACCCGGTTGCGGACGTTTTTGCCCAACAGATATGAGAGGCCGAGCATCAGCGTCGCGACCGCCATGGCGATCGCCACCTGCAGCAGAACAGGGAAGTACACTTCTGTATAAGAAGTTGGCATTTCCTTTTGGGCCGTGTTTTTCCGGGAAACGAAAAGACGCTTAACTTTGAATATAATGATTGAGAAAACAGGGTGTCAACCGGGTGTCGACATGCAGGAAGCAATCGAGAGCACGTTTCGGATCGTGGTGAACGGCGAGCGCCGCGAAGTGCGCGCGGGCGAGACCATCGCCGGTCTGGTGCGCACGCTCGAGTTGGATCCTGAGCGGCTCGCCATTGAGCTCGACCGCTGCATCGTCAAACGCGCCGCGTGGGCCGCGACGGCGTTACCCGAGGGCGCGTGCCTCGAGATCGTGCAATTCGTGGGCGGCGGTTAGACCCTACTTCTCGGCTTCGATTTTTTCGATCAGCAGCGCCTTGGATCCACCGCGCTCGTACGCTTTGCCACTCGCCACCACTCGCTTTCCGGCGAACGGCAGCAGTTTGTCATTCTGGCTGGTGGCGGGCATGGCGTCGGTGGTGGGCCAGTAGATCGAGCCATTGTCCGCCAGGATCACGAGCGGTGAGCCCGCTTTGGCGCAGGCTTGCGCGCACTCCGCGCTGATTGGTTTCTTGAGATCCTTCGTGAAGGTGCAGGCGGAATCGATCACGTAGCCCTTCACGGTAGCGGCCTTGGATTCGGCGCGGACGGTGTAAACGATGCCCGCAAGCAGCAACGCGCCTACGAGCGCGGTCAGCGAACGAAATCGCATAAATCCTCCCAAAATCATTTTCACGAATACAACGGGATCAGCATAGCAGGTTTGTTCTCCTTTGCAAGAGCGGACGCTGACCCGCAACCTACTTCGCACTTACTAATGTCTTTTTAGTAATTACTTCTGACTATTGTTTACTTTTGTTCGAGTCCCTTAAACTAGGCGAACCCATGAGCTTCATTAGTCTCCGCAATACACTTCTGTTGTTTTCTGTTTGTTGCTGCCGCACCTGGGCGCAGGATCCCGTAGGCGTGCTGGAAGGGTTGATCAATGATCCCTCCGGCGCAACTGTGTCGCGGGCCGAGGTCACCGTCAGCAATCCTCACACGGGTTTCAGCACGACGCAAAAGTCAACAAGCGATGGCTTGTTTCACTTCTCCTCGCTGCCGGTCGGCGAGTATGACTTGCGGGTCAATGCGGAAGGCTTCGCGGCCTTCACCGCTTCCTCGGTCCGCATCGACATCGGCCGGACGGTCCGTATCCCCGTTAAACTCGCCGTGGCCGTCGGCCACATCGAGGTGAATGTCATTGGAACGGGCGCTATGGTGGACCTCGGACCGACTCTCGGTAATGTGGTTTCAGAGCACGAAACCGCCGACCTGCCTCTGAACGGCCGCAATTTCACGCAACTCGGATTGCTGCAGCCGGGAGTTGCGCCCTTGACCGGCGGACTGGCAGAAGCCGGCGGTCTGGCGCGCGCCAATCAGGCGTACGCCGTGAATGGGCAGCGGCCTGAATCGAATGGCTATCTGCTCGACGGTGTCTCGAACACCGACAACGTGAATGGCGGATTTGCCATCCGCGTTCCCGTCGATGCCATTGCCGAGTTTCGTATCTTGACATTGAATGCTCCCGCCGAATACGGCGGCACGAGCGGCGCCACCACCAGCGTAGTTACTAAATCGGGTGGCAACAGCATTCACGGCAATCTCTACGAATTCCTGCGGAACAGCAACTTGGATGCGCGTAACTTTTTCGCTCCGGAGGTTGAGCCGCTCCACCAGAACCAGTTCGGCGCCACTGTCGGCGGCCCCATCCGCCGCAACAAAGATTTCTTCTTCGCGTATTACGAGGGCCTGCGAAACCGCCAGGGCGAGACCAAGACCGCCATTGTGCCGACGCCCGCCCAGCGCCAAGGCGATTTCTCGCAGATGGGTAGGCCACTGCTCGGTTTCAACTTCCAGACCGGCTCGTTCGACCCTGTTCCTGGAAACAAACTTCCACCGTCGCTACTCAATCCGATTGCGCTCAATGCGCTCCAGTTCTATCCGCTCGGCAACATTTCGCCGTCGCTCTACGCCTCGACGGTCATGGCGACCAATAACTACGATCAGGGCGGCTTCCGCCTGGACCATAATTTCTCTGCCGGCGACCAGCTCTCCCTGCGTTATGCGACGTCGAGTACCGGCCAGATTGATCCGTTGCCCATCGCGGGCGCGGGCGTGCCAGGCTTTCCGGTGGGCGACAGCATTCGCACTCACTCGGTCGCCATTTCCGATACGCACCTGTTTTCTCCCGGCACCTTGCAGACGCTTCGCGTAGCCTTTTTCCGGAACGAAATCATTTTTGGGCAGCGCCTGAATTCGACCCCACCCAGCGCCTTAGGGTTCCAGTACCAGCCCACACTCGGCCTCGCTGCCGGTCCTCCGTACCTGATTGTCAGCGGTTATGCCAGCGTGGGAGATCCCATCACAGGCCCGCAAAATACGTACCAGAACAACTACCAGATCAGCGATTCCATCTCGCTCACGCGCGGGCGCCACAGCCTCAAGCTCGGCGGCGATTTCTCCCGCACTCAGCTCAATCTCTTGTTCGGCATTGCCACCAACGGCTTCTTTGTCTTTGCGCCGTTTCCGTTTAGCGATCCCTTCGCCAGTTTCCTCGCCGGCCAGCCGGTCGTGTTCTTCCAGGCCGGCGGCCAATTTGACCGCGCGCTCCGAAATATCATGGCGGCCGGCTACGCGCAAGATGAATGGCGGATCACGCCGCGCCTGACTCTCAACTTCGGCCTGCGATACGAGGTCAACACGCCGTACGTCGACACGCGCGATCGCATGAACGAATGGGCGCCTGGCATGCAATCGAAGGTATTTCCGGATGCGCAGCGCGGGCTGTTGTTTCCCGGCGATCCCGGCGTGGCCCGGAGCATTGCTCCGAACTACTATAAGGGTCTGATGCCGCGCTTCGGCATTGCGTGGGACCCCACGGGCAGCGGCCGCACTACTGTCCGGGCGGGTTACGGCATCTTTTATGACTCGTTCACCAACGGCGTGGGCGGTCCGCTCCAGGCTCCCGTGAGCGCGCTGCCCTGGTTGCAGGCCTATCAGATTCCGGGTCCCGGTTTTGATATCGCTAACCCGTACGGCGGCCCACCGCCTTTCGGGAACCTGAATTTCGTCAAGCCGGCTACCGTGCTAACGGTCGACCAGGCGATGCGCCCGCCGTACGCGCAGAACTGGAATCTGTCCATCGAGCATGTCCTCGGCAAGAACTATCTGCTGGATGTGCGCTATGTCGGCAACAAGGGGACACGGTTGCCGCGCATGATCGAGGCGAATCCATCCGTCTACGGTCCCGATGAAAACCCCAACAATATCGACCGGCATCGTATTTATGCCGGTTGCCCTGGAACGCCGGGTCCGTGCGACTTCGGCTCCGTAGGGCTGATCAGCAACGTGGTGAATTCAACTTATCACTCGGGACAGATCTCTCTGTCGCGCCATTTCGCGGCGGGCCTCGGCTTCCAGGTTTCCTATTGGTTCTCCAAGAGCCTGGATGGCGTCTCCACGTTCAACGTCTCTGGATCGGCGCCCACGAATGTCTCCGGCGAAAATGATCTCGCGCAGAACCCCTTCAACCTCCGCGCCGAGCACGGTCCGTCGTTGTTCGACGCGCGCCAGCGGTTCAGTATCAGCGGCAGCTATGAATTGCCCCGCTGGACCGCCGCGCCGAAGCCCGCTGCGTTGCTGATCAATAGTTGGCAGCTCAATGGGATCGGCACCTTCGCTTCCGGGACGCCGTTTACGGTCTACGACAGCGCGAACGTATCGCTACAGGGCCAGGCCCCTGAGATTAGCGGATTTTATTCGAGCCGGCCGGATCTGATCGCCGATCCAAACGCCGGGTCGCACACCCCCGACCAATGGGTAGGCCGCGGCGCCTTCCGGCGTCTGGATCCCAACACGCAAGCCGGTCAGTTTGGCAGCGAAGGCCGCAACGTCGTGCGTGGCCCCGGCATCGCCGATCTTGATCTTTCCTTGTTCAAGAATTTCGCCATCAGCGAAGGCAAGCGGATCCAGTTCCGTGCCGAGTGCTTCAACGTGGCGAACCACGCCAATTTCGCCTTGCCGCAGAACGACCTCGCCTCACCCGAATTCGGACATATCCTGGAATCCGGGCCGCCAAGGCTGTTCCAGCTGGCGCTCAAGTTCATTTTCTGAGCCGGCGTCTCACGCCGAATATGGCGGACTAAAGCGAAATCGTGACGAGCCGCGATTAGATGCGCCGCGGCTCGTCACGAATATTTCTATGCAAAGGCGCGGACTGCGCTGGCCTCGTTATCGTGGACGTCAAAAACAGTGTACAGCTTGGTAATCTGCAGCAGATCTTTAACTCTCTTCGTCAGCCCTAAAAGCTTCAACTGGCCACCCTGGTTAGTGACCGTGGTGAAGCCTGAAACCAGCTCGCCGATGCCCGAGCTGTCAATGTAGGAGACTTCGCCGAGGTTCAGCAGGATCTTCTTCTGGCCCTTGCTCACCATATCGCGCAGCGCATCGCGCAACGCACTGGAGCCTTCGCCCAGCGTAATCCGTCCCGCCACATCCACCACGCTCACGTCTCCAACCTGGCGCGTACTTAACTTAACGCTCACTTCGACAACCTCCTCGCTAATAAACCTGCGTTCGCTACTTTCCGACGAGATACTTGGTCAGCGTGACCTCGGTACCGGACGGACTGAGCTTGCGAACTTGCATCTCATCCATAAACGCGCGGATCAGAAACATGCCCCGCCCGGAATGGCGGAGAAGATTCTCCTCCGAAAGCGGATCGGGCACGCCATTCAGATCGAAGCCCTTCCCCTGATCCGCGATTATGATGGTCAAGCGGTCTGACCCTTTCGATACCGATACGTGAACCTTCTTGTGCGCGCTGTACTGGTTGCCATGCACCACGGCATTCACCATGGATTCGCGAACTGCCATGCCGATTTTGTGCAAATCCTCCTCCGGGAAACCAGCTTTTTGAGCTACATCGAGCACAAGGCTCTCAGCGCTATCCACGCTCTCCAGTGTCGAATCCAGAAACTGCTCCACAGTTCCGGCTTCGCCGCCAGTGTTTTTCCCCATATGCAAGCTGGCCTCAGCGTGGCCAAGTTGAATCGCTACAATAACCTGCCAGTCGAAGGAAAGTCAAGAGACAGAAACGCTATCCAATCACCGGCCCGGCAGAGCGCTGCGAGCTTCGTCGAGCGAACGCGGCCGCGCGCATTACATAGTTTCGCCGGCGAGGATCATCGTCATGCACGAAGGGATTGTAGCGCGCCGGACGTTGTCGCACACCAACCGGCGCTGCGCGGCGGCGAGCCGATGAAGATCGGCGACTACGACAGAGCGACAGCTTGAGACAAGGCTGCAGGTCTTCGCCAAACCGCGGCGCAGCCCTGAGCTACGCGGTGTAAGTTCGGCGCATTACTCATACCGCAAGGCAATCACCGGATCCACCTGGGCGGCGCGGCGCGCGGGAATGTAGGTGGCGAGGAATGCCACTGCCAGCAGCACCAGAGCCACGGCGATATAAGTGAAGGGGTCACCGGCCCTGACGCCGTACAACATCGAGGACATGTAACGGGTCAGCCAGAAGGCCCCCGCCAGGCCGGCCACCAAGCCGATCGCTACCAGCTTCATTCCGTTGCCCACAACCAGGCGCATCATATCGCCGGTGCGCGCCCCGAGCGCCATGCGGATGCCAATCTCGTGCGTGCGCTGCTCGACCGCATACGACATCACGCCATAGATGCCGATGCTCGCCAGCAGCAGCGCGACACAGGCGAAGATCGTCAGCAGCAGCATATTGAACCCCTGGCGCGCGGTGGCTTCGACGATCACCTGCTCCATGGTGCGCACTCGCGCGATAGCCAGCTGATTGTCCATCGCTAGAAATTCTTTCTTGAAAGCCTGCACCAGCGTGCGCGGATCGACCGACGTCCGAATCAGCCAGCTCCTCGGCAAAACGGCATTGACCAGTTGCGTCAGGCCTTCCGGAACTTGGCCTAAGGGAACGTAGAACACTTCCGGAGCGGGGTTGTCGAGTCCGTTTTCCCGGACGTCGCCCACAATACCCACAATCTGCCGCGTGGGATCGTCGAACTGCGGACCTAAACCCTTCCCGATGGTGATGCGCTGCCCGATCGCGTCCTGCTTCGGCCAGTACTTTTTGGCCATCGTTTCGTTGATGATGACTACCGCTGGGGCTTTGGCCGTATCCTGCAACGTGAAGACGTGGCCACGCAATAACGGCACTTTGAGCGCTTTGAAATAATCCGCATCGGCTTCCCGCCACTGCGCCTCGCCGTGGTATGGGCTCTCGTTTGACGGAGGCCGGCCTTCGATGGTGAACGGCAGGTCCGGTCCGCCTTCGATCGGAATCGAGATCGAGGAACTGGCCGCCTCCACACCGGGCAGGCCTTCGAGACGCTCGACCATTCGCCGCGACAGCAACTCGACTTGCGCCGTGGATGCGTACTTATCCCCAGCCAGCGAGGTCTGCAGGGTGATCAGATTGTGCGGCTCAAAACCGCCGCGAACCGCGTGCAGAGAGGCGAACGTGCGGATCAACAGCGCGGCGCCGATCAGTAGCACCAGCGCCAGAGCCATCTCGCTCACCACCAGCGCGCTGCGGGCGTAATGATGGCGCCCGGTTGTGGAGCGCGAGCCGCTTTCCTTGAGAGTCGCGCTGACATCAGATCGTGAGAGATGCAGTGCCGGGAACAAGCCAAACAGTACACCGGTCAGCATCGTTACGCCGGCCGTGAACGCCAGCATGCGGAAGTCGATGCTCGCCCACACTGAGGCCGATGTCAGCTCCTCGACGCGCGGCAGGTCCACGGGGCTCGCGGCGAGCAGCGCGCGCAGGCCCCACACGCCGATCACCAGACCCAGCACGCCTCCCACCGAAGCGAGCATTACGCTTTCCGTCAGCAACTGGCGAACGATGCGCCACCGGCCGGCCCCCATGGCGGTGCGAACGGCGATTTCCTTGGCGCGCGCCGCGGCCCGCGCCAGCAGCAGGTTGGCGACATTGGCGCACGCGATCAGCAGCACGAAACCCACCGCGCCGGTGAGAATCAGCAGCGCCGGGCGTGTATCGCCCACCATGGATTCTTTCAGCGGAATTGCCGACACGTTCTCGTCCGGCTGCATCCACCGTGGATACTGGCGGCGGAAATGATCGCCTACGATCTTGAGCTGAGCCTTGGCGGCTTCGAGAGTCACGCCGGGCTTGAGCAGCGCCGCCACGCTCAAGTAATGGCCCTGGTTGGTGCTGGCCGGATCGGCTTGCAGGGGAATCCAGACATCGGCGGGCGGATAGGAATGGAAAGTTTCCGCCAGCACGCCGATCAGCGTGTACGGCTCACCATTCAGGGTGATGGGCCGGCCGATAATGTTCGCAGCGCCGCCCCACCGCCGCTTCCACAGTCCGTAGCTGATCACAGCAAGCTTGGGCGCGCCCGGCCGATCTTCTTCGGCGGTAAAGGTACGGCCCATAGCCGGCGTCGCGCCAAAGACCTCGAAAAATGCCGACGAGACGTGAATGCCCTTCACCTGTTCTGGAATGTCGCCGCCACCCACGTTGATGCCGGGTCCGGCGAAATCATATGCCGTAATCGCCGAAAACACCTGGTTATCGTTCTTCCATGTCATGAACTTCGGGATCGACGCCCCGCCGCCCACTCTGCCGTCTCGAAAACTCCGGCCGACGCGAACCAGCCTGTCCGCAGTCTTGAACGGCAGCGGCTCGAGTAAGAGGCCGTTCACTACCGAAAAAATGGCCGTGTTGGCGCCAATGCCGAGCGCCAGAGCCGATACGGCGACGGCGGTGAATCCGGGGCTCTTGCGAAGTACGCGGAGCGTATGGCGAAGGTCTTGCGTCAGGCTGGACATGGCAGGCTACCCTGCTCATACGCGAGGGAGTGGGAGCGAGTTCCCGCGATTTTTGATAACGAGCGCTATTTCTTGGATGGCTGTCGCCGCCCCAGCCAGGCAATTACTTCTTCCGGATGCTTATCCGGCGGAAAAACGGGATAGAAGACTTTCTCGATCTTTCCGTCCGACAGCACCAGCGTCAGCCGCTTGAGCAGCCGCACACCTTCGAAGTCGAACGTCGGCAGCCGCAGCGCGTTGGTAAAAGCAAAATCGGCGTCGCTCAGCACTTCGAACGGAAGATGCAGCCTCGCCACCATTTCCTGCTGATATTCCGTGGTCTGCGTGCTGAGGCCGAAGACTTGCGTTTTCAGGTTGCGGAGTTGCTGATAATGATCGCGGAATGAGCAGCTCTCCGGCGTGCACCCGCGAGCGCCTGGGATTTCGTCCCAACCTTTGGGGACCGGCTGCCCGGGCGCTCCCGTGCGCGGGTAACAATAAACGACGGTTCGTTCCAGCGCCACTTCCGCCAGGTTAACGCGCCGGCCTGCGGTGGACATCAACGTGATCGCCGGCACTCGCGTTCCTGCCAGATGCTTCGCCGCGCCATCATCCACCGGGACTGGAAGATCGGCCGGCAGGGTGTAGAAAGCGTCTTTTTGAACAGCTTTATCTTTCGGCACGGGCTTGTCTTTCTCTGCGGCATCGGCCTCGGCGGCGAAACGCGCGGCGGAAATCAACGCAAGTAACGAGCGACGCGTCATGGAATCATGCCTCCAGCGACAGCTTCAACTTTTCACCGCTCGCCAGTTTCACCGGAGAGCCGAACCTGACAATCGCTTCCCCGTTCGCGACTTCAACTTTAGCGGGCCTGCCGGCGGTTACTTTGGCCCCCGCGGCGGAAAAAGGCACGCGCATGGTTGCCAGCTCGATCCCGCCACCCTCCACCGTGATCTCCGCATCCAGCTTCTGCTTCGAAGTCTGCTGCGCGTAACTGCCCCAGGCGGTTCCCGCGGAGTAGAGACAACGAAATTGCGCCGGCGAGACCCGCGGGCGAAATCGAATTTCCTTGCTCGGCGCGGAATAGGCAAAGCCGGAAATCGCCGTCAACACGCTCCAGCTCGACATGGCGCGCGCGTAATGATGGCCGCATTCGATCTCGTTCCACGGATTGCGCCGCGCACCGTCATACCGCGCCCGCGCCGCTTCCACGACGGCCAGCCCTTCCTTCACCATGCCTTCATAGATCAAGTGCGCGGCCACTTGATACTCGATGCCGGTCCACACCTCATCCGAGTACACGAAGGGCAACGCAGGCCGCTTGCCTTTTGGCCAGCTACACAACAGCAGGCCTTTCTCGTCGTTCAGCGCATAGATGCGCTGCGCGTTGGCGAAATCGTCGAAATCAGTGTTGAAGTTGTAGCGGAATATTGAAGCGAGCGCGCTGCGCACGTGATCGTGCGGTAGCAGCTTGCCCAGATCCACCACCTCGGCGAACCACTGTCCGAGCAACTGGTCGGACAGGCAGCCCTCGCCGTACTGGTAGCGCTTGGCTTTCGGCTGCGACTCATCCACTTTCTGCACGTAGTATTCGCCGTTCCACAGCGCCTGATCGAGGCGCGTCCGGCCCTGCTCGTACAGCTGGGTGTAGCTCTGCGCGGCGGCTTGATCGCCGAGGTGCTCCGCCATGCGCGCCGCAGCCGCAAGCGCTCCCAGATAGAGCGTGCCCATCATGCTGTTGGGACCGTAAAACTCGATGTCGTACGTGTTGTGCTGCTCGCCTTCCATCACGCCGTCGCGGTCCGCGTCCCACTTCACCCAGGCGTATTCGAGCGCGCGCTTCACATTGGGCCAGAGCTTGCGAAGCCACTCGTCGCCCGCGCCACGCAACCACTCGCGGTATACCTTCATTACGCAACCCATCTGGCCATCGGCCGCGGGATGCACTTTGTTGCCGCCCTGCCGCAGCGGCACCGGCGTGCGGAAGCTCATGCTGCCATCGGTCCGAAGGTTGACCAGAAAATCGGTCTCCCGCATGCTCCGCTCGAGCTGCGGATAAAAGTGCGCCATGGCCTGCTCGTAGTTGTACACATGCGTGCAGTTCATGGGACAGCAGCCGCTGTGATCGTTGCAGCCTTCGAAAGCGAGGGTGACATTCTTCTCCAGCACCATGACGGTGTTGGTGCGCAGAATGGATGCCTGGCTGGATACGGCGTCGATCACCGGCGCGGGCAGGGTGGAAGCGTAGAGCGTGTCGCGATATTTTTGCGAACGCGCGCGCAGCGAATCCAGCTCGCGCAGGGCGTACGCCGCCGGCTCCCAGGCCGAATGCCAGCGCGTGCCGTACTCGTTTTTCAGCGCCTTGTCGCGGCCTTCTTTTTGATCGCTCCAATCCGTCGCGGAAACCGGCTCGCTCCAGTAGTTCTCGGTGTTGGGGAAATGCCAGGCGAGCACGAACCTGACGCGCTTGGTTTCGCCGGGCTTCAGAGAAAAGTGCGAGGCCAGCGAAGCGTGCTCCGTGGTCTTGTCTTCCGATGGCGCCACCGCCACGCTCGGAAACCGGCCGCGGACCAAGAATTCGTCCCACCACTTCTGGAACTCGTCAAACCACTCGCCGTGCTCCCACGCCAGGCGATACGACTGGTCGCCCGTATCAGTCGCAACGGCGATGGAGCCGTATCGCGGCGATCCGGCCGGGTATTTCGTCGATGAAAGATGAAGGCCGCTGACGCCAATCTCGGTGCGAAATTCATTGACGTTCGCGCCGAACATCGGGTCATGACGGCTGGAGAGCGCAGTCACGCCGTCGTACCCGACCGGATTCATGATCGAAAACGCCAGGGCCGCGTCGATCGCCGACGCCGCGCGGTTCTTCACGTGGTAAGTAAGGATCGCAACCGGCAGGCTGGAGTCTCCCGTCTCGAGCGGGATCATGGGATTGAACGCTTCGAGCGAGACTTCGACGGGCAGCTTGGCGTCGATGAAATCGATGTTCGCGAACGGATACGAACCGGTGAACACGGCTTCCCGAAATCGCGGCAAGCCAAGTCCAGTATCGCGCGGCACGCCATCGGAGCCGGTGTAAGGCGGGTGCGCCTGCCGCTCGATCACACGAACCAGCGGCTTCCGGAGGCCGCCGCCCGTGAGATGCATCGAGACAAAAGTGAACGGCAGGATGCCGCCTTTGTTCGGCCGGTTGAAAATTTCCCAATCGCGGAAATTGCCGCAACCGCCAAGCGAGACTGTGCCCGTGCCGATGCCGCCCAGCGGAAATGCGATTTCCCGCAGCGACTCTTTGGTGAAACGCCGCCCGGGCGCGGGCCGCACGGCTGCTGTTCGCGGATTCGATTGTCCCCGAGCGAGGCCGGCGGCTGCCGAGGCGGCCAGCAGATTGCGTCTGGTGATCTTCATACGACTTCCTCAAAACGATGTTCGGGCATTGGGGCCGATGGCCGAAATGCTTCCAGATGGTCGACGCGAAATCGTCCGGGCAAATCGCGAAGAGCGCGGTCGACCAGCGCGCGCAGCGCTTCGGGAGCGCCCGACGCGCGCAGATTGATGGTGAGCGTATAGCGGGTCGCAGGCGGAGTGTCGAGCCGGCCTTCGATCGATGGCGCTTCGCCATTACGGCAGATGCCCGCGCGCACGTACCCACTGGCCGACTGCGCGAACACCTTCAGATGCGCGATGGCAATCGCAGCTCCC
>Ga0310810_10004830_pt1 | contig 14969 bp, 12 predicted proteins | sample NCmetagenome_FD_207641 | JGI IMG/M metagenome (GOLD analysis project Ga0310810, IMG submission 207641) | Soil microbial communities from experimental microcosm in Duke University, North Carolina, United States - NC | ecosystem: Engineered > Artificial ecosystem > Soil microcosm > Unclassified ...
GCAGGCCCGGTGGGACGCACGGCAACGGCTCAAACCGACGCGCAAATGCACGCCGATATTCTTTCGTGGTCGCGATCACAGGGATTGTTTGCCGGCGTTGCCTTGGAAGGAGCCACGCTGCGGCAGGACCTCGACGATAACGCCACGCTATATGGCAAGAGGCTAAAAAACCGGGAGATCGTGACCCGGGGAATCCGTCCGCCCAAGTCCGCCGGCAAGCTAATCGCGCTGCTGAACCAGCACTCGCCGCGCGAGGAAGAACGTGCGTCGGCGAAATAGGCCACGAAGAAAGAACATCGAAGGGACAACATGAAAATCATAACGGCCGTATGCTTGACGGTATGCGGGGTTCTATCGGCGCAGACGCCGGCGCAACAATCGAACGAGAATGCCATCCGGATGGCCGCCGGGGCGGCGCCTGTTTATCGCGTCACCGTAACTGCGCGGACCGCGAAAGCCATCAACTACCGTCACCGCAGTGGAGCGACAAAGATTGATTTCCGCGGCACCGAACTCCTGCCGCTCTCTCACGGCGAAGCCAAGGTCGAGAGCAAGCAGGGCTATATCGAAATCGAAGTGGAGTTCCGGAATCTTCAGCCGGCCACCAAGTATGGTGCCGAATATCTCACCTATGTGTTGTGGGCCATTACTCCGGAGGGACGCACCGCCAATCTCGGCGAGATCCTCTTAAACGGCACCAGCAGCAAGCTGGATGTGACCACCGAATTGCAGGTGTTCGGGCTGGTGGTAACCGCGGAACCTTACTTTGCGGTATCGCGTCCGAGCGATCTGATTGTGATGGAAAATATGGTACGCGCCGACACCGTGGGAAAGATCGAAGAGATCGACGCCAAGTACGAATTGCTGCAGAGAGGCCAATACGAGCATCTGGCGAACCCGCTGGCGCTTAAGGCCGATCGGAAGCTGCCGCTGGAACTGTACGAGGCGCGCAACGCCGTGCAAATCGCCCGCGCCATAGGCGCCGACCGGTATGCCGCCGAGACCTTCCAAAAAGCTCAGGACAGCCTGAGCCAGGCCGAGGCCTATCAGGAGCGCAAAGCGGGAAGGAAGCCGGTGACCATGACTGCCCGGGAAGCGGTGCAGACGGCGGAAGACGCACGGGCCATCGCGGTGAAACGTGAGGAGGACGAGACCCTGGCCAGCGAACGGCAGCAGGGGGCGGAGCGCCAAGCCCGGGCGGACAGCGATCGCGCGGCCGCGCAGTCCGAGACCGAGCGCGTCACACGGGAAGCGGAGGGCGCGCGGATCGCGGCACGGGCGGAATCTGAGCGCTTGCTAAGGGAAAAGGATGCTCAAGCGCTGACGGCTGCGACGGAAGCCGATCGTTTGAAGCGCGAAGACGATGCGCGCACGGCTGCTGCCGCAACCGAGGCGGATCGCCTGAAGCGGGAGAACGACGCGAGTACGGCGGCTGCCGGAGCCGAAGCTGATCGCTTGAGGCGAGAGAACGACGCGCAAAGGGCCTCTTCCCAGGCCGATCTGGATCGCGCGGTGAAGGACAAGGCGCAAGCCGAAGCGGAGAAAACGGAACTGCGAGCGCAGTTGTTCACGCAATTCAACGCGATTCTACAGACGCGCGATTCAGCCCGTGGCTTGATCGTGAACATGTCGGATGTCCTTTTCGATACGGGCAAGTATACGCTGCGGCCCTTGGCGCGGGAGAAGCTGGCCAAAGTGGCCGGCATCATCTCGGGGCATCCGGGTCTCAGACTGGATGTGGAAGGCCACACCGACAGCGTCGGCGGCGACGACTACAATCAACGGCTTTCCGAACAGCGCGGCGGGGCTGTGCGCGACTACCTGACCCGGCAGGGAATGGCGACGAGCTCGGTCACTGCGAAGGGCTTCGGCAAGACCCAGCCGGTGGCTTCGAATGATACCGCAGCGGGCCGGCAGCAAAATCGGCGCGTGGAGATGGTGGTCTCAGGCGAAGTGATCGGCACGGTGATCGGAACGCCAATCGCGGTCAGGTAGCCCTGTGTTTTGGGCCTGCAGTCGCCGGTGGCAGCACCACGGAAGGGTGCCTCCGGCGCTTGAGGCCGCCGCCGGGGACAGATGTAGGATCGGCCGGATGCAGGAGCGCGGACAGGATCAGGCGGAACAACAGAGCCTGGCGTCTAACCTCTGGCGCCTTTCAGCGAAAGGAGGCCAAAGAACGAGCTTCAGGCCTAAATTGGGGCACTCTTCAAACATGAGCAATTTTGAACAGACGACAAACACCTAAGGTGTTAGTCTATTCGCTGTTCTGCGAGAAATGAGCCGGTTCCCAGGGAGCTACTTTACGACCTGTGATTTGCGCAATTTTCTGCATTCATAGAGGAGGTCACCATGGACATTCAGAAAATGATCGCAGAACTTACCGAGGAGCGTGCGTGCCTTGATGCTGCACTCATTGGCCTCGAAAAATTGGCTCAAAAGCGGACACCCCGAAGAGGTCGCCCGCCAAAATGGCTGAGACCGATGGCCATTGCTGAATCGACGAAACTGAACGGTTCAACGAATGGCAACCGCCATGTAGCTTCGGCTGCTGCCGGGAGTTAGCGCTTACCTCATACATGTCGAGTTCGCCGCAAACGCTCAAAGGAGATCCAGTCTGACCTGAATCCAGGGTTTTCCCAGGATTTGTACAGACGGACAAAAAAGTTTGCTCTTTTTGGCGGCTCAAACTTGCCTTCTCAGCCGAGATCCAGGCAATTTTCTGCCCATAGAACTGAACCTGCCATCTGACCCTTGGAATCGAGGAGGTATACAGCCGTGCGTGTTCATCTGGTGAACCCCAGTGATGCTTCGTTTGGAATCGGTGTGATCACTCCGCGCTGGCTGTACGTGCTGGCAGCGGCCACACCGGCTGAATATGGCGACCCGATCATCACCGACGAGACTTTGGAACCCTTCGATCCGAACTTCGTGCAGGCAGGCGACGTGGTCGGCATTGGAATACATACCGGCAACGCGTACCGCGGCCTGGAAGTCGGACGGGTCGCCCGCGCGCGTGGAGCCTGGGTCATTTACGGCGGCATCCATGCCACACTCTATCCCGAAGAGGCCCACGAACTCGGCGGCGCCCATTCCGTGGTCATGGGAGATGGAGACGTAGTCTGGAAAACCGTAGTAGCGGATTGCGGCACAGGAACCCCGCAGCGGATCTACCAGGGCGGCCGTGTTTCCGCCGACCGGTTTCTGCCGGCGCGATGGGATCTCACGCCTCCCAAACGCTACATGTGGGCCTCGGTGCAAACCATCCGTGGCTGTCCTAAGCACTGTTCGTTTTGCTCTGTCTGGCGAACCGACGGGCAGCAGCCGCGCCAGCGTTCCGCGGATACGGTTATCCGGGAAATTGTCCAGCTCCGGCAGCTAGGCTACCGTTTTATCGCGCTGGCCGACGACAATTTTTATCCCGTGACGCGCACCGATCTCGCGCTGGCCGAGCGTCAGAACAACCGTGAACGCCTGGCCGAGCTCCAGGCAATCCGCGCCGAGCGTTTCGATCTGATGGAGCGCCTGGCCCAGCTTCCCGCCGACCTGGTCTTTTACACGCAGATCACCATGGAAGCCGCCGAAGACGAGCAGTTTCTCGATGCCATGCAGAAGGCGCACATCAAAGGAGCTCTGGTCGGGGTGGAAGCGGTTACCGCGGAAGGCCTGAAGTCTGTTTATAAGGATTTCAATTGTTTCGGTGAACAATTGGCGGAGCGTCTGCGAACCTTCAAGCGCCACGGCGTGCACGTGCTCGGATCGTTCATCTTCGGCCTCTCGACCGATCGCCAGGACACTTTCGAAGCGACGGCGGCTCTGGCGAAAGAAGCCGACCTCACTTTCGCGCAATTCGTAACCATGACGCCGTTCCCCGGTACGGTGGACTTTCAACGCTGGGAGGAAAACCAGGGCGAGACCGTGGAGCGAATTCAAGGTGTTCCCATTACGCGCTACTGGCTGCTTCCTACTTCGCTCCGCCCCAAACTGTTCATCCCTCATCCCACCATGAGCCCGGAAGAGATCCGCATCCGTACCCAGGGCGTCTGGGACAGCTTCTACAGCCTGCCTGAAATATGGAAGCGATCGAACTGCGTCAAGTCGTTGAAAGCGCGCCTGGCGTTCCTGTTCATCTCCAAGCTCTATCGCCAGATGTACGCCAACACTGGTATTGCGACCGACAGCGCCCGCAGAAAAAGCGCCAATCGCTGGGCACGCTGGCTGGCGAAGCCTTGCCGGCGCCTGTTCCAAGGTAAACCGATGCCCGAACTGGCCATGCCGGGATACAGGCAGTCCGAGTTGATCACCCTGGGGCCATGAGCCAGCGGACTGTCAGCGAAAAATGATGACGACGCGGGCGAAATCCTGGACAGTATGAGAACGCATTCCAAACCAAAAGAAATTCGATCCCAAGCTCTTTCTTTCAAAGGTTGGTAAAGGCAGGACAATTGCGGACCCCGGGTGTGTCTAACCTGCCTCTGACAAGACACAACGGCGTGATCCCTATTGAACAGACCGCAAGCGATGCGTCTGATAAGTTAGGGGCACCGCCATCGTCTCAACATAGACAGCGCAGAGCGATCGCACGTGCGATCTGCTCCCGATCCAGGAATGAAGGAAGGAAAAATACATGGCAAACATAGCAGTTTACGGCATCTATCAGAATCGAGTACACGTAGAGAGTGCGGTCGATACTCTACGACAGGAGGGCTTCCGGAACACGGATATTTCCGTGTTGTTTCCGGAGAACGCAAGCTCCAAGGATTTTGCGGTCGAGAAAAATACGAAGGCGCCGGAGGGCGCAGCCACCGGTGGAGGTTCCGGCGCCGTCATTGGGGGCGCGCTTGGATGGCTGGCGGGAATTGGCCTGCTCTCCATTCCAGGTGTCGGACCGTTTATCGCGGCAGGACCGATCATCAGTTTGCTCGCGGGAGTTGGCGTTGGCGGTGCCGTGGGCAGCCTCGTCGGTGCGCTGATCGGGATGGGGATACCGGAGTATGAGGCCAAGCGCTACGAAGGCCGCATCAAGGATGGCGGCATCCTGTTATCCGTTCACTGCGACACGCCGAGCTGGATTAAGCGCGCCGAGGACCTTTTGAAAGCCACCGGCGCCGAGGACATCGCGTCCGGCACCGAAGCCGCGGCTAACTTGGCCGAGACAACCGAGACCGTGCGGCGAGCGGGCATTTAACGTCCCGCGCAACGTTCCGGGGGAGGGCGCCGGTTCCATGCCGGCTCGTTGTCCCAGACTACATCGCTCTACCCGGAAAAAACATCCACGTCGTTTCTTGCCTCAGTGGTTGCGATGATCGCACAATTTATGCACGAGGCTTACTGTCCCTTGATGCATGCCGCCCGCCTGGCCTCCGGGCGCCATTCGACCGTCCGCACCGGATGTTCGAGTTGAAACACGACGGCTTCGGTGTGTTCTGTCACACTGATCGCGGGACAAGACCCATGGCCTCGCGAAAAGGGAACACATACAAATTAAAATGGGGCATGACCCTCCCTTCCGCGCGCGTCCGTTGCACGATCGTGCCCTTGCTTTTGAGCGCGAGTGCTTTATTTGCGCAAGTCATCACCCCGGGTCAACCCGTACCCCGCACGACCAGCCCGCCCGTCGTGTTCGTGAATGGTTATCAGAACGATTGCGGCAACTCGTCGTTTGCCAATACGTTCGGGATTGCCGACCAGGTGCTTCATGCCAACGGGAACGTGGGTCTCTATTTCAACAACTGCACCGTCTCCGGGAAATCTTCGATCGAAAGACTGGGTGCCGCATTCGGCGCCTTTCTGACGGCGTTGAAATACGAAGACGGGAGCGCGGTGAACCTGGTCGACGTGGTGGCGCACAGCATGGGTGGCCTCATCGTGCGCAGTTACTTGAGCGGCAAGCAGGAACAGGACGGAGCGTTCCTGCCTCCCACCGGCACCCGCATTCGGAAAATCGTTTTCCTCGCGACACCGCAATTCGGCAGTGGCGTCGCCGCGCTCGGGCTGGGAACGAACACCCAGTTGGATGAGTTGTCGAGCGGCAGCCACTTCCTTTTTGGCCTGGCGACCTGGAACGATAACGCCGATGATCTGCGCGGCGTCGATGCCGCAACGCTCATCGGGAACGGCGGAACAGGCAGGGCGACTACACCGGGCTTCGACGACGGTGTGGTGGCATTGACGGCCGCATCCTTGGATTTTTATCAGGCCGGCCGGACGCGGATCGTTCCCATGTGTCACGTCGATGGCGGAGGGCTGATCAGTCTCGCAGGCTTCTGCGATTCTAACGCCAAAGGAATAGCCAAGATCCGCTCCGCCACTGATGATAACGCCCGGTTTATTGTGTCCTTCCTGAACGGGACATCGGACTGGCAAACGATTGGCGAGGCCGCGGAGCAAAACAAATTCCTTTCGGTGTACGGCGGCTTGTATGTCCGGCCATTCACGGCCGCCGGATCGCCGCAAAAGCTGAATTCTGCCGTAGCCAGAACGCAGAGCGGAACGGCCAAGACGTTGAACATGTCGAACGACGAGATTGCCTACACCGATATGTTTCCGGCCGGCCAGGTGAGTCTGACCGCGAACGCCGCATCGGGAATTCTCGCACGTACGGTGAGCTTGCCGGCCGGAGGCGTGCAGGCGCTGTTGGTGAAACCAGGGCCCAATGTCAGCCGCGTGCAGCCTGCCGCCGCGGCCGTGTTCCCGTTCTCGTTCGCGCCGCGCATGCTCATTTCCATCTACGGAGAAGCCCTCGCCCAAGCAACAGATCAGGCTCGTTCGCTGCCGCTGCCCACAATGTTGAGCGATGCGCAGGTGATGCTGAACGGGTCGCCGCTCGGCCTCCTTTATGCTTCCACGGTCCAAATCAATGCGCTATTGCCGGACAACACAGCGCCGGGACTGGTGAAATTAACAGTGCAAAATTCCTCCGGCACAAGCAACGTGAACCTCATGCTGGAAGCGGCGCATCCGGCGATATTCACCATCAACCAAAGCGGCACGGGAGCGGCGGCGGCGATCAATGCGCGGAACGGGCTGCCTGCGACGCGCGACAATCCGTTGCGGGCGAACGATTACGTGGAACTGTTTCTCACTGGCCTGGGAGCCACCACGCACCGGCAGGGATTGGATTTCGCAAATCAGGTTCCTGGCGTGACCCTCGGCGGCGCCGATTGTCCGGTCACCTACGCGGGGGCTGCGCCCGGATTTGTCGGTCTCGATCAAATCAACTGCAAAGTGCCGGCCGGACTGGGAGCGAATGCGTCCGCCGTTGTGGGGGTCAGTTCCGGTGCCCTCACGAGTAATGTGGCCACGATTGCCGTGGAGTAACGGACAGAAGGCCCCGTCGGTGGCGCGTCCGTTGTAGCGCAGGGCCTCGCGCTTTTTGCCGTACCCGCGGCACTTTCGTCCGTTCAGCAAAAACCCGCGGGTCTCCGCCACAATACGGCGTAGCCCCACTCCACAAGTTTGTCGTTACGCGTAGAGCGTTCCGATAACGCCCTGCTTTTTTGTAGCGCAGCGCCACGCGCTTTTTGCGGGGACCTGCGGCACTTTCGTCCATTCAGCAAAAACCCGCGGGTCTCCGCCACAATACGGCGTAGCCCCACGCTACAGGTTTGTCGTTACCACGTGGAGCATTCCGATGACGCCCTGTTTTTTCCTTCCCGCCGGACGTAGGGCAACGATTATTTGGGCGCCCTCCTTTTGTTAAGATGTGTTGACAACAAAACCGAAGGGACCCAGTCTCAGCAGCCTTTGCTATGCCCCGCGCCAAATTGAAAGAATCCCGAATCTCGCTGCCAAAGGCTCCGACAGGAATCGACGGGCTGGATGAAGTCACCGGCGGAGGTCTGCCGAAGGGCCGTACCACGCTGGTGTATGGGAGCGCGGGTTGCGGCAAGACTTTGCTCGCTATGGAATTTCTGGTGCACGGCGCCGTTCAATACGGCGAGCCAGGCGTGTGCATGGAATTCGAAGAAGCTCCGGAGAAGCTGGCGGCCAACGTTCGATCCCTGGGTCTTGATTTGCGTGAACTCGTCAAACGCAAGAAACTGCTGGTGGACCATGTTCGCATTGAGCGAAACGAGATTGAAGAAACCGGAGAATACAATCTCGAGGGCCTGTTCATCCGTCTGGGCCACGCGGTGGACGCGATAAAGGCAAAGCGAGTTGTACTGGACAGTATCGAGACGCTTTTTGCAGGATTATCCGACGCGGCGGTACTGCGAGCGGAACTCCGCCGGCTGTTCCGTTGGCTGGACGACCGCAATCTTACGGCTATCGTTACCGGGGAGCGCGGAGAGGGCACGCTAACCCGTCACGGACTGGAAGAATACGTCGCCGATTGCGTGGTCCTGCTGGACCATCGGGTCAACGAACAGATTTCCACCCGGCGGCTGCGCATCGTCAAGTACCGGGGCAGTGCCCACGGCACCGATGAATACCCGTACATGATCGACGACGATGGCATCTCGGTGCTGCCTATTACCTCTCTGGCACTGGCTCACAAAGCTCCCGCCGCACGCGTTTCAACAGGCATCACCGGTTTGGACCAGATGCTGGGAGGAAAGGGATTCTATCGCGGAAGCAGCGTGCTCGTGTCGGGCACGGCGGGAACCGGAAAGTCCAGTATTGCGGCGAGATTCGCGAGCGCCGCCTGCGAGCGTGGCGAGGGCTGCCTCTATTTTGCATTTGAAGAGTCTCCCGGCCAGATCATCCGTAACATGCGTTCCGTTGGCGTCGACCTCGAGCCATGGGTACACAAGGGCTTATTGCACTTCCACGCCGTTCGGCCCACCAGCACCGGCCTCGAAGGACACTTAGCCGGTATGCAGAAAATGGTCAGGCGCCTGCAACCAGACGTGGTGGTAGTCGACCCGATCACGAGCATTGTTTCGGTCTCGGGCATTTATGGCGTTAAATCGATGCTCACACGTCTGGTCGATTTTCTAAAGGTGCAACAGGTCACATCGATGTTCACAAATCTCACATTCGGAAATAACCGCGAAGAGAGAACCGAGGAGGGCATCTCCTCTCTTATGGATACCTGGATTGTGTTGTGGGACGGCGAACGAAATGGACAGAGGACACGCGGACTCTACGTTGTGAAATCCCGCGGGATGGCTCATTCGCGCGAACTTCGTGAGCTTGCAGTGAGCCGCAAGGGCGTGGAATTGGGCAACGTAATGACGGGTACTGGATTGGCCACGGCGGCCGCAGGGTGAAATAAGGTGTTACCGTGTGGGTCAACTGTCCGGCGAGGGCTCTTCTTAACGAATCTTAACGCGCCATTCACCTGACAACGAAACCCCACACGTCTTTCTAGCAGGCCACTAGGTGGCCTCGGGAGGCAACACACATGACCAAACGCATCCGGGCCAAATACCGGGCACAGACATGACCAAGAGCTTACCCAAGAAGCGTCGCACTACCAAAAGTGACCGTAGCAATTTTTGGGAATTGCGCCTTTACATAGCGGGCCAAACGCCCAATTCGATTGCAGCTATTGCCAACTTAAAGAAGATTTGTGAGGATCAGTTGAGGGGCAAGTACCGTATTGAAGTGATCGACTTGCTCAAGAAGCCGCAACTGGCGAAGGGCGATCAGATCGTCGCCATTCCAACCCTGGTGAGAAGGCTCCCCCCACCCGTCAAGAAAATCGTTGGAAACCTCTCCAAGACCGAGCGTACGTTGGTTGGGTTGGATATTCTCCGGGCACCCTTAAGAAAAGGTTGAATAGCCAGTGTCCGACAAGCGAGCGGATACCGATCGCCGGGCCAAACGCGAGCGAAGCCCGGCAAGAAACAGGTCGCTTGAAAGAGCCGCAAAGAAGCGCACACGCTCTCCAAGAAAACCGCCATCAATAAGCCCCGAGAACGAACAGAAACTCCGTGCCCGGGTGGAAACTGCGGAGGCAACTCTAGCCGCCATACAGTCCGGCGAAGTGGATGCTCTGATGGTATTGGGCCGGCGAGGGCGGCAGGTGGTCACCCTGAAAGGCGGCGAGCCCGCCTATCGCTTGCTGGTCGAGGCCATGAGCGAAGGCGCGGCGACTCTTTCGAGCGATGGCGCCGTGCTCTATGCGAACCGCAAGTTTGCGGAAATGATTCGTAGGCCGCCGGAAAAAGTTGTGGGGATAACGGTTCACTCGCTGGTTGAGCAAAAGGAGCGAGCCAGATTTGGAACGTTCCTGGCAAAGGCTCGGAAGGGCGTTGCGAAAGGAGAATTCAACCTGCGTTCGAGCAACGGGAATCTGGTTCCGGTCCATTTATCTCTGAACAGGTTTCAAGGACATGAGGGCCACGCCCTGGGGATGGTGGTCACCGATCTCAGCGAGCAAAAACGCAATCAGGCCGCAGAAATCAGACAGGCCAAAACTATGCACCGGCTTCTGCTGGCGCGCGCGTTTTCGGCGCAGGAGGAGGAAAGGCGACGGATTGCGCGCGAATTGCACGACGAAGCGGGTCAGTTACTGACGTCTCTTCTGGTGGGCCTGCGCACTCTCGCAGACTCCCGGAACATAGCCGACGCCAAGGCCAAGGGACATCGGCTGCGAGAAATCGCGGCGCAGGCTATCGACGAGATCGGACGGCTCGCCCGCGGTCTTCATCCGGCAGTTCTGTACGACCACGGCTTGGGTGTTGCGCTGAGCCGGTACGTTGCGGAGTACACGAAGACCCATAATATAGCTGTGGACCTCAAACTGGATGGCTTGGATTCCTGCAACCTGCAGCCTGAAGACCAGATCAGGTTGTACCGCATTCTCCAGGAAGCCCTGACCAACGTCGCAAGACATGCAGCAGCCAAGGCAGTCAGCATAGTGTTTGCCCGCTCGGCCAGGTCTTTGCAGGTGGCCGTGATCGATAACGGGCGTGGGTTTGATACCAAAGCCGTGGCCGTCTCCTCGATCCGCCTGGGGATGCAGGGCATGCGGGAAAGAGCCGCCATGTTGGGTGGAACTGTCAGTTTCACATCCAAGGGCACGGGGACACGGATTCTGGTGCAAATCCCAGTGACCGGCCAGCCGGATGTCCGGCCCTTCGCGAGGTCGAAAAGCTGAAATGCCCGCGCGAAAATCCAAGATCAGAGTCATGATCGCGGATGATCACGCCATTCTGCGGGCGGGCCTGAGACTGCTGGTCAATGCCCAGCCGGACATGGAAGTTGTCGCCGAGGCTCCCGATGGCGTGCAGGCCATTCAAGCGGCACGCGAAACAACACCGCATGTGGCATTGATGGACCTGACTATGCCCCGCACCGGCGGGATGCGGGCGCTGCAGGAGATCGTGCGCGATTGTCCCGAAACCCGGGTGCTGGTCCTCACCATGCACGATGACCCTGCATATTTACGGTCGGTACTGGCTGCCGGCGCCTCTGGTTACGTGCTGAAAAGGAGCGTGGACGCGGAGCTCCTTACAGCCATACGCGCGGTGCATCGGGGAGGAACATTCGTGGACCCGAGTCTGGCCAACGTTCTTGTCGAGGACGTGCTTGCGAAAAAGGGTGCCAAAGTGCGTCCTAAACGGCCGGTAAACATCCTGAGCGACCGTGAGCTGCAAGTGCTCGGGCTTGTGGCCCGTGGTTACAGCAGTCAACAGATCGCCAAACAGATTCTGGTGGGCGTGAAGACCGTCGAGACGTATCGTTCCCGTCTGGCTCAAAAGCTCGGACTCCGGACGCGCAGCGATGTGGTTCGTTTTGCCGTGCAAATGGGGCTGTTGACACCGGAAACGCTGGAGGCTGAAGAGGGCCACCGGGCCCGGTAGTATATTTACTTCCGTTCTCCTCCGCCGGCCTCATGTTCCGCAGGCCTCATAGACATATATATATGTTGCATATTATGTTGCAAACACACGTTTTTGTCAGGGATTTCCCGACAAAAACCACCATTCTTGGCAGAATCCCCGATAGTCCCCATGTGTTGATGGCCGCACAATAAAATATATAGGATTCGATGTGTCACCAGAGATCAAAGTGGCCGCGCGAGCACGTGTATTATACAAAGATGCGCCAGGGGGAGAGCCTCGTGGCATGCCGAATGACTCTATGACTCCGAAACTGAAGCCTGTTTTCGATCCGAAGCTCTTTCTTTCAAAGGTTGGTAAAGGCAGGACAATTGCGGACTACTCCAAGAACGAAGTGGTTTTCGCGCAAGGCGACCAGGCGGACGCCGTCTTTTATATCCAAAAAGGCAAGGTCAAACTCACCGTCGTCTCCAACGCCGGCAAAGAAGCCATCATCGCCATTCTGGGCCCGGGCGACTTTCTGGGCGAGGGATCCCTGGCGGCTCAGCCCGTGCGGCTGGCAACCGCCACGGCCATTTCAAACTGCTCGGTCATACGGCTGGAGAAAGCGGCCATGATCCGTGTGCTCCACGACGAGCCCGCCTTTTCCGAGATGTTCGTCTCCTATCTGCTTTCCCGGAACATGCGGATTGAGGAGGACCTGGTCGACCAGCTCTTCAACTCCAGCGAGAAGAGGCTGGCGCGCGTGCTGCTCCTGCTGGCCAACTTCGGCAAAGAAGGCAAACCGGAGCCGGCGATTGCCAAGATCAGCCAGGAAACGCTCGCCGAGATGATCGGCACCACGCGCTCCAGAGTCAGTTTCTTCATGAATAAGTTCCGCAAGATGGGCTTCATTGAGTACAACGGTGAGCTTCACATTCACAGCTCGCTGTTGAATATCGTCCTCCACGATTAACGCCCACGCCCAGTGCCCCAGCGACCACCCGTCCTAACACAAACTTAACAAGTGTATGACCAACTTTGAACAGCCTGCGGGCGAGGTGTTTGTTAGAGTTGCCGCACAGGTCTGGGGAGCCTGCGCGCCAAATGGAACTGGAGAAGCCAAGCAAAAAGACTTTGTTAGTTGACGATAACTGCGCTACTCGCACACCGCCAAAAGCCTCTCTGGAGGATAACCGGCCAACCAAGTATCGGTTTTCGGCGGCGCTTCTGCTGTTCGCAATCATTGCATGGGTGGGCTTTGCGCAAAGTCGCAAGGTTGCGGCGGAGGCCAAGTCTACCGACCCCATTATGGACAATGGCGCGAGGATGATGAGTGAGGGCAGAACCACTTTTCGCTTCGAGACCTTTGGCGATGAAGCCTTCTGGGGGGACACGATCAAGCTTCATCAAGCCCTGGCGGGTGACAAGTTGGGCGGCGTGGGGCCGGGCGTCAGTCCGAAAACCGCGCTCAGCGTCGGGTTAAAGGTGGATGTCGATGCACTCCCTCAATCGATCATCAGCGGCCTGAAGCAGGGTCAAGTCAACCTGGATGATCCCGCGACCACGCTGGCGCTACTCAACCTGAAGGCAGTCGTCGGAGTAACAGGTTTCTTTGATACCGGCGGACATTTGAAGTCGATGGGCATCCAATGCGCCTTCTGCCATTCCACCGTGGATGATTCGTTCGCACCGGGCATCGGCCATCGCCTGGACGGCTGGCCGAACCGCGACCTGAACGTCGGTGCAATTGCCGCGCTGGCGCCGGACCTAAGCGCAGTCGGCAATCTTCTGGGCGCGGATGATACGACTGTACGGAAAGTACTCAACAGTTGGGGCCCCGGCAAGTACGATGCTCAGCTTTTCATCGACGGCAAAGCTTACCGCCCGGACGGCACATCGGGAGCCACGCTCATTCCGCCGGCCTATGGTCTGGCCGGAGTGAATATGGGGACTTCGACCGGATACGGCTCGACCACGTATTGGAATGCGTTTGTCGCCAACCTGGAGATGCACGGCAAAGGGACGTTCTACGATGCGCGCCTGAATGATCCCGACCAATTTCCCATCGCCGTTAAAGCCGGCTCGTGGAACGTGCGCAACGATCCTGATTTGATCACCGCCAAGCTCGCGGCTCTCCATTTCTACCAGCTGGCTATCCCTGCGCCACGGTCGCTCGAAGCGGACAATGCGTTCAACTTTCCGGCTCAGCGCGGTAAGGTGATTTTCAGCGGGAAAGCGCAGTGCGCCGCCTGTCACGTGCCGCCGCTTTTCACCGAACCGGGTTACAACATGCACAGCGCCGCGGAGATGGGCATCGACGACTTCCAGGCCAAGCGCTCGCCCACCGGCCTCTACCGGACGGCACCCCTGGCCGGACTGTTCTCCCGTCAAAAGGGCGGCTTCTTCCATGACGGCCGCTTCGCCACGCTCAATGATGTCGTGAATCACTACGACAGTTTCCGGGGACTTGGGCTCAGCGATGATGAGAAAGCCGATCTCGTCGCCTATCTACGGACGCTGTAGTTCGCAAGTAGCGTAGCGCATGGGCCGCGTTCCGGCCGGTAATCTATTTGGGCTGAGCGGCCGGAACATCGAGGCCGGTGATTTGTAAAGTCATCCACGGCTCGCTATGGCCGGATTTTGAACCCGTCCCTGAATCAGCACACCGCCGTGAATCGTTTTGCTCAGATTACTGACATCAGCCCGGCTAGCATACAAGCTGGAGTAAAACGACATGCATCGATATCTGACCGTACTTTTCGTGAGCGCGGCATTGGCTGGCTCGGTGGCAGCGAGGGCTGACGACGACCACCACGCGGCCAACCGGACCCAGCGGTACTACGATAAAGACGCTCGCGACTACCACGAGTGGAACCAGAATGAAAACCAGGTGTACCACCAATACGTAACCGAGAACCACAAGAGAGATCGTGAGTTCGCAAGAACCACTCGCAGGGAAAAACAAGATTATTATAAGTGGCGCCATAACCACCAGGACCATGACCAGGATAAGCACTAGGCTATTCTCCAGACGCTGAAGCCTTTTGTACGCCCCATTACGAACATCGGGCTGCATTCACGATGCACATTTGGGAATGCAGGTTAACATAACAAACCATGAAGACACTTCTGCTCGGTCTCGTTCTGGGGATTGCCCTGGTATGCATTGGAGGTTACGTTTACTTCAGCCAGGGCTTTGCGCCTGTGGCAACCACAGCGCCTCCGATGCCGTTTGAAGCGAAGATGGCGAACATG
>Ga0310810_10004831_pt1 | contig 14967 bp, 17 predicted proteins | sample NCmetagenome_FD_207641 | JGI IMG/M metagenome (GOLD analysis project Ga0310810, IMG submission 207641) | Soil microbial communities from experimental microcosm in Duke University, North Carolina, United States - NC | ecosystem: Engineered > Artificial ecosystem > Soil microcosm > Unclassified ...
CCAGCAGCAGCACGAGCAGCAGCACCGACTGCGCCGCGATGATGATCAGCGGCCAGAGATAGGTCCAGAAGAAGTCCGCCATCGCCCTACTCCGCCGCTACCGCGCGTTCGCCGCGCGCCAGCGCGGAGCACTCCGCCATGGTGGCGGACGCGCGCGCGATCGGATTGGTCAGATAGAAGTCGCCAACCGGCGAGCGGAACGGCGCCTTGTCCGGCGTGCCGCCGCGGGAGGCGAGCTTCTCGATGTCGGCCGCATTGCCGCGCTCGATCTGATCGATCCGCGCAAGATGCGGGTGCGCCTTGAACAGCGCGGCACGCAGTGCGGCAAGCGAGTCATAGGGAAGCTTCTGCCCCAGCACATCGGAGAGCGCGCGGAAGATCGCCCAGTCCTCGCGCGCATCGCCGGGCGGGAAGCCCGCGCGCGCCGCCATCTGCACGCGGCCTTCGGTGTTCACGTAGAGGCCGGATTTTTCGGTATAGGCGGCGCCCGGCAGGATCACGTCGGCGCGATGTGCGCCGATGTCGCCATGCGTGCCGATGTAAATCACGAAGGCGCCGTCCGCGACGTCGATCTCGTCGGCGCCGAGATTGAACAGCACATCAAGTGCGTTGGCCTTCGCCATGTCGGTCGCGCTCTTGCCGCCCTGCCCCGGCACGAAGCCGATATCGAGGGCGCCGACGCGTGCGGCCGCGGTATGCAGCACGCTAAAGCCGTTCCATCCGTCCTTGATGACGCCGACGCTCACGGCGGCCTTTGCCGCCATCGAAAGGATCGCCACGCCGTCGCGACGGGCGAGCGCTCCCTGCCCGACCAGCCAGATCTGCCGCTCGAGCTTCGCGGGCGCGTGATTGACGAACTCCGCGAGGGATTCCGGTCCCGCGCCGAGATATGCATAGTCGTAAGTGAGGTCGGCCTTCTCGCCGATCACGCCGATCTTCAGGTTCGAGGCGCGCCAGCGCTTGCGGATGCGCGCGTTGAGCACGGGCGCCTCGCGGCGCGGGTTCGCGCCGATCAGCATGATGCCGTCGGCCTGCTCGATCCCGGCGATGGTGGCGTTGAACAGGTAGCTTGCACGGCCGAGCGATGGATCGAGCGCCGCACCGTCCTGCCGGCAATCGATGCTCGTCGCGCCGATGCGACCCATCAACTCCTTCAGCGCGAACATCTCCTCGACGGCGGGGAGATCGCCCGCGATCGCGCCGATGCGGTCGGGCCTCGCAGCCTTCACTTTCGTGGCGATTGCGGCAAAGGCTTCCTGCCAGGACGCCGGCACGAGCCGCCCATTCTGGCGGATATACGGCTGGTCGAGCCGTTGCGTGCGCAACCCATCCACCACGTGGCGCGTCTTGTCGGAAATCCATTCCTCGTTCACGTCGTCATTGACGCGCGGCAAGATGCGCATGACCTCACGCCCGCGCGTGTCGACGCGGATCGCGGAGCCGAGCGCATCCATCACGTCGATCGACTCGGTCTTGTTCAGTTCCCACGGCCGCGCCGCGAACGCGTAAGGCTTCGAGGTCAGCGCGCCGACCGGGCAGAGGTCCACCACATTGCCCTGCAGCTCCGAGGTCATCGCACTTTCGAGGTAGGTCGTGATCTCCATGTCCTCGCCGCGCCCGATCGCACCGAGTTCCGGCACGCCGGCGACCTCGGTCGCAAAGCGCACACAGCGCGTGCAGTGGATGCAGCGGTTCATGATCGTTTTGACCAGAACCCCGATGTACTTGTCTTCGACCGCGCGCTTGTTCTCGTGATAGCGGCTCGCGTCGACGCCGTAGGCCATTGCCTGGTCCTGCAGGTCGCACTCGCCGCCCTGGTCGCAGATCGGGCAGTCGAGCGGGTGGTTGATCAGCAGGAACTCCATCACGCCTTCGCGCGCCTTCTTCACCATTGGCGAACGCGTCAGGACGACGTGCGGCGTGCCGTCCTTCTTCGGGGGCAGGTCCTTGACTGCCATCGCGCAGGAGGCCTGCGGCTTCGGCGGCCCGCCCTGCACCTCGACGAGGCACATGCGGCAGTTGCCGGCGATCGAGAGCCGCTCGTGGAAGCAGAAGCGCGGAATCTCCGCACCCGCCGCCTCGCACGCCTGCAGGAGCGTGTACTCGGGCGGTACGTCGATCTCTTGGCCGTCGACGATGAGCTTGGTCATGTCAGTGCAGTGCCATCCAGATAAAGAGCGCGGCCGCGATGGAGAGGCTCGCGGCGATGTCCAGGCGCGCGAGCAAGGTCAGCGTGCGCCAGAGGCGGTTATGCGTGAGCGTGCTCATGCGCACCTCGCGGTTTTCCAGAGTTCGGCCGAAGCCATGTCTTCCCAGGCGAATGCGTGATCGCTCGCGCCATGCTTCTTCAGATGTTCGAGGCGCTCGACCGCTTCCGCAATCGTGGGCAGATGCCCGGCGGGCACCCACCACATCACGAAGTAGCGCTCGGCCATCTTCTCGAACCACTCATGGCGGCGGCCGTAGAAACGCTTGTGCACCGTCTGCCAGACATATTTCTCGAGCGACTCGACATTCTCCCAGACTGACATATTCACGGCCATCATCGGATCGCCGTCGTAGGGACGCGTCGAGGTCGCATTGCCACTTTCGTCGGTGTATCGCCACACGAAGCCGGGGCTGCGCTCCGCGATGGCGTTCACCGAAGCGAGATTGTCGACGAACCCCGCCATGCGCGGATCGTCGACCTCGTAGCGGATGCGCCCGATGTTGAGCTGCGCGAGATGATGGTTCGCAGGCTGTTGCATGTCCCCTACTCCGCCGCCGCCAGCACGGGCTCAGGATGCGGGTTTGCCGCATACTGATCGATGCGTCGCTCGATCTCAGGACGGAAGTGGCGCAACAGGCCCTGCACCGGCCAGGCCGCACCGTCGCCGAATGCGCAGATTGTGTGCCCCTCGATCTGCTTGGTCACGTCCATCAGCATGTCGATCTCGCGCTTGTGCGCGCGGCCTTCGGCCATGCGCATCAGGACGCGCCACATCCAGCCCATGCCCTCGCGGCACGGCGTACACTGGCCACAGCTTTCGTGCTTGTAGAAGTACGAGATGCGCGCCATCGCGCGGATGATATCGGTTGACTTGTCCATCACGATCACGGCGGCGGTGCCGAGCGCAGACTTCTTGTCGCGGCAGCCGTCGAAGTCCATCAGCAGCGTGTCGGCCTGATCGGGCCCCGCCGGCACCAGCGGCATCGAGGAGCCGCCGGGGATCACGGCGAGCAGGTTGTCCCAGCCACCGCGCACGCCGCCCGCATGCTTCTCCAGAAGCTCGCGCAGCGGGATGCCCATCGTCTCCTCGACATTGCAGGGCTTATTCACATGCCCGGAGATGCAATAGAGCTTGGTGCCGGTGTTGTTCTGCCGCCCGATCGATGAGAACCACGCCGCCCCGCGCCGCATGATGTCGGGCGCCTGCGCAATCGTCTCGACGTTGTTCACGGTGGTCGGGCAGCCGTAGAGCCCGACGTTCGCCGGAAACGGCGGTTTGAGCCGCGGCTGCCCCTTCTTGCCTTCAAGGCTTTCGAGCAGCGCCGTTTCCTCGCCGCAGATGTAGGCGCCCGCGCCGTGATGCACGTAGATGTCGTAATCGTAGCCGGAGCCGCAGGCATTCTTGCCGATCAATCCGGCCTCGTAGGCCTGATCGATCGCGGCTTGCAGCCGCTGCCTCTCGCGGATAAACTCACCGCGCACATAGATGTAACACGCGACGGCGCCCATCGCGGCGCCGGCGATCAGGCATCCCTCGACGAGTAGATGCGGATCGTGCCGCATGATCTCGCGGTCCTTGCAGGTGCCGGGCTCCGACTCGTCCGCATTGATCACGAGATAGCTCGGGCGGCCGTCGGACTGTTTCGGCATGAACGACCACTTCAGCCCGGTCGGAAAGCCCGCGCCGCCGCGGCCGCGCTGGCCGGATGCCTTCATTTCGTTGACCAGCGCATCGCGCCCGCGCGCGATGATGTCCTTCGTCCCGTCCCACGCGCCGCGCGCCCGCGCGCCTTCGAGGCCCCAGTCATGGTAGCCGTAGAGATTGAGAAAAACGCGGTCTTTGTCGGCGAGCATGGTTGCGCCCTAGCGTTTGCTCTGATGCCAAGCGAGCCCTGCGGCTCCCGCCCCGAAGGCGACCGCCCACAGTATGCTCGTTTCAAGGCTGGCAGAGAGCGCGAAGTATTGAAGCACGAAGCCGAACACAGCACCGCCCGCCGAATGCAGAGCGATATATCGCAATGCACTTACGGTCATGATGTGGTCCTTGTCTGCGAGCATCTTGGTCTCGTGTTACGTCGCCGGCTTGCCGGCCGGAGTTTCGCGCACATTGGCGGGCTCGGCGGCCTTCTTCGCATCCGCATCGGTGAGCGGCGCGCCCGTATTTCCGCCCCCATTGGAGCGGGCATAGAGCGAAGGATCGGTGAGCGTGCTCGCACCACCAACCGGCGCCGAGAAATGGCGGTCGATCTGCGGACCGGGCTTCACCGGCTTGCCGTTGGCAAACCCGTCGAGAACCTTCTCGAAGCTCTCCGCAGTCAGATCCTCGTAGGTGTCGTTCCAGATCAGCACCATCGGCGCATTCACACACGCGCCGAGGCACTCGACCTCTTCCCACGAGTAGTTGCCGTCCGCCGACACGTGGAACGGCTCGGGATGAATCTTGCGCGCGCACATCTCGAACAGCGCGTCCGCACCGCGCAGCCGGCACGGCGTCGTGCCGCACACCTGCACGTGGGCTTTCTTCCCCACGGGCGAGAGCAGGAACATCGTGTAGAAGGTCGCGACCTCGAGCACGCGGATCTTCGCCATGCTGAGCATGTCGGCGACATGCTCGATCGCCTTCTGCGGCAGCCAGCCCTCATGCTGCTCCTGGGCGCGCCACAGCAGCGGGATCACCGCGGAGGCCTGCCGGCCTGCCGGATAGCGTGCAATCACCTTGTCGGCCCAGGCGCGGTTCTCCGCCGTGAAGGAGAACTCCTTCGGTTGTAGATGCGGATCAGCGAGGCGGCGGACGCTCATCGGTCCACCTCCCCGAACACGATATCGAGGCTCCCGAGGATCGCAGACACGTCCGCCAGCATGTGACCGCGACAGATGAAATCCATCGCCTGCAGATGCGCGAAACCCGGCGCGCGGATCTTGCACTTGTACGGCTTGTTCGTGCCGTCGGCGACAAGGTACACGCCGAACTCGCCCTTCGGTGCCTCGACCGCTGCGTAAACCTCGCCGGCGGGCACGTGATAGCCCTCGGTATAGAGCTTGAAATGATGGATCAGCGCTTCCATCGAGCGCTTCATCTCGCCGCGCTTGGGCGGCACGATCTTGTTGTCGACGACCGAGACCGGCCCCTGCCCTGCGGGCTCGCGCAGCTTGGCGATGCACTGCTTCATAATCGCGGTCGACTGGCGCATCTCCTCCATGCGGATGCAGTAACGGTCATAACAGTCGCCGTTCTTGCCGATCGGAATGTCGAAATCCATCTCCGAATAGCATTCGTAGGGCTGCGCCTTGCGCAGATCCCAGGCCGCGCCCGAGCCGCGCACCATTACGCCCGAGAAGCCCCACTTCCACGCATCATCGAGCGATACCACGCCAATGTCGACATTGCGCTGCTTGAAGATGCGGTTGTCGGTCAGCAGCGTTTCGAGATCGTCGCAAACCTTCAGGAACGGATCGCAGAAGGCTTCGATGTCGTCGATCAGCTTCGGCGGCAAATCCTGGTGCACGCCGCCGACGCGGAAATAAGCCGCGTGCATGCGCGAGCCGGAGGCGCGCTCGTAGAACACCATCAGCTTCTCGCGCTCCTCGAAGCCCCACAGCGGCGGGGTGAGCGCGCCGACATCCATCGCCTGCGTGGTGACGTTGAGGATATGCGACAGGAGCCGTCCGATCTCGCAATAGAGCACGCGGATCAATTGCGCGCGCCGCGGCACCGCGATGCCGAGCAGCCGTTCCACCGCGAGGCAGAACGCATGCTCCTGATTCATCGGCGCGACGTAATCGAGCCGGTCGAAGTACGGAATTGCCTGCTGATAGATCTTGGCTTCGATCAGCTTCTCGGTGCCGCGATGCAAGAGCCCGATGTGCGGATCGACGCGTTCGACGATCTCGCCGTCGAGCTCCAGCACAAGGCGCAGCACACCGTGCGCGGCCGGGTGCTGCGGGCCGAAGTTGATGGTGAAATTACGCAGGCCGGTCTGCTCGTTCATGGCTTCTGCTCGGCCTTCTCGTCGCCCGGAAGCTTGTAATCCGCTCCCTCCCACGGCGAGAGAAAATCGAAATTGCGGAATTCCTGCGCGAGCCGCACCGGCTCATAGAGCACGCGCTTCTGTTCGTCGTCCCAGCGCACCTCGACGAAGCCGGTCAGCGGGAAGTCCTTGCGCAGCGGATGCCCCTCGAAACCGTAGTCGGTGAGCAGGCGACGCATGTCGGGATGATCGGTGAACATCACGCCGTACATGTCCCAGGTCTCGCGCTCGAACCACTCAGCGCCCGGAAACACGCCGATGATCGACGGGACCGGCGTCACCTCATCCGTCTCCGCCTTCACGCGGATGCGCGTGTTCTGCCTGGGTGACAGGAAGTGGTAGACGACATCGAAGCGCTTCTCGCGCGCGGGCCAGTCGACGGCCGTCACGTCGACGATGTTCCAGAACTGGCAGCGCGGATCATCGCGCAAAAACGTGACGACCTTCACGATGTCCGCGGCTTCGGCCGTGATTGTCAGTTCGCCGTAGGCGACTGCATGGCCGGTCACCGCGCCGGGGAGCGCCGCGACAATCGCCTCACCCAGGACATTGAGTGCTTCGCTCACCGTTCGATCGTCCCGGTGCGGCGGATTTTCTTCTGCAGCAACAGAATGCCGTAGAGCAACGCCTCTGCGGTCGGCGGGCAACCCGGCACGTAGATATCGACCGGCACGATGCGGTCGCAGCCGCGCACGACCGAATAGCTATAATGATAGTAGCCGCCGCCGTTCGCGCAGGAGCCCATCGAGATGACATAGCGTGGCTCGGGCATCTGATCGTAGACCTTGCGCAACGCGGGGGCCATCTTGTTGGTCAAGGTGCCGGCGACGATCATCACGTCGGACTGGCGGGGCGAGGCCCGTGGCGCGAACCCGAAGCGCTCCACATCGTAACGCGGCATCGAGACCTGCATCATCTCGACCGCGCAGCACGCGAGCCCAAACGTCATCCACATCAGCGAGCCGGTGCGCGCCCAGGTGATCAGCTCGTCGGTCGCGGTGACGAGGAAGCCCTTGTCGGCAAGCTCGTTGTTGAGGCCGACGAAATAGCTGTCGTCCGAACCGACCGGCTTGCCGGTGCGCGGGTCCAGAATTCCAGTCGGTGCGGGAGCGACGAGGCTCATGCGCTCAATCCCATTCGAGCGCCCCCTTCTTCCACTCATATATGAAGCCGATGGTGAGCACGCCAAGGAAGATCATCATCGACCAGAAACCGAATGCGCCGAGTTGACCGAAGGCGACCGCCCACGGGAACAGGAACGACACTTCGAGATCGAAGATGATGAAAAGGATCGCCACGAGATAGAAGCGCACATCGAATTTCATGCGTGCATCATCGAAGGCGTTGAAACCGCATTCGTAGGCGGAGAGCTTTTCCGGATCGGGGCTCTGGTAGGCAACGATGAAGGGCGCAACCAGCAGCGCGAGCCCGATCACCACCGCGATCGCGATGAACACGACGAGAGGCAGATAATCGAGGAGCAGCTCGTTCATCGAAGGCCCTTCCCGCCTCACCGCGCCTTATCGCCCCAAGGCGCTGATTCCGTGCGGAAAATCAGCTTGATTCTTGCTTCGGATTCGGCGCGGAAGCAGGCAGGCGAGGCTTAGCGCAGCGCACCATGGGTGGCAAGGACCGCGGGCGTGTCATGCGTGCAGAAACCGTATCCCGGTCCGGGGGAGCATTGTAGGCTGGCGGCGACAATCGAAGGGAGGGCGGTCGTGTCACGCAAGGTGATGATTTCCTGTGCCGTGACGGGTTCAGCGGACACGCCGGGCAAGAACCCCGCGGTGCCGGTGACGCCGGAGCAAATCGCGACGTCCGCCATCGACGCCGCCAAGGCCGGCGCCGCCATCGTGCATATCCATGTGCGCGATCCGAGGACCGGCCTCCCCAGCATGGAAGGCGCGCACTATGCGGAAGTTGTGGACCGTATCCGCTCGAGCGGCACGGACGTTGTCATCAACCTGACGACCGGCCCCGGCGGCCGCTTCTCCCCCAGCTCCGACGACGCGATGAAGCCGGGGCCGGGCACGACGTTGCGCACCCCGCGTCAGCGCGTGCAGCATGTGCTCGATCTGCGCCCGGAAGTCTGCTCGCTCGACATGGGCAGCATGAACATGGGGCCGAACGTATTCGTCAACACGCCGCCGATCCTCGAAGCCATGGCGACGCAAATCCGCGAGGCTGGCGTCACGCCCGAGCTTGAGGTGTTCGAGACCGGCCATCTCCTGCTTGCCAAGCGCATGATCGAGACCGGTTTCATCAAACCGCCGGGCATGTTCCAGATTTGCCTCGGCATCTCCTGGGGTCAGCCCGCGACCCCCGAGGCGATGCTCTACATGCGCAATCTGCTGCCGCCGGGCTGTACGTGGTTTGCATTCGGCATCTCGCTGCACCAGTTCCCGATGGCGGCGCAGGCCGTGATCCTTGGCGGTCACGTGCGCGTCGGGCTGGAAGACAATCTCTATCTGGAGCGCGGCAAGCTCACCCCGAGCAATGCGGCGCTGGTCGCCAAGGCGGTCAAGATCGTGGAGCTGCTTGGGTGCAGTGTCGCGACACCCGCGGATGCCCGGCAGATGCTGGGGCTTGGCGCGCACGCGCCTGCGGCGATCAGGGTTGCCGTGTGACACGGCTGACGATCGCACTCCAATCCCTGCTGCTCGCGCTGGCACTCCTGGCGACGCCTGCGCTCGCCGACGATTATCCAAATCGCCCCATTCGCATGATCGTGCCATTCGGCGCGGGCGGCCCGACCGACGTGTTCACCCGCGCGCTCGGCGAGGAACTGCGCAAGTCGCTCGGCCAATCGATGGTGATGGAGAACCGCCCCGGAGCCGGAACCATCATCGGCACCACCGAGGCCGCCCGTTCGGCACCCGACGGCTACACGCTGTTGATGATCTCGGCGACCCAGACGACCGTCGAGACGCTCAATCCCAACAAACCTTACCGCCTGATGCGCGACTTCGTGCCGGTTGCGGCGCTGATGAATTCCGAGCTGGTGCTGGTGGTGCCGGAGCGTTCGCCGGTCAGCACCTTGAAAGAACTCATTGCGCTTGCGAAAGCCAACCCGGGCAAGCTGAATTACGGCTCGTCGGGTCCGGGATCGAACTATCACATGGCGGGTGAACTCATCAAAAACCTCGCCGGGCTCGACATCGTCCATGTTCCCTACAAGGGATCGACCGGCGCACGGACGGATATCCTCTCGGGTCAGATCGACATGATGTTCGACAGCGTCCCGACAGCAGCGCCGACGATCGAAGCCGGCCGCCTCAAGGCGCTTGGTACCTCGGGCAAGGTGCGCTCGGAGATTCTGCCGAACGTGCCGACCATCGCGGAGGCCGGCATTCCGGGTTACGACGCGACGATCTGGATCGGCGTGATGGCGCCAGCCGGCACACCGCGGCCGATCGTCGAACTGTTGAACCGCGAGATCAACAAGATCCTGATGCGCCCCGATATTCAGGCTTCATGGAAGCGCCTGGGTGCGAACACGATGGGAACCGGTTTTCGGACAAGATCATGCGCAAAACTAACAAACGGGACGACAAGCAATGAACGTACAGGTCCGCCTCCCCGGCACCGAACACTGGACCAGCAAGGGCGACGTCAAGCTCTTCCTCTGGAACAAGGTCGCGGGCGATCCCGCGCAGACGAAAGGCACGATCCTGTTCGTGCACGGCTCATCGATGGCGTCGCAGCCGACCTTCGATCTCGATGTGCCGGGCCGCCCGGATAGCTCTGCAATGGAGTACTTCGCGAGGCAGGGCTACGACACCTGGTGCGTCGACATGGAGGGTTACGGGCGCTCCACCAAGGATCGCGACAACAACGCGCCGATCTCGTTTGGCGCGGACGACTGCTATGCCGCGGCCCAGTACATTCAAAAACTGCGTGGCAGCAATCGCCCTCTCCTCGTTTACGGCATCTCGTCTGGCGCGCTGCGTGCCGCGCTGTTCGCCGAGCGCCACCCGGAGATGGTCGCGCGGCTCGCACTCGACGCGCATGTGTGGACCGGCGAAGGCTCGCCGACGCTTGCGGAGCGGCGCAAGAGGCTGCCCGAATTCCAGGCGAAGAACCGCAGGCCGATCAACCGCGATTTCGTTTTCTCGATCTTCAACCGCGATCATCCCGGCACCGCGGAGGACAGCGTCATCAGCGCATTCGCCGATGCGATCCTCAAGCTCGACGACAGCGTGCCGACCGGCACCTATGTGGACATGTGCTCGAAGCTGCCCGTGGTGAACCCGGAGAAGATCACCGTTCCGACCATTATCATGCGCGGCCAGTGGGACGGGATCGCGTCGATGGATGACCTGATCGAGTTCTTCAGGCGGCTGCCGAACCCCGACAAGCAGTTCGCCGTGATGCCCGGCATCTCGCACGCGAGCATGCAGCAAAAGAACTACAGGCTGGTGCAGCACATTCTGCTCAGCTTTTTTTCGCAGCCGGCACCCGTATATCGGGGTTAACGACCCCGGCTCTGCGACTTATCCACCGGCCCGATTGCAGAACAACAAGGCTGGCGGGAGCGACGGGACTCGAACCCGCGGCCTCCGGCGTGACAGGCCGGCGCTCTAACCAACTGAGCTACGCCCCCGAAAAAAGCCTTGGATTTCCTAGCTTTCTTGCGGGTGCGATGGGATACGACCCGTATCCCGCCAAGTCAAGACCGGTTAGAATTGCCCGTCGATTCGCAACAAGTCGCGTGTCCCGATTCTCTGCCGTTTTGTTTGCACATAGTCAGGCTAGCGAGAATCGCTTATGGGACGGGCATAACTTGCGTGTTCCCAACTGTCTGACAAAGGAGACGACTACCCATGGCGGCCACCAAGACGACTGCTCCCACCGTTACCCTGAAGCACCTCTCGGCCAACGTCGCCGAGGGTCACGAACTCTCCAAGAAGCAGGCCGAAGCGATCCTCGGCAGCATGGTCGATCTCGTCGTGAAGCACCTGAAGAAGGGCGACCGCATTCGCATCGGCGGCTTGGGCATCCTGCAGGTGCGCAAGCGCGCCGCGCGCATGGGCCGCAATCCCGCGACCGGCGAACCGATCAAGATCAAGGCGAGCAAGAAGGTCGCCTTCCGCGCGGCGAAAGAGCTCAAGGAAGCCGTCTAACCACTGTCGGCTTTCTGCATCTTGGGCCGCTGGCACCGCCAGCGGCCCGAGCCATTTTGGGAGTCATGTTTTCCGGCCCGCAGCGGTGTGATAGCCGGATGGAATGGCGAAATTCTCCCACACCGTCATCGAACGCTTTCTGCGCTATGTGACGATCGACACCCAGTCGTCGCATACCTCGACCACTTACCCCTCCACCGAAAAGCAGAAGAATCTCGGCCGCCTCCTGGTGAAGGAGCTGCACGAGATCGGCATTGCCGATGCGCATCTCGATGCATTCGGCTACGTCTACGCGACGGTGCCGGCAAACACAGCGAAGCGGGTTCCGGTCATCTGCTTCTGCGCCCACATGGACACTTCGCCGGACGTCACCGGAAAGGACGTGAAGCCGCAGATCGTGCGGAACTACCGGGGCGGTGACATCACGCTCTCCGGCGATCCGTCGCAGGTCATTCTCGTCGCGGATCATCCCGCATTGAGGACCCAGATCGGCCACGACATCATCACCAGCGACGGCACGACCCTGCTCGGGGCCGACAACAAGGCCGGCGTCGCCGAGATCATGGATGCGGCGAACATCCTGGTGAACAACCCGGACATCAAGCACGGTACGCTGAAGATCCTGTTCACGCCGGATGAGGAAGTCGGCCACGGCGTCGATCACGTCGACCTCAAGAAGCTCGGCGCCGAGTTTGCCTACACGATGGACGGCGAGAGCGCGGGCAACCTGGAGGACGAGACCTTCTCCGCCGACAAGGCCACGATCACAATCCGCGGGGTGAGCGCTCATCCTGGCTTTGCGAAAGGCAAGATCGAGAACGCAATCAAGATCGCGTCGCGCATCATCGAACGGCTGCCGAGGGATACCTGTTCGCCCGAAACCACCGAGGACCGTGAAGGCTTCCTGCACCCGACCGACGTCTCCGGAACCCTCGAAGGCGCGACGCTCGGCTTCCTCGTGCGCGACTTCACCGAACAAGGGTTGCGCGAGAAGGAGGCGCTGCTCGCGACAATCACCAAGGAGGTGCTACGCGACTTTCCGCACTCGACCTGCGACATCAAGTTCGAGCAGCAGTACCGCAACATGAAGACGGTGCTCGACAAGTATCCACGGGTCACCGCGAATGCGCTCGAGGCGATCCGCCGCGCCGGCCTGATCCCGAAGCGCGCGAGCATCCGCGGGGGCACCGATGGCGCGCGGCTGTCATTCATGGGGCTGCCCTGCCCCAACATTTTCGCGGGCGAGCACGCCTTTCATTCGCGGCTCGAATGGGTGAGCGTGCAGGATATGGAGAAGGCGGTGGAGACCCTCATCAACCTGGCGATGATCTGGGAGGAGCAAGCACAATGACGTCGCTGCCCGAGGCAGATCCCGCAACGCGCGAGTTTTTCATCCGCTGGCTCGAAACCTTCTCGGGCTACGTGCGCGACGTCGACTATGCGGCGGCGCGGCCCTTATTCCACCCCGACGTTCTCGCCTTCGGGACCCATCGGGACATCATCTCGGGGCTCGCCACCTGGCAGAACACCCAGTGGGACAATGTCTGGCCGAAGACCTCGGACTTTCGTTTCGACACAGCGGTTGCACGCGTGCTGGTGTCGACCGACAACACGATGGCGACCGTCATCGTCCCATGGACTTCGACCGGTTATCACCAGGACGGTTCGTCGTTCGATCGTCCGGGCCGGGCCACGATGATGTTTCATAGGCACAACGGCATGTGGCTCTGCACGCACTCGCACATGTCGCTCAATCGCGGCGTGCCGCAGCAGTCGTTTGCCGACCGGCCCGTGAAGTCGAGGTAGACGCGAGCTTCCCCCTCCATCGGGCTCGCCGCGAAGCTTCCTGCGGCAACCCGTCCACGCCGACGTCTTTTCAGCGTCGCGCAACCATGGTATCTTAGGTTGCTATTTGTTTAGAATTTTACCTGCTGGTTTTCGCTAAAAACTTCAACTTTGACGCTGGCTTGACGCCAGCGCCCTAACGCCGTCGCGGCGCTCCACGCTTTCGCGTGGGCCCTTCAGACGCGCGCGACGACATGTCGACGAGGCAAAACAGGAGGGAGACATGGCCGAGTTGGATCACTGCTCTGTCGAACTACCCGTTCCCGACAAATGCTGCGTCGGGCCCTGCGATCCGCCATGGCGGTCGGATCGCGAATGCCTGTACTGGTACGAAACGAAATTCTTGCGCATCCCGCTGCGGCTCCAGGATCAACCCAATGTGCCGCGCCTCGAAGCCTTCGCGGCGGTGCTGCCTTACATCGAATTTCGCATCATCTATCAGCACCGGCTCTGTCTGCTCGGGAAGCAACACGGGCCGCTGCTCTACACGGTGACGCTGCTGCCGGGTGAGAAACTCACGCTCTACCACAGCGACCGCTATCGGCGCACGACAACGGACGAGAACCGCTTCTCCATCCAGACGACATTCATGCAGTTTGCGTCGGCGATTCACCAGGCGCGGGTGACTAACACAACGAACACGCTGATCGACCACCTGGCGAACGTGAAGGTGAACGCGTCGATCTCGGTCGGCGGCGGCCTCGCGGGCCTGCTCGGCGCCCCGAGCGGTGGCGCGTCAACGCAAGTAGCCACGACGGACCAGACCCAGGTGCAGACCAGCTTCGCGTCGGATCAATTCAATCAGTCGGTGACGCAAGCGTCGATGCTCACGCATGCCGAGCGCTCCGAAGTGGTGAGCACATACGAGGACAAACAGACGACGGACATCACCTCGCGCGTCATCGAGAACAAGAACGAATGCCGCTCCGTCACGTATTTCGTACGCAAGGTGGTCGAGCTCTACGCCGTGAGCACGGTGGTATTCGAGATTTCATTTCGGATCGTCGCTCCGAATGTTCCGTCCGACTGGCACTCCCTCAACGACATCGGCTGGCTGCCGCCGGCGGTCCAAGCCGCGGTCAAGGATGCGATCAAGCTGCTTCCGAAAGTCGGCGAAGTGGTCGATCAGGAGCGGCCCATTTCAATCCCGACGGATGGCGTCGTGTACGATCCGGAACTCGCTCACTGCGCGTCGTGCGAGCCGGAGCGCGAAGCCGCGACCATGCTGGCGCTTGAAAAGCAAAGGGCGGAGTCGATGAAGGCTTGCCTGGAGGTCCAGATCCTCGAGCTGGAACTCGAGCGTCGGCGCAAGTTGCTCGATAGCGGCGAGCTCACGCCATTCGTTCCGGCACCTGCCGCGGCGCCCGGGCCGTGAGGTCCACGACTTGGGGCCGCGCAGGCTGGTGGGCGATGACGGACTCGAACCGCCGACATCCTGCGTGTAAAGCAGGCGCTCTACCAACTGAGCTAATCGCCCTCGCCCCTCCTTATCGCCGCCGGGCCGGCTGAAGCAAGCCAACAGGAAAAGCCCCGGACGAGGTCCGGGGCTTTTGTTTCGGCACCCACCGCCTAGTGGGCAATCACGGCCGGCGGCTCATCCTCGACACCGGCTTCCGGCACGTCGACCGGCTTCGCGGCGGTCTCGTCCCACTCGATCGGCTCCGGCTTGCGCGTCAACGCACGGGTCAGAACCTCGTCCATGCGGGACACCGGGATGATCTCGAGTCCGCCCTTGATCTGATCGGAGATCTCCACCAGATCC
>Ga0310810_10004832_pt1 | contig 14964 bp, 16 predicted proteins | sample NCmetagenome_FD_207641 | JGI IMG/M metagenome (GOLD analysis project Ga0310810, IMG submission 207641) | Soil microbial communities from experimental microcosm in Duke University, North Carolina, United States - NC | ecosystem: Engineered > Artificial ecosystem > Soil microcosm > Unclassified ...
AGCCCGGCCTGCAGATCCGCGGCCGTGAGGACGGTGCCTTTCTCGACGCACGGCTTCTTGCAGGCGGAGTTGGCTTTCAACTTGCCCGACTGCTGCAGAACCTTCACGGCATCGATCAGGACACCACGAGTCGCGAACGACTTGAGGTGCTCGAGGCCGAGCTTCGTCATGTTGTTCTGGGTGATGTACTTACCCATCGCGATCTGATTGAAGTAACAGTCCTTGCGCCCGATATGCCCGAGGCCGTCGAGGTGCGTCCCGACGTGGCTCTGACTGAGCCACGTATCCTCCATGTAGGTCAGCTCGTTTTCACCGAGCGCGGCGCCGGGCGCGAGCGTCGTGGCCGTCAGGATCGTCTTCGTGAACCGGGTGCCGAACAGCGGCACACCGTCTACCAACGGGTAGGACAGCGGCACGACTTTTCCTTCCTGTATCTCGGCAGCGGCGGCCTTCGTCACGGCCGGGGTGACCCGATTCGTCGCGCCGGTCTGATCATTCGGACCCCACGGCGACGGCGGGACAACCTTGGTGCAATCGGTCTGGGCGACGGCGGCGGACGCTGAGACGAGGACGAACATCGCGGCGACGATCGGAGAGAGCTTCATCCCACCCACTCCTTTTCGAGGTGAACCGCAGCGCGACGAGAGACCGCATCCTAAGCCCGATACCGAATCGATTCAAGCCAGGGTAGTATCCTCGCGCAATGACGACCGACTGGACGGAGGCGATCGCGCGGATGCGGGCGCGGGTGGCGCACACCGCGCAAACGGTGACCGCCGGCTTCCCACACTTTGCGGACCCCACCACGGGCGTGTGGACCACTTCGCCAGGCGGCGACTGGACGGGGGGGTTCTGGAACGGGATGCTGTGGCTCACCGCGCGCTACGGTGACGACGCGCGCGCGCGCGCGTGGGCGACCGCGTGGACGGCGCGGCTGCGGCCGCGCGCGGCTTCCGACACCGTGTTTCGTGGCTTCCTCTTCTATTACGGCGCCGCGCTCGGCTCGCTGCTGTGCCATGACGCAGAGGCGCGTGCCATCGCCCTCGCGGGCGCGCAGGGCCTCGCCGCGTCGTACAACCCTCGCGCCGAAGCACTGCCGCTCGGCGCCGATGCCGAAGAGGCCTCCGACGTCGGCACCGGTGAGGCGAATGTCGACACCGTTCAGGCGGCGGCGCTCCTGCTCTGGGCGCATCGCGAAACCGGCGATGCCCGGCTGCGAGACATCGCCGTCCGGCACGCCGCGCGTCACATCGAGTTCTGTCTCCGCGACGATGGCTCCGTGTGCCAGTCGGCATCATTCGACCCGTCGACCGGACGCATGCTGCGGCGCTACACGCACAAAGGCATCACCGACGACAGCACGTGGGCGCGCGCGCAGGCGTGGGGAATGCTCGGTTGGACGCTGGCGCATCTGTGGTCGGGCGAGTCGCGATTCCGCGACGCGGCCGAGCGCGCCGCCGACTGGTGGCTGGCTCATGCGCCCGCCGACGGCGTGGCGTTCTGGGACTTCGACGACCCGAAGATCCCGCAGACCTTCCGCGACACCTCGGCGACCGCGATTACCACGGCAGGCCTGCTGACGCTCGCGCCGCGCGCCTCGACCCCCGCGCGTTCGCGCGCGTACCGCGAGGCGGCCGAAGCGACAGCCGCGGCCCTCGTGCAGCGCCATCTACGGGCGGACGGCATGCTGACCGACGGCTGCTACAGCCCGCGCATCGCTCTGGCGACGCGTCACGAGCTGATCTGGGGCAGCTACTATCTCTTCGAGGCACTGCACCTGCTGGCTGGCCTGCACGACCCCGCGAAGCTCGTTTAGGAGGACCGATGGCGCGGCTCAAGATCGGCTTCATCCCCATCGAGGGCGGGCACTACTACAAGGAAGCGCTCGAAGAGGTGACGCGCGCGGAGGACCTCGGCTTCGACTCGGTGTGGATGGAGGAGCACCACGCGGTCACCAACCACTATTGGCCGTCGCCGTTCCAGGTCCTGGCGGGTTTCGCCACACGCACGTCGCGGCTCACGCTCGGCACCGACATCGCGGTCGCCGCCTTCTATCATCCGGTGCGGCTCGCCGAGGACGTCGCGATGCTCGACGTCATGTCCAATGGCCGCGCCACGCTCGGCATCGCGATCGGCTACAAGCCCGACGAGTTCGCCCTCTACGGCGTCGATCTCGAAAAGCGCGGCGCACGCTTCGAGGAGCAGCTCGCGATCGTCAAGGCCCTCTGGACTCAGGACCGGGTCGCGTTCAAGGGCACGTACTACAGCGTCGACGGTCGCATCGAGCCAAAGCCGGTGACGCGCCCGCATCCGCCCATCTGGATCGGCGGCTGGGGCGACATCACGCTACGCCGCGCCGCAACGCTCGCCGAAAACTGGATCCCGGGGCCGACGGCCGATCTCGCACGGCTGCTGCGCGGAAAGGAGCAGTTCATCGCGAACCGTCGTGCGGCGGGACGGGCGGAGGCGATCACGGAGTGGCCCCTCACGCGTGACCTGATCATCGCGGAAACGGATCGGCGGGCCCGCGAGCTTGCCGAGGAGCACATCATGGTCGCCTACCGTCGCGAGTACGCGGGCGGCTGGCGTCATCCGTTCATCGACGCGTCGATCGCGACCGATCTCGACAAGCTGATGGCCGATCGGTTCCTGATCGGCGGGCCCGAGCAGGTCATCGCCATGATTCGGCGGTTCGTCGAGGCATACGGCATGACCCATCTGATATGCCGAACGTTTTTCCCGGGCATGCCGCACGCGCACATCATGAAGACGCTCGACCTTCTCTCCCGCGAGGTCATGCCAGCCTTCAAGTAGCTGATACCAAGGCGTAATTCCGGTCTGACCAAAACGCGGGCCAGGCCTGTACCGATTTGGTACACTGTCGCTTGCCGCTGACTTCGCACTGGGAGTGAACGTCATCGCGCAGCCTAGTTATCGTCTGGATCGGTCATATTCTTGGAATTACGGCCACTCCCCTGCGCTGCCGCGTGTGCGCCGCGTCCCCTCCGGCCCTGGCGGCAAGCTGTTCGATCACACACTGAACTCGCCAATCGGCGTCGCCGCCGGGCCGCTCCTCAACAGCAAGTGGGTCGAAGCCTACTCGCGGGTCGGGTTCGACGTGCTGACGTACAAAACGGTCCGCTCGATGGCGATGCCGGCGCATGCGCTGCCGAACATCCGACCGGTCGAGAATCGCGAGCACGCGGCCGTCGCCACCAAGCGTGCGGTCGACAGCCAGCCGACGCTCGCCGTGTCGCTCGGCATTCCGTCGGTAGAGCCCGAGGTCTGGCGTAAGGACGTCCGCCGCGCGAAGGATCGTCTCGGCAGCGGCCAGGTGCTGATCGTCAGCGTCGTCGGAACCTGGGCGCCCGGCATGGATGCCGAGCAGCTGATCCAGGATTATGCGCGATGCGCGGCGTGGGCTGCAGAGGCAGGCGCCGATGCCGTCGAGGTGCATCTCGCCGTCTCCGATCCGTTCGCGGAGCAGCCGCAGCTGATCTACGAGAACATTCCGCTGTCCGCGCAGATCCTGTACCGCGTGCGCACGACGATGCCCAAGCCGGTCGTCGCCAAGCTCGGCGTGTTCCGTACCCCGCGACTGCTGCACGAGACGGCAACAAAGCTGGCGTCGTGGGCGAGCGGCTTCGTCCTCACGCACGGCGTGCGCCGGCGTGTCCTCGACGAGGCGGGCAACGCCGCGTTCGAGGGCACGGGGCGAGACCGCGCGACGATCGTCGGCTCGGACACCTGGCCGCTCGCGTCCCGACAAATCGAGGAAATGCTGTCGTGGCGGAAGGCCGGCGCCTGGGATCGCGCGATTCTCGGCGTGGGCGGCATCACGACAGTGGAACGCGCCGATCACCTGCTTCGCGAAGGCGCGAACGTCGCGCTCATCGCCACGACCGCCATCTTCGACCCGCTGTTCGCGATTCGGTACCGCCAGCTGCGCGCGACGGCCGTCGCGTAGGTGTTCATATAACGGGCGCTCCGAGCGCCCCCCGAACCCCCGCCGCTGCGGCCCCGCGCAGTCCTGCCGCGTCTCGATCTCGCGTGCTAGGCTACGGCCCGTGCGCTGGCTCGTGGTTCTGCCCTTCAATCGCGCCGGGCTCATGGGCGTGGACTTCGGCGAGGAGCTCGCCGCGCGCGGCCACACCGTGCGACTGTTCGAGTACCGCCGTGACAACGCGCTGTACAAGAACAAGTCGACCAAAGCCGCGTATCAGCTCTGGATTCTGCGCCTGCTCGAGCGCGCGTGCGCGTCGTGGCATCCGGACGTCGTGCTCGTCATCAAAGGCGGGCCCATCACGCCGAACCTCGTACGTCGGGTCAAAGCGCGTGATGACACGCTGTTCGTGAATTTCTTCCCGGACAACCCGCTGTGGATGATTCCGTTCGGCTGTCTCGAAGCCTACGACGTCTTCTTCACCAAAGAGCGCTACGCGATGCGCAGCCTGCAGCAGGTCGGGCTGCGCAACCTGCACTATCTGCCGATGTACTGCGTGCCGACGCAGCATCATCCGGTCGTGCTGTCCGCCGAGGAGCGCGAACAGTTCGGCGCACCGGTGTCGTTCGTCGGCAGCCGCTACGACTATCGTGAGCGCTTCGTCCGCGAGCTCGCCGATGCCCCGCTGCGCGTGTGGGGTGCCGGCTGGAGCCGGAGCCCCGATCCGGTCGTGCGCGGCCTGGTGGGCGGTGGGCCGGTATTCGGCCGTGACAAGCTCTGCGTGTATTCGGGCTCAACGCTCTCGCTGAACCATCACCATCCGATGAACGACATCGTCGGCGTCAACACCCGGGCCTTCGAGCTGGCGGCCAGCGGCGCCTGCCAGGTTGTCGACGCCAAGGAGGACGTCGCGACGCTGTTCAAGCCGGGCGATGAGGTCCTCGTGTATCGCGACCTGCCGGAGCTCCGCCGGCTGCTCGATCACTTCCTCTCGCGGCCCGATGAGACGCGCGCGGTCGGCGAGAATGCACGACGGCGCGCGCTGGCCGAGCACACGCTTGCGCATCGTGTCGATGAGATCCTCGACGTGATTCGCGAGCGCTTCCGCCGCGGATGACGCCGTCGCTCGCCCGCGACCTCACGTGCATCGATTGCGGCGCGGTACATCCGCTCGGCTACCGTCTCGAATGCGAGAAGTGCCGAGGCCTGCTCGAGCTGCGCTACGACCTGGAGCCACTGAGACGCCAGGGGCCCGCGGGGCTGAGCGGCAGCGGGCTGTGGCGCTACGCGCCTGTGCTACCCATCGCGGATCCGGCGCATCGCGTGACGCTCGGCGAGGGCGGCACGCCTCTGCTCGATTGCCCGCGGCTGGCGAAAACGCTCGGCGTCCGCAGCCTGGCGATCAAGTTCGAGGGCGCGAATCCCACCGGAACGGTGAAAGACCGGTCGTCGGCGACCGGCGTGTCCGCCGCGCTCCAGTTCGGCTTCTCGGCGACGTCGGTCGTTTCCAGCGGCAATGCCGGCTCGTCGATCGCGGCCTACTCCGCCCGCGCCGGGCTCCGGTCGTTGATCTTTGCCTACGAACGCGCGTCGGCGCCGAAGCTGCTCCACATGGCGGCGACCACCGCGGACCTCGTGCTCTACAAGGGTGTCTACGACGACCTCATCACGCACTGGGACCGCCTGGTCGAGCGTCGACTCTTCTTCGACTGCGGCGCCTCACGCAACGCCTACAAGCACGAAGGCAAGAAGACGATCGCCTACGAGATCGCGGAGCAGAGCGGTTGGCGACCGCCCGCTGTCGTTGTCGCGCCGGTCGCGGTGGGCGAGACGTTCATCGCCGCGGCGCGCGGATTCCGCGAGATGCACGACGCCGGCTGGATCCCGCGCGTGCCACGCATGGTCGCCGCGCAGGCGACGCGCGCCAACGCGATCGCGCGAGCGTTTCGCTCGGGGCGCGCGCTCGAGCCGCTGAAGATCGGCTACACCGTCGCCGAGGGCCTCGCCGCCGGCAATCCCGGGCGCAAGGGCGAGTGGGTGTTGCGCCTACTGCGCGAGGGCGCGGGCGCGGCGGGCGATGCCGAAGACGCGGAGATCCTCGAGGCCCAGCGGCTGCTCGCGCGCACGGAGGGGGTGTGGGCCGGGCCGACGGGCGTGGCGACGCTCGCGGTGCTGGTACGGCTGCTCGCGGCCCACGAGCTCGATTCCGCGCAGTCGTATTGCGTCATCATCAGCGAGACGGGGCTCAAGACGGAGGCCGCGCCCCCGGATCGTACGGCAACGGCGTTCGACTACGACTCGCTCGCCCACCTGGTGGAGGAGCGGCTCGCGCGCGCCTAGACCGCTGCCGCGCGCGTTCTACCTGCGTCCCGCACCGGCCGTCGCACGCGATCTCCTCGGCTGCATCCTCGTGTCGCGTCACGGGGAAACACCGACGTCCGGCCGAATCGTCGAGGTGGAAGCGTACCTCGGCCCTGAGGACGAAGCCTCGCATGCGGCGTTCCGGCCCGGCAGCCACCATCTGCTCTATGGCGAAGGCGGTCGCGCGTACGTCTACCTCAACTACGGTGTGCACTACTGCCTGAACGCGATCGCCAATCCGGCGGGGCGGCCCGGCTGCGTGCTGCTGCGGGCGCTCGAGCCGCTGCGGGGCCTCGCGGCGATGGCCGAACGGCGTGGCGTCCGCGGCGAGACGGCACGGCTGGCCAGCGGGCCGGGCAATCTCACGCGCGCGCTTGGTATCTCGCTCCGCGACAACGCGGCCGATCTCACGCGCGGCGCGCTCGTGATCCTGGCGCCCGATGGGCGCCGAGATTTCCGGATCGCGCGCGGGCCGCGCGTCGGTATCACGCGCTCGATCGATCTGCCGCTGCGCTTCTGGATCGCCGGACATCCGAGCGTGTCACGCGCGACCGTACGCACCGCGCGCTCCGGGACGCCGCATGCGCCGCGGACGAGACGGCGGCGTCCGCTTTGACCGCGGCATCGTCTCGAAATGCCACACGACGAACGGCAGGTCGCCGTGACGGCGACGCCGGGCGATGGTGCGACCTACCGCGAGCTCGCGAATCAGCCGACGCCAGAACCGGCGCGCGGGGTTCCAGGTGAGTACCGCGATCTCCCACCGGCCCGCCGAGCGCTCCAACAGCGCGCGGGCCACGTGTGTGCCGACCCCCCGACGACGATATCGGCGCAGCACGAAAAACTCGGCGATCTCGCGGACGCCCGGACCGGCGAAATGGGCGGGCTCACGAACGAGCGCGAAGCCCGCGGGGCGGCCGCGGACGCGCACGACGTAGTGTTGGCTGCCGCGCCGCCGCCAGAATGCGCGATGCCACGCGGGCGGCGCGAACATCCCGTGCGGCTCGACGTCCCACCGCTCGCCACCGAGATCGTAGATGTAGAGCTGAACGAGTCGGCGCACGAGCGGGACGTCGGCGCCTCGCAGCCGGCGCAGCGTGATGCCGGCCGTCACGCTCAGCGCCCGCGGCGCAGCGTCTCGGGATCAAAGAGGGCGTCGTCCAGACCGGTGTTGACGGCCGCCGATCGGACGAGCACCCGGACCACGAGCTTGCCGCCCACGAACGCCTCCTGACGCTGGGGCAGCGAAAAAGCGCCGACCAGCACTCGATGCTCGCTCAATGCGAGATCGAGCACGCCGTCGCCCGTCGGCAACTTCTCCACGGTGACGAAGCGGACGACGCCGCGCTCGGGATCGAGCCATACCTGCGGCACAGTGCGCTCGCCGGGCTGCGCTCCGATCACGGTGACCGTGCGACCCGCAAAGCGCGTCACATAGCTCACGTCGTCGCGAATGCCAAGGGCCTTCCATTCGGCGAGCAGATCACCGCCGGTGCGGCGCAGCGGAACCAGCAGGTGCGTCGTATCGCGACCGCGCGCCGGCGGCGCCTCGAACGTCTTGCCGTCGGCAGCGCGCATCCAGACTCGATCGCCCACGGTCAGGCGTACTTCCGTGCGGCCGTCGACGGTCTGTTCCACCCGTTGCCGGCGCGGAACCTTGACGTACAGACGCTGCTCGCCGATCGACTCGGGATGGCGACCGGTCGGGTCGAACAGCGTCAGCGTCTGATCGACCACGAGATCCGTGATCGTAACGTCCCCGAGACGCGCGACGAAGGCGTCGACCGCCGCCCGCGCGTCCCCGCCGGGCGCCGCCGAGACCGTTGCCACGGCGAGGGGCACGGCAAGGAGGATAACCGCGGCGGCGAAGCGAACCACTTTCCGGTTATACGGGGCGCTCCAGCAAGAAGTCAACGAAAAGTCTGCGTTTTTCGGCTTGGAATGTTGACACTCGGGGGCAGCGTCCGTATCATCGAGACCAACGTAAGGAGCGCGCTTGCCTACCTCCCCCGACACCTTTACTGGCGGCATCCTGGAGCTCATCCTCAGCGCCGGCCCGATCGCCAAGGCCGTCCTCGGCGTCCTCGCGATCTTTTCGATCATCAGCTGGGCGCTCATCGTCGAAAAGTGGTGGCAATTCCGTCGGGTACGGCGACAGACGCTCGCCTTCCTCAAGGTATTTCGCGAGGGCCGACGACCGGGCGTCGTGAGCGCTGCGGCGAAAAAGCTTCGCGACAGCCCGCTGGCGCAACTCTACGTGGCCGCACAGGAAGAAACGGGCGGCGGCGATGACGTGCTCGTCGACGAGGGCGACGAGCCGAGCAGCGACCGGCTGCAGGCGGCCGATCGCGCGATGCGCCGGGCCGCCGCACTCGAGGTCGCCAAGCTCGAGCGCTACCTGCCGTTCCTCGCGACGACCGCCAGCGCGTGTCCGTTCATCGGGCTGTTCGGCACCGTCGTCGGCGTGATGAACTCGTTCCACGGCATCGGCACGCAAGGCTCGGCGAGCCTCGCGGTCGTCGCGCCCGGCATCTCGGAAGCGCTCGTCGCGACCGCGGCCGGTCTCGGCGCCGCGATTCCCGCCGTCATGGGCTACAACTATTTCGTCAATCGCGTGAAGCACTGGGCAACCGAGATGGAAGGCTTCAGCCTCGACATGCTCAACGTGATGAGTCGCCCCACCGCCAAGCTCGCGCGGCCCGTGAAGAAAGATGGCATTTAACGCCGGGCCGTCCGAGGGGCCGCGTCGTATCGGCTCGAGCCTCGCCGAAATCAACATCATCCCGCTCGTGGACGTCGTGCTCGTGCTCCTGCTGATCTTCATGCTCACCGCGCCGATGATGTACCGCGGCATCGACGTCAACCTGCCGCGCGCGGCCGCCAAGCCGAACGCGGTGGAAGAGCGCATGGTGCTCACGGTCACCAAGGAGCGCGCGCTCTACTTGAACGACAAGCGCGTGCCGCCTGACGGTCTGCCAGGCGCGCTGCGCGAGGCGTTCCGCAACCGCAACGACAAGACGCTCTACCTGAAGGGCGACGCCGGCCTTTCCTATGGCGCCGTGATCGAAACGATGGACATGGTCCGGCGCGCCGGAATCGAGCGCCTCGGCATGGTGACCGAGCCCGTTCGCGAGCGCTGAGATGAGCATCGCCGCCGCGACGATACGGATGCGTCCGGCGCGCGGCCCCGCCCTTGGGAAGGCGCCGCTGCCGTTCACGGCGACCGTGGTGTCGGCCGTTGTGCACGTCGCGCTCGCCGTCGCCGTCGTACTGGGCGCACGCGCGTGGTCGCAGTCCCAGCCGAAAAGCTACGTCGTGAACCTGGTGCCCGCGGTGGCCGCCGTAGGCTCTCCGCGAGGCGAGAGCACGCCGACGCTGCCGCCACGCGCGGAGGAGCCGCCGCGTCCGGAGCCGACGCGAGCACCCGAGCTGCCGCAGCGCGAGCCGGCGCGGGCCCCGGCGCTGCCCGACATGCCGGTCCGCACGCGGGAATCAGTCTCGCTCCCCGATCGGACGAGCGCGCCACGGCCCACCGCGACGCCGCGCGCCGGCGAGCGAGAGCTGCCGGCGATGTCCACGCCCTCCGCCACGCCTCGACCAGCCCCCGAACGGCCGGCGGCGGAGACCGTCGCCCGCGCCGCACCGCCACCAGTGCCGCTCGGTCGCCGCGACGGCTCGCCACAGGGCTCCGGCGCGATGACGCTGAACGTCTCCGACTTCCCGTTCGCGTGGTACCTAGGGCGCGTGCAGGCAAAGATCACGGAGCGGTGGGCCGGCAAGGCAATCCCTGGCCAGCAACCGGTTGCCACGTTCGAGATCAGCCGCGACGGCCGTGTGCTCGCACTCGCGATCGAAAAGCCCTCCGGGAACCCGTACTACGATCAGGCCGCGTTGCGCGCGATCACCGAGGCGGCGCCGTTCCCGCCATTGCCGGACGACTTCACCGGCTCGACGTTGCGCGTGCACCTGGGCTTCAATTTCTCCGCCGAGCGAGGTTGACCAGTGTTCTTTCGACGGTTGTCCGCTCTCGTCCTCATAGTCTTTCTTGCGCTCGCCACGCCGTGGCCGTCGCCCGCGCAACAACGCGGCGGGCAGGCGACCGATGTCTGGATGAACGTCACCGGAGGGGGCAGCAAGAAGCTCAACATCGCGATCCCTGAGTTCACGGTCGTATCGGGGACCGACTCCGGCGGCGCCGCGAAGCTGCTGTCCTCGGTCGCGGGAAGCGACCTCACGTTCTCCGGCCTATTCAGCGTCGTCGCGGGCACGGGCGCGATCCCTGCGAACAATCCCGCCGCGCTCGAGCAGGCGTGGAAGGAGTTCGCGTCCGCCGGCGCGCACGCCGCGCTGCACGGTCTGCTCACCGTGCGCGGCGACCGGCTCGAGGCGGAGATGCGGCTGTACGACCTGGTGACGCCGGATCATCGGCAGATCGCGACGAAGAAGCTCGAGATGCCGGCCGCGCAGGCGCGAAGGCTCGCACACAAGATCGCCGACGAGGTCGTGATGCAGTTCACCGGCGAGCCCGGCATCGCGGACACGAAGATCGCGTACGTGGCCGGGCCCGTGGGCAAGAAAGAGATCGTGATGGCCGATTACGACGGCGCGGGCGTGACGCCCGTGACGCAGAACAAGTCCATCAACCTCACGCCGGTGTGGAGTCCCGACGCGCGCTCGCTCGCCTACACCTCGTTCAAGCAAGGCTATCCGGATCTGTACCGCACGTTTCCGTTCGAGCGCCGGCCGGATCAGACGCTGGCCGCGTTCATCGGGATCAACAGCTCCCCGGCGTTCAGTCCCGACGGCAAGAGCATCGCGATGACGCTCTCCATGCATGGAAACCCCGAGATCTACGTGCTGACTCTTGCGACCGGCTCATTGCGGCGACTCACGCGCAATGCCGGCATCGACACCGAGCCGACGTGGTCGCCCTCGGGGCGCCAGATCGCGTTCGTTTCCGATCGCGGCGGCATGCCGCACGTCTACATCATGGACGCCGAAGGAACGAACGTTCGGCAGCTGACGTCGGGCGGCTTCCATACCCAGCCGCGCTGGTCTCCCAAGGGCGATAGTCTCGTCTACACCGCACGACAGGGCGTGCATGACCTCTGGATCGTCAACGTGGACGGTTCGAACCCGCGCCGTCTCACCACGGGCGCCGGTGACAACGAGGGCGCAGCGTGGGCTCCCAACGGCCGTCATCTGGCGTTCCAGTCGAACCGCAACGGGCGCTGGCAGATCTTCGCGATGCTTGCCGACGGGTCCAGTCAGGAGGCGATTACCCGAGCTCCGGGCGAGGCGACAAGCCCCTCGTGGTCGCCCCGACTACCGTGATAGGCTTCTGTCGGTTGAAAAAAGGTCTCCAGCGCACGCCAAAAGGAGGCGCAATGCTTACGCGCTGCTCGCAACTCGTGTTTTCGCTCCTGCTCGTCGCCGCCGTAGCCGTCACTGGCTGCGCCAAGCGGCCGGCGACGACGCAGGCCGCGGCGCCCGCGCCGACCGGCGCCGCGACCGCCACCGCCACGCCGTCCCCGGGCCCGCAGCAGATGCAGCCCAGCGGCCCGACCACTGGTGGCGCAGCACCCACGCCGGCGCCGAGCAGCACTGCGCGGCCCGCCGTACAGGACTTCGCCCCGGTGCGCGATCTCGCTGATGTGTTCTTCGACTTCGACAAGTACGACATCCGTCCGTCGGACGCCAAGACGCTCGACGCGAACGCGAACTGGCTGAAGTCGAACCCGAACCATCTCGTGCTGATCGAAGGGCACTGCGACGAGCGCGGCACCAACGAATACAACCTCGCCCTCGGCGAGCGGCGCGCGAAGTCCACGATGAACTATCTCGTCTCGCAGGGCGTGCAGGCCAATCGCATCACGATCATTAGCTACGGCGAAGAGCGTCCTCAGTGCACCGAGCACACGGAAGCGTGCTGGGCCAAGAACCGCCGATCGCACTTCCTGGTCAAGCCGCGGTAACGCCGCATTCGGTGGCGAGGAGAAGCGGACCGCTTCTCCTCGCCGTCGCGCTGCTCGGCGGGTGCACGTCGGTTCAGGACGTCACCGGCCTCGCGACTCAGCAGGATCTTCTGCAGCTCCGCACCGATGTGACGATCGGGCAGCAGCGCGCGCAGCGCGCGCTCAGCGAAGCCGAGGCGGCATTGGCGCAGGCGCAGCGGCAGGAGCGCGACCGCGACACGCAGGCAGACCAGCGTGTGACGGCGCTCACGCAGCGCGTGGAGGCGCTCACGACCTCGCTGTCGACGCTGTCCGCGCAGATCGACGATCTCAATAGCAAGGTCGAGGCACTCTCACGGCAGGCGCGCGCGCAGGTGACGCCACCACCCGCGCCCGCGCCGCCGCCGTCTTCGACACCCGCGTCACCAGCGACGGCTGCACCGGCCACGGCCGCGGCGCCTCCCTCCGTGCCGGCCACGCCACCGGCGCCGGCGGCGCCTGGATCGAGCTCAGCGGCGACGGCTCCCGCACCCGGCACCGAGCCCGCTCCCGCGGTCGCGGCGCGCCCGACGACCGACGCGCTGCAGCCGCAAGACATCTACCAGGCGGCCTATCTCGACTTCAGCAAGGGCAGCTATCCGCTCGCGATCGCCGGTTTCCGCGAATTCCTCCGGCGGTTTCCGGATCAGGCCCTGGCCGGCGCCGCGCAGTACTGGATCGGCGAGGCACAGTTCGCCATCGCGCACGGGTACGCGAACGCGGGACAGGGCGCGCAAGCGACTGAAGCGCTCGAGCAGTCCGTGCAGGAGTTTCGCAAGGTGTTGGCCAACTACCCGCGGAGCGACAAGGCGCCCGCGGCGCTCTACAAGGAAGCGCTCGTCCTGCTCGAGCTCAAGCAGACCGACGCAGCGCAGCAGCGGCTGCAGTATCTGGTGGAGACGTTCCCGCAGTCGGAAGAGAGCACGCTGGCTCGCGAGCGCCTCGCGGCGCTCCGCCCGCGCTGAAGTTCTTACTTCTTGTCGTCGAGGCCCAGCACCCAGACGACGGCCACGTCACGCTCGGGGGTGCCGTACACCATGACGGTGGCGCCCGGGTGGTCGGTGGTCGCCGAGCGGACGATGATGCCGTCCTGCGGTGAGCCGGTGGGCACGAACTGCCAGATTCCCAGCGAGATCAGCAACGCGGCCGCGAGCGCCCCCCCGAGAGCCCATTGCGGGCGCCAGGCCCGGCGCACAGCGGGGGCCGGTCGGACGGTCTTGGCCGCCTCGACGCCGCGCACGACGCCGGCCCAGAACCCCGTCCAGTCGGGCTCGGGAACCGCGGCACTGCCCTGGAGAAGATTTCGAAGACGGCGCAGCCCTTCGGCCTCGCGCTGGCACACCCCACATGCCGCCAGATGGGCGGCCGTCGAGCGCGCCGTCCTCTCGTCGAGGGCCCCGTCGAGGTAGGCCCCCAGTCGTCGTCGATTGATGTAGTGGCTCAGCACGTCCGTTGGACGGTCGCGCCCCGGGCCGTTATTCTCGTCACCGCGAACATGATAATCGAATCGCCGACGACCATCCGGGCCGGCGCCGAGACGCTCGAAGCACGTCTCGCGGTGCCACCGGCCGCGCGCGTTGGTGTCGTCATCGCGCATCCTCATCCGCTCTATGGGGGCGACATGGACAGCCCCGTCATCGGCCGCGTCGTGGAGGCGTGCACGGCCCGGGGGGTGGCCACGCTGCGGTTCAATTTTCGGGGGGTGGGAGCCTCGACCGGCCATCATGACAATGGACGGGGAGAGCAAGACGATGTTCGGGCCAGCCTGGCGCACCTGCAAGCTCTGCTCGGGGACCGGGTGCGGATCGCGCTGGCGGGCTACTCGTTCGGAGCCGCGGTGGCCGCCGCGGTCGCGGGCACCGCGCAGCTTGCGGGGCTCGCGCTCGTCGCGCCCCCAATGCGTGTTACCGAGCTACATCTCGCGGGACCCCTCCGGGGCCCGGTGCTGGTCGCGGTCGGTGCCGAGGACCAGTACTGCCCGGCCGCAGCGATCGACAAGCTGAGGCTCGACTTCCCGGAGGCTACCGTTGTCGTGATCGAAGGCGCGGACCATTTCTTCTTCGGCTCCCTCGCGGCCCTGGGCGAGGCCGTCGGGGGATGGGCCGACGCCCTGCTGGCCGCCTAGATTCGAGGCAGGCGCGGCGGCGTCGCGGTGCCCGCGGACAGGATGATACGAATGCCTTCCTCGACGCTGAGGCCGGTGTGGATCACGTCCTGATCGGGCACGACGACGATGTCGCCGAGATACAGGTTGTTCGACGGCACGAACACGGTGACCATCTCGCCCTTCCCGGCGGGTGCTTCGAGCAGCACCTGGCTCGTGACGAAGCCGAATGCATACGTGCCCTCGCGCGGGTGCTGCACGAGGACGACGGCCTTGAACGAGCTCCGGCGCTCCGGCGAAAACGAGTCGATGAGCATCTTCACCGACGGGTACAGGAGGCGGAACACGGGCACCCGGTGAAGCCACCGATCGCCGATCGCGAGGACGCGGCGCCCCACGACGTTGCGCGCGACGATACCCATCAACAGCATCAGCCCCACGGCCGTCAAGAAGCCGAGCCCGGGGACCGGGCGGCCGAGCATGCGGTTGTATATCGGGGCGAAGCGGTCGTCGATCCAGCTCCAGAACGCGTACAGGATCCAGGCGGTCGCGACGGCCGGGAC
>Ga0310810_10004833_pt1 | contig 14963 bp, 11 predicted proteins | sample NCmetagenome_FD_207641 | JGI IMG/M metagenome (GOLD analysis project Ga0310810, IMG submission 207641) | Soil microbial communities from experimental microcosm in Duke University, North Carolina, United States - NC | ecosystem: Engineered > Artificial ecosystem > Soil microcosm > Unclassified ...
GACGCCTGCCCCCTCTTCCCAGGATTCGATAAGTTCGTTCATGACACGGTGCAACGTGCGGCGCCTGAGAGCGGCGCCGCCGGGGAACGCCGCCGGGGCGTGGACCCCATACTCGATCGTCGGTGCTCGCAGGGTGCCGAAGGCCGACGAGAGATCGTCCGCGAGGCGCTCGACCACGATCGTGTCGCACCCGAGGGGCAGGTGCGGGCCATGCTGCTCCGTGGTCCCGACCGGCACGATGAGCGTGGGTCGCTCGAGCAACCGTTCGCGGATCGCGCCGGGGGTCATTTCTTTGATGCGCCAGGGACCGGTGGCTTGACTCATCATCCTCGCGGGTGGGTGGTCGTGGCGCTCGCCGCGGTGGTCGCGGCCGCGGAGTGGCTGCGCAGCCCTTCGCTCGCGTGGGTGGTCGTCGGAGGCCTCGCGGCGGTCGGGGCCGCACTGGTCGTCTGGCCGCCGCGCGGCTGGCGCCCGCTGGCCCTGCTCGCGACCGTGACCGCGCTAGCCCTCGGCCTGGGTCTCACCCAGTCACGACTCACCGCGATCGAAACTCACTGGCCCGAGCAGCGCGAGCGTCGGGTCGAGGCCGCCTCGCGCCGCCTGAGCGGCGAGCTGCACGACGCTCTCCACCGGGCCGACCGCCTCGCGCTGGCCGCGCTGGACGCGCCCGACGATCGCGCCGCCGCGCTCGATCGCCTGGACCGGCTGATCCCCGCGCGCGGTCCCGAGATGAGCGTCGTGGTCCTGGACCGCGATGGCGAGCCCTGGGCCTGGGCGGGACGGCACCGGCTGCCGCCCAGCGCCATGGGCGACTCGATCGGCGCCCGGGCGACTGGATATTACGTGGTGCTCGAGGCGCGGCGCCACTCGACCGACGGGCGCACCGCGGTGGCGGGCGTGCTGATCTGGGCGCACCCGGCCGTCCCCGACCGCTTCCGCAGCCTCGCCGAGCTTTTCCGCGAGCGGACCGAGGTCGGCCTCTCCGTGTATCCGCCCGGGACCGCGCCGGACAGCGTCGACGTATTCGACTACGCCGAGCCGACCACGGCGGGCGACCGGCTGCTCTTCAGCGCCCGCCCGATTCCACCGGAACAGGGGACGGCGAAGGAACGGGTCTTCGCCTACGGCAGCCGCTGGGTCACCTGGCTGGTGCTGTTTGCCCTGGTGGTTGGATTGGCCGGCGCCGGGTCCGCGCTGGAGCGCTTCCTGCTGCTCGGTGCGGGACTCTGGCTGGCGATCCGCGCCCCGATCGGGCCGGCGCTCGGGCTCCAAGCGCTCTTTTCGCCGGGCACCTTCTTCCGTCCGCTGCTGGGTCCGCTCTCGAGCTCCTCCGGGGTGCTCGCGCTGAGCGGAACGCTGCTCACGATCGCCGCGGTCTGGCTCTGGCGCCGCCGGTTGCCCCGCCGATGGTACGGGGTCGCGCTCGGCGGAGCGTTACTGCTGGCGTCGCCGTACCTCATCAGCAGCCTGGGGCGGGGGATCACCCCGCCGGCCGCGGGCGTGTCCGTGGGCCTGTGGCTGACCTGGCAGCTCGCCATTCTGGTCTCCGCCTCGGCCCTCATCGTTCCGACCGCCGCGCTCTTCCGCGGCGCCGAGCCCGCCGTGGCGCCGCCCTGGCGCATCGGACTCGGCGTTGCGATCGCGCTTGCCGCCGCGATCATCGGGGTGCTGGTCTGGAGTCCGCGTGGCGGGTGGCCCGACTGGTACACCTTTCTCTGGACACCGGCCCTCGTACTCGTCTGTCTGCCGGCGCCGCGGTGGGCGGCGATCGGCGGGATCGCGCTGGTGGCCGGCAGCTCCGCGGCCCTGGTGACCTGGGGCGCGGAGATCACCGGCAAGATCCAGGTGGCGCAGCGGGACGTGGCGCGCCTCGGGGCGGAGCCCGATCCCCTCGCCGTGCCGCTGCTCGAGCGGTTCGGAGAACAGGTGCTGCGGTCCACCGCGCCGACCACCGCCTCCGAGATGTACGCGCTGTGGCACGGCTCTCCCCTGGGCCATCAAGGGTACCCGGCGCAGCTCGCCTTGTGGACCCGACGCGGCGCGCCGCTCGACGAGCTGCCGCTGGACTCGCTGGATCTGCCTCCCTCGCTCCTTGCCACCATGGTGCAGGACCTGCCCCAGTCCGACAGCCTGCGGATCGCCCAGGTCGCGCGGGTGCCCGGCGTCCACTACGTCCTCCTGGTCCGGCTGACACGGGAGGAAGTGATGACGGCGGCCGTCGGGCCGCGCTCCGAGCTGATCCTGCCCGGGCGGGTGGGACGGCTGCTCGAGCCGTCCCGCAGCCACTCGCCGCTCTACCAGCTCACCCTCGCTCCGCCGCCCGATCCCGCGACGGCCCTGCCGCGCCCTCGTTGGCATCGGGAGGCGTGGACGGTCCGAAACGAGTTTCCCCTGACGCTCCCCGGCGGCACCCGGGTGGTCCATGCCGCCATCGATCTGCGTGGGCCGGTCCCGCTGCTGGTGCGGGGGATCCTGGTCATCCTGCTCGACGCGGGTGTGCTGGGCATCCTCTGGTTCCTAGCCGAGGTCGTCTCCGGCGCGCGCGTGCCCCGCCCGAGATGGCAGAGTCTGGTCCGCTCGTTCCGGATCCGGCTGGCGGTGACACTGGCGGCCTTCTTTCTCATTCCTGCGGTCGGGTTCGCGGTCTGGAGCTTCGCCCGGCTGGCCCAGGAGGTGGAGCGCAGCCGGGACCTCCTCATCACCCAGACGCTCAGGGATGCGGTCATCACCGGCGGTGCTTCGCTGCGAAACGGCGGGCCGGCCACGGAGGATCGCCTGCAGGAGCTGAGTCGGCGAATCGACGCCGACCTCGCGCTGTATCGGGGCGGTCGACTCGCGGCGACCAGCACGCAGGTGCTCGAGGACCTGGGCGTGATGCCGCAGCTCATGGACCCGGGCGCGTACGACGCGGTGGCGCTGGGCGGTGACCTCGAGGTCACCCGGGAGGGATCCATCCCCGCGCTGGCGGAGCGGGTCGGCTATCGGGTGATCCAGCCGGGCACCCCGTCCACCATCGGCGTCCTGGCGACCCCCCAGCTGGCCGACGACTCGTCACTCGCCGTGCGGCAGCTCGACCTGGCGCTGGTGCTGCTGCTCGCGACCCTGGCCGGCGTGGCGGCCGCCCTGGTCGGTGCCGGGCGGGCCTCCCGCTCGCTCTCCCGGCCGGTCGCCGAGCTGCGCCGATCGGCCCTGGCGCTGGGCCGAGGCCAGTCGATGGCGGCGCATTCGGAGAACCCGCCCCTCGAGTTCGAGCCGGTGTTCGGCGCCTTCGAGCGGATGGCCGCCGACATCCGCACCAGCCAGGGGGCCCTGGACGCGGCTCGGAGGCGCACCGCCGCGGTGCTCGCCACCGTGGCAACGGGGGTCGTCGGGCTCGACCCCGAGGGCCGGGTGCTGCTCGCCAACCGCCAGGCGGTGGACCTGCTGGGCGACTGGCTGGCGGAGGGCACCCCGTTCCTGCCCGGCCTGAGCCGCGACTGGGCGCCGCTCGCCGACGAGATCGGCCGTTTCCTGCGCGACGGGCGGGCCGAGGCGATCAGCGAGCTGGAGATCGGCGGTCGCCGCCTGACCCTCCAGCTCGCCACGCTGGAGCCCGACGTGCGTGGTCTGGTCATCGCGCTCAACGACGTGACCGACCTCTCCCGCGCCGAGCGGGTACTGGCCTGGGGCGAGATGGCGCGGCAGGTGGCGCACGAGATCAAGAACCCCCTTACCCCGATGCGCCTCGGGCTGCAGCACCTCCGCCGGGTGTATCGCGACCGGCGAACCGATTTCGATCAGACCCTGGAGGAAACGGCGAAGCGGATGCTGGGCGAGATCGATCGGCTGGATACCATCGCCCGGGCGTTCAGCCGCTTCGCGGCGCCGGCCGACGATCACCAGCCCCTGGACCGGATCGATCTCGGTCTCGCGGTTGGCGAGGTGGTGCAGCTCTACCGGCTGGCCGAGGAGGGGTACGAGGTCCGGCTCACCGCCGAGCCGGGTGCAACCGGCGCCGCGCGGGCGGACGAGGTGAAGGAAGTCTTGGTGAACCTGTTGGAGAACGCCCGCAACGCGGGCGCGCGGGTGGTGGACATCTCGGTGGGGCCGGGCCGGATCCGGGTGGCCGACGACGGGGAGGGGATCCCGGCCGAGCTGCTGCCGCGGATCTTCGAGCCCCGATTCTCCACGACGACCAGCGGCTCGGGCTTGGGCCTGGCGATCGTGCGGCGGCTGGTAGAGAGCTGGGGCGGGACGATCGAGGTGGAGAGCGAGGTCGGGCAGGGCACCGCCGTGACGGTGCGCCTGCCCGGTTGAGCCCGGTCAGCGCGCCCGGCCGGAAGCCTGCGTCGCCACCGCCGACGTGATCGCCTCCTGCTGATTCCCGGCCGTCCGGACGATCCGAAGGGCCGCCTGGAGCTGCCGGTCGCCCTTGGCCTGACGGCGCACCACCGACTCGGTGCCGAAGAGCTCGCGAGTCACCTCGTAGCCGAGCTGCTCGGCAACATAGGGGGCGGCGGCATCGTAGGTATCGCGCGCCAGCGGCACCCCTTCGCCCACCAGTCGGGCGTACAGCGTGTCGCGCATGGCCTGGGTCACGACGAAGGATTCGTCGCTGACCTCAGGATCGGTCCTGAGCTCGGCCGCGTACGCGCTGAGCACCTGGCGGAACCGGTCCAGATCGTCGCCCAGCGCGAGGTGAAGGGTCCGCTCGCCGTCGGAGCGGAAGGAGGTGCGGACCATCAGATCGGGGAGAATGCCGCTCTGGTCCGGAATCGGCCGGCCCATCGGGGTGCGGAAGACCTGGGGCTCCATGGCCGGCGTGCGGTTGCCCGGAGCGCCGGTGGTTTCCGACTGGGGCCGCTGCACCCAGCGACCCGTCGGGGTGTACCAGCGGGCGGTGGTAAGCTTGATGGCCACTTCGTCGCCCAGCGGGTAGGTGGTCTGCAGCACGCCCTTGCCGTAGGTCGGGGTACCCACCAGCACGGCTCGGTCGTGGTCCTGCAGCGCCCCGGCGACGACTTCGGCCGAGCTCGCCGTGCCCCGATTCACCAGGACGGCCAGCCGCAGATCCTCCCAGCCTCCCGACTCGTCGGCCAGATACGCCTTCAGGTGCTTGCCCGTGCGTCCGCTCGACACGGCGACGGTATCTCCGGGCTGCAGAAAGAGACTCGCGACCTTCACACCCTCGCGGATCAGCCCACCCGGGTTCGACCTGAGATCCAGCACCAGCGCATGCATCCCTTCGGCCCGGAGCCGATCCACCGCGGTCCGGAGCTCGTCGGAGGCCCCCTCACTCATCCGGCGTAGGGTGACATAGCCGACGCCGCCGTTCAGCAAGACTCCAGGCGAAGCCGCGGGGACGTGGACGCTGGTGCGGGTGATCTCCCGCACCACCGGCCGGTCGGAGCCGGGGGCTCGCACCAGGACAGTCACCGTGGACCGCCGGCTGTTGCGGAGCGCTTCCTCGATCCGACTCGTCGACCACCCGACCGTGCTGGTGCCGTCGATGCTCAAGATCTCGTCGCCACGAGAAATGACGGCGTGGCCGCCCGACCCGAACCCCGACTCGGTTGCGCCGCGGCCGAGGTCCAGGTCGACCTCGGTGCCGGTCATCTGGCGCTGGTATTCGCGGTAGGACTCGTTGATCAGGAGCTCGGCGTAGGGGTCCTTGAGGCTGGCGACCAGGGCTTCGGCCGCGCGCTCGTAGAGGTCGCCCTCTCCCAGGGAATCGATGTAGTGATGGTTGATCGCGCCGACGACGTTCTCGAAGAGCCGCGCTTGCTGGTAGACCCCGCCGCCTGCCGCAGGCTTGGCCCGCAGGAGCCAGCCGCCGCTGAGGCAGGCGATCGCCACGATCGAGGTGAGCGCCAGCCAGCGCGCCCGGGGGGTTGAGACCGTCATGCCAATGCTCCCGCGGTTTGCGAGGAGGCCCGCCGGATGCGACCTCTGAGGAGGAACCAGGGTGGGCGTGATTCGAGCCTACAACTTTTGCAGCAAAACGGGGGCCGTCCGATCGGCCTGGTAAGGTGGCCCGGCTCAGCGGCTTACTTACGCAACGGGGCGAGGCCGAGTTCTGGTAACGCCGTGCTTCCGAGTGGTGGAGGAGTCTGCCGGGGTAAACCGATCAAGATATCCTGACGTGTACGTGCTTCCCACCAGATTCACCAGCGTATGCCGGAGTCGCAGGGATGTAAGAACGGCCCCGACGCCCCCACCAACGGCCGCTGGGGCCGCGGCCGGCCGTGGTGGCTAGTGTCCGCTCGGGTTGGCCGGATCGGCCGCGAGGGTCGAGTCGCGCCAGACCCGGGTGGAGGCAAGGTGACACGCCTCGACGAACTGGTCGGTCGGATGCGCCCCGGTCTGGAGCAGCGCGTGGAGCATCTCGTGACGGACCAGCCATTCCTCGGACAAGGCATTGGCCGGCAGATAAATGCGGTTGCCGTCCCGGATCCACCACCCGTGGCCCTTCTCCTTGCCCAGGGCGATGGCGCCCGACGGGGAGTCCACGGCATAGAAGGCGACCTGGGACATGTCGCCGGTGCGTCCGGAGCAGGCCTCGGTCTTGGTCCACCACTCCTGGTACAGCTCCAGGGTCGGGACCGCCCACGCCCGCTCCACCGGGGCGAGCGGGGCCGCGCCGGCGCGGGGCAGGGCGCACGCCGCGAGGGAGCTGAGGAGGACTGCAGAACACAAGAATCGACGCATCATTCGGCTCCAGGACTCGACCATCCCGCACGCGAAACCGGGGGAATTCCGCGGCGGACCAGCACCAGCGCCCACCTACTGCAAGTTCCGTTCAACCGGCGTGGATCCAACCTCTCCTGCGCCGGAAAGTGCCCTGACCGGACGGGATCGGGGCCTATCCTTGGCCCGGTATCCGACGCCGGGCACTCAATGCTCGCACGCATCCGTTCCGCCGCCGTCCTGGGCATCGACGCCTACCCGGTCGATGTCGAGGTAGACATCAGCAACGGCCTGCCGTCGTTCTCCACCGTCGGACTGCCCCACGGAGCGGTCAAGGAGGGGCGGGAGCGCGTGAGTGCCGCGCTGGCCAACGCCGGCTTCGTCTTTCCCCTGCGCCGCATCACCGTCAATCTGGCCCCGGCCGACATTCGCAAAGACGGGTCCGCGCTCGACCTGCCGATCGCACTGGGCCTTCTGGTCGCCAGCGGCCAGCTGCCCGAGGACGCCCTTCGCGACACCATGGTCGCCGGCGAGATCGGCCTCGAGGGCGATCTCCGCCCGGTGCGCGGTATTCTGTCGATGGCCCTCGCCGCGCGGTCAATCGGCTCGGCCCGCCTGCTGGTGCCGCTGCCCAACCTGTCCGAGGCCGGCGTGGTGCAGGGACTCGAGGTACGCGGTGCCGGCACCCTGGCCCAGGTCTGCGCCTTCCTTCAAGGAGGGCCGCCGTTACCGTCCCCCTTGGTGGACCTCAAGCGCTTGCGACACGAACGCGCAGTCGAGGCCGTGGACTTCGCCGACGTCCGGGGTCAGGCCGCCGCCAAGCGGGCTCTCGAAGTCGCCGCCGCCGGTGGCCACAACATCCTTCTCATCGGCGCCCCCGGCGCCGGGAAGACCATGCTGGCCCGCCGGCTTCCCACCATCCTGCCGGGCCTCGAGCTCGACGAGGCGCTCGAGACGACTCGGATCCACAGCGTCGCGGGCATGCTGCCGGCCGGCCAGGCCCTGTGCGTCACCCGCCCGTTTCGCGCACCGCACCACACCGTGAGCGATGCGGGCCTCATCGGCGGTGGGTCGAGTCCTCGCCCCGGAGAGGTCAGCCTGGCGCACGGCGGCGTGCTGTTTCTCGACGAGCTGCCGGAATTCCGGCGGAACGTCCTCGAGGTGCTCCGCCAGCCGCTGGAGGACGGGCTCGTCACTTTGAGTCGGGCCGCACTCAGCCTCACCTATCCAGCGCGATTCATCCTCGCCGCGGCCATGAACCCTTGTCCCTGCGGTTATCATGGCGACCCGACGCATCCCTGCCGCTGTGGCCCGCTCGACGTCGAGCGCTACCGCGCTCGGGTGTCGGGCCCGCTGCTCGACCGTATCGACATCCATCTGGAAGTGCCGGCCGTGCCGTACCAGGATCTGGTCGGCGGGGCCGCCGAGGAGTCGAGCACTACCGTGCGGCAGCGGGTACAGCGGGCCCGCCTCATCCAGCGAGAGCGATTCCGGGGTCAGCGAGGTGTCCACACCAACGCGGCGATGTCGACCCGCGATCTCCGTCGCTGGTGCGCCATCTCGGCTCCGGTCGAGAGCCTCCTACGTACAGCCGTGGCCCGACTCGGTCTGTCGGCGAGGGCCTACCATCGGGTCCTCAAGATCGCGCGAACGGTGGCCGACCTCGATGGGGCGGCCACGATCGCGTCCAACCACGTGAGCGAGGCGATCCAGTATCGCGCGCTGGACCGGAAGGAGGCCGCGGCGTAAACCAACGTCGGGTGCTCAGGGGATGGAACTGTGCAGGAATCTGCATGGGAGGCCCCGCAGAAACAACCTGACCGAAGGTACTACTCCTCCGGCGGCCGTCGCCGCTCCCGCTTCGTGGCCCCTCGGCGTCGCTTGGCCTCGAGTCGGGCGGCCTTGGCGGCCCGACTGGGCCGGGTCGGCTTGCGTCGCTTGGGGACTCTCAGTGCCTCGGCCACCAGGCCGATCAGGCGCTCGGTCACCTCCTCCCGGTTGCGCAGCTGACTCCGCGATCCCGAGGACACGAGGCGGAGCCGTCCGGCGCCGTCCAGCCGCGAGGCGAGCCGCGTGATAAGGCGCTGCCGCTGCTCATCGGTGAGGGTCGGCGAGCGGGCAATGTCCCACCACACTTCGACCCGGGTCGAGGAGGTGTTGACGTGCTGCCCTCCCGGCCCACCGGAGCGCGAAGCCCGAAACTCGAGCTCGGAGCGAGGCAGGTCGAGCCCGGGGACAATCGCGAGCCGCTCGTCGGGCGCCATCTCCCAAGTGTACGGCCTCTCGCGCTGCTTCGCACTTCTCTATGGACGCATTACGTTTCCTCCCCATGGCGGACCTCGACCTCCTGCGAGCGCATTTATACGATCTCGGCCGCGTCGTCCTCGGATACTCCGGGGGCGTGGATTCGGCGCTGCTCGCGGTGGCGGGCACCCAGGCGCTCGGCCCGGACCGCTTTCTCGCCGTGATCGGACGCAGCGCCTCGTATCCCGAAGCGCAGCGTCGCACCGCGCTCGAGCTGGCCGTCCGGTTCCAGGTACCGCTGCTCGAGCTCGACACCAGCGAGCTGAGCGACCCCGACTACCTGCGCAACGCGCCCGACCGGTGCTACTTCTGCAAGTCGGAGCTCTGGACCCACCTCCGCGAGGTGGCCGATGCCCGGGGTGCCGTGGTCATCGACGGCACCAACGCCGACGACCTGGGCGAGCACCGTCCCGGGCTCCGGGCCGCGGCGGAGCACCGGGTCCGCTCTCCGCTCGCCGAGCTGGGATGGAGCAAGGCCGAGGTGCGGGAGGCCTCCCGGTCCCTGGGACTGCCGACCTGGGACGCGCCGGCCGCGCCCTGCCTGTCCAGCCGGGTGCGCTACGGTCTCGCCATCACGCCCGAACGGCTCCGGCAGGTGGAAGACGGCGAGAGCTACCTTCGCGGGCTCGGCATCACCGGGGATCTGCGAGTGCGCCATCTGGATACCGTCGCCAGGATCGAGGTGGCCTCGACCCATCAGGGGCGCCTGCGGCAGCGATGGGACGAGGTGGTGCGCACCTTCGGCGCGCTCGGCTTCGATCGGGTCGAGCTCGATCCCGAGGGTTACCGGCGCGGCGGCCTTCTCGCGCTGGTGCCTCCCGCGGCCGGCTGATGCGGCTGTTCGCCGCACTTCCGATTCCCGAGCCCGCCCGCTCGGAGGTGTCGCGCCTCCTCCAGCGGCTCCGCCGCGGCGATTGGCCGGTGCGCTGGGTGCATGAAGACAACATCCATCTCACTCTCAAGTTCTTCGGCGAGGTTCCGCCCGATCGCCTCGACGTGATCGCGGAGGCGCTTCAGTTCGCCGTGCCCGGAACCGGCCCGCTGAGTCTCAGCCTGGCCGAGCCGGGCGTCTTTCCCAACCTCCGCCGGCCGCGCATCGTCTGGGTCGGCGTGTCCGCCCCGCCGGCGCTGGAGCTGCTGCAGGATCGACTCGAGCGCCGGTCGGAGGCGATCGGCTTCCCGCCCGAGGGGGCGCCCTACCATCCTCACCTCACGCTCGGGCGGGTTCGAGAGGGACATCGGCTCCCGGAGCGTGCGATCGAGGAGCTGCAGGCGGGCTACCAGCCCCTGTCGTTCCTGGTCGAGCAACTCGTCCTCTATGAGAGCATCGCCGGGCGGGGGGCGCCCACTTACGCGCCTCGGGTAAGTCTGGAGCTCGCCGCGTGATCGGCTGCCTGACCGCGCCGTTCAGGGCACTCGGCTGCCTCGTGGTCGTCGGCGGCCTCGCGCTCGGCTGGCTCTACCGCGACCAGGTCGTACGCACCGCCCGCGGATGGCTCCAACGAGCCGAGGCGCCTGCCGCCGTGTCGACCTCGACCGGTCGGCCGGGGGCCCGCGCCCTGACATCCGCCAAGTCCAAGGTGGACTCGCTCAACGGCTGGGGCGCGGATTCGGTCGTGCTGACCCCGTCGGAGTTCGCCTCCCTGGTGGGTGACGGGATGGATGCGGAGCTTCGCCGCCAGCTGGACTCGCTGCGGGTGGAGCCGCTCGACGGAGAGCTCCGCATCCGGGCCCGGCTGCGCACCGGCCGGCTCCCCAGCGACGTGATGGGGCCGCTGGCGATCGCGCTCCGTGAGTCGGAGCCGATCGAGGCGATCGGTCCGCTTCGGGTGTTGCGGCCCACCGTGGGCCAATGGGACGTCCGCTCGATCCGGATCCGCGAGCTGCCGCTTCCGGCCGACCTGGTCCCGCGGGTGGTGAGCCGGGTGCTCGGCAATCCGGAGCAGGAGACCGTCCCGGTGCGGGTCCCGCCGGGGGTTCGCGCCATCCGGCTCGCGCCCGGGGCCGCCATCCTGTATGGAGCGAAGGGCTCATGAGTCATCGGGTGCTGATCGTCGACGACGAGGCCGGGATCCGCCAGGCGCTGAAACAGGTCCTCGAGTACGAGGATCTCGAGGTGCGGGTCGCCGCCTCGGGCGGCGAGGCGATCAATCTCTACACCGAGTTCAAGCCTCACCTCGTCTTCCTCGACGTGAAGATGGCCGGGCTCGATGGCCTGGAGACTCTGACCCGCCTGCGTAATCTCGACGGCGGCCCCCAGATCGTCATGATCTCGGGGCACGGCACCATCGCCACCGCCGTCGAGGCCACCCAGCGGGGCGCCTTCGATTTCCTGGAAAAGCCGCTCGACACCGACCGGCTGCTGCTCACCGTGCGGAACGCGCTGGCCCACGCCGAGCTGGTGGGGGAGAATGCGCGGCTCCGTCAGGCGGCGGAGGATCGCTACGCCATGGTGGGCGACAGCCCGGCGCTGCAGGTGGTGCGCGAGCTGATCGACAAGGTGGGTCCTACCGCGGCTCGGGTCCTCATCACCGGCGAGAACGGCACCGGCAAGGAGCTGGTCGCCCGGGCGATCCACGCGGTCTCGCCGCGGCGCGACCGCCCCATGGTCGAAGTGAACTGCGCCGCGATTCCGTCGGAGCTGATCGAGAGCGAGCTGTTCGGCCACATGAAGGGCTCCTTCACCGGCGCCTTCGCCGATCGGGCCGGCAAGTTCGAGCAGGCCGACGGGGGCACCCTCTTCCTCGACGAAGTCGGGGACATGTCGCTCTCGGCCCAGGCCAAGCTCCTGCGGGTGCTGCAGGAGGGGGTCGTCACCCGGATCGGCGGCGCCAAGCCGATCCAGGTGGACGTCCGGGTCCTCGCCGCGACCAACAAGGACCTGGAGATCGAGATCGAGGAATCCCGCTTCCGGGAGGACCTGCTCTATCGGCTCAACGTGGTCCCCATCGAAGTGCCGCCGCTGCGGGAGCGGTTGGAGGACGTTCCCGCGCTGGTCGTCCACTTCGCCGATCTTCTGGGCGCGAGCGCGGGAGTGCCGGGCAAGCGCTTCGGGGAAGAGGCGGTGCGGCGGCTGCAGACCCGTCCCTGGCCGGGCAACATCCGGGAGCTCCGCAACGCGGTCGAGCGGGCGCTGATTCTCGCGCCGGGAAAGGTGGTTACCGCCGCGGACGTCGACCGGCTGCTGCCGCCGGACCTGGGACCCAAGCAGTCGCTGGAGAACTTCAAGAGCGAGGCGGAGAAGGGGTTCCTGGTGCAGAAGCTGCGCGAGCACGACTGGAACATCACGGAGACCGCCAAGGCGCTGCAGATTCCACGGTCGAACCTGTACAAGAAGATCGAGCGCTACGGCCTGAACCGGGAGTCGTCGCCATGACCGCCGACCAACCGCGCGACTGGGATCGAGAGCTCCAGGCGATCGACAAGGTGATCGAGAAACAGAAGTCCGGCTCGCCCCCGCCGCCCACCGCGCTCCCGCCGGGAACGGTCCAGCGGGTGCCGCCAGTCACCCCGCCGCCCGCCGCCGGCCGAGGGTCGGTGGCGCGCACCTGGTTCTGGACGGTGCTTGCGCTCGCACTGGGCATCGGTCTCGCCGTGTGGCCCTATCCCAAGGCGTGCGGGCTCCAGCTCTTCTTCTTTCTCGGGGCGACCACGGTGACCGTCGTGGCCGGCGTCGTCGGCGCGCTGGCCAGCTGGGCCCATCGACGCGGTGTCGCCCATCTGCTCTGCCTGCTGGTTCTGCTCTGGGCCGGCGTGGTCGGCGCCAGCGAGGCGCTGCCGCGAAGCGGGTACGCACGCGAAAGCCGTCCCTGGCTCTGCCCCGCCCAGCCGGCGGCGCCGGCGCCGGCGCCTGGTGCCGCACCCGCGCCGTCGGGCGCGCAGCCCGCGCCATCGGGAACGGCCCCGGCCGCACCATCGGGGCAACAGACGCAGCCGGCGGCACCAACGGGGCAGGGCACCCAGCCCGCCAAGCCGTAAGGCACAATCACTCGCTACCCTTCACCCACTCAGGCATGGCCAAGACCTTCAAGAATTTCATCGCCGGTGAATGGACCGTCCCCGCGGGCGGAGTGTACTTCGACAACCGCAACCCCGCCGACACCGAGGACCTGATCGGACGGTTTCCCGACTCCGACCGGCGCGATCTCGAGGCGGCCGTCCGCTCGGCCAAGCGCGGGTTTGCGCTCTGGTCCCGCACGCCGGCGCCGCTCCGTGGAGATGTGCTCCGCCGGGTGGGCGACCTCCTGGTCGAGCGCAAGGAGGCCGTTGCCGACGCGATGACCCGGGAGATGGGCAAGGTACTGGCCGAGACCCGGGGCGACGTGCAGGAAGGCATCGACACCGCCTACTATGCCGCCACCGAAGGACGCCGGCTGTTCGGCCACGTGGTCCCGTCCGAGCTCCGCTCCAAGTGGGCGATGAGCTACCGGCGGCCGATCGGCGTCGTGGGCCTCATCACCCCGTTCAACTTTCCGCTGGCCATCCCCACCTGGAAAATGTTCCCCGCGCTCCTCTGCGGAAACGCGGTGATCATCAAGCCCTCGGAGGACGTACCCCACACCGTTCACCTCCTGGTGGAGATCCTCCTCGAGGCCGGCCTGCCGCCGGAGGTGATCCAGCTGGTGCACGGGCGGGGCGAGACGGTGGGGAAGGCGCTGGTCGAGCATCCGGACGTGCCGGTCATCTCCTTTACCGGCTCGACCGACACCGGGTCTCTCATCGGGGAGACCTGCGGCCGGATGCACAAGCGGCTGTCGCTGGAGATGGGCGGCAAGAACGCGATGATCGTGATGGACGACGCCGATCTCGACCTGGCGCTCGAGGGCGTGCTGTGGGGCGCCTTCGGTACCACCGGGCAGCGGTGCACCGCCACCAGCCGCCTGATTCTCCATCGCAAGATCCACGACCGCTTCCTGCGGCGCCTGACCGACGCCGCCGAGGCGCTGCGCCTGGGCGACGGCCGGCAGGGCAAGACCGACGTGGGGCCGCTCATCCACGAGGCGTCCCGGGAGAAGGTCGAGCGCTATGTGGAGATCGGCCGGGAGCAGGGGGCCGAGCTGGTCACCGGCGGCAAGGCCCCCGGCGGGCGCCTGGCCGACGGCTGGTTCTACCGACCGACCATCTTCGCCGGCGTGAAGCCGCGCACCCGGCTGGAGCAGGAGGAGATTTTCGGGCCGGTGCTGAGTGTGGTGCGGGTGGGCTCCTTCGACGAGGCGGTGAAGGTCAACAACGACGTGCGCTACGGGCTCTCCAGCTCCCTCTATACCCGGAACGTAGACCTCTCCTTCCGCGCGATGCAGCTGCTCGACAACGGCATCACGTATGTCAACGCGCCCACCATCGGCGCGGAGGCGCACCTGCCCTTCGGCGGCGTGAAAGCCACCGGCAACGGGCATCGCGAGGGCGGCTGGGAGGTCTACGAGTTCTATTCCGAGACGAAGGTGTGCTACGTGGACTACTCGGGCCGGCTGCAGCGGGCGCAGATGGACACCTACGACGTATAGCGTGACAGGTGATGCATCTCACACGCGCCGTCCTCCATTGCGCCTCACCGATCCGGAGAGTAAGGTTCGACAGGTTCCTCCTGAACGGTCGGTCGGTGTGGTGTAGGGGAGCCGTCCGGCAGCCGCGCCACTACTCCTGATGCTCCCCGTATCCAGCTCGAGGTCGAGTCGCATGCGTCCAATGCAGGTTGGTTCCGGCAAGCGGGGCCCCTCGTTCGATGAGGGATCGCTGGACCAATATCTCCGCGAGATCAGCAAATATCCGCTGATTCCGCAGGAGGAGGAGGTCAGCCTCGCGCAGCGGATCCGGACGAACGACGGCGAGGCCCTCGACAAGCTGGTGCGCAGCAACCTCCGGTTCGTGGTCTCGGTGGCCAAGAAATACCAGAACCAGGGCGTCTCGCTGGCCGACTTGATCAACGAAGGCAACCTCGGTCTCATCCGCGCGGCCCACAAGTTCGACGAGACCAAGGGCATCAAGTTCATCTC
>Ga0310810_10004835_pt1 | contig 14961 bp, 14 predicted proteins | sample NCmetagenome_FD_207641 | JGI IMG/M metagenome (GOLD analysis project Ga0310810, IMG submission 207641) | Soil microbial communities from experimental microcosm in Duke University, North Carolina, United States - NC | ecosystem: Engineered > Artificial ecosystem > Soil microcosm > Unclassified ...
CCCGAGCGTCGACGAGGAGCTCGGCATCCGCTTCGACGAATCGAACGTCGCGGGCAGGGAGCACTAGGTCATGCTCGACGAGAGTCCCGGCGACGTCCGACCGGCCGACGAAAGGTCCGTCGGAGACCTCTTCGGTGACCTTGCCCGCGAGCTCGGTACGCTCGTCCGCCAGGAGATCCAGCTTGCAAAGGTGGAGATGTCCGGGAAGGCATCCAAGGCTGCACGGGAGGCCGCCTGGATCGGCGCCGGTGGCACACTCATGCATGCCGGCCTGCTCGCGGTGATGGCCGCAGGCATCCTCGCGCTCGGCAGCGTCATCCCTCTCTGGGGCTCGGCGCTCCTGGTGGGCTTCGTGGTGCTGACCATTGGTGGTGGCCTCGCGAAGAGTCGACTGGAGGCGCTCAAGCGCATCGACCCGGCCCCTCGACAGACCATGGAAACCCTCAAGGAGGATGCACGATGGGCAAGAGAGCGGGCCCAGTGAAGGACGCCGGAACATCCAGAGGTCGCTCGCGCCACAGTCCTGGCGTCGCTACGGCGAGTGGCCCGCCGAACGACTCCGAGGAACCCGTCGCCCCCGATACTGGCGGCGCGGCCACCGAGGCGCGAGGCGCGGAAGCACCGGCCGAGATTCGCGAGAACATCGAGCAGACCCGGGTGGAGCTGGACGGCACGATCGGCGCGCTCCAGGAACGGCTTTCGCCGAGCCATGTCAAGGAACAGGTCCGGGAGTCAGTGAAGGAAACCATCGAGGAAACCAAGACCGCGCTGCGCGCAGCGACGGTCGGAAAGATCGAGACAATGATTCGAGACACGGGGAGCACGCTCAACGAGGCGCGGCAGTCAATCTGGACCACCATCCGGGAAAATCCCGTGCCCGCGGCGCTGTCCGCCGTCGGGCTCACGTGGCTCTTCCTCAACCGGGGCGGAAAGAGCGACGCTGGTCGTCGTCGCGAGACTGGATTCGAGCCTCAGCAGTACGGCCGCGGGTACGGTGAGGACCGTGGAGTCGTGGCTGACGCAGGGAGCGCCGTCCGGCAGGTGAAGGAGCGGGCTTCCGACGCGGTCGAGTCGGCCCAGCAAAAGGCGGGCGAGCTGGTGTCGACGGCGAGCGAGACGGCCGGACGGGTGGCCGACCGGGCGCAGGTTCAGGCTCGCCGCGTTGAGCAGGCTGTCGAGCGGTGGATGGACGACAATCCGGTCGCGCTCGGGGCGGTGGCGCTGGCCGCGGGTACGGCGCTCGGCCTGGCGCTCCCGCGCACGGAGAAAGAGGACCGGCTCCTGGGCGGTACCCGCGACACGGTCGTCGACCGGGCGCAGGAGCTGGCGAGCGAGGCGGTGGACACGGTCCGGGACCGGATTACCGCGAACGTTCCGAACCAGGAGTCTCAGCAGCAGACGCACTGAGGGCGAGGCTCCGGCACCGCGCGCTCTGACTCCGCGCATTCCGAGCGGGCTGCGACCTCGCGGCCCGCCTTCGGAGTTTGTCGGGTCGGGCGATCCGGACGCGCTGTGCCGTCTCCGCAGAACCGACCCGTCCTTGCGGCGAGCCAGCTGGACACGCCGTTCTTCAGTCGCTCGAGCACTTCTGCCAGAACGCTACGCCAGAACGCTGATCGCATGGCGTTCGCGGCCCTATTCCAAGCGCTGTGCAGGCATCGGATCAGCACGGCCTCCCAACTTTGATCAGAACGTAAGCGAATCCCGAGGCGCTGCTAGATTCGCGTCCAGCCGCCCACGCGCTCGCTTTCAAGCTCCCCGAGTCGCACTCGCTACTCGACGGCGTCGTGACCACTTTGCCGCTCCACCCGGGGATGACCATGGACGCCACGAAGCTCTTGAAGTCGCAGCATTCTGAAGTGAAAGCCCTCTTCAAGAAGTACGAGAGTGCCAAGACCCCCAACCAGAAGCAGACGCTCTTCGAGCAGATCGCGGATGCGCTGGCTGGCCACTGCACCATCGAAGAGAAGATCTTCTATCCATCGGTGTACGTCGGCCCACTCGCGGAGGCGCTGGAGGAGGCCGTCGAGGAGCACCTTGCGGCGAAGCGCGTCATCGCTGACCTGCTGGCCATGAAGGCAGGCGACGACCAGTTCGACGCCAAGATGACGGTGCTGAGGGAGGAGGTCGAGCACCACGTCGAGGAGGAGGAAGGATCGCTCTTTCCCAAGGTGGAAAAGAACTTTCCGGCGGAAGAGCTCTCGGCGATGGGGGACGAGATGAAGGCTCTCTTCGATGAGCTCGAGCAGGGCGAGCCTCGATTGAACGTCCCCGGGGAAACCGGGATGGCGGCCCCTCTTTAGGCCCACACGTCCTGACCACGCGCCGTCGTCTCGCTCGAGCTCCCTCCACCAGCTGCGAAACAGGACGTCGTCATGCCCCAGAAGACGCCCGTCCCACCAAAGCGTTCCAACGGAGCCCGTTCCGACGGTTCCAGCCCCTCTCCGAAACCGTTCAACAGACGTCCGGGCATGAGCAACGACAGCTCGCTGTGAACCCTTACGGGGCGTATTCGACCGGCCTCGAGCTTCGCCGCTCCGTCCGGACGCGGCTACCGCCGCCGACATCGCCGACGGCGATGCCGACGTCGGTCCGGACAATGCAGAGTCGCTCCTAGACAGCAACCCCCTGAGGTCCGGGCAGGCGTCTTGTAGGCCGCGGCCGCGTGCCGAGTAGGATGGGCACCGTGGAACCTTCACAGATCGCGCTGTGGGTACGAACTACGGCGCAGGTATCAATCGCTCTCTACTCACTTGCGCTCGGCGGTTTCGCAGTTGAAGCCTCCCGCGGGCGCGAGCCGCGCGCTTCGCTGAGACTCTTCGAGGGGTTCATTCTCTCTTTCACAATCCATTTCGGGTTCGTGGCATGGCTCACCGTCGCAACTTCGGGTGAGAACATCGAACGGCGTGGTGGCCCGCTCTTGACCTCCGTCGTAGGAGTGGCCTTCTACGTCGCAAGCTTTGCGGTGCTCACCGGCGCGCCACTCCGCCGCCTACCGGCCTGGCTGGGCGCAACCACTATCTGGCTCATGATCTTGGGAACATACGTCGGCAGGATTCCTCGAAACGCGGCCTTCGCCCTGCCAGTTGCAGTGACAGCAGCGGCGTTGGGCGCTTTTCTGTTTGGGCCGCGTGCTGCGATGCGACGAGCCCCCGACACGAAGTCTCCCCCGTAGTACTCGCCGGCGCGTTGGGCATTCGAGCGCCGCCGAAACTTTCATCACGCGAACCGATTGAGCGAAGGTTGAGGGAGTTGGCGCTCCCTCAGGCCCCGACGGAGTGAACCGCGTTCGTCCGGTGGTGACCGGCACTTCGGGTGGGCGTCAACCCCTGTCGCAACCTCGCTCTTAAGCTAGTTCTTCGCTGGCTCTGCCGCCGTAGGCTTGCCGGCGTTCACGACCTTGAGGTCGAACGTTCCCTGGCTCTCGAGGAAGAAGACGCAGTCCGACGCCTTGTCGCAGGTCGTGACGTGCTTGTAGTTCCCGCCGGGCTGCATGAAGTAGGAACCCGGGCCGAGGCGAAACTCTGGCTTTCCTTCGGGTGCCTGGATGTACGTGCCCGAGACGATCACGACCTTGTAATCATGAGTGTGCGTATGCAGGGGAGCGGTGAATCCTGCCGGCAACGTGATGAACGCGCCGAAAGCGCCCTTGGAGTGATCGCCCCACAGGTCGACGATCTTGACTCCCGGAGCGCCCTTAGGATCGAGATCGGTCCATTTCACGTCGCCCGCTGCCATGACGACGAGTCTGCTTGCATCCGTTCTTGCTTTGGCCTTGCCGGCTTCGTCCGCCAGAACCAACGTTGGCAGAGCGAGCGTCATCGCCAAGACCAGCGCCATTCTTCTCATCGAGCCCTCCCCTCCGAGTGCAATGCTGAGACGCCCGGCAGCATCGTCCCGAGACCTGGGGATCCGCAACGAAATGGAACCCGGCGTCGGCAAACGGCCCTCGAAGCTGCATTGGAGAGCCTGAGCGTGCTGCCGGGCGCTACCCGTTCCGGAACTCGCTGCGCCCGAGCGCAATCTCGGCCTCTCCGACGAACGACCCCATTCTGACCGCAGGCCCTGCGAGCGTTGGATCGCTCCCGCCGCCTGTGGATGCTCGGCAGCGCGTCCGGGGAAAGCATCTGGTCCGAGCCTCACCGACTCATGTGCTTTCCCGTGCCGTGGCGGGTCGGACGCAGCCCCGTTCTGACTGGACAGACCTGGCGGAAGCTGGATGGGGTCGCCGCTCCATCTGATTCACGAGGGGGCCTGGACGCGCTCGATCGGCCGCTGTGCCACGGAGCGGTCAAGGGGGTTTCCGTCGCGGTCGCAGAACGCGAGCCGTTCACTCAGGGCCTCTCGAGCGCGAGCGGGCGAACACACCGGCCAGCGCTCGAAGCGCCCCAGCGCCCGTCTAGGGTATGGTTTGGGCCTTGAGCAAGACCTACGACTGCACGACCTGCGGCGCCTGCTGTCGTGGAAGGCGCGACTACGTGCAGGTCTTTGCTGATGATGTCGCCAGGCTGGGTCCCGCACGAACGGCCGAGTTGGTGGCGCCGGCCGTTGAAGTGATCCCGGCGAGTGTTGGCCGAGCGTCGGAGCCGCGGCGATACATGAAGATGACCCACGGAAGGTGCATCGCGCTGCGCACCGAATCGAACCGGTTCCTGTGCGCCGTCTACGAGGATCGACCGATGCTGTGCCGTGCGCTCGAGCCAGGTAGCGCTCCGTGCCGCGAGGCGCGGGCGCGCTACGGGGTCGATGCTCCGGCGGCGAGCCACGACTCGTAGTTCCCGGACACAGGAAACTTGGGCAGGCCGGCCGGTGCTTCTTCAGTGCACAGGCCAGGAGTCATCGTAGAGGTCCAGAGGAGCCGCGGTCTAGTTGCAGGTCCCGCTCGGTTTGTCCCAGGTGTCGCCGGCGACGCCGGAGGCGGCAGGATGTCGCGCGCTCGAGCACCCACGTCCCGCAGCTCGCTCTGCCGTGGGTAGAAACACCCACCTCTGACCGGCGCCCTAATGGGGGATTCGCCCGAAGCGCCGTCGGTCGCCCGGCCGTAGGTTTCGACGCATCGAACGGACCCACCGGGCAACCCGCACGGGTCACGAGGCGCGAACATGACTGACAGGCAGAAGGACTCCGGAGCTGCAGCGAGAGCGACAGTGGACGCCACCCGCGGCGCGCCTTCGAAGGCCGAGGTCGTCGTTCGTCGCCTGATCGAGGAAGGCTTCAGCCAGGGCCAGCTGGACGTCTGCGATGAGCTCATCGCAGACGAGATCGTGGAGCATCAAGACTACGGCCCGGGCCATGCGCCGGGCGCCGCCGGCGTCAAGGCAGTGGTGACGTCGTTACGGCGTGCATTCTCCGACTTCAAGCTCGAGATCGAGGACATGGTCGTCGCCGGAGATACGGTCTGGACGCGGAACGTCGCGACGGGCACGAACGACGGGACGTACATGGGCCATCCGCCGACGGGGCGCACTTTCAGGATCCACGTCTTCGATGTGATTCGTGTCCGCGGGGGGCGCATCGTCGAGCACTGGGGCGTCCCGGATCGTCTGGGAGTGCTCTTTCAGCTCGGCGCCGTCGCTCCGCCGTCAGGGCGCGCCCAAGGACAGTAGCGATGCACCCTTCATTCGATGCGGACCCACCGGTTGTCGACGAGGACGAAACGGCCGTGCTGCACCGTCGGCGCGTTCATCATGCCGTTCATCGTGGGACCGACATTGACCCCTGACACCTTCTCTCGCACCGCGTAGTCGCAATTCCAGCCGGGCCGACCACTCGCGCGGCTGCACGCCACCTTGCGAAACCCCGTGATGTCTTTCCGGATGCCTCCGGCGCCGCCGGTGCCCATCGCACCGGCGAGGCACATCATCGCCAGGGCCTGATCGTTCCCCCTCCGGTACTCGCCGTTCCTGCACTTGTCCTCGATCTCCTTGAGCTGCGCGTTGCCGGCATCGGCACCGGCCTTGAGCGCAGCCGCCATCTCCGCCTCGGTGGGCTCGCGGTCGCCCGGCGACGACCTGGCAGTCGACGCCTTCCCTGAAGGGGCCTTGGAAGGAGGCTTGGAGGCCGTGGGCGCCGGAGCCGCCTCGAGCATCGCTTCGACGATGGTGTTGCTGACGCCGGCGTTCCGCAATCGCAGCACGTCTGCCGGAGTCAGCGAATAGCTCTTGCCGCTCTTCTGGATGGTCTTCACCACCAGGCTCTCGGACGCGCCGCTCTTGACGAGTTGAATGACGGCGTCCACGTCGTTGGTCTCCCCGGCCGCCAACGCGAGGCTTGCAACCACACACAGGATTCCGATCATGGCGACACCCCCGTCGTGATTCACGCGGCGTGCGCGCCCGCGCGGGACGGAGCCTACACCCGCCCGTTCGAGCTCGGATCTCCGCTGTTTCGTTGGGGATGTCCGGATCCGCGGCCCCGTTCCGTTCTGCCTCCTGCCAACGCCGACCGGAGGATCGAACGGATGTGGAAGCGAACCGCCTTCTGCCTCACCGAACCAGGACCGTTGCTCGAGCTCACCGGCGTGTTGCTGCGGGGACAACACCATCGGACTCGTCAGCGAGGGGTTCAATCCGACGGATGAACACGGCGCCCCGTTCTGGACCTTTTACGCCACGGTCGAGTCAGGGCACGAGCTCTGGACCCAGGACGATTTCAACTTCGACATCGTGGGCGAGGATGCCTCGTTCGATCTGAAAGCGCCGATCACCATCAACCTCGACCTCTCGAACTGCCCAACACCGCGACGCAATTTCTTCTGATGCGCCTCAACGCCGACGGAACGACGGACCAGGCGTTTGGCAGCGCGGGCCTGGTCCAGACCGCGTTCAGCTCGGGCGGAGACGCGGCTCGCGCAGTCGAGATCGCGTCCGGCGGCAAGATCCTGGTGGCCGGAAAGGCCAAGCAGGGCAACTCGCAGTTCGCGGTCGCGCGTTACAACGGCGACGGCTCGCTCGATGCGAGCTTCGGCAGCGGAGGCAAGTTCACCATCGAGTTCGGATCGTTCGGGGACGGGGCCGAGAGCCTGGCGATCCAGCCGGACGGCAAGGTCGTCCTCGGCGGCTTCTCGCAGGGCATCTCGAGCACTGGCTATGCCCTGGCCCGCATCGACCCCTAGTTCCTCGGCGCCAGCTTGCCAGCGAAGGACTGGACCGAGATCTTCCCGTCTCTCACCACGAAGGTGTCCGTGCCGAGCTCGTACCGATTGTCGGCGGTCTCGGCCGTCCAGAGGATGTAGGCGTAGTCGCCCTCGACGAGCTGCTCCTCCATGCGGAACACGGCGCCGGGCTTCGCGAACTCCGCGAGCAAGGTCACGAAGAATGCGCGGATCGCCGGGCCCCTGAGGGCTCCGCCGGGCGTGAACAGAACCGCGCCCGGCGCATAGTCGGACAGGATGCCGTCGAGGTTGCCCTCGCGGAAGGAGTTGAGGTGGTTACCCAGAATGTCTTTCGTCGAGGCCATCGTCGATTCTCCAGTCTCGGCACCGAGTGGCGGTGCGAGCACGAAGAGAGTTCTTCGCCTTCGGGTGCCTTGACGCTTTCCCCTGAGTCCTTCAGATTTGCTCGACCGTCCTGAAGTGCCGCGACCACCGAGACCGAACTCGATCGCGCACTTGACCCGACCAGGGCTCCAGCAGGGAGGGCCGTGATGAGCCAGGACACCCTGTCAGAGGTCCTGCGGACGGTGCGGCTTCAGGGAGCGGTCTTCTTCTACATGACCGGTGGGCGGCGGTGGACAGCCGAGGCGCCGGCGTCTCGGGACATTGCGCGGGCGGTGATGCCCGGCGCCGAGCACGTCATGGAGTATCACGTGGTCACCCGAGGAGAGTGCTGGGGAGGGATCGTCGGGGAGCCGCCACTGCGGCTCACGCACGGCGACATCATCCTCTTCCCGCATGGGGACGCCCATGTGCTCTCGAGCGCTCCGGGCATGCGCGCGGACCCGAACGTCTCCTGGTACCACCAGGCGCAGCTCGACCAGCTTCCCCTGCGCATCAGCTACGACGGTGCGAAGCTTCCGACGCTGGCATCTCCCGACGACGCGGGGATGACCACGGTCGCGTGCGGGTTCCTCAGCTGCGACATTCGCCCCTTCAATCCGCTGATCGCCGCCTTGCCCCGCGTGCTTCACCTGCGTGCGGCGGATGGGGGTGGGGCGTTCGCGCTCCTCATCGAGCGAGCAGTTGCCGAAACGCAGGAGAGGCGTGCGGGCGGTGAAGCGATGCTCGCCCGCATGAGCGAGATGCTGTTCATCGACGCAGTGCGCCGCCACGTGGAGTCCCTCCCGCCGGAGACGACCGGCTGGCTGGCCGGTCTGCGCGATCACTTCGTTGGGCGTGCCCTGGCGCTCCTTCACGAGCAGCCGGCCAAGGACTGGACGCTGGAGGCGCTGGGCCGTCAGGTGGGATTGTCACGCTCGCCATTGCACGAGCGCTTCGTGCAGCTCGTCGGGCAGCCACCGATGCAGTACCTGACCCACTGGCGGATGCAGCTGGCCTCGGGCCTCCTGCGCAACTCGAACCGGACGGTTGGATCGGTCGCGCTCGAGGTGGGGTACGCCTCGGAGGCGGCCTTTGCCCGGGCCTTCAAGCGGCTGGTGGGCCATCCGCCCGCGGCGTGGCGCGCGCTCCGTCAGCCAGCGAGGCACCGGCCCGGTCCACCTCGAGCCAAATCCAGGTGACAGGGTGAGCGCTCCCGGCGGCTATTCTTTGGCCGTCGACGCTAGTGCGAGTGCACGTCCTTGATGTCCGCGATCCGGCCGGGGCCGTGGCAGACGATGCAGGTCTCGACCGTGTTCAGGGCCGCGCTCCGCTCCTTGTAGATGGACCCGCCGTTGATTTCGTAGTGCGCCATGGCGGGCGAAGTGTCGTGGCAGGCGAAGCACACGCTGGTGATGGGCGAGAGCACCAGGTTCGTCTGGTAGGACGCGTTCGCCGCCGCGACGTCCTCGGTGGTCTGTCCGGAAGCGATCGAGAACGCCGTCCCGGTCGGCGTGCATCCGTTCGACGGCGCGGATCCGGGATTGAACGTGAAGCCCGTGCCGTAGCTCGGCGACGATGTCCCGTTCGCCGTGGGCTGGAAATACGGAGCGAGCGCATGGACGGTCGCGTCCCCCGCCGGCGCGGAAGTCCCCGCGGTGCAGCTTCCCGAGCTGAACGCGTAGGTGGTGAAAGTATCACCCACGTTGCCGCTGAACGCGCCGGTGGCCGCTGTCCGGTAGAGGCGATTCGGCAGTGCGGCCTCGGAGTCGCTGTTCGCGAAGTTGTAGGCTCCGGGGAGGTGACAGCCCTCGCAGAAGTTCAGGACTCCCGGATACTTGACCTCCGCGAAGGAGGAGGTCGCAGTCGAGGCGTGCCAGGTGAATTCGGTGCTGCGCTTCGCCCCACCGTGGATTGCGTGGACGAAGTAGACGGAGTCCGCAGACCAGCCGCTGCTCGCCCGGTTTGGCGTGTGGCACCAGGCGCAGGTGGATCCGTCGTTCCGCTGCCCGGCGTGGAAGGCGTCCTGGGTGAAGGTTCCGAGCTCCTGATGGCACGCGTTGCAGCGCTTGTCCTCGACGATCGCCCGCCTTCCGGTGAACCCGGTTGCGACCTTGTTGACGTTGGGTGCGATGACGATCAGTCCGCCGGCCCTGCAGGCGTTCGTGGTGGACGCGGCACAGGGCACGGATGACGTGGGTGCAGTGACTGGGTACTTCTCGAGGTTCGTCTGGGTCAGTGGAAGCGTGCTGGTGACGTTGTACGAGTACCCCATCCCGCCGGTGAGCATCACGGCGGTCGTGGGAATCGTGACTCCGGTGAGGGTCCCCGTGTAGTAGCCCTCACCGTCCGGCGCGCTGAGCGTGCCCGCTCCGGAACCGGTCGCACTGCCGTTCCAGATGGTTCTCAGGTAGCCGCTGACGGTGCCGTTGAAGTCGGCCGGGGTCGTGAATCCATCCTGCGGGACGGCAAACACGAAGTAGAGGCTGGGAGCCCCCATGAAGTTGTCCCAGACCTCCTTCTGTCCGGTCGCCGGATTGACCGCCGCGCCGGGGAAGTCATTGAGGTTCGTCGGCTGGCCGTCCTGCAGCATCCGGAACACCATCGTCGGATGCCGGGTCGCGTCGAGCGAGACGCTCTTGATGTCATAGGTGACGACGATCGCGCCGGCCGGCTTCCGAGCGGGGTTGGAGAGGATCCAGGCCGAGTTGGTGTTGGCATTCGTTCCGCCGCTGAGCAGCGCGTTGCCGGGATTGGGTGGGGTCACCGGGATGTGAGCGGTGTCGACGTCGACGCGCTGCGGGCCGTGGCACTGGTAACAGACGGTATCGTCCGGCTGCTGGAGGCCCCCGTGAGCAAGTCCGTTGAAGGTCGTGGTCTCTGTCAGCCCCCTGGCAGCGTCGGCCAACGTCACCCCCTTGCCGGTCGCGAAGTCGATCCCATCGTGGCATGCGCCGCAGGCCAGCCGGCTGGGAACCTCCATCCAGTTCTTGGCATCAGGGGTGCTGGCGTTCGTCGCGTCGTGGCACTTGTTGCAGTTCCGGATGTCCTGTGGGTACTCGATCTCGTTGAACTCGACGTCGGCGTAGTTGTACTTCTTCCAGGCGAGCACGCCGCCCCCGTGGATCTTGTGGATCTCGTTGGGGAGGTTGCCGACGGCCCTGTCATAGAAGCGGTAGGTGGATCCGCTGAAGGTCAGCGGAGCACTGGCGTCAGGGGTCGCCTCGGTCCTGCCGTACTTGCGCTGCTCGGTGTGACAGACCACGCAGTAGCGGACCTCGTTTCGACTCCCGCCATGGAAGCCCGCACCGGAGGCCTCGGGGTTGTCCCCGGGAATGCCGCCGAGTACCTGGTGACAGGTGTTGCAGTTCGACGTCGTGACCATGTCTCGACCCGAGCTCGTGACCGGCCCCGAGGCCGGCTTGAAGTCGTAGATGAAGTCCACCGGGTGCTGCAGCGTCACCCCGGGGACGTTGGTGGCCCCGTTGGGGGTGTTGTTGCCGGTGCCGGGCGCATTGCCCGCCAGCTGGATGGTCAGCCGATGCACGAGGCCCGGGTCGTAGGTCAGGTCGCCCAGGTCGGCCTTGTCGTTGCTGCCGGAGACCGTCATCGCATCCACCTGGGCTTTGATCTGCGTGATGTCCCGGTAGAAGGTGTAGGTGTACGTCCCGTCCCCGTGGTCCACGAGGGTACCGGTGTTGTCGGTGGTCGGCCGGCTCGGCGCGGCGGCGGCGGCCGTCGTGGGGACCGACGTCACGATGTAGCTGACCCACTTGCTCGGGGCGTGGTTTTCCCCGGGCACCAGCTTGGCGATGGCGAACGCCAGGTTGGTCAGCCCCGGCAGCGTGGCCGTGGAGCTCTGGGACGTGTTGCCGATGCCGACGAGGCCGTGACCTGCAGCGTCGGTCACGATGAAGTTCACCACCGGCGGGCTGGAGATGCCGACGCTCTGAACACTGACCTTGGGCTCGAGCGCCGCCCATGCACCAGAGGCTGCGTCGGTCGGTGCCTGGGAGTTGCTGGGGATGGTGATGAGCGTGACCGCGTCATTGCCCGGTGGCCCCGCGTCGCCCGATGGTCCCGGAGGGCCCGCTGGACCTTGGTCGCCCTTGCATCCCGAGGCCGCGGCGAGCGCGGCAATGGTCAACGCCGCCAAACCGATGCGCGCTTTCATGGGACCCTCCAGAGTCCTGGTCCGGCCTCGCGGATCGCCGAGCGCTGACGTGGGTGTCTCACAGTGTCACGTTTCCGCCAGCGCCCCCTGCAAGAACTTCTCCGTTCCGGCTTGCCCTCGCGCCAGACCGGCGGCCTGATGCACGGCTTGCACGTCACGCGTGGGCGCGACGCAAACTTTGCGCCCAGGCCACGCCCTCATCGTTGGCAGGTCGGCCGACACCAGGGGTCACTCCTCGGGAGGTCGCACCACCAGAACCGGCCGCTGCGTCCTCCGCATCAGCTCCTCGGTCACTGAACCCAGCGCTGCTCGGGCGAGGCCGCGCCGACCATGGGAGGCGACGCAGATCACGTCCGCGTCCAGGCGCTCGGCCGCAGCGGCGATTGCAGCGCTGGGGTGGTCACCGAAGAGCACCTCGGTCGCGACCGCGAATGGCCAACGGGGTGGAACCAGGCTTCGCAACTGCGCCGCGAGCGAGACCTCGTCGTCCCAGTCCGGGGCCTGCGCATCGGACACGTAGACCAGGGTGAGCTCCCCGCCGGACGCCTGGGCAAGTGCCATCGCGTAACGGACGGCATGGTTCCCGAAGGCAGAGAGGTCGGTGGCGGCCAGCACCCGCCGGAGCTGCGGCAGACCTTCGGCGCGAAGCGCGCGTGCGGAGGCGGGAACGATCAGGACGGACATCCGCCCCTGTGCGAGCACCGCATCGGACACCGAGCCGAGCCGAAAGGGTCCGAGCGAGGAGTGTTGTCCCACGATGACGACGTCTGCTCGTTCCCGCTCGGCGGTGTCGAGCAGATGATTGGCGGTGCCACCCGCGGCCACACTCGGATGGAACCGGACCTCTCCGTCCCCCCGGAGACCCGAGGTGCGCTTGGCCAGGTCGCGCTCCACCAGCTGTTCCAGATCGAGATCCGGACTCAGCCAGAACGGAGCACGGGCCAGCCCGTAATGCGACGCGAGCTCCGGCGCGAAGTAGACCTCGGTGGCGATCACGTCGCAGGGCGCCGCGCTGCGCAGCTGGGTGGCAATCTCCACCGCACCAGCACAGCTTGCATCCCGAGACATCCCGAGCACTGCGCGGAGCGGACGCCGGCGCGAGGCCCAGTCCTGCCACGGTCTGGACTCCCGTATGACCAGGACCGGGACCGTCGAACCGAGGCCGATGCGTTTGGAGACGGATCCAACGGCGCGTCGATCTCCCGAGTGCCCTCCAGAGGCGACGATCAGCAGCTGGCACCCCTCGCGTGTGGCAAGCGCCTTCAGCTCGTGCGACGGATCACCGTGGAGCTGGACTGCGCCCACGTCCAGAGCAGGCTCCGCCCCGCGGAGCTGCGCCGCCAGGGCATCCAGTCGTGCCTGGGTCGCCACTTCCAGCTTCGCCTCAAGGCCCGGGGCCAGGCTGCGGACCTTGGGATCCACGACGTGGGCGACCAGCAACTTCGCCTTGAGGCACGAGGCGAGTGCGGCCGCGCCGAGCGCGCATTCGGTTGCAGTCTCCGAGAAGTCGTAAGCGTAGACGATGGTCATGGTTGGAAGCCCTCGGACGCTCGCAGGAGGTCGGTCTCGGTCAGGATTCCCATCAGGTGCCCGTCGCTGCCCACCACCGGCAATGACCGGAATCCATTCTCGACCATCAGGCCCCTCGCCTGGGTCATCGACGTTTCAGGCCTGACGGCGACGGGTGCGCGCGACATGCACGTCCCGACGCGACGGTGGCTCCAGCGGTTGGTCGGATATTTCGAGACGTCGGTGCTGGAGAGGACCCCCACCAGGTTCCGGTGGGCGTCCACGACCGGCAGATGGTGGATACCGGCGGTATGCATTTCCTGCTTCGCCAGGTCCAGCGTGTCCGTGTCGCGCACGCAGACCAGCGCCGTGGACATGAGGTCCTCCACTCTCAAGGCACGTGGCATGGACGAGCTCCTCCGGGTTGTCGCGACACGCTGGTCAGCATCGCCCGTGCCATCTCCGATCGGCCGTGATGCCTCCGGAGCGCGCGCAAGACGCAGGATCTGCGCTCCGAGGGTAGGGCGACGCAGGAATCTCAGGTCGCCGGCCGTGCCTCGGCCCGCCGTCGGAGGTTCTGAAGCTGTCGGCGCTCCATCAGCTCGTGCACCGCGGCCACGGCCGGCAGCATCAAAGCCATCTTCGGTCCGGGCTCGTAGTCGGCGCGTACCCGCACCGTGAGCTGGGTCGCCTCGTCCCCGATGGGCTCGAGCAGGAAGGCCCAGGTGGTACGCCAGGGAGGCTCCCCGGAGCCGTCACGGCCATCCTCGAGCGATGGTGAGCCGAGGACCAGGCACCGTGACTCCTCGAGCTGGAGCACCGCGAATCCGCCGGGTCCCTCGGGCCGCGCGGGAAGGACGTCGCCCACGGAGAGGTTCTGGAGCTCCGGGACGATGCACTCGGCACTCGGGATGCCTCCGTTGTCCGCCCAGTCGAAGCTGTACCAGCCGGCGCGCCGACACCCCATCTGCACGAGCCAGGGCCACACCCGGGCAGGGGGAGACTCGATGATGACGGAATGAGTCTTCTGGAACCGCCTCTCTGGAAGGATCCGATCGCCCGGAACCGGTCGTCCTTCTTCGTCCGCGGCGCCCAGCTCGCGCACCAGGGCATGGAGCAGACCGCGACGGATCGCGTGCGAGAACCGTCCAATGAGCCACCAGTAGCGTCGGAATCGCGCCAGAGACGCGGCATCGGTCGCGCCGACGCGCACCTCGACTCCGATCCACGAGCCTCCGCCGGCGCGCGGATCGACCCGGAGGCACCAGGCCAGCTTGCCGAAGCCGGGGTCCGAGAAGCTGGTGAAGCTCTCCGGGGTCACGCTCGCGAAATTGATGGCGGGCTGCCAGAACTTGCCAACCGATCCGACCACCACCTCCCGACCCGGCTCCTCGCCCAGCAGCACGAAGCCGGAGCCTGGGCGGGTGACGTCCTCGATTCGCGACGAGGTCACCGGCCGTACCGGCCCGTGCCGGAGGGTCGCCTGAAGACGATCGGGGAGCGTCCGCAAGCGGAACAGCGCCCGGACGAACGCCAGCCGCTGGATGTCGATGCCGCGCACGATCCGGTAGGCGTGCTCGGGTCCCACCTCGACCGGCACCCGGTCCAGCTGACGGAGCGAGTAGTCCGGCATGAAGCGATTGATGAGTGACATGGTTCCTTCGCGGTCAGCAACCCACGTGCCGAACCCGGCATCAGCCCGTACGGTGAGGCCTGCGCTGACAGGGCATGCACAGTCGAGCCGTGGGTTCGGCGAGGAGGCGCTGCCTTCCGAGGGCGCGCCCGCAGTCCTCACACACCCCGA
>Ga0310810_10004836_pt1 | contig 14960 bp, 16 predicted proteins | sample NCmetagenome_FD_207641 | JGI IMG/M metagenome (GOLD analysis project Ga0310810, IMG submission 207641) | Soil microbial communities from experimental microcosm in Duke University, North Carolina, United States - NC | ecosystem: Engineered > Artificial ecosystem > Soil microcosm > Unclassified ...
GACCTCCTCTCCCGCTGCGTATTTCTGCCACGCGGCGTAGGTCATCCAGCGCCCCGCCTCGATGTCGGTCGCCATCTCGGCCAGCCGATGGCGCACCGCCTGCTTGTCAGACAGCGGCCCGCCGAACGCGTGGCGCTCGCGAACATAGGCGATGGTGTCCTCGAGCGCCCGATCGGCCATGGCCACCGCGTGTACGCCAGCGACGAGGCGCTCGCGCTGGAACACGCGCATGACCTCGTAGAAGCCGACGCCCTCGCGACCGAGCAGGTTGTCGGCCGGCACGCGCATGTCCGAGAACGACAGCTCGGCGGTGTCGGATGCGCGCATGCCCATCTTGTCGAGCGTGCGGCTCACCGTGAACCCCGGCGTGTCGCGCTCGACGAGGAACATCGAGATGCCGCGGTGGCGCTGCTCCGCGCTGCCGGCGTCGACGCGTGCGGCGAGGAAATACACGTCGGCCATCGCCCCGTTCGTGATGAAGATCTTGCTGCCGTTGATGACGTAGTGATCGCCGTCCCGCACCGCGCGCGTACGGATTGCGGCGACGTCGCTACCGCCGCCGGGCTCCGTCACGGCGATCGCGGTCATCGCGTCACCGCGACAGATGGCGGGCAGATACTTTTCCTTGAGCGCCTCGCTGCCCGTCCAGTACAGATGCGGCGAGGCCATGTCGCAGTGCACGCCGACCGCCATGGCGAACGAGCCGGAGCGCGAGCGCGCGCACTCCTCGTGCAGGACGACGGTCATCATCATGTCGGCGCCGGCGCCGCCGTACTTGTCGTCGTACTCGAGGCCGAACAAGCCGAGCTCGCCCATGCGGCGAAAGATCGTCTTCGGCATGCGGCCCGCGGCCTCCCACGCCTCGACGTTCGGCATGACTTCTTTCTCGACGAAGGACCGCACCGTCGCGCGGAACATATCGTGCTGCTCGTCGAAGACTTTCACGCAAGCCTCCTTCGGTCCCCCGACTATACAATGACGGCCCGTGCCCCGAGCGCGCTCACGCCTGCTCCCCGTGCTGCTGACCGCCATCGTCGGTCTGGGCGCGCTCTCCATCGACATGTCGTTGCCGTCGCTGCCCGCGATGATGCTGGCCTTCGACGCGGACGCCGCCACCGCGCAACTCACGGTGACGCTGTTCCTCGCGGCGCTCGCGGCGTCCCAGCTGTTCTGGGGCCCGCTGTCCGACCGGCTGGGACGGCGCGGCGTACTGCTGAGTGGGCTCGGCGTGTACGCCGCCGCGGGCATCGTGTGCGGGATCACGCCGACGATGGGCGCGCTGATCGTCGCTCGCGTCGCGCAGGCCCTCGGCGCAGGGAGTGGGCCGGTGATCGCGCGCGCGATCGTACGCGACCTCTATGATGCGCCGCGCGCGGCACGCGTGCTGGCGGCCATGGGCACGGCCCAGGCGCTCACGCCGATTCTCGCGCCCATCATCGGCGGCTGGGTCCACGTGCTGGGCGGCTGGCGCGCGGTGTTTCTCGTTCTCGCCGGCTTCGGTCTCGCGTTCGTGCTCGCGGCGTGGCGCATCGTTCCCGAGACGAACGTCTATGCGGGCGAGCACGACGCGGCCAACCGCGGGGTCACGGCGCTCCTCGAAGACCCGCGCTACGTGGCTTACGTCGCCGCCGCCGCGCTGATGTTCAGCGGTCAGTTCGCGTTCATCACCGGATCGTCGTTCGCGCTGATCACGATTCTCGGGCTGTCACCGACGGCCTATGGCCTCTGCTTCGGCGCGGTCGCGTCCGGCCTCATGCTGGGCAATTTCGTTTCGGTGCGCCTTGGCCCGCGCCTCGGCATCGACGCGATGATTCGCGGCGGCACGGTGATCGGCGCCGTCGCGGGCGCCGTGATGGCCGCGCTGGCATGGGCAGGCGCCGCCTCGGTGGCGAGCATCGTCGTGCCGATGTTCGGGTATGCCTTTGGCCTCGGCTGGGTGCTGCCGAACGCGATGGCCGGCGCCATTGCGCCGTTTCCGCGCATGGCGGGCCTGGCGGCCGCAGGCGCCGGATTCGTGCAGCTGACCGGCTCGGCGCTCTATGCCATCGCGGTCAGTCATACGTACGACGGCACACTCCGGCCGATGACGACGGCGGTGGCGACGGCCGGCGTCGCCGCGTACGTGACGTTTGCATGGCGGCTGCGGCGGGCCGTCGTGCTAGACAAGACGGAGGGGAGGAGGCCTTCATGAGTCGGATCGCTCCGGTACCCCCGCAGCTCGCGCCGCCCGACGTTCGAGCAGCCTACGAAACGGCGACGAGGAAGTTCGGACGGCTGCCGATTCCGCTCGCCGTCACCGCCCACCACCCCGAGGTCTTCGCCGCGTACATGGGCTTCGAGCGGGCGTTGTCACGTGCCTCGAAGGTGCCGCCCAAGCTCGTCGCGCTGGCGGCGGTCAAGGTCGCCTCGCTCGTGGGCTGTCCGTTCTGAATGGACATCGGTTCTGCCGTCGGCAGAGCGGCGGGGCTCACCGACGCGCAGCTGCGCGCGCTGGCCGACTATCGGACCAGCTCGCGCTTCGGCGATCTGGAGCGACTGGTGCTGGACTATGCGGTCGGCATGACGAACACGCCCGTGGAGGTGCCAGACACGCTCTTCGCCGAGCTGCGCCGGCACTTCAGCGAGGAGCAGCTCATCGAGCTCACGGCGACCATCGCCTGGGAGAACTACCGGGCGCGCTTCGACCACGCGCTCGGCATCGAGGCGCAGGGCTTCTCGGACGGCGCCTACTGCGTGCTGCCCGAGAAGCCCAGCCGGTAGGCGCTACTTCACCTCGGTCTTCGCCTTCCACTTCACGAGGCCCGGGTCGACCTCCTCGAGCAGCTTCGTGTAGAACACCTGCTCGGCCGGGAACTTCTGCTTGATGCGGTCGAGCGAGTAGAGAAAGTCCACGAAGTCGTTCATGCCCTTCACGATGTTCGGGTTCATCTCCATCGTGTAGACGTTGTACGTCATGATGTCCTTGGCGAGATCCTTGTCGATCTTCATCTCGCGCGCCACGATGTCGACGGCGGTGTTGCGGTCGGTGTTGATCGTGTCCGTCGCCTTGCGCGTCGCGCGCAGCACGGCTTTCAGCGTGTTCGGCTGCTCCTTGAGCATCTTCCCGCTCGCCACGATCCCGGCGTGGACCTGCACCCAGTCGACGGGGCCTTCCTTGCCCGGAATGCTGCTCTTGCTGCCCGTGAAATAGAGCTTGCCGCCCGCTTCCTTCATCGCCCGGAACGTCCACGGCGCCCACGCGGCCATGGCGTCGATGTCGCCCTTGGCCAGCGCGGTGATCGCGTCGGGCGGCGACAGATTCACGAACTGGATCTTGTTGAAGTCGACACCGTTCGCCTTGCAGAAGCCCTGAATCGCCATCGTGACCGACGCGCCCTTCGGCATGCCGACCTTCAGCTTTTCGAAGTCCTTGGGGCTCTTCACGAGCTCCTGCCCCTTCTTGCCGAGGACGACCTGCTGCACGCCGTTGATGTCGCTCTGCGGCGCGATGTTGTAGATCTGCTGGCCGGAGGCGGCGATGGGCACCACCATGGTCGCCGTTGCCGTGCCGAGATGGATGTTCCCCGCGCCCCACATGCTCGGCAGATCGGTGCCGGCGATGTACCAGCGGATGTTGACCTTCAGTCCTTCCTGCTTGAAGTAGCCGAGCTGATCGGCCACGGCGAACTGGGCCGACATCTGCGGATCGCGCACGAGCCAGGCGTCGATCTCACTGACCTCGGGCTTCTGAGCGAGCGCTTCGGCGGCGGCGCCGAGCGCGAGGAACGCGGTGACGACGGCGATCAGGACACGCATGAGCGGCTCCTCCTGTGAAGCGGTCTTGGGTGCAATCTCATGTTGCGGCCGACTCGCGCCATCGAAACAGCCGACGCTCGACGGCCAGCAGGCACGCGTTGACGATCGAGCCGAGCAGGCCGAGCACGAGTGCCCCCATGACGATCTGCGCCGGGACGAAGAAGGTGCGGCCTTCCATGATCAGGTTGCCGAGGCCGGCATCGGCGCCCATGAACTCGGCGCCGACGATCACGAACAGCGCCAGGGCAAAACCCAGCCGCAGCGCCACGATGATGCCGGGTAGCGCGGCCGGCACGATCACGCGTCGGATCAGCGCCACGCGGTCGGCCCCGAGGCTGGCGGCGGCCCGCAGCAGCGTGACGTCGACGCGCAGCACGGCGGCCGCGATGGCGACGAACATGGGAAAGAACGTCGTGTAGCCGATGAACGCGATCTTCGAGCTCTCGCCGAGGCCGAACCACACGAGGAACATCGGCAGGAACGCCAGCGGCGGGATCGGCCGCACGAATTCGATGATCGGCTCGAGCATCAGGCGCACGGGGACACACAGCGCGGCCACCAGCCCGAGCGCCAGCGCCGCCGTGGCCGCGAACCCGAAGCCGATGGCCACGCGCGCCAGCGAGGTCGCGACGTGCCGCGGCAGGCTGCCGTCGCGGAGACTATCGAGGAAGATGGCGACGACCTCGCCCGGCGTCGGCAGCAGCGCCGGCGCCATGACGCCGAACGCGCGATTGCCGTAGGCGACGACCGCCCAGCCGACGAGCACGCCGAGCAACGCGAGCGCGCGTGCACGACGACCGCCGGTGTCCCGACTCATTCGTGCACCTTGGCCACTTCCTCTTTCACCAGGCGCGTGATCTCGCTCTCGTAGTGCGTGAACTCCGGCGCAAACCGGTCCCGCACCTCGGGCAGCTTGATCGTGAACACCTGCTTGATCCGCCCGGGCGCGGACGTCATGACGACGACGCGGTCGGCGAGATAGACCGCCTCGCGAATGGAGTGCGTCACGAACAGCACCGTCTTGTGCTCCACGCGCTGGATTCGCGAGAGCTCGTCCTGCAGCACCTCGCGGGTCTGGGCGTCGAGGGCGCCGAACGGCTCGTCCATCAAGATGATGGCCGGGCTGTTCGCGAGCGCCCGCGCGATGGCCACGCGCTGCTTCATGCCGCCCGAGAGCTGCACCGGGTACTTGTCGGCGTGCGCGGCGAGGCCGACCAGATCCAGGTAGCGCGCCACGGTCGCGCGCCGCTGCGCCGCCGGCGTGCCCTTCAGCGAGAGGCCGAACTCCACGTTGCCGGCCACGGTCAGCCATGGGAACAAAACGTACTCCTGAAACACCACACCGCGGTCCGCGCCCGGGCCCGTGACGGGACGGCCGTCGACGAGGACGTCACCGGCCGACGGCCGCAGAAAGCCAGCCACGATGTTGAGCAGCGTCGACTTGCCACAGCCCGACGGGCCGAGCAGGCACACGAACTCGCGCTCGGCGACCTCGAGGTCGATCCCGAGCAGCGCCGGCGTCTCGCGGCCGGCCGCCACGAACGCGCGCGACAGCCCGCGGACGTGAATCGTCATCGCGGGTGCTGCCAGCGCAGCACCCGGCGCTCGAGCAGCCGCACGAGCGCGTTGCCCGCGTAGCCCAACAGACCGAGCAGCAGCGCGGCGCCCAGCATCTGCGGGACGAGGAAGAAATTGCGTCCGTCGTTGATGAGGTAGCCGAGACCGTTCTCCGCGCCGACGAACTCGGAAATGACGATGACGAAGAACGAGAGCGCGACGCCGAGGCGAAGACCGGTGAGCACGTCGGGCAGCGCGGCGGGCAGAATCACGCGAAAGAACAGATGGCGGCGGCGCGCGCCGAGACTCTGCGCGGCGCGCAGCAGCCGACCGTCGATCTGCGCCACGCCGTGGACGGTCGTGACGAACATCGGAAAGAACGTCGCGTACGTGATGAAGCCGACCTTCGAGGCCTCGCCGATGCCGACCCACACGATGAACAGCGGCAGCACGGCCAGCGGCGGGATCGGCCGCAGCAGCTCGACGACGGGCTCGACGATGTTGCGAACCCCGCGCACCTGGCCCGCGAGCAGGCCGAGCGCGATGGCGACCACCGCCGCCGCGCCGAAGCCGACGACGACGCGCTCGAGTGTCGCCACGACGTGGATCCAGAGCTGTCCCTTCCGCGCCAGATCGACGAGGGCGCCGACCACGATCCACGGCGCGGGCAAGAAGAGCGGGTTGAACGGTCGCGTCGCCTCCACGATCCCGCCCGCGAGGCTCCACAACGCGACAAAGGCCGCGAGCGCACCGACGCGCCACGCGAGCGCCACGCGGTGGGTGCGCGACGCGCCCCGCACGCCCCATTCCATCAAGTCGGCAACGCCACTGAGCAGCACGGCGGCCCATCCTCCACTAGGCGCCGCAAGCCTGTCAACGTGCCCCCGCCGTGTGCACGGGCCGCGGACGGCGGGTGGAGTATGATCCCGGCCGAGGAGACCATACATGGCGACATCCGTCGGCTTCATCGGCGTCGGCAACATGGGCAATCCGATGGCGGGCAACGTGCTCAAGGCGTTCCCGCTGACCGTGTTCGACAAGAACCCGGCTGCGATGACGAACCTGATCGGCGCCGGCGCGCAGAAGGCGGGCTCGGTGTCGGAGGTGCTCGAGCGGTCGGAGATCGTGATGACGTGCCTGCCCGCGTCGCCGGACGTCGAGGCGCTCTACCTGGACGCCGGTGGTCTCGTCGAGCGTGCGCGTCCCGGTACGATCCTCATCGACCTCAGCAGCGTGTTGCCGTCTACGCCCCGGAAAATCGAGCCGCGGGCGAAGGCGCGCGGCGTCGATTTCCTGGAGGCGCCCGTCAGCGGCGGCGTCACCGGCGCGCGCGCCGCCACGCTGGCGGTGATGGTGGGCGGCGATCCGCAGGTGCTCGAGCGGGCTCGCCCGGTGCTGCGCGCGATCGGCCCGAACATCTTCAGCGTCGGTCCGGTCGGCGCCGGCAACACCGTGAAGGCGATCAACAACATGATGGCCTGCGTGAACTCGCTCGCGATGATGGAGGGGCTCGTCCTGGGCCGCAAGGCGGGCCTCGATCCGATGACCATCTACGAGGTGGTCAAGGCCAGCAGCGGTGGCAGCAAGGCGCTGGAGCGTATTCCCACCGCGATCGTCCCGCGCAATTTCGCGCCGGGCTTCAAGGTGTTCTTGATGAACAAGGACCTCGACACGTTCAACACCATCGCCAAGGAGCTGCACGTGCCGGTCAGCTTTTCCAACGTCGCCCAACGCTATCAGCAGGCCGCGATGGCAGCGGGGCTCGCCGAGCAGGACACCAGCGCGGCGCTCACGATCATCGAGAAGCTCGCGGCCCTCGACTGACATCGTGCAGCTTCTCGTTCGCGGCCAGTACGTCATCACGGACCCCGGTGAGCGCGACGACGGCGTCCTCACCGACGCGGCGGTCCTCGTCTCGGCCTCGCGCATCGACGCCGTCGGTGACTGGCGAACGCTGCGGCGCGCGCACCCGCGCGCCCGCGTGATCGGCAACGGCAAGCAGCTGCTCATGCCCGGGCTCGTCGACGCGCATAGTCACGGCCGCGCGCTGAGCCCGATCCAGAAGGGCGTGCTGAACGACTATCTCGAGAACAATCTGCTCGACTGGACGTTCATGCCGATTTTCGAGCCGGAGCTCACGGCCGCGCTCGGCGCATGGCGTCACGTGCGGAGCGGCTGCACCACGATCCACCACATGGGATTCGACACCGAGGGGCCGCAGGCGCGCCGGCGCTGCGAGACGGCCATCCGGACGTATCTCGACGCGGGCATCCGCCTGGCATTCGCGCCGGGTGTGCGCAACATCGACAAGCTCGTGCTCGACGGCCCCGCGTTCCTCGACACACTGCCGCACGACCTGCGTGCGTTCGCCGAGCCGCTCGTACACCTCGACAGCAAGCGTATCGAGGACGACTATTTCTCGCTGTTCGACCACCTGCACCGGCGCTTCGCGTCCGACGACACCCGCGTGCTGCTGTCGCCGTCGTGGGCCCAGGCGGTGACGGAATCGTTCCTGCGGCGCGCGAAAGAGACGGCCGACCGGCTCGGCAAGGTGCCCATCCACATGCACTGCGTGCAGACGCCGATTCAAAAGGCCTTTTCGTTCCGGAAGTACGGCAAGAGCGCGATCGCCTGGCTCGACGATCTGGGCCTCGTCGACGACAACCTGACGCTTGGCCACGCCATCTGGGTGACCGACGAGGACATCGATCGGCTCGCGACACGGCGGGCGTCGATCACCAGCCACCCGTCGTGCAACCTCGGGATGCGCAACGGGCTGGCGCCGATCTACGAGATGCACCGGCGCGGCGTGAACGTCGCGATGGGGCTCGACGACAAGACAATCAACGACGACGAGGACGCGGTGATGGAGCTGCGCATGCTGCACAAGCTGCACCGCGTGCCCAACTACGACCTGACGACGCCGGCGCTGGACGCGTACGACGTGCTCCGCATGGGCACGGTCAATGGCGCTCGCGCCGTCGGCTTCGGCGGTCAGGTCGGGACGCTCGAGCCCGGCATGAAAGCCGACATGATTCTGGTGAACCTCGATCGCGTCCTGCGCGACCCGTGGATGACCGACGAGCTGCCGATCGCAGAAGCCTTCGTCCACCGCGCGATGGGCGAGGACGTCGACACCGCCATCGTTGGCGGCCGCGTGGTGATGCAGGGCCGGCGCATGACGACGCTCGACGTGGACGCGCTGTATCGCGAGATCCGCAAAGCGGCGCGCCGCATCGGCGCCGCGCAGCGCCGCCACGCGGAGACGCTGCGCCGGCTCAAGCCATACGTACAGCGCTGGTACAACGCGTGGCTGCCGTCGGACGCGACGCCGTTCTACGTGCTGAACAGCCGACACTGATGGCGCGGCGACGCTCCGCGACGAGGGCACGGCAACGCACCGGCGGGCTCGCCACCTGGCGCCGCGCGGCCGCCCGACGCATGATGCAGTCGCGCCGCGAGATGCTCGCGTTCGTCGAGCGCCTACCCGAGGACGAAGTCTCGAGGCCACGCACGCTCGATCGGTGGTCCGTCAAAGACATGCTCGCCCATCTGCTCGCCGGCGACGAGGAGACCATACGCCGGTTCCGGCTCATCGCCGGCGGCCGGGCCGATCGCATCCGCTGGTTCGACAGCCTCGCCTACGCCGACCGCTTCAACGCGCGCGCGGTGGCGCGATTTCGGCGTGTCGGTCTGCGCGCGCTGCTGCGTCGCATGGCGCGCGTGCGTGCCGACCTCGTCCGCGCGTTCCGACGGCTGCCGGCCGCGTCGCTCCGTGATCCGTCGCACGCGTACACGGTGGTGAGCTGGCTGCCCGCGCCCGGCTGGAGCCACGAGCGCGAGCATCTGGCCGAAGTTCGCGCGTGGTGGGCGCGGCGCCGGCGCGACGCGGAGCACGAGCGCTGATGGCGGCGCGCCCATCGACGAACGAGAGCCGGGGCGTGACCATGCGCACACGCCGAGAGGTCCTGGGCGGCGCCGTGGCGCTGGGCGCCGCGCTCGGCGCGGGCGGCTGTTCGATGCTGCCATGGTCGCGCCCGGCGGCGGCGCCACGGAGGACAGCGATGGTCGCATACGTCGGCTGCTACACGTCGAAGGAGCGCAACGGCCACGGCGAGGGGATCGGCGTGTACCGGAGCGACCTGGCCACGGGTCAGTGGAACCAGATCCAGCTCGTGAAGGACCTCGTCAATCCTTCGTGGCTCACGCTCGATCGGGAAAATCGTTTTCTCTACGCCGCGCACGGCGATGGCAAAGAGCTGACGGCCTTCGCGGTGGACGCGGAGAGCGGACGACTGAGCCCGCTCAACCGTCAGCCGACGCATGGCATCAACGGGGTTCGCGTCGCCGTCGACGCATCGAACCGGTTCGCCGTGGTCGCGAATTACTCGTCGGGCGGTGTTGCCGTGCTGCCGATCAACACCAATGGCTCGCTCGGAACGCCGACGGATGCGATTACGCTGAAGGGCAAGACGGGGCCCAACCGTACCGAGCAGGCCGGGCCGCATCCGCACGACATCGTGTTCGATCCGAGCGGGCGCTTCATCGTGATCCCCGACAAGGGGCTCGACGCGACGTTCGTGTTTCGTCTCGACACGAAAGCGGGCACGCTCGTCGGCACCGAGGCACTGCCGATCGGCAGCCGGCCCGGCGCCGGCCCGCGTCACGCCGCGTTTCATCCAACCGAGCCGTACGTGTATCAAATCAACGAGCTCGACTCGACGATCACGACGTTCCGCTTCGACGCGCAGCGCGGCGCACTCACGCCGCTGCAGACGGTGACGACGCTGCCCTCGTCGTTCACCGGGACCAGCACCACCTCGGAAGTCGCGGTCGCGCCGTCGGGGCGCTTCGTGTACGGCAGCAACCGGGGGCACGACAGCATTGCGATCTTCGCCGTCGACGATCGCACGGGCGCCCTGTCAGTCGTCGGCTGGGAATCGACGCAGGGCCGCGTGCCGCGCTTCTTCGGTCTCGATCCGTCGGGTGCGTTGCTCTACGCCGCCAACCAGGACAGCGACACGATCGTGGAATTCAGCGTCGATCAGGCGAGCGGCAAGCTGAAGCCGACGGGCCAGGTCATCAAGACGGGGAGCCCGAGCAGCATCGTGTTCCGATAGACGGCGCCGCTCGGAGTCGGTCCGCGTAACGCCCCGCAGCCAGGGCCTGTCGCCGGTTTGGTGCCGGTCCGGCGGGCTCCGTTCCCAGCTCCGTCTCGAGTCGGCGCGTCTCTAGAGTGGGATGGCGAGGAGCGTGTCGAAGCGGCTGCTGTCGCAGACGACGATGCGCTCACGCAGCCGCAGCGCGCCGCCGTCGTCCACCAGCGCGTCGAGGTAGCGGCCTGTCGCGAAGATATCCATCGTCCCGTCACGCATGATCCGGACGACGAGAAACGGCGTCTCGGCTCGCGTCACCTCGCCCTCGGTGCCGACGATCGCGGGCAGACCGACGAGGTGGCGGTAGCTCTGGCGCTCGTAGATGTTGGCCTCGCGCAGCGCGGCCACGCGATCGCGGAGCATGCCGTTGCTGTCCGCATACACCACGCCGAGCTCGAGCCCGCGCCGATGATTGTCGGCCGAGGTGATCTTGTAGACGCACTTGTCGGTGAAGAACGCGGGCCAGTCTTCCAGCCGGTCGTCGTCGATCGCGCGCGCGTAGTCGGCATTCAGCCGCACCACGCGCTCGAGCATTAGCAGCCCATGTAGCGGCGGTAGGCCTTCCAGAATCCGCGCACGGACGCCTCCGTCGCGCGCGTGTTCATCGAATCCGTGCCCTCGCCGCCCATGTTGACGACGGACACCTCGTCGGGCGCCGCCACGGCGCCGCGCTGCACGAAGCCGCCGACGCAGCCGTCTTCCATGGAGACGTAGCCTGCGGGTCCCACGAGGTTCGCCTGGCGCAGCCGCCGCTGGCGCATCTCGGCGCTGTCATCGGCGTAGCCGACGTATGTCCAGTGCAGCTCCATCGCGCCGAGGCCCTTCGGCACCACCTGGCGCACCGCGAGCGAGTTTTCGATCTGCTGGATGACCAGGTTCGGGAACACGGTGAGGATCTGCAGCTGGATCCCGTCGTGAAACTCATCCACGCTGTCGAGCAGTCGCGGGTCGGCCAGCCGAAAGCCGTCGAGCTCGGAGCGGATGCCCTGCTCGCGATACGCCGCGCTCTTCGCGTCCTCGGGCATGGCAATCGTGTACGAGGCGTGATGGCCGCCGTCGGGGCTCACGAGGACGCCGCCGCCGTGCGTGAGACGCGTGATGCGGAAGGTGCCGAAGAACGCGTGCAGCAGGCTCGCGTGGTACGTGTCCTTGACGTTCTCGACGTAGAGCTTCCAGTTGTTCGGCAGCGCCTGCGTGAACCGGCCGAGGACCGTCACCGGCTTGCCCATCACGCGGCGGAGTCGTGCGAGGATCTCGTCGCCCAGATAGGCCTCGATCGTCGGCGTGTCGGGCGCGAGCGTGCCGAACACCAGGCCGCACAGCGTCGTCGTGCGAAGCTTCCGCGGCCCGTGATCGGCCTTGCAAAACTCCGGCGGCATGCCGCCGCGGCCGTTGCTGCCCTTCTCGAACGCGATGCCGATCAGGTTGCCGGACAGATCGTAGCTCCACGCGTGGTACACGCACTGGAACGCCTGCTTGACGCTGCCCGCGTCGTCCAGCGCGATGAGGGCGCCGCGATGGGCGCAGCGGTTCTCGAACGCGTGCACGGCGCCGTCGTGGCCGCGCACGACGATGACTGGCATCTCTCCGACCGACGTCGTGCGGAACTGCCCCGGCGTCGCGACGTCGGACTCCAGGCACAGGTAGTTCCACGTCGGCCCCTCGAAGATGCGGCGCAGCTCGGCGTGGTAGTTCGCCTCGTCCTGATAGACCCAGTACGGCACGCGAGTCAGCGTGTCGCCGGGCCAGACGCGCGCGGGCTCACCCATGGCGCGGAGTATACGCTGGCGTCAGTCCCACTTCCGCTCGTCGGAGACCTTCTTGGCGTTGTCGGCAATGACCCCGGGGCCGACGACGGCGACGGTGCCGCGCAGCTTCATCACGTCGCGAATCGCCGTCTCGAGCGCCGACGACGCCGCGGCCGCGTCGACGCCCGACGCGAGCTGCACGCGCAGCGTCAGCGTGTCGTTGTGCCCTTCGCGCCCGACGACGACTTGTGAGCGCTCGACGCCCTTGACGCGCGCGACGATCTCGTCCACCTGCCGCGGGTGAACGAAGATGCCGCGCACCTTCGTGACCTCGTCGGCGCGCCCGCGCCAGCCCAGCATCCGCGCCGAACTGCGGCCGCAGCGACACGGCTCGTCGGTGATGACGGTGAGATCGCCGGAGCTGAAGCGAATCATCGGGTACGTGCGGTTGTGCACCGTCGCGACGAGCTCGCCGATCTGGCCGTTGGGCAGCGGCTCGCCCGTGGTCGGATCGCACACCTGTGTGATCGCGTCCTCGAGCAAGTGCATGCCGCTCGCCTCGGCGCACTCGTAGGCGAGCATGCCGGTGTCGGCGGTGCCGAAGCCCTGCCGGGCCATGATGCCGTGCTGCTCCTGCAGCTCGCGACGCATCGCCTCGGTGAACGGCTCGGCGCCGACCTGCGCCACCTGGAACGGCAGGCGTCCGCCGCCCATCTCCTTGGCCTTCGCGAGGATGGTCATGAGAAACGACGGCGTGCCGACGTAGCCGGTGGCGCCGACTGCCCTGGCTACGCTCACCTGAATCTCCGTCTGACCCACACCGGTCGGCACCACCGCGCAGCCGATCAGGTTCAACGACTCGTCCAGCTCGTGCGCCGCCGGTGTCAGCGCATACGCGAACGTGTTGACGACGACGTCGCCGGGACGGAAGCCGCCCGCGAAGAGCCCCGTCTCGGCGTGAAAGCCGCTGACCTCCGGCCCCATCGGCTCGAAGATCGGTCCGGGCGACATGAAGATCTTCCGCAGCTTCGCCACCGGCACCGTGCAGAAGCCGCCGAACGGCGGGTCGGCCTTCTGCAGATCTGGCATGGCACTCTTGCGAATCACCGGCAGCCGCGCCAGGTCCTCGGTGGAGCGAAAGTGTTTGGGGGCCAGGCCGGCCTGCTCGAGCCGGCGCCGCACGCCCGGCGCATGCGCCCACGCGTGCTCGATGAGCGACGACAGCCACGCGGTCTGGTATCGCTCGCGCGCGGCGGGTGACATCGTCTCGCGCTCGCGATTCCAGTACCCTGCGCGGCGATCGACGCGCGCCATCTTATTGGCCGACGATGTCCGGCATGAGCGTCTGCACGAGCTTCATCACCTGATCACGGTCGGCGGGCGCGACCTTCGCATCGTCCAGCGCCTTCGTCAGCGCCGCGTTGCACGCGTCGAAGTCCTCTTTAGTGAGGGCCATGCCCTTGTGGGCTTCCTTCATCGAACGCCCCACATACGAGCACGGCCCGCCGGTGTTCTCGCAGATGAAATCGGCGACGTTGCTCTTGAACGGACCGACCTTCTCCGCCGGCAGCGATTTGAACGCCGGCCCGATCCGCGGATCGGCGAGCGCGTTCGTGACGAAGCCGTCGACCACGCCCGCAATGCCCTCGCGTCCGCCCAGCCGGCGGTACAGCGACGGCGCCGGAGTCGCTTCACTGCTCGTCGATTCGCCGCGCATCGAAGCGCACGCGGGCAGTCCCAACGACGCCACCATCACCAGCACGCACCCCCAACCCCCGAGCCGTCTCATTCCGCGATGTCCTCCCTAGCTCAACCAGCGTTTACGGCGCTTGTAGTGCTTCACATCCCGATACGACTTGCGCGCGCCGACCTCGGTGAGCCCGAGATAGAACTCCTTGATGTCGGCGTTGTCGCGCAGGCTCGCCGCCGAGCCCTCGAGCACGATCCGTCCGTTCTCCATCACGTAGCCGTGCTCGGCGATGGCCAGCGCGAGCGTGGCGTTCTGCTCCACCAGGAGCACCGTGAGGTTCTCCTGGCGGTTCATGCGCTGCACGATGTCGAAGATTTCCTCGACGAGCATCGGCGCCAGCCCGAGCGACGGCTCGTCGAGCAGGATGACGCGCGGGCTCGACATCAGCGCACGGCCGATCACGAGCATCTGCTGCTCGCCGCCCGACAGGTAGCCGGACTGGACGTTGCGGCGATCCGCGAGGCGCGGGAAATACTGGTACACGCGCTCGATGCCTTCGCGCAGCCGCGCGCGATCGCGCTGCACGTGGCCACCCGCGACGAGGTTCTCCTCGGTGGTGAGATGCTCGAACACGCGCCGTCCCTCGAACACCTGCACCACGCCGCGACGCACGACCTCGTACGGCCGGAGGTGGTCGATGCGCTCGCCGCCGAACTCGATGGCGCCCTTGGTGATCGCGCCGCGCTCCGAGGGCAAGAGGCCGGAGATCGCCTTGAGTGTCGTCGTCTTGCCCGCCCCGTTCGCGCCCAGCAGCGTCGTGATCCCGCCCTCGCGGATGTTGATCGACACGCCCTTGAGGACGAGGATCACGCCCTCGTAAATGACCTCGATGTTATTCAGTGTCAGCATATGAGGCTCGCGTAACGCCTGCGACCGCTGTGGTGTTGGCGGCGGATGCGCGGGCCGATCGTGCTGGGCCCATTGCCTCGTGGGCCCAGCGCGACGGACCGCGCA
>Ga0310810_10004837_pt1 | contig 14960 bp, 8 predicted proteins | sample NCmetagenome_FD_207641 | JGI IMG/M metagenome (GOLD analysis project Ga0310810, IMG submission 207641) | Soil microbial communities from experimental microcosm in Duke University, North Carolina, United States - NC | ecosystem: Engineered > Artificial ecosystem > Soil microcosm > Unclassified ...
CGCAAGGGTTGATGGAGGAGTTGACATCGGCGCCGAGTCTTTCGCAGATCGCCGTCCGCCTGGCGGCGGCACTCGCGGGCTCGCCGCAGGCCAGCGCTGCGCCGGCGGCGCCGACTGCATCTGCCGCAGAACGGCGGCAGCTTTCCCCGGCCGACGTACGCGCACGTCTGCTGCAGATTGTCGTCGAACGCACAGGTTATCCGGCCGAGCTGCTCGACGAGAACGCGTCACTCGAGGCGGATCTGGGCATCGACTCGATCAAGCGGGTGGAGATTGTCGGCGAGCTGTGGCGGACCCTCCCGCACGGGCTCGAGCAGCCGCCACAAGGCTTGATGGAGGAACTGACGTCGGCCCCAAGCCTCACCGCGATGGTCGCGAGGCTGACGCGAGTGCTCAATGGCGTACCCGCTGCGGGGCCTGCCACCGCGGCGGCGCCCGCCACTTCGTTGACGGACGAAGTGCTCGCCGCAGCCGACCCCGCACCGCAGAGCGCTCTGCCTCGCTTCGCGATGAAGCCGATACGAATCGAACCTCCCGCGTCGGCGGAATTGCCGAAGGGGACCGTCCTCGTGACCGACGACGGTTGCGGCATCGCAGCGGCTCTGCGTCTCGCGCTGAGGGAACGTGGAATTTCAGTGCAGGTGATCGACAGCGGCGATCTCGACCCGGGCGCCGATCGCGCTGCCTCGGCAGCGGCGCCGTGGTTGACGGGTGATATCGCTGCCGCCGTGTACCTGCCGGCGCTCGACGAGGACACGAGTCCATTCGAGACATCGGCCGCCGCCTGGCGCGACCGACTGCGGAGTGAAACCGGTCGGCTGTTCGCGCTGATTCAGGCGGTGACGCCCGTGCTGGCGGCGGGCGCACGCGCGGAAGCGCGGCCGCGGTTCCTGTGTGCGACCGGACTGGGCGGCGATTTCGGTCTCGGCGCACGCAGCGAGCACGAGAATCTGCCGGCCAGTCATGGCGGGTTGTGCGGCCTGACGAAAACGCTGGCGGTCGAGCGGCCGAATCTGCTGGTGAAGGTCGTCGATCTCGATGCGCGTGCCTCCGCCGAAGTGCTGGCGGAGTGCCTCATGCTCGAGCTCCTCAGCGACGATGACGAGGCGGAGGTCGGCTGGCGCAATGGAGAGCGATGGGTCCCGCGGCCGGTCTCCGCAACGCTTCGCTCTGAAGGCGCGCCTTTGCTCGATGCAGAGTCTGTCGTGCTGCTGACCGGCGGCGCGCGCGGGATCACCGCCGAAATCGCCGTGGAGATTGCCGAGCGATTCAGGTCGCGGCTGGTGCTGCTGGGCAGAGCGGCGCAACCTCGCGACGAAGCGCCAGAAACGGCGGGACGTGACGGCGCGGCCTTGAAGGCTGCTCTCGTCGCGGAGCGCCAGCGACAGGGAAGAAGCGCGGCACTCCCGGAGATCGAAGCCGACTATCGACGGGTGCTCGCCGAGCGCGAGATGCGGGCGACATTCCAGCGACTCGACGCCGCTGGCAGCGGCTGGGAGTATCTGGCGGGCGACGTCTGCGACGAACAGGATGTCCAGGGGGCGCTGGGCTACATCCGATCGCAGTACGGCCGGCTGGACGCGGTGATTCACGGCGCCGGTGTGATCGAAGACAAGCTGCTGTCGGACAAGAAGTGGGAGTCGTTCGCGCGGGTGTTCGAGACGAAGGCGGTCAGCGCGCAGATTCTGGCGCATGCGCTCGGCGACTTCCTGGGAACGCTCCGGTTCGTGGCGTTCTTCACATCGGTCGCGGGTGCCTTCGCCAATCGCGGTCAGGCCGATTACGTCGCCGGCAACGAGGTGGCGAATAAGCTGGCCCGGGTTCTGAGCGATCGGTGGGCGGAGCACGGCTGCCGTGTCGTCGCGCTCAACTGGGGTCCGTGGCAGAAGGGGATGGCCAGCGACCTCGTCCAGCAGCAATTCCGGGCGCGGGGGATCGAGCCGATCCCGGTGGCGGCCGGCTGCCGTGCGCTCGTCTCCGAACTGAGCTCGCGTGACGGTGCAGCCGTCCTCGTTCTCGGCGAAGGACCGTGGAGTCGCGTCGCCGACGCGCAGAGCGACGGTGGCGCGAGCTATCCGATTCTCGCGGCGGCACGGCGACGAGCTGACGGCACTCCGTTTTCCATCGACCGCGTGCTCGACGTCGCGGTCGATCACTTCATCGACGATCATCGCCTCGACGGCCGCCCGGTTCTGCCGATGACGGTTGCGCTCGAGATGATGACCGAGCTGGCGGCAGCCGGCTGGCCGGAGTTGGTGGTCACCGACGTGCGCAACGTCGCCGTGCTGAAGGGCATCGTCTTCACCGAGAGCGATCATCTCCGGCACGCCGTGCGGCTGGAGGCGCCGGCAGTCGACGGATCGGCGTCCGGCGTGACCGTCCACGTGAATATGCGGAGCGGTGCGAACGCGGAGCAACTGCATTATCGCGCCACCTTCGAACTGAAACCCTCCGCTCCGGCTCCCGCTCGTCACCAGGCCGCCGACGTGCGGCGGGAGTTTCCGTTGTCGGTTCAGGATGCCTATCGGCAGTATCTGTTCCATGGGCCGCGCTTTGCCCATATCGCGCAGATCGACGGGCTCTCCGAGCGGGGACTGCTGGCCCGGATTAGACCCTCGGAACCCGGGTCCTGCATCACCGGCGCGACCGGCGACTGGCTGATCGATCCCGTGGCGCTCGACAGCGCGCTGCAGATGGTGATTCTGTGGGCGCGTGCCGTTCACGATGTCACGCCATTGCCCGCCCGCTTCAAGCGGTATCGACGCTTCGGCGGGCTGCGCTCGCGCGAAGGCGCGCTCATGCGGTGTGAGCTCGTCGCCAGCGCCGATGCCCAAGCGCATCTGGTAACCGCCGACCTCACGTTCTTCGAGGAAGACGGCACCGTGATCGGCGTCCTCGAAGGTCTGGAATGCACGGCGAGCCGTGAGCTCAATCGTCTCGCGGGTGCCGGCGAGGCGCTCGGAGTGCCGGTACGATGAGCGATCGCGACGTCGCCATCGTCGGCATGGCGGGTCTGTTTCCCGGATCCCCCGACCTGCGCACCTACTGGGACAACGTCGTTGCCGGAGTCAGCGCGATTTCGGATCCTCCGCCCGGGTCATGGGACCCCCAGGTGTTTTTCGACCCGGCGTCGACGTCGCCCGATCGTGTGTACTGCAAGCGCGGAGGATTCCTCAGCGATCTGACCCGGTTTGAACCGGCGGCCTACGGCGTCATTCCAACGGCGGCGCAAGGGGGCGAGCCCGACCAGTGGCTCGCGCTCAAGGTCGCCGTGAGCGCGCTCGCCGATGCGGGATACGACGAGGTCCCGGCCGGCGTGCGGCAGAAGACGGCGGTCATTCTCGGCAAAGGGACGTATCTCAATCGCGGCAATTTCACCGTCGTGCAGCACGGCATGGTGGTCGATCAGACGATGGCGCTGGTCAAAACGCTGTGCCCTCACATCGGCGATGAGGCCCTGCGTGAGATTCGAGAGGAATTCAAGGCGCAGCTGCCGCCGTTCAGCCCGGACACGGTGCCCGGCCTCGTGCCCAACATCATTGCCGGTCGCATTGCCAATCGACTCGACCTGATGGGCCCGAGTTATACCGTGGACGCGGCGTGCGCGTCGTCGCTGCTCGCGCTCGACCATGCCGTCGAGGGACTGTTGTCGGGACGCCTCGACATGGCACTTGCCGGCGGAGCGCACGTCGTCACGCCGGTGCCGATTCTCATGGTGTTCTGCCAGCTCGGTGCGCTCTCCCGGCGCCAGGAGATCCGTCCGTTCGATCGTCAAGCGGACGGAACCATTCTCGGAGAAGGTCTCGGGATGGTGGTACTCAAACGCCGGCGCGACGCCGAGCGCGATGGCGACCGCATTTATGCGTTCATCAAGGGCATCGGTATCGCGAGCGACGGCCGCGGCGCGGGGGTCATGGCGCCACGGCTGGAAGGGGAAGTACTCGCGTTGCAGCGAGCCTACCGCACCGCGGACGTCGACCCGCAGACCATCGGGCTCGTTGAAGCGCACGGCACGGGAGTTCCGCTCGGCGACCAAACGGAGGTGCGGGCGCTGCGCACCGTGTTCGGCGACCGGGCGGGACGCTCGGCACGCTGCGGCCTCGGATCGGTCAAGTCGATGATCGGCCATCTGATGCCGGCGGCGGGAATTGCCAGCGTGATCAAAACCTCACTGGCGCTGTCGACCAGGACGCTGCCGCCGTCCCTCAATTGCGAGGAGCCGAATCCGGCGCTCGAACTCGACAAGACGCCGTTTCACATCCTGCGCGAAGCGACGCCGTGGATTCACGCGTCGGCGGCGACGCCGCGCCGGGCCGGTGTCAATTCGTTCGGATTCGGTGGGATCAACGCCCACGCCGTTCTCGAAGAGGCGATATGAACGGGTCCCATAGTTATGGGTCGCGCCGCGTCGGCGGTCGTGCCGAGCTGGTGGTCCTTACCGGCGGCGATCGAACCGAGCTCGCGGCACGCGCGCGCGCGGCCGCGGAGCACGCTCGCAGCGCGACCGATCGTCCGCTGCGCGACTGGGCAGCCGACGTCACCGCCGCGAACGCTGACGGCGCCCTCGCGCTCGCCGTCGTGGGCGAATCGCTGTCGGAGATGAGCGAGAAGCTCCGGCACGCGTCGGAAAAACTCGGCGATCCAAAGTGCACCCGCATCAACGATCGCAGCGGGATCTTTTTCACCGCTCATCCGTTGCATCCGTCCGGAGGGCGCGTCGCCCTGCTGTTTCCCGGCGAGGGATCGCAGTATCCAGGCATGCTCGCGGATCTGTGCATCCGATTCGAAGCGGCGCGTCGAGCGTTCGACCGCGCCGATCGCGCGTTCGAGAACCACCCGCGCCGGCTGCTCCCGAGCCAGATCGCGTTCGGCAAAGCGAGTGCGGACCGGATATGGGACATGGACTCGGCGGTGGAAATCGTTTTCAGTGGCAATGCCGCCGTGCATGCGGTGCTCAGCGCTTGTGGCTTGAAGCCCGACATCGTCGTGGGACACAGCACCGGCGATTACTCGGCATTGTTCGCGTCGGGCGCGATACGGGTCACGGATGACGCCGGCATCGTCGATCTGATGCTCGGACTCAATACGATTTATCAGGAGCTGGGCCGTACGACCACGCTTCCGGAGCGGGCGTTGCTCGCCGTCGGTGCGGGTGAGGCGGCGGTCCTCGATCGCTTGCTCGAGCTGACTCCGGGCCTCGATCTGGCGATGGACAACTGCCCGCACCAGCGGGTGATTTGCGGCACGCCGGAGGCTCTCGCTGACGCGCGCGAGCGGCTCGCAGCGGAAGGCGCGATCGTCGAACAACTCGCGTTCCGGCGCGGGTACCACACCGAGGCGTACCGGCCGGCGCTGCCCGTTCTACAGCCGTTTTTCGACACGCTGCCCTTGCAGGCGCCGGCGGTTGAACTGTGGTCGTGCGCATCCGCCGGGCGTGTTCCCGACGACCTCGAGGCACTGAGGAAGAACGCGCTCGAACAATGGGCGCAACCCGTGCGCTTCACCGAGACCGTGCAGCGGCTCTGGGACTCCGGCGTCCGGATATTCGTCGAGTGTGGCGCGCGCGGAAACCTCACCGGCTTCGTCAAGGACATCCTTCGCGACCGGCCGCATCTCGCCGTCGCCTGCGACGGCGCGAATCGCCCCACGGTTACCCATCTTCTATTCGCGCTTGGTCAACTGACGGCACATCGAGTGCCGGTGGACCTGTCGCCGCTGCGGGGCGCGCGCATTCCGAGTCCGCCCGTACGTGGAAACGCCGGCGAAAGGTCACCGCGGCGTCCGGGACCGGTGTTGACGCTGGCCACCGGGTGGCCGGAATTCCGCCTGAGTGCGGCGACGGCATCCAAGGTCAGTCCGCCGCGCAGCGAAGCGCCGCGCGACGCGGGTACGGCGATCACAACGCCGGCGGCGCCCGCGAGCGAAGTTCAACCTGCTGCGACTGACTCCAACGCTGTCGACCCCCGGTCGGCACTGGTGGCATCGCATTTCGCCGTGGCGCGGCGGATGATCCAAGCGCAGGAGCGCGTGTTGACGGCATTGATGCGCGGCACGCCGGAGGTCACGGCGAGCGCGCCAGTGCGGCTTCTGTCTACGGCTCAGATGCGCCGGGACGGAAACGCGCTCACCGCAGCGATGATGCTGTCGGCCCGGCAATATCCATTTCTCGTCGACCACACGTTGGGCGGCCGCGTGTCCGCCACCGATCCGGCACTCACCGGTCTTCCGGTGATGCCATTCACGATGACGCTCGAGATCGCAGCCGAAGCGGCGCTCGAACTCGTGCCCGGGACCGTCTGCATCGGGTTCGACAACGTGGTCGCCAAACGCTGGATCGTGCTCGAACCGGGTGCTCGTCCGCAGCTCGTGGTGAATGCACGGCGTGGTCCTCAGGGCGTGGACGGAGTGGAGGCGGTGTCGGTGGAAATCGGCGTCGCCAGGCCTGATGGCGGCACAGGGGTGCACTTCAATGCCACCGTGCGGCTCGCGCGAGCGTATCCATCGGCTCCCGCGGCGCGCGCCGGATCAAACGCCGCGCAGGGGCAATGGGACCGCGATCGCGTGTATCGGCAAGCGATGTTCCACGGTCCGTTGTTTCAGGGAATCGAGCGGGTGACCGTTCTGAACGGCAGCGGCGCCGAAGCCACGCTGGAAGTGATCGGCCGGAACGGGCTGCTCGCGGGCGGCGAGCCCGCCCTGGCGATCGATCCGGTGCTGCTCGACCAGCCCGGTCAGCTCGTCGGCGTCTGGACGGCCGACCGGCTCATCGAAGGGTTCGTCATTTTCCCGACTCAGCTGAAACGGCTCGATCTGTTCTCGCCGCCGCTGCCGGCTGGATCCCGCCTGCGGTGCCATGCCGCGATTCGTCTCACCGGCGAGGCCGGCGTGATCTCGGATCTGGAGATCGAAGACGGTGCAGGCCGCGTGCACGCGCGCTTCACCGGCTGGGAAGACAAGCGGTTCGACGTGCCGCCGACGTTTCTCGCGTTCATGCTCAATCCGCGCAGCTCCTCCTTGTGCAACGCCGTCACCGGCGGGGCGAGCGGCGAAACAGGCGTCCGCGTGTCGAAAACCGATCTCCCGTCCGGCTTCGCGGCACGTGGTGGGATTTGGCAGCAGGTGCTCGCTGGCCTGATCCTCAGCCGACGCGAGCGCGAGTCGTGGTGCTCCGTTAGCGAGTCGGCCGGCGCCGGGCAGTGGCTCATCGGGCGCCTCGCGGCGAAGGACGCGGCGCAGCGCTGGCTCGCCGATCGAGGCATGAGCGTCCCACCGGCCGACATCGTGGTGATGAATCAGTCGAACGGCGCGCTGAATGCCACGGGAGAATGGAGCGGTGCCGTCGGCGGCGCGCTCGATCTGACGATCCGCGTCGTTGACGGGGAGACTGTCGCCGTCGCCGCCCTCAGCGGACGGAAGTTGCCCGGCGCGACATCACACGAGAAGGAAAAGGTACCGTCCGCGTTCCGCTGAGCCGGGACCGGACCTTGAATGACACGTAGGAGGTTGATGTGAGTGGGAATGGGGTATCGGATGTGAGCAATCGTGGTGCGATACAGGAAGTCGTGCTGCAGATCTTGAAGGACCTGACATCGGAGTGGGATACGGACTATTCGGGGGCGATCGGCCCTGAGACGCTGTTGATTGGCGATCTCGATTTCGAATCGATCGACGTCGTCGAGCTGGTCGTGAGTCTGGAGGGTCGACTGCAGCGGCGCGATCTGCCTTTCGAAAAGCTTCTGATGGAGGACGGCCGATACGTCGAGGATCTGACAGTCCGGCAGGTGGTGGACTTCCTCGAGTCGGAACTTGGAAAACGGACGGGCGCTGATGCCTAACCAGACCAAGACTCTGCTTCTTGGTCTGGACGGTGCGTGCTTTCCCATTCTCGACGCGATGGTCGAGGCCGGCGTCATGCCATTCATGGGCGAGCTGCGGAAGCGCGGTCGATCAGCGACGTTGATGTCGACGGTCAATCCGCTCACGCCGCCGGCGTGGACGACCATCATGACCGGTCGAACGCCTGGCAGCCACGGGATCTACGACTTCATTCGCGCCGAGGAGCGCGGGAGTTCGGTCTTCTTTGCGCTGAACACGTCCCGCGACCGCCGCGTCGAGACCATCTGGGAGATTGCCAGCCGGCAGGAACGGCGCGTCACCACGTTGAATTTCGTCGGCATGGCGCCCCCGCGGCCGATTGCCGGTCATTCGATTTCCGGATTCATTCCACACCGGCACCTGAAACGCGCCATGTGGCCGCCGACGCTGTTCGACGAGCTCCAGGCGCTGCCCGACTTCAACCGCCGCGAACTGGCGATGGACCTCGACCTGGAGAAGCAGTCGATTCAGGGACTGCCCGAGACGGACTACGAGAGCTGGCTGGCGCTGCATCGCCGCCGTGAGAAGCAGTGGTTCGAAATCGCCCAGTGGTTGATGACCCACGATCCGAGCGATCTCACCGCGCTCGTGTTCGACGGCGTCGATAAAGTGCAGCACGTCTTCTGGCGCTACCTGGACCCGCAGATGTTCCGAGCCGAGGAGGCAACTCCCGCCGATCGCAAGGTGCGAGACATGTGCCTCGAGTACTACCGCGAGATCGACGGGTATATGCGCCGTCTGGTCGAAATGGCCGGACCGGATGCCCGTACTTTCATCGTGTCGGATCACGGCTTCGGGCCCACCTGGGAAGTGTTCTATCTCAACGTGTGGCTGGCGGAGCGTGGTTATCTCGCGTGGCGCGACGAGTCCGATCGAGACGAGGTCGGAGCGCTGACCGTCGACCGTTTGAAGAGTCATGTCGGTATTCTGGATTGGAACCGCACGACCGCCTTTTGTCTGACGCCGTCGAGCAACGGCATCAGCATCAGACGCCGCCAGCCTGATGGAACTGGCGTCAGCAGCGAGCAGTACACGGAGCTGCGGCGTCGGATCGCCGACGAACTGCGCGCATGGCGCGACCCTGACACGGGCGAACAAGTGGTGACCTCAGTGCGGACACGCGAGGAGGCCTATCCCGGCGGCGAGATGGAAAAGGCTCCCGATCTGCTGATCACGCTTCGGGACCACGGCTTCGTGTCGATCCTGAACGCCGATCGTCCGCTGCGCAAGCGGGGGAGCATTCTCGGCACCCATCGGCCGGAGGGGGTCTTCATGGCCGCTGGTCCAGGAGTGCAGCCCGGCGATGCCGGCGCGCCGATCGCGCTGGCCGACGTCGCGCCCACCGTGTTGCACAGCCTCGGGTTACCGGTGCCCTCGGACTTCGAGGGAGAGGTTGCGACGAGCGTGTTCTCGTCCGCATTTCTTCGCGATCGCCCGGTGAGAACGGGACCACCGACGACACCCCCGGATCCGTTCCCGCAGCGCGAGAGTGTCGAGCCTGTGCTGGGCGTCGAGGCCGAAGCTGAAATGGTGGCTCGCCTCAAGGCGTTGGGATATCTCGAGTAATCACGTGCTGCACCAGCAGGCCGTGCCGTAGCTATGCATTTGCGACTTCGTCGACCGAAACACCAGGCGGACTACGCCGCGACGGCGTACCCGGCATCGATCGAACGGCCGTTTGTCCGCATTGCGGAGGCGGGGTTCGGCGATGGATGGAACTCGTATCCGCATTCGATGGCGTGGTTTCGCGACGCGTTGTATGTCGGCACGACGCGCGCGAATCTGTGCAGCATCAAAGCGGCGCGTCCGCCCGGATTCGTGTTCTGGCCGATCCGCTGTCCCGACGACGTCTACGAAATCGACCGGCGAGCGGAGATTTGGCGCTTTGCGCCGAGTGAGGGCACGTGGGAGCGCGTCTACAAGTCGCCGTGGTATGTGCCGCCCGGCGGCAACCCCGATGCGCCGGCCGCGCAGCGCGTGCCTCGCGACATCGGCTATCGCGGCATGAAAGTGTTTCGAGGGGTCAGCGATGAAACGGAGGCCCTGTACGTCCTGACCTGGTCGCCGTCGAAGAGCGGGCAGCCGTCGATCATGTTGCGCTCGACGGATGGCCGTGAGTTCGTGCCCACGACACCGCACGAGGAAGATTCCACCGTGACCACCTATCGCGCGCTCTGCGCCTACAAGGGCCGCCTGTTCACGGCGCCGGCCGGGCGCACGGCGGGGTGGAAGGGCGGCAAGCACATGGGCGTCGAGGATTGCGCTGTCGGTCAGGCGGTCGTCCTCGAGAATGCAGATCCGCTGCGACGGCCATGGCGGGTCGTCAACGTGCCATCCTTCGGCGATCGCGGCAACCTCGCGGTGTTCGACCTGCACGCGTTCAACGACTACCTGTACGCCGGCACGGTCAACGCTCAGGGTTTTCAGCTCTGGAAGACCGATGCCGAAGGCGAACCGCCCTACAAGTGGGTCAAAGTGTTGACGCAGGGCGCGCATCGCGGGCCGCTGAACGAAGGCATTGCGACGCTCTGCGCGCACGGCGAGCATCTCTACATCGGCACGGGGATTCAGAGTGGCGGGTACGATCGGCCGCTCAACATCGGTCCCGCCGCCGCCGAAATCCTGCGCGTGGCGGCGGACGACTCCTGGGACGTTGTCGTCGGTTCTCCGCGGAAGACGCCGCGCGGTTTCAAGTCTCCGATCTCGCGTTTCGGTCCCGGCTTCAACAACTTTTTCGCCGGCTATTTCTGGACCTCCGGATCGCATGACGGCTGGCTCTACATGGGGACGTACGACTGGAGCCACTTTTACCCCTACATGCCGCAGGAGAAGTTCCCCGCGCGCATGGCGCGCGCGTGCCGCTACGTCTCGCTCGAGCAGCTGGCCGCCAGTCGCGCGGGATGCGAGCTCTGGAGAACGCGCGACGGCGAGAGGTGGGAAGCGCTGACCGATAACGGGTTTGGCAACCGTTACAACTTCGGGATTCGCCGTCTGGTGTCTACACCGCATGGGCTCTTCGTTGGCGTCGCGAATCCGTTCGGTCCTGAGGTGTCGTACAAGAATGAACAGGGTCAATGGGACTACCGACCGAATCCACGGGGAGGTTTGGAAGTGTGGTGGCTGCAGCAGAACCCGCAGAGGGAATGCCAGTGAATGACGAGACGACGGTGCCGCCCGTAGCGGTGATTACGGGTGCGGGAGGCGGAATCGGGCGCGCCACGGCTCTCGCACTGGCACGGCGCGGGATGCGGCTGTGCCTCGTTGAACGCGACGCCAACCGCCTGGCGGCGGTCGTGAACGCGGTGAAGGAATCGGTTGCCGGCTGCGGGGTGCTTCCGTTGACGCTCGATGTCGCCTCCGAGGGGGACATGGAGGAGATGGTGACGCGCACGCTGGAGACGTTCGGCCAGGTCGACGTCCTCGTCACCGCTGCGGGTATTCTCCGTGCGCCCGGCAGGGGTCCGGCCGCCCTCGCCGATACGACGCCGGAAGAATTCGATACCGTCGTTGCGGTGAATCTCCGCGGCACGTTTCTCGCGACCCGCGCGGTTCTGCGGCCGATGCTCGCCGCCAAGAGCGGCCACATCGTGCATATTTCGTCGGTCTCCGGGCTGCAAGGGCGCGCGTTCGACGGCCCGTACTGTGCGTCGAAGTTTGCCGTTCGCGGATTCTCCGAGTCCGTCGCGGAGGAAGTGGGGCGAAGCGGGGTGCGGGTTCATACCGTGTTGCCGGACGCGGTCGCCACGTCGCTGTGGGAACAGAACGGACCGGTCCCGATGCCGCCGGAAGCGTTACCTCCGGAAAGAGTCGCGGACTTTATCGCCTACCTGCTGGACAGGCCACCCGATTGTGTGCTGCGCAATACGATCATCGCGCCCTTCAGTGGATCTCGCCGACGCCGCCGTCGTCGTGAGGCGTCTGGCGAGCAGCCGGTGTCGGCGGCAGTCACGTCCGGAGAACCGGAGTCAGGCCAGCGATGAGTGCGCCGCTTTCGCATCTCACGGTCGTCGAACTCGGCGAGGAACGTGGCGCAGCGTATTGCGCGCAGCTGCTTGCGACTTACGGCGCCCGCGTGATCAAGATTGAAAAGGCTTCGGGCGACAACACTCGCGCGCTCGGTCCGTTCGTCAGACGGGCGGACGTCGAGACGAGCGTTCCATTCCTGTGGCTGAACGCGGGCAAGGAAAGCGTCGTCTGTGACGTCGACACGGCGGCCGGGCAGGACATCGTACGCCAGTTGGTACTGGCCTCAGACATCGTCATCGAGAGCTTCACACCGGGTTATCTGGAGGAAAGAGGGCTGTCGTACGACACGCTGTCGCGTGAGCGGCGGGCGCTGGTCATGACGTCGGTGACGCCGTTCGGCCAGTCCGGACCATACAGCCAGTACACGAGCGACGAGATTGTGTCCTATGCGACCGGCGGCGGCATGTATCTGACCGGTGATCCTCAGCGTGAGCCGCTGAACGGCGGTGTGCCGGTCGCTTCCTACAGTACCGGAATGGTCGCGTTCTTCGCGACGTTGAGCGCGATATTCGCTGCGGGAAACACTGGACGCGGCGACCATCTCGATATCTCCGTTCAGGAAGCGATGCTCGACAACGTGGAGATCGCGCTCATGGAGCACCTCCACACCGGACGGGTGGCGAAGCGAACCGGCGACCGCCACAACCTGGTGCCCTGGCGCCTGTTTCGCTGTCGTGACGGCTTCGCCGCTGTCATCGGCGGACCGATCCGGAAGTGGCTCGGCGCGATCGACTTGTTCAACGAACCAAAGCTCGCGCTCGACAAGTTTCGACACGTGGCCGGACGCATGGCGCATCGCGAGGAGCTCGAGGCGCTGCTGCAACCCTGGCTCGACGAGCACGATCGCGCCGAGATCCTGGCGGCGGGCCGTGAACGCGGCCTCGCAGTTGGTGTACTGAACCAGCCGGAAGAGGTGCTCCTCGATGCGCAGCATCGAGCGCGGCAGTTCTTCCATCAGGTCGATCACCCGGTTGCCGGTGACTACCTCGTTCCCGGCGAGCCCTACCGATTCACGGACACCCCACTCGAGCCGCGGCGCGCGCCGCTGCTCGGCGAGCACACTGAGAAGGTGCTGGCGGAGGACCTTCGGATGCCGCGTTCTCGACTGGACGATCTCGTTGATAAAGGTGTGGTGATGCTCCAAGGAAGTACCGCGTAATGGCGACTGCTCTTCACGGTGTGCGGGTACTTGATTTCTCCCACGACTGGGCCGGGCCGCACGCCACGCGTCTCCTCGCTGACGCTGGCGCCGACGTCATCAAGGTCGAATACCCGCGGCGGTTGGACGGGATGCGCGGTGGACACCTCGAGGACGAGCGATATAACCGGCACCCGCGGTGGTGGCAGCTTCACCGCAACAAACGATCGCTGACGCTGGACCTCACGCGGGCGGAGCATCGGGATCGTGCGCTTGTGCTCGTGCGCTGGGCAGACGTCGTGGTGGATTCATCGCGTCCGGGGGTGCTCGACAGTCTCGGCCTGACGTGGGAGGTCATGCACGGACAGCGTCCAGACCTGATCCTGCTGCAGATGTCGGCCTTTGGCGCCACCGGACCGGACGCGCAGTACGGCGGCTACGGCGGGGCGATCGAACCGACTTCTGGCGTCGAGGCATTTACCGGATACGAAGGCGAGGAGCGGCCGCGCCGCATTCGGGAGCTCGACGTCACCAACGGCATCGCCGGAGCCTGCGCGGTGATAACCGCTTTGGTCCGGCGACAGGCGACCGGGCTGGGCGCGCACATCGACCTGTCCCAGACGGAAGCCGCGATCAGCACAATGGCCGGAGACGCGTTCGTCGCGGTGGCCGCCGGGGCTGCGGAATCACGGCCGCTCGGCAACCGTCATCCCAGCTTCGCGCCGCACGGTTGTTACCCGTGTCGCGGCGACGACCGATGGATTGTGCTGAGCGTCCAAACAGATGACGAGTGGAGGGCGCTCTGCCGAGCTATCGAGCGGCCCGACCTCGGTACCAATCCGCAGCTCTCGCACGTTGCCGGCCGCCGTCAACACGCCGATCTCATCGACGACGCGATCTCCACATGGACCAGAGGCCGCGGCCACCGTGAGGCGATGGAGGAATTGCAGGCCGGCGGCATTCGCGCAGGTGCAGTCTTCGACGCGGGAGACGTCGCGAACGATCCGCACCTGGCGGCGCGCGGCTGGCTTCTCGACGCCGAGGACGGCAGCGGCCGGTATCCGGGCGCGCCGTTCAAGTTCGCGACGGATCCTGTCGTCGTCGCACGGCGCGGGCCGTTCCTGGGCGAGCACGACATGGAAATCAGCACCGACATCATCAGCCTGGCGCCGGACCAGGTCGAACAACTTCGTGTGTCGGATTTAGGAACTGCGTTCGATCCTGAATGATCGAACCCCGGCGTTGAAATAAGTGGGAGGCCGTCCGTGAGCAGGGTGATTGGTACCGCGATCGTTGTTCTCGTCGCGCTGGTTCTCTGGCACGCCGCCGTCGTCGCGAGGGCGCAAAAAGGGGGACGACCGGAGTCGCTCGATCTGAAGCACGGCGGGATTAACCGGACATCTTTAGTGTACGTCCCGAGCAGCTATGACGGAAAGACTCCGGTTCCTCTCGTCCTGTCGTTTCACGGACGTCACGGCGAGGGAAAAGACCAGGCGAAGCTCTCGGATTTGCATAAGGTGGGAGAACGCAAGGGGTTCATCGTCGTCTATCCGGACGGCGTCGGAAAATCCTGGAACGCGCTGCATGGGACCGGCGACGCGGAGGCACGGGGGATCGACGACGTCGGATTCGTCGATGCGCTGCTCGACAAATTGGCGGAACGTTACAAGATCGATCCCAACCGCATCTACGCCTCGGGCATGTCCAACGGCGGGTTCTTCGCCCACCGACTGGGCTGCGAGCGGAGCACACGGTTCGCGGCGATCGCAACCGTCGCCGGAGAGATGTCCCCGGCTCTCGCAAAAATCTGCAGGCCGCAGCGGCCGATACCGGTCCTGATCATCCACGGCACGAAGGATCGCATCGTTCCGTACGCCGGTGGTACCACAGAAGGCGGAGGGTCGCTGCTGTCGGCGGACAA
>Ga0310810_10004838_pt1 | contig 14959 bp, 13 predicted proteins | sample NCmetagenome_FD_207641 | JGI IMG/M metagenome (GOLD analysis project Ga0310810, IMG submission 207641) | Soil microbial communities from experimental microcosm in Duke University, North Carolina, United States - NC | ecosystem: Engineered > Artificial ecosystem > Soil microcosm > Unclassified ...
ATCACGCCGACGTGGGCGTCGCGCGAGCGGATGCGATCGAGCAGCGCCGCGACCGTGGATGCGCCCATGCCTCAGAGCGTCGTGATGCGATCGGCCGGGCGCGTCGCCGCTGCCCGAGCCCGATCGAGATCGGCATCGACCATCATTTTGATGAGACTCACGAAGTCGACTTCGGGCTGCCAGCCGAGCTCGGTGCGCGCCTTCGTGTTGTCGCCGATGAGGTGCTCGACCTCCGCCGGGCGAATGAGCGTCGGATCCAGCTTCACGTACGACCGCCAGTCGAGGCCCGCGTGCGAGAACGCGACCTCCACCAGATCGCGAACCGAGTGGCTCACGCCGGTGGCGATCACGTAGTCCCGTGCGTCGTCGCGCTGGAGCATCAGCCACATCGCGCGGACGTAGTCGCCGGCGAAACCCCAGTCGCGGTGGGCGTCGAGATTGCCGAGCGACAGCGTGTCGGCGAGACCCAGCTTGATGCGCGCGACGCCGTCGGTGACTTTGCGCGTCACGAACTCGAGACCGCGGCGGGGCGACTCGTGATTGAAGAGCATGCCCGAGACGGTGAAGAGATCGTAGCTCTCGCGATAGTTCACCGTGATGTAGTGCGCGAAGACCTTCGACACGCCGTACGGGCTGCGTGGGTGGAACGGCGTCAGCTCGGTCTGCGGCGTCTCGCGCACCTTGCCGAACATCTCGCTCGAGGACGCCTGATACAGGCGGATCGAGCGATCCACCTGCCGGATCGCCTCGAGCACGCGCGTGACCCCCTGCGCGTTGAACTCGCCGGTGAGCATCGGCTGGTCCCACGAGGCCGGCACGAACGACATCGCGGCCAGGTTGTAGAACTCGTGCGGCCGCACGTCGTCGACGAGCCGGATGATCGAGAGCTGATCGAGCAGGTCCGCGGGCCTGATCGTGATGCGATCGAGCAGATGATGGATGCGCCAGAAGCTCGGCGCGCTCGCGCGACGCACCGTGCCGATCACCTCGTAGCCTTTCGAGAGCAGCAGCTCGGCGAGGTAGGATCCGTCCTGCCCGGTAATTCCCGTGATAACGGCTCGCTTCGACATACTGAACCGTCGATCTTAGCATGACGCAGATCGATACCGCCGTTATCGGCGCCGGCGTGAGCGGCCTCGCGTCGGCGCGAGCCCTCGCGTCCCGTGGGCGATCGGTGTGCCTGCTCGAGCGCCATCCTCGCGCCGGCCTCGACACGAGCACGCACAACAGCGGCGTCGTCCACGCCGGCATGTACTACCCGGCCGGAACGCTCAAAGCGCAGCTGTGCGTCGACGGCCGCCGACGGCTCTACGACTTCTGCCGCACGCATCGGGTCCCCCACCGCAGGTGCGGCAAGCTCATCGTGGCGCACGACGCCGCGGAATGTGGACAACTGGAGGCGCTGAAGGCGCGAGGCGACGCCAACGGCGTCGAGGGGCTCGCGATCGTGGACCGCGCGTTCATCGACGCGCATGAGCCGGCGAGTGCGGGCGTCGCCGCGCTGTGGTCGCCGGACACGGGGATCGTCGCGGCGGAAGATCTCGTCGCCGCCCTCCTGCGCGACGGCACGACTGCGGGCGTGATGTTTCTGCCGGGCACACGCGTGATCGCGGCCGAGGCTACGAGCAACGGCATCGATCTCATCACGCCGCGCGAAACGATCCGAGCGCGCGTCGTCGTGAATGCCGCGGGCCTGTACGCCGACGAGGTCTCGCGGCTCCTCGGCGGCGAGCGTTTCACGATCTATCCCTGCCGCGGGGAATACGCGTCGCTGACGCGCGCTAAATGGGATCTCGTGCGCGGCCTCGTCTACCCGCTGCCGGCCGAACACAGCCTCGGCGTCCACGCCGTCAAGACCGTGGCTGGCGAGGTATGGCTCGGGCCGACGGCGCGCTTCCAGGAGGCGAAGGACGATTATGAGGGCGATCGGCTGCCCGTCGAGGCGTTCGTGGAGGCAGCGATGCGGTTGCTGCCGTCGGTGACGCGGGCCGATCTCCGGCTCGGCGGCACCGGAATTCGTGCAAAGATCCATCCGCCGACCCAACGCTTCGCCGATTTCATGATCCGCCGCGACACCGTGAATCCGTTCATCGTTCAGGCGGCCGGCATCGAGTCGCCGGGGCTGACGGCCTGCCTGGCCGTCGGCGATCTCGTCGCGCGGCTGGTCGACGAGGCGCTCTGACGTGCGAACCGCGCTCATCCTCGCAGCGTTGACTGCGGCGCTCTATCTGCCGCGCCTCGGCACCGCCCCCGTCTACATCTCGCCGGACGAAGTCGTCGTCGCGCTGAACGCGCATGCGATTGCGACAACGGGACGCGACACGAGCGGCCGGCTGCTGCCGCTGTACTTCGAATACAAGTACCCGGGACCATTCATCAACGGACACGGCACGACGCGGAGCGGCTGGCTGCCGCCGATGATCTTCTACGCCACCGCGGCCGTGTTCGAAGTGCTGCCCGTGTCGGAGACGATCGTGAGGCTGCCGACGGCGCTCATCGGAATCCTCAACGTCGTGCTCGCGTACCTGGTGGGCCGCCGGCTATTCCGATCGGAGCCCGTCGCGATTGCGTCCGCCGCGTTCCTGGCGCTGACGCCGGCGCACTTCATCCACAGCCGCTTCGCGATGGACTACATCTATCCGCTGCCGTTCGTCCTGGCGTGGATGCTGTGGCTCCTCGAGTACTTCGAGAGCAACCGGCCGCGCATGCTGCTGATGAGCACGGCGGCGCTCGGCATCGGGATGTTCAGCTACATCGCGGCGACTGTCATCATGCCGATCCTCTTTCTGATCACGTGGTACGCGCCTGTGGTATCGCAGCCGCCGGGTTTCTCGCCCCCGCGTTGTTGTACGTCCCATGGCTGGCGTTGCATCCGGGCGGCGGCGGCGATGTTCTTGCGAAGTACGAGATCAACAGTGCCGCCGGCATCAGCGCGCTGTTCACGTTCCACCGGATCGGCGATCTGCTGGGGCACCTCTGGACCTTCTACGATCCGCGCTTCCTGTTTTTCGACGGGCCAATGGAGCTGATGTACTCGACCCGCGAGGTCGGCGTCTTTCTGCTTCCCCTCGCGCCGCTGCTCGTCGCGGGACTGTGGGCAATCGTCCGAGGGCCGATCACCGGCGCAAGACTCCTGCTCATCGGCGGATTGATCGCGTCGCCGCTTCCGGCGACGATTCTCGTCACCACCGACGCCATCTATCGCGCGCTCGAGCTGCTGCCATGTGCGGTGCTGCTAAGCGGGCTGGGAGTGCAGCTGCTCTGGTCAGCGTCGGCTGCGGCGCCGCCGCGCCGCGCGGTCCTCGCCACTGGAGCGGCCGTGGCGGGACTCGCAGTCGCGTACACCGGAGCGTTCGTCCTGCTGCGTGGCAGGCTGCCGGGCTCGCTGCCGTGGCTCGTCGTCGCTGCCGTGGTGTGCCTTGTGCTCGGGTGGCTCGCGCCGCGGTTTCGCCTCGGCCAGCTCGCTGTGCTGGGGCTCCTCGCGGTGATGCCGCTCCAGTTCGCGGCGTTCTACCGCGACTACATGACGAACTACCGCCTGCGGACGCTGTCGGTATTCTCAGGCAACATCCGGGGCGCCGCCGAGGAAGCCATTCGGCAGGCCGACACCGGCACCGCGCCGATCTATCTGGGCCGGATAGGGCCGTATGGGAAAGGCGGGAGCTACTGGCCGTTCTTCCTGCTGAAGTACGGCCGCCGCGACCTGGCGGCGAGAACGCTCGACGTGGGGACGTTCGAAACCGACCGCGTGCTGCAGCTGCCGCCCGGCAGCGTGATTGTCAACAATGCGGGCGAAGGCGAAACGGACGCCGCCATCGATCGACTCGTCGCCGCGGGACAGGTGTCCCGGACGCCGGTCAGGGAACCGGATGGCGCTGCGGCATTCTGGGTGCTGCGGCGGACGATGAAGTCCTGACGGCTGCGTAGGCAGCCACGACGAGCGACACGCCAAGCATCCCCACTCGAAACGCGACCAGCGCCGCCGGCTGCACTTCCGAGAGCCTCAGGTTCGCGGCACTGTACGCCGCGACGAAAAGCCACGCGAGCCGGTCGGGCAATGTTTCGAGCGCGATCACCGCAATCGGAATGACGACGAAGTGGAAGTTCCACAGCGCGCGGTCCGGCTGCTGCACGTACAGGAAGGCCGCAGCCGCCGGCACCGACGCGACCGCGATCCGGCGCATGCTCGGGCCCGCATCGCGCCATCCCGCCGCCATCAGCAGGTAGAGCGGTCCAAACGCCGAGAACAGATAGAACACCGCGTTGCGAACACCAAGCGCCGCGACCCACGCCCTGAAGTAGCCGCCGCCGAGCAGATCGACGGAAGGGTTCGGTCCGTACGTGTTGTTGAAGATCATCATCAGCACCACCTGGAGGCCGAACCAGATGGTCGTGACGGCGAGCGCCGCGAGCGCCGCGCGCGCCAGGTGCTCCCACTGGCGCGCGAGCGCCGCGACACCTGCATAAATCCACATCGGCGCGGCGGCAAACTCCTTCGCGAAGACGCCGATCGATGCCGCGATCGTCGCGCGGCCGAGGCGGTGCTCCAGGAGATCGGCCATCAGCCACGGCCCGAGCAGGTACATCGCCGGATCCGCCGTGTAGGGATCGAAGATCGTCACCAGGGGACCGTAGCCGAACGCGGCAATCCAGGTCGCGAAGCCGGCTCCACGCGTCGACAGCCCCAGTACCAGACATAGCCGCCCGGTGACCATCGCGGCGGCGGCGCTCGTCAGGACCGCGTACGTTTTCCACTTGAACAACGACGAGGGGCCCGGCAAGTGCTCGACGACGATGGGCACCAGGATCCGGAAGCAATGAATGTCGACGCAGTCGAGCACCGCGAAGTCGCGGCCAATCTTCCGGTACAAGTCGCCGTTGTCGGGCGCACGGCCCACGAACGCGATCACGCCGAGCAGGAAGCTGATTGCGAGAAAGCGGCGCACTCCGCGCAGGGATGTCACGCGCGCCGATCGTACCGCAAAGTCACGGCTTGCGCGCGATGCACAGGCAGTGGAGATGCGCTTCCGATTGCCCGCGCTCGAGCGATTCGATCGCCAGCGCCGGAGTCAGAAGGTCGTGGATCCGCCGTTCGTCCGCGTACAGGCCGCCGGCGTTCAGCCGATTGCGCAGCCTGCGGCGCATCGGCGGCACACTGATGGGGAGCAACAGTTTTCCCACTTGCCGCCGCAGCGTCCGCGGCACCGACGCCGATTCAGGGTGTACGGTCGTGAACGCGAACACACCACCGGGCCTCAGCCATCGCGCGACATTGGCGACAATGCGCTCGTCGAGCGGCGAGTGCTCGGCGAGCACGCCGATCGAATACACGAGATCGAATCGCGACGGCTCGAAGTCGTGGGCGAGCAGGTCGCCGTGGACGAGCGTGACCGGCGCGGCGATCGCGTCGGCGCGGTACGGGTGCCGCGCCTGCTCGAGCATCGCACGCGACGCATCGAGCCCGACCAGGCTCCGCGCGCCGGGGACGGCCCAGAAGAATCGGCCCGTTCCGCACCCCAGATCGAGCGCGTCGAACGGTGGATGCACGGCCGCGCACGCGCGGGCGAGGAAGTCGGTCAGCATACGCGCCGGCGCGCCGGCCCACAGCTCGTCGTCGTGCGCGCGATAGCGCCTCGCGTACTCCTCGTTGTAGAGCGCCGACGCGCGCTCGGCCCACGCGCCGGGGCGTTCACTCATGCCCGCCGCAGGACGAGGCCGTGCTGGCCTCCGTAGAGCGTCGTGCCGTCGGGCACCTGCCGGTGCGAGACGACGCGCTGCAGCACCTCGAATCCCGCGCGCCGGGCCGACGCCGCCGCATAGCCGACCGAGACCAGGAGGTTCGTGTGATTGACCGGCGCCTGCATCTCGCGGAATCCGCGGCGGAGGACGATGCGCTCGCCCATCCGGTCGGCGGCGTATCGCAGCGCCGATCGCGTCCCGAGCGACCAGTGGCACCAGCGCCCGAAATAGAGCAGCGCGAGGCCGCCCGGCGTCAGGACGCGACGGGCTTCACGAACGTATTCGTCGAAGATGCCGATCTTTTCGAGGTGCTGAAAGACGATGAACGAGTACACGACGTCGATCGACGCATCGGGCAGCGGGATGCCGCGGCCGTCGGTCTGCATCAGGCGGACGTTGGCGGCGCCGCGGCGGCTCAGCTCGCGTTCGACGATGTCGTTGCGGTCGTGGACGTCGATGCCGACGGCGCCGCGGAAGTGGCGCGCCGCCGAGGCGAGAATGCGGCCGCCTCCATGGCCGATCTCCAGGATGGTCTTCTGCTCGGGCGATCGGAGGTACGGCGCCAGCGGCCGTGCGACGTGAACGCTGAAATCCCACGCGCCGCGGACGAACGTCTCATCGACGTCGCCGGCGTGATCGAACCACGTGAGAAACGCCTCGGGCGACGCGTCCGCGGTCCTGCCGATCTCTTCTTTGAATCCGACGATGTGACCGCGCGTCTCGACGTGGTGCCCGGTGCCCAATGTCTAATCTTAATGTACAGTCTTGCAGTGCCGTTCAGCCGCAGCGCCCGGGCGCGCGAACCGCTCGCGTCGCTGACGTTCGATCTCGACACGCTCGGGCAGGACATGTTCCCCGGCGGACCGCTGCCGCCCGCGCAGAAGCAGTTGCTCGAGGATTTGTCGTACGCGCAGATCCTGCCGCGGATCGTCGACTTTCTCCGCGAGTGCAGCGTCCCGGCGACGTTCTTCGTGATCGGGCGGCACGTCGATCGATATGCGGAGGCGATTCGAACGCTCGTCGGTGAAGGTCACGAGGTCGCGAACCACACGATGACGCATCCGCGCGAGTTTTCGGCGCTGTCGCGCGACAAAATCCGCGCGGAAATCGACGCGTGCCACGCCGTCATCGCGCGCGTCGCGGGCGTGGCGCCGTCGGGCTTTCGCGCGCCCGGCTATACGATCAACGCCGACGTGCTGGCCGCGCTCACCGACCTCGGCTACACCTACGACGCGTCGCTCGTGCCGTCGTGGTCGTACTCGATGCTCAAGCTGGCGTCGCAGCGGCTGTTCAACCGGGCCGATTATCCAATCGTCCCGCAGAGCATCGGGTGCGCGCTGGCGCCGCAAGTGCCGTTTCTCGTCGATTCGGCGCGGCCGTTTCGCGAAGCGTGCGGCGGCGCGCTCATGGAGATCCCCGTCACGACCATACCCGTCGTGCAGTGGCCGCTGACCAGCATCCCGCTCATGGTTGCCGCGCGGCGGACGAAAGTGATTGAGTGGTCCGTCTACCGCACGCGGCCGTTTCTGAGCGTGAGCCTTCACGATTTCGAGTTCACCGCCGCCGAGGACGCCGGCGACATGCCGCGCGGTCTGTTCGTGTCGCGCTATCTCCGCCGCACGCTCGACGACCGGCTGCGCCAGATGCGCCGGATGGTTGTCGCCGCCCGCCGCTTCTACCGGTTCGTCACGCTGCGCGACGTGGCCGCGGCGTTCGGCCCGGCGCGGCAGGCCGCCGGGGCCGCCGCTCGATGAACATTCTCGGCCTCTTCGGCTTCGTCCAGAATCCGGCCGCCGCCCTCGTCGTCGACGGTCAGCTCGTCGCGTTCGCCGAAGAAGAACGCTTCACACGGCTCAAGTCGAGCAACGGCATGTTCCCTGGCAATGCGGCCACCTACTGCCTGAAGGCCGGCGGCCTGACGCTGCAGGACATCGACGTGATTGCGTGGCCCTGGGACGCGAAGCGATCGCGGACGCGGATGCCGCTCTTTTTCGCGAAACAGTTCGTCAAGCACGGGCTGCTGTCGCGGCGGAAGTACTCGAGCGGCGCGAAGGGCTCGAACGTCGCCGAGATCTTCCAGTACCTGCTCGACGTCGACCCGGCACGCATCCGGGACCGCGTCCGTGCCGGATTCCGGCGCGCGGGCCACCCGGGCGCGATTCCCAAGATTGAGTTCGTACCGCATCACGTCGCGCACGCCTACAGCACCTATGCCTGCTCGGGGTTCGATGAGGCGGCCATCATCACCATCGACGGCAGCGGCGAGGACATCTGCACGCAACTCGCCGTCGGCAAGAACGGGTCGGTGAAGCTCCTCGACCGCATTCAAATCCCGAATTCGCTCGGCTGGTTCTACGCGGCGTTCACCGATTATCTGGGGTTCATTCCGTACCGCGACGAAGGCAAGGTGATGGGCCTCGCACCGTACGGCCAACCCGATCCGGAGCTCGCCGAGAAGTTCGAACGCGTGCTGCGCATCGACAGCGACGGCTACACGATCGATCCGTTCTACACGCTGCTCGGCGGACATGAGTACGGCGCGAACTTCGGGGACGAGCTCGTCGGCCTGTTCGGCCGCCCGCGATATCGCAACGAGCCGGTGGAAGCGCGCCACAAGAACATGGCGTACGAGCTCCAGCGCAGGCTCGAAGAAGCCGCGCTGGCCATGACACGCAAGCTCGTCCGCGGCCAGAATGCCCGCAATCTGTGCGTGGCCGGCGGCGTCGCGATGAACTGCAAGATGAACGGCGTGCTGCTGCGCGACGGCGGCGTCGAGCGCATCTTCGTCCAGCCGGCGAGCCACGATGCCGGCACGCCGCTCGGCGCCGCGCTGTATCTCGCCGCGACGTCCGGCGAGCCGCGGCCGGCGACGCTCGAGCACGTCTACTACGGTCCCGGCTTCACCAACGACGAGATCCGCGCGACGCTCGACGTCTGCCACGTGTCGTACCGCCACGTGGACGCGATCGAGGAGGAGGTCGCGCGGCTGCTCGCCGACGGCAAGATCGTGGCGTGGCACCAGGGCCGGATGGAATTCGGCTCGCGCGCGCTCGGCGGCCGATCGATTCTCGCCAACCCCACCATCCCCGACATGCACGACATCGTGAACAGGCAGGTCAAGTTCCGCGAGCCGTGGAGGCCCTTCTGCCCGTCGATGCTGGACGAAGTGAAGGGCGATTACCTCGAGAACGCGCAGCAGGCGCCGTTCATGATCGTGGCCTATCAGGCGAGCGCCGCGCGCCGATCGCAGATTCCGTCGGTCGTACACGTCGACGGATCGATGCGGCCGCAAACCGTGACGAAGCACGCGAATCCACGGTTCCACGGCCTCATCGACGCCTTCGGCAAGCTCACGGGCGTGCCTGTGGTGCTGAACACCTCGTTCAACGTCCGCGGCGAGCCGATCGTCTGCACGCCGAACGAAGCCGTGCGCTGCTTCTACAGCACCGGCCTCGATGCACTGGCGATCGGGAATTACCTGGTCGAAAAGTAAAGAACGCAGGACTTGAGTCCTGCGTTCACCGTGCCTGGCGCCTCAGATAGACCGTCAGCTGGTCGTTCCGCCGCCACACGTCGTAGTCGCGCAGATTCGATATCCGCGAGGCGCCGTCGGTCGAGAGCACGAGCGCGTCGGCATCGACCGCGCCATCGCCGGTCACCTGCTCGGTCCGTACGGGGTCGCGGCGCTGCCGCTGCGCGCGATACGCGAGGATGTCGGCGAAGTACAGCGGCACATCGTAGGGGTGCACCATCTGGTCGTGCGCGATGCTGCCGATCGAGGCGGCAGGAATCCCTGCGAACAGCTGCTCGGCGTCGAAGTCCTCGACGAAGTCGCGCGCGAACCGGTGGTCGACCGGCGGCATGCCGGCGAAGACCACCGCCGCGACAACGACCGGCAGCAGCCAGCGCGCACGCAGACCGCCGCGCCGGCCCGCCTGAATCGCCAACTCGATCAGCCCGAGGGCAACAAAGAAGAGTGGAACGGCGAGGTACGCCCACGTCCGCTGCTGCGGGTTCGTGCGATGCGCGATGAGAATGACAGGCGGCAACAGCAGGACGACCGCCATCGCCTTTTCCATGAAGCCGGCGGGACCGCCCGTCCGCCATCTCAACGTCAGCGACGCCGCCACGATGGCGAGCACGATCGCGAGCCCGCCATGATCGGCGCCGAGCAGCCAGTTCCCCATCACGACCAGACGCTCCGGCAGTTGGGCGATGGCAACCGGCAGCGGCGATCGCGCGACGTAGACGTTCGCCGTCAGCGCGCCGACGCCGTTCACGATCACAATCGGCGTGTAGAGCACGACCGTCGCAACCGCGACGACGACATCCGCGATGAGCCAGGCGCGCAGCGGCCGTCTGGTCGCCGCGGCGTACACATACTTCGAAGCGTTGACCGACGCGAACGGATATAGAAACAGGGGGATCGTGTAGAAGCCGAGCACGGCGGAGACAACGTACGCCGTCAACACCGGCAGTGTTGGACGCGGCCCGCTGACGCCGGCCAGCACGGCGCCGAAGCACACGGCCGTGAAGAACACGATCATCATGTAGCCGCGCGCGAGGACGGCGTACACGGCGATCGGGTACGCACAGACGATCAGTGCAAGCGCAACGACGACCGCTGTCTCGTCCCAGAAGCGAAGCGCAATCGCGCACAACACGATCGTCGTCAGCACGGCGAACCCGACGCTGATCAGCCGCATGGCGAGCATCGGGTCGAGCGGCAGCAGCGGCGCGGCATTCGACAGCACCGAGAACAGCACGTGATTGTTCGGCGCGGGGTAGTACGTCACCGACGCGAACACCGGCCGCATCGTGAAGTTCATGAACGTCCACGCTTCGTCGTACGTCACCGGCAGCGTGGCCGCGCGGCGGACGCACCATCCGATCTGCAGCATCACGACCAGGGCCAGCGACGCCTTCGTGACGGGATCGAGCGCGCGAAAGCGGCCGAGCACCGCGGCAAACGCCGCCGACGCCGCCGGACGCTGCGCCCGGACCGCTGCCGCAATCCGGTCGAATCGGGAGCCAATCCAGTAGGCGCTCGAGCCCGCCGCGATCCCGGCCGCGACGAGCACAGCGATGAGCGCCGTGTAGGTGGTGCGCGTGAAGTAGGCCGCCTTGAACGCAGCTTCCTGATGCGGCTTTCCGGCGGCGACGATGAGCAGATGGGCGATGCGATCGTAACCGCCGAGCAGCACGGCGGCGGCAGCGGCGGCCGCCGCGAGGGCGAGTGCCGCCGCGACCGCGACGGCCGACGATTTCACGCGTCGGCGCGGCGCGCCCGGCGGGTCAGTCGCCGCAGCAGGGAGGAGTGCCAGCCGCTGACCACCGCGTTCGCCGAGACCGCGGCGACGAGCGCGGCCGCGGCCACGAACAACCAGAGTCCGCGCGGGATTTGGGGCGCAACCTGCGCCGGCACCAGTTGAATCAGGATGAGGTGTCCGGCGGCAGCCGTGCCGGCGGCGAGAGCCGCCGCGCTGACGCGATCGGCCGGCGACGCGCGTCGAAGCCGCGCCCGCGCGTCATCCATCCGCAACCCCGCCGATGAATGTGCCCGCGCAAGCGCCCACCATCGCGTCGCCATGTCGAGCGCACGGATGATCGCGCTGGATCGCAGCATCGATCGCACGGCCGGGAAGTCGCGCGCCTCGCTCATCGCTCGTCGGCCCGTTTGCCCTCGATTACCGATGCGACAGTTCCATTCGCCACATACTTCGCCGTCGTCAGCAAGAACGGCGCGCCCACTTTCAGCGTCCGGCCGCGATACTGCCATCCGTCGCGCCCGCGATCGGCGCCGAGCCGCAGGTGCACGTCCACCACTCTCCCTGGCTGGCGGCTCACGGATGTGACCACGGCCGCGCGATCGTCAACGAACTGATCGCGGTCGGCCGCCGCGATGAGCGCCGCTTCCGGTCCGCCGCCGAACTGCACCACGACATCGAGCGGCTGCGCAGCAGCGCCCGGAAGCACCTCGTCGACGACGAACGTGATCGGATCTGCCGGACCGGCCAGCCGAATGGCGTTCGCCGGCACCACAGCAATACCCGCCAGGCCGCAGCCGCCCGGCTGCGGCGTCGAATCGCACTCGACCAGCACCGACGCGGCACGCTCGACCGATCCGCCGCTGTCCTCGATCGGCCCGAGCACGGTCACGCGCGCGGCCGCCTCGCCGGCCGGCGGAAACGGCGTGCCGACCTTCAACTGCTCGGCGTGCGAACGATCGAGGCCGACGAAACGTCCCACCGCCGTCACGCGTCCGCGGCTCTCCGGAGCGGCGACGACGTACGCGCGCGGCACGCGGGCGACCTCCTGCCCGCCGTCGTAGAGGACGAGATCGTACGCGCCCGGCGGCAGCGGCGGGGCGATGACGTCGGCCGAGTTCGGGTCCTCGAACATGAAGCCGAGCGAAGGCTCCGAGCCAATCCAGGCGCGGAGCATCGGCGAAAACTGCCGGCCCTTGACCTTCAGCTTCGCGGCCGCCCGGAGCGGGTTCGCGATGCGCTGCTCGTCTTTTGTCAGCGCGACGCGTGTGACCGAGGTGACTTCGACCTTCCGCGGATGAAACAACAGCCACGTGCCGTACGCCACGGGCAAGAGGACGACCACGAAGATCGCGACCGAGGCATCGACGAGGTTGACGCGACCGAACAGCCGCCCGCGGTCGTCGACGACCGTCACGACGCCGCCTCCGGCCGTATCGCGGGCCACGGAGCGACGCTGCGCGGCGCTCTCGAGAGCACGGCCTCCAGGGCGCTGCAGAGTCCCAGCGCGCTGATCCAGACGACGATGATCGTGACGATGCCGCGAAGCCGCACGAGCGTGCCGACGTTGCCGTTGGTGAGCGCGATCACGAGACTCGTCGTCAGCAGATAGCCGACGAGCACGGCTGTCACAGGCGCATCGCGCCGCCAACCCGCGACGATGCCGATTGGGCACATCGCGACGAGCGCGTACCACAGAAGCTGCTCGGGCATGATCGCGAGCTCGCGAATCGATGCCATCTGCCACGGCAGCGGCACGACGATGAACGCCGTGAGTGCGCGCAGCACGTAACGGGCCGCCTCGTCGTACGTCAGCGTCATTGTGGACGTCGACGCGTTCTGGAACAGGTAGTAGAAGCCCGGATCGAGCAGCTTGTACTCGTGCCCCAGCGTCATCACGTGGCCGGTATGGATCTTCGCCGTCGCTTCCAGCGCGTGGAGGCCCGCCGGCCCGATCCGCGGCCACGCCGCCACGACGAACACGGCGAGGCCTGCGGCCACAATCGGCAGGTAGACGCGAGGACGGCTGAGCACGATCACGAGTCCCAGCGCGATCCCCCAGCCGAGCAGTCCGAGCGGCCACGTCTGATGCCGTACGCCGTCCATGCCGGCGAGCGCGGCAACCGCGAACGCTCCGCTCGCGATGCGGCGGGCGATCGATCCCGATCGCAGCGATCCCGAGGCGCCGGCGAGAAAGATCGTCGTAAGCAGGAAATACAGCGGCTCCTTCAACAGGGAGATCGACCACGCAACAAACGAGGGCAGGAACAAGACGAACGTGAGTGCCATCGCCGCAGGCAGCCAGCCGTACGCGCGCCGCGCAATGCGGAACATCACCAAGGCGGCCGTCACGAACATGAGGATGTTCAGCAGGCGCAGGCCGTACGGCACCGGCCCGAAGAGCACGGTCAGCACGGTCACCAGGCTGACGAACAGATTGGCGCCGTACATGTCCGTCACCACGAAGCCGTCGTACTTGTTGGTCGGCACGCCAAGCAGGAGATCGCGCGCTCGCAACGCGCGCGAGACGCCGTACGCGCCGTCGCCGCTGAGCTCGCCGAGCCAGCCGTCGTAGTGGTACGGGAGGTAGCGGAAGAACATCGCCGCAACAGCGAGAAGTCGCAGCGCGACGGCGATCGTCAACAGTGCCGTGAGCGCCCGCCGTTCGTCCGCCGGCAGATCGCGGAGCCCCGCGGCGAACACCACCACGGCCGCGCCGACGACGAGAACGGGAAGAGGCGCGATCGTGTACAGGACAGCCAGACACAGTCCGACGCCCAGGCCCAGGCGCAGGACAGCGGCATTCATGGATTCACTCAAGCGGGTTCGGAAAGAGTAACACGATACAATGCGCGCATTTGACGGCACGCCTCGCCGCGATCAGCGGGCCTGCACTGCTCGTGCTGTTCACGGCGGCGCTCTACGTGCCGCGACTCGGCGACGCGCCGCTGTACGTTTCGCACGATGAGGCCGTCTACGCGCTGCAGGCGCAATCGATCGCAGCCACCGCACGCGATCTCAGCGGCCGGCGCCTGCCGATGTACATCGAGTACCCGGCCCGGTTCGGACGGCCGACGTGGGATCAGCCGCTGCTGATCTACGCGATCGCAGCGACGCTCGAAGTCCTGCCGTTCTCCGAGGCCACGATCCGTCTGCCGATGGCGCTCGCGGGAATCCTCGATGTGCTGCTCATGTATTACATCGCGAGGCTGCTGTTCGAGCCGCGATTCCTCGCGATGCTGGCTGCCGCACTGCTGGCGCTGGCGCCTGCGCACTTCATGCACAGCCGGACCGCAATCGACTTTCAGCTGTCGGTGCCTTTCGTGCTTGGATGGCTGCTCGCGCTGCTGCTGTACCTGCGCGACGGGCAACCGCGGTTCCTGTTTCTTGCTGCGTGCGTGCTCGGCGCGGGCGTGTACGGCTACGTCGCGGCGTACCTCGTTACCCCGATACTCGCTGCGGTGACGACGGTCCTGCTGTTCCGGCGGCAGGAGGCGGCGAGCCGCTACGGTGTTCTCGCCGCCGGCCTCGCGCTGCCAACGGTCGTCTGCCTGCCGTGGATGCTGCAACAACCGCTGCCCTTCCGTGACATCCTCGCGCACTACTTCGTGCTCGAAGGCGGCGCGCCGACGCGCACCGGCATCGTTGGTCTGGTCACGAGTTTCCTGTCATCGCCGCGGCTGGCCGAGGTCCCGGCGTTGTATGTCAGTTTCTTTTCGCCGCGGTTTCTGTTCATCGACGGCCCGCAGCGATTCCGCACGATTCAGTTGGTCGGCGTCGTGCTGCTGGCGCTCGCGGGGTGTACCGCCGGCGGCGTTCGCGCCGCGGCGAGGCGATCGCCGGGCGATCTGCTGCTCCTGGCGGGACTGCTGACAGCGCCCATTCCGGCGAGCCTGGCCGGCGAACCGCAGGCGATCTGGCGCGCCCTGCACATGACGCCGTTTCTGGTGCTG
>Ga0310810_10004839_pt1 | contig 14959 bp, 12 predicted proteins | sample NCmetagenome_FD_207641 | JGI IMG/M metagenome (GOLD analysis project Ga0310810, IMG submission 207641) | Soil microbial communities from experimental microcosm in Duke University, North Carolina, United States - NC | ecosystem: Engineered > Artificial ecosystem > Soil microcosm > Unclassified ...
ACTCGCCAGAGAGCGCGTTTCTCCATCACGAGCTAGGGCAACTCGAGCGTCGCGCAGGCAATGCCGATCGCGCGCTCGAGCATCTGCAACGCGCAGTGGAGCTGGACCCGAACGATGCGACCGGCCTGGTCGAGACCGCGGAACTGCTCGAGTCACGCGGAGACGCCAGTGGCGCCGAGGCCGCTTATCGGAAGGCCGATGCGATCGACCCGAGCCTCAATCTGGCAGGCAAGATCGCGGGAAACGCCGAGCGCGCCCGCGAATCCCGTTTGCCAGCCGAATTCCGTGCGGCGCTCACGGCACAGCAGATCACCCGCGGCGATCTTGCCGCGCTGGTCGGCGTGCGACTCGACGCACTGGTTCGCCGGGCTCCGGCCAAGCAGGTGGTCGTTACCGATACCCAGCGGCACTGGGCGGAGTCGTGGATTACAGAGACTGCCAGTGCCGGGATCATCGAGCCGTTCGAAAACCATACATTCCAACCGGGGGCCGTCGTGCGGCGCGGCGATCTCGCGACCGTGGCCAGCCGCCTCGTGGCGCTGATCGCATCGTCGGATGAGACGGTGCGCAAACGTTTGGCCGAGCGGCCGGCGATTGCCGACGTGCCGCCTCGCCATCTTCAGTACGATGCCGTCGCCTCCGTCGTCGCCACGGGTGTGATGCCGCTCGTCGATGGCGATCGATTCCAGGTAGGTCGGCAGGTCTCCGGAGAGGAGGCCGTCGAGGTGATCGATCGCGTGCGGATGCTGGCGGCGACCACGCTCGGCGTGTCGCGCCCGTGAAGAATCTGACGCTGGCGAACCAGCTGACGATCCTGCGGATTGCGCTGATCCCTGCCTTCGTGCTCCTGGTCGTCTACGAGCATCTGGGCGCTGCACTCCTGGTCTTCACGTTTGCCGGTTTGACCGACGCCCTCGACGGCATCATCGCGAGATGGGCCAGTCAGCGGACGAGCCTCGGGGCCTGGCTCGATCCCATGGCCGACAAGCTCCTGCTGGTGACGACGTTCGTGGTGCTGACGTTGCCCAGTCTTCCTCTGACCAACCATCTTCCGCTGTGGCTCACGGTCCTGGTGATCAGCCGAGACGTCGTCATCGTCGGCGTCGTGGCGATCGTGAATCTCGCGGTTGGCCCGCGAACCTTCAGGCCGTCGCTGCTCGGGAAGGCGACCACGGCTGCCTTTATTCTGACGAGCGTGGCGGTGATGTTCTTCAATTACCGCGGCGAGCAGTCGATCGTCGTCGATCTCGGGGTGTGGCTGTCGCTGACGCTGACGCTCGTTTCGAGCGCCGACTACTTCTTCAAGCTACGCAGGATGATCACCGAGGCGGGGCAGTAAGGGTCCGGCTGAAGCCGGACACTACGCACTGTAGTGTCTGGCTTCAGCCAGACCGTCAGCGTGCTTTACACCTTGGTCTTGAAGTACTCGATCGACTTGCGCAGGCCTTCTTCCAGGCCGATCGTCGGCTCCCATCCGAGCAGCGTGCGCGCGCGGGTGATATCCGGCTTGCGCTGCTTCGGATCGTCGACGGGAAGCGGGCGGTAGACGATCTTGCTGCTCGCACCAATCAGCTTCACGATCGTTCGCGCGATCTCCTCGATCGTGACCTCGTGCGGGTTGCCGATGTTCACCGGGTCGTGGGTCGTCGACTCCGCAAGGCTCAGGATGCCCCGCACCAGGTCAGACACGTAGCAGAAGCTTCGCGTTTGCGTGCCGTCGCCGAAGACGGTGACATCTTCGCCCTTGAGCGCCTGTGAGATGAACGCCGGCACGGCGCGCCCGTCGCGCAGCCGCATGCGCGGGCCGTAAGTGTTGAAGATGCGAACGAGCTTCGTGTCGACCCCGTGCGAGCGGTGATACGCGAGTGTCAGCGCCTCGGAGAACCGCTTCGGCTCGTCGTACACGCTGCGTGGCCCGATCGGGTTCACATGGCCCCAATACGTCTCCTTCTGCGGATGCTCCAGCGGGTCGCCGTACACCTCCGACGTCGACGCGATCACGAACCGCGCCTTCTTCGCCAGCGCGAGGCCGAGCGCGTTGTGCGTGCCGAGCGCGCCCACCTTCAGCGTCGGGATCGGCAGCTCCAGGTAGTCGATCGGGCTGGCCGGACTCGCAAAGTTCAGCACCAGGTCCACCGGGCCAGGCACATCGATGTGACGGGTGATGTCGTGCTGGATGAATTCGAACTTGTCGCCGCGCAGGTGCGCGATGTTGTTCGTGTCGCCGGTGATCAGGTTATCGATGCCGACGACGGAATCTCCGCGAGCGAGCAAGGTCTCGCAGAGATGTGATCCAATGAAGCCGGCTGCGCCGGTGACGACGATTCGCGACACGTTCGTGGATCAGGCGCGCTGGAAAAGGCCGCGCACGAGGGTCAGCCACATGATCTTGATATCGAGCGTCACAGACCAGTGCTCGATGTAATAGAGGTCGTATTCAATGCGTTTCTCCAGGGATGTGTTGCCGCGCCAGCCGTTGACCTGTGCCCACCCGGTGATGCCGGCCTTGACCTTGTGCCGGAGCATGTATTGCGGGATGCGGTGCTTGAACTGTTCGACGAAGAACGGCCGCTCTGGACGTGGACCGACGATGGACATGTCGCCCTTCAACACGTTCCAGAACTGCGGCAACTCGTCCAGATCCAGTTTACGCAGCCATTGCCCGATCGGCGTCGTGCGCGGGTCGTTGTCGCGCGCCCACACCGGCCCCGTCGCCTCTTCCGCGTCGGGGTACATCGATCTGAACTTGTAGACGGTAAACGCCTGCCCGTCAAGGCCCATGCGTTCCTGCCGGTAGAACACCGGGCCGGGCGACGTCCGTCGCACCAGGAACGCGATCACCAGAGCAGGCACCGCGAGGACGACGATGGCCGATGCCGACAGCACGATGTCGAGCCCGCGTTTAATCCAGGCGTTGACTCCCTGCAGCGGAACATCGTTGACGTTGATGATAGGGAGGCCGTCGAGGTCCTCGAGCCGCGCGCGCAGTGCGATGAACTGCAGCAAATCGGGAACGACCTTGACGTCGATGCACTCCCGGTTCGAGATCTCGATCAGATCGAGGAGCTTCGCGTGCTCTTCGAGAGGCAAGGCGACATAGAGATGATCGATACGCTCGCGGTGCGCGATCTCGGCCACCTCCGAGAGCGTGCCGAGGATCGACAGCCCGCGATAGCCGACGTGATCTCCGCCGGCGCGATCGTCCGCGAACCCGATGACCTGATATCCGAGCTCGCGATGCTGCAGCATGCGGTCGGCAACCATCCGCCCGAGGTCGCCGACACCGGCGATGAGGATTCGCTTCAGGCCGACGCCGGCTCGCCAACGGCGCTCGAGCAGCTCGCGGACGAACTCGCGCTGGGCATACGCGAACATCACCATCAGGACCAGGAACAGGCCCCAGACGATCTGCGAGACTTCGTAGGCGCCGCGCGCCCGTGCCTCGGGGGAGGCCCAGTACGCCTGCACGTACAACGTCGACACGACACCGAAAACGACGGCGAGGATGCTGCCGACGAGCACGGCAAAAAAGTCGTCCACGCGCGATCGTCCGCGTCGAAGGCGATAGACGCCTTGGACGCGAAAAGCGAGCGGGGTGAGGACCGCGACGAACGGCAACAGGTTGATGTACTGCTCGAATGGCGGGTAGCCGCGGAACACCGGAATCAGGCCGCTCTCGAACCTGATGCCGTACGCGAGGACGAACGCCCATATCGCGAGCACCGAGTCGCCCAATACGTGAAAGGCGACCAGCAGGCGATTGTAGCGCCTTACCATCGTGTGCCCGCCGGTGCCGCCATCGTCTCTGCGATCACGGCGCGCATCTGGGCGGCATAGCGCGCGTGCGAGAACCGCTCGGCCTGGAGGCGGAGCAGGGACGGATCGAACTGCAGTGCGCGTGCACGCTCGAGCGCGGCGCTCAGGGATTCGAGCGTGAGTTCGTCGAACAGTACACCCGTTTCGCCATCTGTGACGGTCTCGAGCGCGCCACCGCGCGCGAACGCCACGGTCGGACAGCCGCACGCCTGAGCCTCGAGCGGCACCAGACCGAAGTCCTCTTCGCCGGGCATGATCACGGCCGCGGCGCGACGGTATTCCTCGCGAATCTCTTCGTTCGAGAGCCAACCGAGAAACGTGATGCCTGGGCCGGCGATCTGCGCCAAGCGCCGCCGTTCTGGCCCATCTCCGACAATGCGCAGCGGGACACCGAGGTGTTCGCAGGCCTCGACGGCCAGATCGATTCGTTTGTACGGTACCAGCGCAGACACGATGAGGAAGTGGCTCTGGGGCGTGACGTCGGCGGGGTGAAAGAAGACCGTGTCGACGGGCGGATACACGATCGTTGCCTCGCGATTATAGTATCGGCGGATCCGGGCGGCAACGTGCGAGGAATTGGCGAGGAAGCGGTGGACACGCGTCGACGTCGATGCATCCCACCGCGCCAACCGCGACAGCAGCGGTCGATAGAGCCACCGGCTGGCCAACGGTCCCACGCGCGCCGGCCCGAAATACGCATCGAATTGATCCCACGCGTAGCGCATCGGCGAATGGCAGTAACAGAGGTGTACCGCCCGTCCAGGGACGATGACACCTTTCGCCGCGCAATGGCTCGAGCTGAGGACCAGGTCGTACGAGTCCAGGCTGAGCTGTTCGATGGCGAACGGAAAAATCGGCAGGTAACGCGGGTACTCGGTCGTCGCGAGCGGAAGCCGCTGCACGAGCGACGTGCGAATGGGATGCCGCTCGATCGTGTCCGATACCGATCCCTTGCGATGCACGAGGGTGAAGATATCGGCCCCGGGGTACATCTCGCACAAGGCTTCGAGCACCTTCTCGCCGCCTCGCATGCCGGTCAGCCAGTCGTGCACCAGCGCGACTCGAGGTCCGCTCACCCGGCTGTTTGCTCCATCTCGACGGCTTGTCCGTCTGCCGCGACCTCCCGGTAGACGCGCTGCGTCTTCTCGACCGAGCGCTCCCACGAAAACTCCCGCGCCCGTTGCAATCCTTTGCGCCGAAGCGTGGCCGCGAGCACGGGATCGTCGATCACGCGGCGCATGCCGTCTTCGATCGATTCGACGTCGTAAGGATCGACCAGCACCGCCGCATCGCCGGTCACCTCTGGTAGCGAGGAGACGTTCGATGTCACGACCGGCGTGCCGCTCGCCATCGCCTCGAGCGGCGGAAGCCCGAAGCCCTCGTAGAGAGAGGGGAACACGAACACCGATGCCAGGCGGTAAAGGACTGTGAGTGTGTCGTCTCTCAGGTATCCCAGAAAACGGACGTGCTTATGAAGCTTGTGGCTGTGGACGGCGCGGCGAAGCGCCGGCAGCTTCGAGATCTCGTCGCCGATGATGAGCAGCTTGAGATCGTCGTGCGTGCGCCGCAACCGGCTGAACGCCTCGATCAGCCGAACGAGGTTCTTATGCGGCTTGATGTTGCCCACATACAGCACGAACTTGTGATCGAGCTGATACCGCTCGCGGACGCGCGCCACGTGTTCGTCGGACGGCGAGGTGCTGAAGTGCTCGTCGATGGCGTTGTAGACGACGACGATCTTCTCTGGCTTGACGTTGAAGAGGTGAAGAATGTCTTTCTTCGAGGCCTCGGACACAGTCAGGATGCAATCCGATCGACGCGCCGCGGCCCACATCGACGCGCGTGCATACGCGTATGCCGCCCTATTCGGAAGGTACTGCGGAAACATCAGGTGAATGCAGTCGTGAATGGTCACGACAGAGCGGCAGCGCACGGCGGCCGGCAAAATGTAGTGCGGCGCGTGGTAGACGTCGGGACGCTCTCGGCGCAACACCCACGGCACGTGGATCTGCTCGCGCAGCGAGTAATTGGGCGAGGGCTCGCGAACGCTGCGGAAGTTCGGACCGAGCTGCGCGGCGATGCCCAGATCGGCTTCACGGCACAACAGCACGTACTCGGTGTCCCGATCGATGCGCGCGAGCTGCCGCAGCAGGTTGCGGATGTACGTGCCGATCCCGAAATCGTGGATCTTGCGCGTATCGATCGCGACTCGCATAGGCCGTCATTATATCGGTGCGAATCCTCCGACGTTCGTCGGTGATGCTGATGCTGGTCAGTGCGATCTCGATCATTGTCAGTGCGATTCCGACGCTCGTCCGTGCCACCTGCGCCATCCGTAGCCGTGCCTGACGATTTACCTCAAGGTTCGCGGGTGACGACCCGATACACCCACTAGGTGGACACTCCTTCGAATTTGGCCTGGACTTGCCCGTCGTGCGGCCGGCGTGTGCCTCGCCATGTCGAGGCGTGCCGTTGCGGGTTCAATTACGCAGATCTCCCGCCAGTTGACGCCCCGGTCGCGGTCGAGAAGACACGATCGCGGACCGGCGGGCTCCTGCTGCTCATTGGCGGACTGGTCGTGGGTGGAGGATTCGCTTTGGCTCTGCTGCGGCCGGCCCACACAACAGCCGCGGCCGTGGCTGCGCCCACACCCGTGTCACCCGCGGCAACGGATTCGGCCCAAATCGCTCCCGCACAGCCGGGCGTGCCCTTGACCACTGCCGGCGCATCACTCATCACCACACCGCTGCCGGCAGCCGAGGCTGCTCCCGTTGCCGCACCGCCGCCTCCCTCGTCTTTGGAAGACGTTGTCGGGAGAGTCCTGCCAGCCGTCGCCTCGATCACGGCGGGACAGGCGCGAGGCACCGGTTTCTTCGTTCGCCACGACCAGGTGTTGACCAACGCACATGTCGTCGAGGGACAGTCGTCAGTAAAACTGCAGGTGGGCGACGCCAGTTACACGGCACGCGTTGTCACAGTCTCTCAGAGCAGCGACCTGGCCATGCTCGAGGTCTACAACCCGAATCCGAAACAAGTAACGCTTCGGCTCGGCTCGGTGTCGACGGCTCGCGTGGGTGAGGAAGTGATCGCGGTCGGCTCGGCACTTGGCGTGCTGTCGAACACCGTGACACGCGGTATCGTCAGCGCAATCCGTGACGTGGGCACAGTGAGGCTGATTCAAACCGATGCGGCGATCAACCCCGGCAACAGTGGCGGCCCGCTCGTCGACCGCACCGGTGTCGTCATCGGGATCAACTCGTTGGCCGTCGCCGCACGCGAGGGGCAGGGCATCGGTTTTGCGGTTGCGATCGATCACGCGGCACCGCTGCTGACTGGTCAGGGTGCCAACACGTCCTCGCAGACGCCATTGACGGCACTCAGTCAGGCCATGGGGGGACCAGGTGAGGGCGAGGCGCTGCGCGCCAAGGGCGAGCAGACGTACACACAGGCGCTCAGTTGGGCAGCGCAGAACGGTCAGCAAATCGACGAGTATTGGAGCCGGTATGCCTCGACGTGCGTGACGTCGTCATCTCGATCCGGCGACCGTCCGTGGTTCGCGGTCTTCGAGCCGCACGGGGTTACGCTGAACCCGTCCGCGACCGTCAACTGCGAGAGCTGGCTGGACACGATTCGCACGAACGCCGTTCCTCTCAAGAACACGATCGATCAGGCGGCGGAAGTCGCGCGCCGCGCCGGCGTGTATCCCGGCGTGATGCGCGACCTGCGCCGGCGCCATCGCCTCGACTGGACAGGCTGGCAGCAATAACTCGCTGGCGATTGTCGGTGCGTTCGCGCTGACGTCTGTCGGTGCGATCAGACTGCCGACGTCGGTGCAGTCCGGTGGTTATTGGCTGTCTGGTAATCGCCCGCGAATCCTCAGGTAACCCTTGAGCAACGGCACCAGCTGCGGGTGGTGCTTCTCATAGAAGGCGATCTGACTGCGGCGGTAGGCATCCCGTACCGTGATGGGAGATGAAGCCGCCGAGCGTCCGCGCAGGTGCACCACTTGCGGTTCGGCAGCGAAGAGCACCGATCGCCCTCGCGCACGGACCGCGGCGCACAGGTCCACGTCCTCGGCGTACATGAAGAAGCGCGTGTCGAAGCCGCCGACCGCGTCGAAATCTTCGCGGCGGATCAAGAGGCACGCGCCGCTCACCCAGTCGACGACGTGCGTCCGCCGCGTCATGCGTTCGACGAGCGCCGTGACGAACGAAAGCCCGCGGTCGTTGCCCCGCACCAGAATCTTCTGTCGAAGCTCGGCCCAGGGGGCGATCATCGCGCCGAACGAAAGCTCGGCCCGTCCATGTCCGTCCACGATGCGGGGTCCGACCACCGCCATGCCCGAGTGCTCGTCCATGATCGACACGAGCCGATCGACCGCACCAGCGCTCACGATCGTGTCGGGATTGAGGAACAGTACCAGGTCGCTCGACGTGTTGCGCACGCCGAGGTTATTGGCGCGGGCGAAGCCGAGATTGCTTTCCGACTCGATGAGGCGCACGGCTGGCCACTCCTCGCGCACGGAGGCTGGAGTCGAATCCGTGGACGCGTTGTCCACGACGACGATTTCATGAGGCGTCGACGGCGGCGGCGCGGTCAGCGATTGCAAGGCCCGCTGCAGATCGACCCGTGAGTTGTAGCTCACGATAATGATGGCGAGGCGTGTCATTGGGTGGCCAATAACACCTCGAGGGTGCGCTCGGCGCACTCGCGCCACGAGTAGCGTTGTATCTGTCGAGCGCCAGCCTCGAGCAGGCGGATTCGTTCGTTGGCGTTGACGAGAACCGTTTCGAGAGCCGCTGCGATCGAATCAGGAGCGGGCCGCTCCACGTACATCGCCGCCGAGCCGTAGACCTCTCTGGCGATCTCGGTGTCGAGTACGACGATGGGCATGCCGGCCGCCATCGCCTCGATGGGCGTGAGGCCGAAGCCTTCGTAGTCGGAGAGGAACGCAAAAGCCGCTGCGCGGCCATAGAGCGACGCGAGATCGGCGTCCGAGACGTAGGACCGCCAGTGCACACGCTCGGCGACGCCACTGGCTGCGATGAGTCCTTCCACGTCGATCCGCGGATTCGATCGGTTGTCGCCGACAATCTCCAGACGCGCATCAGGAACGCGCGCGGCGACGCGGCGGAATCCTTCGATCAGCTCGGGAACGTGCCGCCGGTTGAAGAGCGACCCAACGAACAGCACGATCGGCTCGCGGGCGGTCGCGGGTTGATACAACGCCGAGGCGCCAAGCGGAATCACGTCGATGCGCGAGGCCTCGACACCACAGAAGCGGACGATCTCCCTCCTGGTGAAGTCGGCGTCCGTGATCACGCGTGCGGCGCGCCGCGCCGCCAGTTTGGTCAGCATCCGCCGGCGAAGCCCTTCGCGCCAGGAGAACCATTCGGGGTGCGCCGCAAACGAGACATCGTGGATGACGAGGACGATCGGCGCGCGGCACCAGAGTGGGCTCGTGTAGGCAGGTGAAAAGAGCACGTCAGCGCCCGACGAAGCGACCAGTTTCGGGAGCACGCGTTGTTCCCACAGTGTGCCCGCCCCGGGCGCGATGACGCTGGACAGATCGAGGCCGAACCGTGTGCAATCAATCGGCTCTGGCAGGCACAGGACGAATTCATGCGTTCGGGCCGCGGGAAGCTTGCTCCATGCCGCGAGGAGCTCGGTGAGATACCGGCCGACGCCGGTCGGCTTGCGGGCCAGCTCGCGACCGTCAATCGCGATGCGCACTAGGCGTCTCCCGAGGCTGATGCGTCATGAACGAAGCACGGTCGTCCCTGCCTGTGAAGGCGCCGGCCCCGCGGAGCGGAGCGAGCGAACACTGACGGCGGTGAAGCAGCGCGTCGGCCGCTCGCGTCAGTTGGGGCACTTCGAGCCGGGCCTTCACCGCCGCTCACCTCGTCTGCGAACCGCATCGCGATACGCCTCGTGCAACTGGGCCGCCGTTCGATCCCAGGTGAAGGCGCGGGCGCGCTCGAGCCCGGCGCCCGCCAGGTCAGTCGCCCACTTCGTGTCGCTCGCCAGCCGTTCGAGAGCAGCGGCCCATCCCGACACGTCATCGGGTTCGAGCAGGACACCAGCCGTGCCGACAACCTCCGGTAACGATCCCCGGTTCGAGACGAGAACCGGGATACCAGCGGACATCGCCTCCAGCACCGGGAGTCCGAAGCCTTCGTCGAGCGATGGCAACACCAGCGCGCGGGCACCGGCGTAGAGCGCCTCTCGCTCCTCGTTGGCGATGTAGCCCTTGTAGACGACTCGATCGGCCAGCGGTGGCCGGGTTATGCGATCCAGCCAGGGCTGCGCATCCGCGGAGGCGGCACCGGCAATTACGAGCTTTGGCACGTGCCGAGAACCTTGCGCCAGGGCGGTGTAGGCATCGAGCAAGACGCCCAGGTTCTTGCGCGGTTCCAGCGTGCCGAGAAAGAGGATGTAGCCGTCCGCGAGCGTGCGTGGCGCAGTTCCCAGTGTTTGCCACGTCGGTGCGCCAGGTGGACAGACGTAAATGCGATCCGCTGCGACGTCCAGCCGCTCGCTCACCAATCGCTTGGCGTGCAGCGTCGACGTGATGACGGCGTCGGCGCGGCGCGCGTGGCTGGGCGCGAGCGCAGGATAGTCTCGACGGATCTCGGCACGCGTGCGCTCGGGGCTGGTCAGGAAAAACAGATCGTGGATCGTCACGACCTGCGCGGCGCGCCTCGCCGGAATGAGCAGAGGATGCGCCGCATGCACGACGTCGGCGTCGCCGGCCAGCATCTCCACGTTCGGCCACTCGAGGCGGTGCCACAGATAGTTCAGGACGGACACGGGCACGCGCCGATCGACCATCCGCACGCGCAGCTCGCGCGCGACGGCCGGAGAGAGCCGATCCTTCCACGAACTGGTGAACAGCGTCACCGAGTCGTCGTGCCTCGCCGTGTACGCGCGTACGAGCGTGTGTATGTACTCGCCGACGCCGGTGCGCGCGCGCAAGGCAGGGCGGTAGTCGACGAGGATCCGCATGTGGCAGCCGGTATGATAGTAACTAGCAAAGGGCTCCGCCGTTGATATCCTCCCGGATCACGTATGCTGCCAGTAGCGACGACGCCGTCAAAGGCGCCGATGCCCTGGCCGCAATCTTTTTGCACCCGCGCACATGAAACAGAACGGGTTCACCTACTACTCCATTGGCCGCTACTGACACCACCACAGTGTTGGTGACCGGCGGCGCCGGATACATTGGCAGCCATACGGCCAAGGCCCTGCGCAAAGCCGGTCACCGTGTAGTCATCTACGACAACCTGTCTGCCGGACATCGGGAAGCCGCACTCGGCGCGCCGGTCATCGTCGGGGACACCGCCGATGTCGAGACGGTCAGGCGCGCGATTCGAGAGAGCGGCGCCTCCGCTGTGATGCACTTCGCAGCGTGGCTCTCGGTGCCCGACTCGGTGCGCGATCCGGCCGGGTACTACCGCAATAACGTGACCGGCACCATCGGCACCCTCGAGGCCATGGCAGCAGAGGGGTGCCGTCATTTCGTGTTCTCGTCCACCTGCGCCGTCTACGGCGAGCCGGTCGAAACGCCCATTCGGGAGACCCACCCGACCTCTCCGGTCAACTCGTACGGACAAACCAAGCTCGCCATCGAGCACGCGCTGCCGCACTTCGAGCGTGCCTACGGCATCCAGTCGATCCGGCTGCGCTACTTCAACGCAGCCGGCGCCGATCCCGAGGGCGAGCTGGGAGAGGATCACGCGCCCGAGATCCACGTGATTCCACGCGCCATCGAAGCGGCGCGTGGGGGACCGCCGATTGACATTTTCGGCGAGGATTACCCGACGCCAGACGGCACATGTCTGCGCGACTATATCCACGTGACTGATCTCGCGGACGCGCACGTACGCGCACTGCGCTGGCTGCAGAACGGGGGCGCCTCCGGAACCTACAACGCCGGAACGGAACGGCCATCGTCAGTGAAGGACGTCATCGCGGCCGTCGAGCGAGCCACCGGCCTCGACGTGGCGCGGCGATCAGCACCTCGCCGCCCCGGTGACCCGGCGATTCTCTATGCGTCCGCGGAGAAGATCCGTCGTGACTTGGGATGGGGCCCGCAGCGGCCAGATCTCGATACGATCGTGGCCGACGCCTGGCGCTGGCATGTGAAGCGACCGAACGGGTTTGGAGGAGGCGGCCGCTGAGGCAATCGCATAGGATGGCGGCGTGACCTGGCTCTCCCGCCTCTTGAGCTACGCGCGGCCGTATCGGGCGCGGCTGATTGGCGCGCTGATCGCGATGGCGATCTACGGCGCGGGCACGGCGGGAATCGCCACGCTAATCCAGTTGATCTTCGATGAGGTTCTGCCGTCCGGGAAGAACCTGCCGCAGATCAGCGCCGCTGTCCTGATGCTGTATTTGGTCAAGGGGCTCGGCGCCTACCTGTCGTCGTACCTCATGGCGGATGTCGGGCAGCGCGTCGTTCACGATCTGCGCAACGATCTGTTCCGCCACATGCTCGGTCAGTCTGCTGCGTTCTTCTCGCTGCAGACGACGGGGCGGTTGATGTCGCGGATTACGAACGACGTTGGCCTGCTGCAGCGCGCCGTATCGGAGACGATCGGCGATATCGCCCGCGAGTCACTTTCGTTGGTCTTCTTCGCCATCGTGCTGTTCCGGTACGACGCGCGACTCGCGCTCGTCTGCTTCACTGGCGCACCGCTCATCCTGTATCCGCTCGTGCGGCTCGGACAGCGCGTACGCCGAACCAGCCGGCGCAGTCAGGAGGCGCTCGAGCAACTGTCGCACGTCAGCGCCGAAGCGTTCACCGGTCACCGCATTGTCAAAGCGTTTGGCGCCGAGGAGCGCGAAGCCGCGAAGTTCCAGCAGGCGTCGAACCATTTCTACCGCACGAGCATGCGGGTCACCAGCGTGCTGTCGATCCTGCCTCCGCTCATGGAACTGGTCGGCGGCGTGGCCCTGGTGCTGGCGTTGTGGTACGGAAGCCGGGAGATTGCGGCAGGTCGCCTGACCACCGGGGAGTTCGTGGCGTTCATCACGACGCTGTTCCTGATGTACGCGCCGGCCCGGAAGTTGAGCCGCGTGAACGCAGACCTGCAGCAGACGGCCGCGGCCGCCGACCGCGTCTTCGAGGTGCTGGCCACGCATAGCGAAGTGCTCGATCACCCGGGCGCAACGACGATGAAGCCGTTCGCGCGTGAGATCGAATTCAGCGGCGTCGGGTTCACCTACGACACGACCGATGTCGAGACGTTGAACGGTGTCAGCTTCACCGTGCGTGCCGGTCAGACACTGGCGATCGTCGGACGAAGCGGCGCCGGCAAGACGACGCTCGTCAACCTGTTGCCGCGTTTCTACGATCCGACGCAGGGAGCCATTGTCATCGACGGGGCAGATACGCGGCAGATCACCCTGTCGTCGCTGCGGTCGCAAATCGGGATCGTCACCCAGGAGACGGTGCTCTTCGATGACAGCGTGGCTGCCAACATCGCGTACGGCCGTCCGCACGCGACCCGGGCCGAGATCGAGCAGGCGGCCAGAGCCGCCCATGCGCATGAGTTCGTGGTGACGCTCGACAACGGGTACGACACGATGATCGGCGAGCGCGGACAGCGACTCTCTGGCGGTCAGCGTCAGCGGCTGGCGATCGCGCGCGCGATTCTGCGCGATTCGCCGATCCTGATTCTCGATGAGGCGACCTCCGCCCTCGACGCCGAATCCGAGGCGCTCGTGCAGGATGCGCTCTCCAATCTGATGCTCAATCGGACGTCATTTGTCATCGCCCACCGGCTTTCGACGGTGCGCCGGGCGGACATGATTGTCGTGCTCGAGGCCGGACGAATCGTCGAAACCGGGACGCACGAGGAATTGCTCGCGCGCGGTGGCGCCTATGCGAAACTCTACGAATTACAACTGCAGGAAGAGCCGGTGGAGCAGTAGCCGAGCTCGAGCTAGTCGCTGCCTATGATCAAATCGATGACCGGGTTCGCATCGCTGACGCACGAGGACGAGCGGGCAACGATCGCCGTGACCGTGCGAGCGGTGAACCACCGGTTCCTGGATGTCCAACTCCGCGTCCCCCACGCCTTCGGGGACGTTGAATCCCGACTGCGGGCGCTGCTGCAGAAGCGCGTGGCGCGCGGGCGTATCGAGGTTGGAATCTCCGTTCAAGTTCGCGAACTCAGCGCGCCGACGGTCGAACTGAACATGGAAGTCGCGCAAGCGCTGTCGGCGGCTATCGACCAGGCACGGCAGCAGGGACTTGTCACCGGCACGCTGAGTCCTGGCGACCTGCTGCGTCTCCCGCAGGCCATAGCCGTCCGTGAGCGGTCGGTGGACGCCGACCCCGCGCTCGAAGCCCGCATTGCGGTCAGCATCGAGGCGGCCGTCGAACAGGCGCTCGCGGATCTGGACGCGATGCGCGTGCGCGAAGGTGCGCACCTGGCGACCGACCTGGATACCAGGCGCAACACGCTTGCCGATCTCATTGAGCGGCTGCGTCTGGCCGCCGATCAGGGCCGTGCCGCGCTCGAGGGCCGGCTGCGAGAGCGAATCGAGGAGCTGCGGCTGGAGTTGCCGACCGACAGCGCGATGATTGCGCAGGAGATCGTGCGGGCGGCGGCGCGGTCGGATATCTCGGAAGAGGTCACGCGATTTCGTGCGCACCTGGCGCACTGGCGAGTACTCTGCGACGCCGACGAGCCGTGCGGACGCAAGCTCGACTTCCTGATACAGGAGATGAACCGCGAGATCAACACCATTGGCTCGAAGGCCGATGGGCTTCACGTGTCCGAGCTCATCATCAACTCGAAGGCCGAGCTCGAGCGCATGCGGGAACAGGTCCAGAATGTCGAATGACCCCTTCCTGAACGGCACGGCGCGTGGACAACTGTTCATCGTGTCGGCGCCGTCGGGGACCGGCAAGACGACACTCGTCGAGCGGCTGGTCCACTGCGTGCCGGGGCTGCGCATGTCACGGTCTTACACGTCCCGGCCCGCCCGGCTCGGTGAGCAGGACGGCGTCGACTATAATTTCATTAGCCGCGAGCGGTTTGAAGCGATGGTCCGCGAGGGGCAGTTCCTCGAGTGGGCCGACGTGTTTGGAAACTATTACGGCACCGCGGCCGCCGATACCGACGCCATGCTC
>Ga0310810_10004841_pt1 | contig 14956 bp, 13 predicted proteins | sample NCmetagenome_FD_207641 | JGI IMG/M metagenome (GOLD analysis project Ga0310810, IMG submission 207641) | Soil microbial communities from experimental microcosm in Duke University, North Carolina, United States - NC | ecosystem: Engineered > Artificial ecosystem > Soil microcosm > Unclassified ...
GGCGCGGGGCGGGAGGCGGGAGGTGCGAGGGTCGAGGCGGGAGGTGCGAGGCGCGAGGCGGGAGGCGCGAGGTGGGAGGCGCGAGGTGGGAGGCGCGAGGCGCGAGGCGCGAGGCGGGAGGCGCATCCTTACGGAACGCGGGTCTGAACTGCGCTCTGGATGACGGGCGGTTTTGTCGCGCGGTCCTGTTCGGCCGCCCGGTCCAGCGCACTCACCTTTGCCAGCACCGCTTCGAGCATCGGCGTCATGACACGAAGCTGCCGTGCACGGATGACGAGGTTCCACGCGCGCTCGAACTTCTTCCATCCGGCCGCGTAGAAAAAATGCTTGGCCTGATGCTTCAGCGACCCATGCTCGAGCGACGCGCGGGCGATCGCCGACCACCGGTAGAACTGTCGATACGCGCGCTGATAGCCCTCTTCGAGTTCGCGGCCGCTCATGCCGGCCGGCACATAGACGGTATGCCGTGTGTCGTACAGATCCCAATTGCGCGACACGATGCGCCGCTGCTGCTCGAGCCGCGCGTGCAGGCCTGTTCCGGGATACGGCGTCTGGATATGGAACGTCGCGGTGGTGATCCCGTGCTCGATGGCCCACTCCACCGTCCGGTCGAACACGTCGGGACCGTCATCGTCCATCCCGAACACGAAGCTGCCGTTGATCATGATGCCGAGCGAGTGCAGCCGTGACGCGACGGCGCCGTAGTCGCGGTTCAGGTTCTGCCGTTTGCTGCTCTGGCGGAGATTGTCGGGTGACAGGGTTTCGAACCCCACGAACAGGCTGCGCAGCCCCGCTTCGGCGGCGCGTTCGATGAGGTCGCCGCGGAGCACCGAATCGACGGTCGCGGCGCCTTGGAACAGCCGGTTCATGCCGCGCATGCCCTCGAAGAGCGCACGCGCGAACTTCGCGTCGCCGAGCAGATGGTCATCGAGGAAATACAGATGGCGGCCGGGCAGCCGTTCGATTTCCGCGAGCGCGTCGTCCACGCGCTGCGTGTAGAACGAGCGGCCCCCGCGAAAGAACGCGTCCTTGTAGCAGAAGTCGCAGTGCTGGGGGCACCCGCGTGTGACGACGATCGAGTTCGGCACGAGATAATTGCGCCGCCTGATGAGATCACGACGGACGGGCGGGATCCGTTCGAGCGTGCGGCCGTCCGTGGACGTGTAAAGAGCAGAGGCCGCGCCCGCGCGGAAGTCTCGAAGAAAGCGGGGGAACGTCTGCTCGCCTGGACCGATGAAGATCGCATCGGCGTGCGCTGCCGCTTCCGACGGCAGCGACGTGACGTGCAGCCCGCCCAACGCGACGAAGACCCCGCGCGCCCGATACGAGTCGGCGATGCGGTACGCGCGATACGCGTTCGTAATGTAGGCCTGGATGACGACGAGGTCCGGCGTGTCGTCCATCGTGAGCCGCTCGACATGTTCGTCGACGATGGTCGCGTCATCTCCACTGTCCAGATAGGCCGCGAGCGTCGCCAGTCCGAGCGGCGGGAACAGCGAGTATTTGATCGGGCGCCAGAACGGACTGGTTGCTTCAGTAAGGGCAGGAAGAATGAACTTCACCCTGAGCGGTGGCCGCATACTTTGCAATATAAAGTATGCGCCTCATGGCTGCAAGTGTCCGGGCGGTAAAATCGGTCTGCGTCAGGGGACGAGTCGTCGAGGGGACACATGCAACCAGGCTCATCGCTGGGCAACTATCGAATCGTCCGGCCTCTGGGTGCCGGCGGGATGGGCGAGGTCTTCGAAGCCGAGGATACGCGACTGAAACGCCGGGTCGCGCTGAAAATCCTGCCGGGTGAGACCGCAGACGATCCCGCACGCCGCGCGCGATTTCAGCGCGAGGCCGAAGCGGTCGCCGCCCTCAACCATCCCAACATCGTGACGATTTACTCCGTGGAGGAGGCGTCAGGAACGGCATTCCTCACGATGGAAGTCGTCGGCGGCACCACGCTGGACGCGGTGATTCCGCCGAATGGGCTTCCGCTGCCGGCGCTGCTGAAATACGCGATTCCAATCGTCGACGCCATTGCCGCGGCGCACGCGCGCGGCATCGTCCATCGCGATCTGAAACCCGCGAACGTGATGGTGACCTCCGACGGGCGCGTCAAGGTGCTCGACTTCGGCATCGCGAAACTGATGGACGCTGCGACGGATCCAGCCGCGGAAACGGCCACCGCCGGCGCGCCGGCCGGTTTCACGGGTTCCGGCCAGGTGCTTGGAACAGCCGCGTACATGTCCCCTGAGCAAGCGCAGGGGTTGCCGGCCGATCACCGATCCGACCTCTTTTCGCTTGGCGTTCTGTTGTACGAGATGGCAACGGGCGTTCGGCCGTTTCGGGGCGAGACGCACGTCTCGGTGCTCGCGTCCATCGTCAAAGACAATCCGCCGCCGATCCGCACCATACGTCGAGGCATCCCCCCGAGGCTGGAGCGCCTCGTCGCCGACTGTCTTGCAAAGGACCCTGCAGCGCGTCCGCAGTCCGCCGTCGACGTGCGGAGGCGGCTCGAGGCGCTCGCGGCGCCGAGTTCACGACTGTCGCCGCGTCGTGTAGCTGCGGCGATCGCGGCCGCCGCCGTCATCGCGGCCGGCGCGCTCTACGTGGTGCGGCGCTCGTCTGAACGGGCCAACGCGCTGCCCGGCACGCCGATATTCACCCGCCTCAGCTTCGAGCCGGGGGTGCGCGATTCTCCGAGCCTGTCCCCCGACGGGCGCGATGTTGTGTACGCATCGCAGCCGGTTGCAGGTCACTTCGAACTGTCGCTCCGCCGCGTCGACGGCTCGGGTCCCGTGGTCGATCTGAATCGCGGCTCTGGGGCGCCAGTCGACGCTCCGGCCTTCTCACCCGACGGGCGGCAGATCGCGTTCGTCTCCTCGCGCGACAACAGCCCCGGGTTGTTCGTCATGGATCGCGACGGCGGCAACATTCGGCGGATTCTCAACGGTGCATTCGATCCGTCGTGGACGCCCGATGGTCGGGAGATCGTGTACAGCACGGAATCGGGCCAGGATCCCGACGGACGCGAAGCCCCGAGCGAACTCTGGATGGTCGATGTTGGGACCGGGCAGACGCGCCGTCTGACCGGCACCGATGCAATCGATCCGAACGTATCGCCGGACGGCCGTTTCGTCGCCTTCTGGGCGCTGCCGGTCAATCAATCCGGCAACCAGTTCTCCGGCGGCAATCGTGACATCTGGGTGCAGCCGCTCGCGGGCGGCCCCCGGATTCGGATCACCGACTCGGAATCCAGCGATTGGAGTCCCGCCTGGTCCGCCGACGGCCGCTATCTGTATTTCTCCAGCGATCGCAGCGGGACGATGAACATCTGGCGCATGCCGATCGACACCGCGACAGGACGCGCCGCAGGAGCCCCGGTGGCGATTTCCGCGCCCGCCTCGTATGTGAGCGAGATCACGGTCGGGAAGGACGGCACCGTCGCTTACGGCGCGTTCGACTACGACACCGCGATCAGGTCGATTGACTTCGATTCTGCCAGCGGCACCGTCGCCGGCCAGCCGCGGACAGTCGTCGCGGGGCGCCGCTCATGGCTTCATCCGGACGTATCGCCGGACGGCCGTCTTCTGACGATGCGATCGTTCCGGGGGCAGGAAGACGTCTGGGTTGTGAACGTCGATGGCTCTGGATTGCGACAGGTGACCAACGACCCCGCGCGAGACCGCGGCTCCCGCTGGGCGCCTGACGGATCGCTGCTGTTCTACTCGACGCGCGGCGGCGGTTATGAATTCTGGAGTACGCACGGCGACTGGGCCCTGAACTATCCATTGCCGTCTCACGACGGACGGTGGGTCGCTGGAACAGATCCAAACACCAACGAGCAGATGATCTTCGACGCGCATGACTGGTCGAAGCCGCCCGGGCGGCTCCCGGCGCCGCCCGGAAAGGGCCAAACCTATTTGCGTGACTGGTCGCCGGACGACGGGAGGATTGTCGCGGCCGATACGACGAACCACATGTGGATCTTCGACCTCGAATCGCGCACGTGGGCGCCCGCAGGAACCGGTGCGCTGCCGCGGTGGCTGCCGGACGGCCGCCGGCTGGTGGCCGTGTCGCGCGGCCATGTCGTGCTCGTCGACCCCGTCACGAAGCAGTCGAGAGACATCTACAGCGAGCCGGGACGATATGTCAGCGCGGTCGCCCTCACCCGTGACGGGCGGCACCTGTATTTCACGAGCGCGCTCACACAGTCCGACATCTGGACGATGCGGTTCCGGCGGTAGGGCATCTCTTTCGAAAGCCTCTCGTGTCCAGGGGACTAGTCCCGGGACAGCTGAAGGCCGAGCTCTTCCAGCAGTTGAGCCGAGGTGTGTGCGGCCGTAGCCGGGCACACGCCGCGCCGCTCTATCGACGCGCTGACATCCATGCCGGGAACGCCGTTCAGGAAGCCGTGTCTGACGAACACGTCGAAGAGGCCCATCTGCGGCCGCCCTGAATGCAGGATCTTCGTCTCGCCGCAGAGCGAGAGTTCGACAGGGGACTCGGGCATCCGGTATTCGCCGTCGCGCGTCCGGAAGACGCTCTCGACCTGCCGCACGAGATCGGCAGGAATGCGCGCGAAGTTATCCGAACCGAGCGGCACGTCCGTTACGGCCCCGGCCGCGGCAATCAGCGCGCCTTCGCGCAGGACGGACAGACCGAGGCCGCCACAGTTCGTGCGGGCCAGGTACACCAGATCGCCTCGACGAAGCGTGTTCACCAGTGCGCGGTCGACCGAGAACGACGCGTGCGCAACGCCTGCGTTGCGCGGATCCGACGCGGTCAGCGTGAGCCGCGCATACACCTGCCACGCTTCGCGCTGGTAATCGACAGCCGTGAGGACCGGCGCGTGCCCAACGACGCCCCGGTCGGCCTTGCTCAGCGGCTCACGCGGCCGGCCGATGGTGTTTGAAGTACGGATGTCGCCCTCGATGTCGAACACGTAATCGAAGGTGCCTTCAGCCGGTATGACCATCGCCTCGATGCGCAGCTCTATCTGCGGACGTCCTGCACGCGATCCCGCGCATGCGCTCAGTGGACCGTCACGGAATCGTCGAAGGTGATGCCGACCTTCACCGTTTTGCCGGCGGCGACGTCGATCGGCTCGGGCTTCTGACGGTCCTCGCTGTACATCCCGAGCGAGGAACCCTTCGGCGGTGCGGACTGTGCCGTCCAGCTACCCGTCGGGTCGAAAGCGGCACTGACGTACGCCGGGACCTTCTGGACGTCCGAAAAGGTGACGGTGCCTTTTTTCGAATCCAGCGATTTCACGGCCACGGGCGTGCCGTTCTGCAGGTCTGCGGAGTCCCACAGCGCAACGTAAATCTTGTGGCTCGCGTCGACGTGTCCTGATCCTGTGTAGTTGATGTCCACCTGGATGGTCCGCTGTCCAGCGGTCGTTTGGGCGATGGCGCTCGTCACGAGGATCGCCGACAGTGCCACGATGAGAGACAGCCGTTTCGTCATATACCCTCCGTTCAGCCGCGAGGATATCATCGCCCGCGATTCGACGAGTCCCCGGGAGAAGCGTTGTACTGCAAGCCCCTGACGGGTCCTGGCGCGCCGCTGCGACTCAACCCAGCCGGCGTCCTTTTTTGCCGTGCCGTCAGATTTTTCCAGAACTCCCACGCCTTTCGGGCCACAATCGGCATTCACAATCGGTCGTCGAACACGTCGACTCACCCCCAGGAGCTGACATGCGAAGACACGCACTGGCAATTGCGGTGGCCGCGCTGGCCTCCGCCGTCCCGGCACACGCCCAAACAGGTACGCACAGGGTATTCGTCCTCGATCAGGGCGCTCCATCGGTCACCGCGGTCGATCTCCAGTCCGGCAAGGTGCTGCAGACCGCAGCACTCGAGGGCTCACCGAGTGTGCTGCTGCGCACGCACGATGGAAAACGGCTGCTGGTCCTCGATCACGGCACCGGGAAGGACGCGGGCGATGCCGGCTTCCAGGCGAAAACGAAGTCGTCGCTCACGATCCTCGACGCGGCGAAGCTCACGCCACAGGCGCGCATCGAACTGGGTGCGGGACTCGAAGACTCCGTCATGCTCAGCGACCGCGGTGACCGGCTCGCCGTCATCTGTCCGGGATACGTCGGCAAACGGCCCGAAGAAAACCTGCCGCGTGAAGTTGTCGTCGTCGACCTTGCAGCAGGGCAGGTCAGTGGACGCGTGCCGCTCGCGCGGCCGGCGGCGGCGTTCTTTGCGACGCCGGACGGGAAGACGGCCGTTGTCCTCGCGCAGCGCGGCAAACCGAAGCAGACACCACTGCCCGCGGCGGAACTGCAGGTGATCGACCTGCAGACCGCGAAGAGCGTCGCGACGTTGACGTTCGAAGGCGATCCCCGCGATCCCGTCCTGTCCCCGGACGGCAAGTATGTGTATCTGCTCGACCGCGGCGATCCCTCGGGCAATCCCGAGAAAAACATCAACGGACGGCTGCACGTCGTCTCGTTGGAATCGCGCAAAGTCGAGAATGCGTACGACGTGGGATCCAAGCCGCGTGGCCTCGTCCTCGACGAAGCGGGGCAGCAGTTGCTGCTCGTGAGCGATGGCGCCCCCGTCAAGGGTCAGAAGAACCGGCCTGGCGAACTGCGCGCCATCCGCGGCGCCAGAATCATCGGTCCCGTGGCGACGGTCCCGTCGCCGGAGTACATCCGCTCGACGGCGGACGGAAAGCGGTTGTTCGTCGTCAGCTGGTCCGCCATAACGACGTTGAACAGTCGGGATTTGTCGCAGGTCGCCGAAATGCGTGAGCACTATCTGGGGCAGGAGTTTGCGTTGAGCCCGGACGGCCGGCGGGCGTTCGCCATCGCGCAGCAGAACCTCTACACGTACGATCTGGAGAACGGAACGCAGCTCGACAAGGTTGTCACCGGCCGCATGGGTTCGCGCATTTTTGCGGCCGTCACCGCCGCGGCCGACACCGCGAACTCGAAGGCTGACGCGCGGCGCGACGCCGAGCGGAAGGGGCAGACGTACTACACGTACACCGAGTACAGCGTGCGAGATCCCAACCAGTCGATCGCGGTGCGGCCCGACAGCAAAGCCGTTTACGTCGTCAACCGCCAGACGTCGGACGTGACGATCATCGACGCGGAGACGGGTCACATCATCGAGAAAGTGGGAGCGGACGGTTCTGCCGTCCATTTCATGCCAGGGGCGGGCATTGCGCTCGTCATGGACGACGGCGCCGTCCACGCGGTGGATCTGACGACCAACAAGAAGCTCGACGATCTGGCGAAGGGCAGCAGCTACAGTTTTTCGTCTCCGCAGATTTCGGCGGACGGGAAGCACGCCGTCATCAATGCCGCGGCCGGCGTGCTGCTGGTCGACGCAACCGGCGGTCCCGCGACGGCGCGCGTGCTGCCGTTCAAACACGTCGTCGACATGGAAATCGACTGGTAAGGGCGTTTTTCGGGATGCCTATCCAATCGCGGGGTGCGGCAAGGCACCTCGCACGAGAAACAGCTCGCGAGGAAAGCTGTACGACAGGCGCTCGAAGTAGTCGCGCTTCGAAAACTCCACCGCCGCGCGCGTCGCCACCGAGTGCCAGGTCTGGAGCTTCCGCGGCCGCGGCGCGCCGAACGCGGCCGCCGTGAACACGCCGATGTTCGTGCCGCCGCCGGGGTCGCGCGCCGACACGAACCGAAACGCCTCCACTCCTGCGGCGCGCATGGCGCGCCCCAGGGGCTGGGTGCCGGCGTAGGTCGTCTTCGAGGTGAGCGCGTCGCCCCAGCGCTCGAACGCGCGCGACGACAGATCGATCCCCCGGCGGGCCATGACTGGAACGGTGAACGCCGTCAGTTCCGTTTCGAGCGGCGCGAGCGGCGCCTCGGTGCCTTCGAGGAACACGAGACGGTAATACGCCACCTCGGCGAGCGCCGTCTGCAGCGACTCCGATCCATACCAGATCCCCCGCTCCCAGCGCGGGCCGAAGCGCGATCCGTGCGCCAGCGGAGGATAGCGGAACGGCGTCGAGAGCAGGTAGTGCAGGCCGCCGGCGTCGGCCGGGAGCGGCGGTTTCGAGGAGTCGAGCAACTGCTCGAGGATTGCCTGCTCGCGATCGGAGTCTACGAGCTTGCGGGTGGACACGCGGTGCTGCGCCTCGACGATGCGCCGCGGTTCCGAGGTGAGGCGCCGGATCCTAGAGCTTCCCGCGGACTGCGTCCAGATACTGGACGACATTCACGAGACCTTCCGGCGACGTCACGAGGACGGCGGGAATGCCGCCGAGGTGCTGGTTGGCCGCTGTGAACCACGCGCGCGCGTTCGCGTCGCTGCCGCCCGTCACGCCGTCCAGACTCCGGAAGAGCCGCACGAACAGCAGCGCGAGCGCCGCGTCCGCACGCCCCGGCTGCAGCCCGCGGCCGCTCGAGAGGCGCGACACCGAGGCCTCGCTGGTGCCGAGCACCCGCGCGAGATCGCGATTCGACAGGCCGAGCCGTCGCGCCGCCGCCAGGGTGGCTTTTGCGAGCACCGCTGCCGCCTCGGCTGGTGCGGCGTTTGCCGTGGCGATAGCGGGCGTTCCCATCAAATGAAAGCTATCACGTCTGAGCTTGCAACTGCAACCCGGCGGCCGGGAGGCGACGAGGCGTCGCCTGCCGATGGGTGACCGCCAATTGCGCAGTGCCCAACGACGCAAGAAGTCCTCTTGTGCAGTTGGTAGTTGTGAGATTGGTGGTTGTTTACGCCCCTCTCTCTTCCGAGAGCGCGATCCCAAACCGCTCCGCCATGCGGTACAGCGTGCGCCGGTCGATTCCGAGCACCTCGGCGGCGCGCGTGCGGTTCCCCCCGACCTGTTCGATGACGTGAAGCAGATAGCGCCGCTCGATTTCGTCGAGCGACGGCAGATCGACGAAGAGCCGCGCCTCGAGATCGGGGCCCGTCGGCGGCTTGAAGGGCAGGTCGGCGAGATCGACGCTCGACCCGCGGCTCAGCACCACGAGCCGCTCGATCGTGTTCTCCAGTTCGCGCACGTTGCCCGGCCAGCGATAGTGTGTCAGCGCCGCGATCGCGTCGCGGCTCAGATCGACACGACGTCCCGCGCGGCTGCAGGCGTTTCGAAGGAAGGTCTCGATCAGCAGCGGGATGTCTTCGCGTCGCTCGCGCAAACTGGGGACGCGAATGACGATCACACTGAGGCGATAGAACAGATCCTGGCGGAAGCGCTGCTGGGACACTTCCGTTTCCAGGTCCACATTGGTCGCGGCGACGACGCGGACGTCGACTTTCACGAGCCGGCTCGCGCCGACCGGACGCACTTCGCCTTCCTGCAGCACGCGCAGCAACTTCACCTGCAGTGCCGGTGACGTCTCGCCGATTTCGTCGAGAAAAACGGTGCCTCCGTTCGCCTGCTCGAAGATCCCCTTCGTGTCGGCCACCGCGCCCGTGAAGGCGCCGCGCGTGTGCCCGAACAGTTCGGATTCCAGCACCGTTTCGGTGAGCGCCCCGCAGTTGATCGGCACGAAGGGCCGCGAGGCGCGGCGGCCGTTGGTATGGATCGCCCGGGCCACGAGTTCCTTACCCGTGCCGCTCTCGCCGATGATCAGCACGGGCGCCGCGGCGTTGGCCGCGTGCGCGATCTGTTTGTAGACGGCGAGCATGCTGGCCGTCCGGCCGATCAGTCCAGGCGGTGGAGGCTCGAGTTGTGGCCGCTGTTCCGGCGCCGGCGCCGACGCGTCCGCCAGCGCCCGTTCGACGGTCGCCTTCACCTCCGAGATGTTGAAGGGCTTGCTGATGTAATCGTATGCGCCCGCCCGCACGGCTTCGATTGCGGTCTGGAGGGTTCCGAAGCCGCTGATGAGAACGACCTGTCCGTTGCGGTTCGCCTGTTTGAACGTGCGCAGGACGTCCATCCCGTTCTGCGCGGCGTCGAGGTTGATGTCGGAGATGAGCAGGTCGAACGGCTCCCGCGCGAGCCGCAGGGCTTCGTCGACGCGTTGTGTCGTCCGGATGTCGCGATCCGACCGCTCCAGCAGTTCCGCCATGAACCGGCAGGTCTCGCCGTCGTCATCGACAATCAGAATCCTGGGCATCACGCGTCCTGGTGGCCGGCGTCCGACGGCGCGGCCGGTAAGTCGATCGCGAAGGTCGTCCGGCCGGGTTCGCTTGCGGCGGTGATCGTTCCGCTATGGCGGCTGATGACGTCGCGCGTGATGCTGAGCCCAAGGCCCGTGCCGCGGCCCGGCGGCTTCGTCGTGACCCACGGTTCGAAGATGCGGGGCAGCAGTTCCGGATCGATCCCGTGGCCCGTATCGGAAATTTCGATCCGGACGCGCGCGTCCACGCTGCGGGCGGTGATGGTCAGCGCCCCGCCGGCGGGCATCGCGTCGAGGCTGTTGTTCACGAGGTTCAGAATCGCCAGTTCGAGCTCCTCGGTGTTGGCTTCGATCATTGGAAGCGCCGGAGAGACGTCGAGCGTCAATGCGATGCGCGACATGTCGAGCTTCGGCCGCGCCACGTCGGCGACGCGGGCCAGCAGCGAGTTGACGCTCACAGCCCACCGCGTATCCGGGCGGCGCGCGTTGTCGAGCATCGTCCGGACGACCGAGGCCACCTTGCCGATCTGCTCCTGCACGATTGCGAGGCGCCGTGCGGCCTTCGGATCCATCGCGCGGTCTTCCTGCAGCATCTGCACATAGCCGGAAATGAGGTTCAAGGGCGTCCCGACCTGATGCGCCACCGATGCCGCCGTCTGGCCGATCGCCGCCATCTGTTCGGCGCGGCCCAGCGCTTCACGCAGCGCGAACACGCGCTGGTAGGTTTCGACGAGCTCCTGATTGCGCAGGCGGAGTTCGCCCGTCGCGGCATCGACGCGTTCCTGCAGCGCGTCGTTCAGCTCCTGCAGCCGTCGCAGCATCTGGTTGAGACCGGCGGCGACTTCGCCGATCTCGTCGTGACGAAGGATGGGCGCACGGGCGGAGAAGTCGCCGGCGCCCACGAGCCCCATGGTTTCGTGAATGCGGGCGATGGGCCGATGGATGAGCCGCCGTACGAAGAGATCGATGATGAGCGTGAGGACGATGACGACGGCCGGCGCGAACCAGAGCGTCACTCGGCGCCCTGTCGTACGAAGCTGCATCACCGATCCCATCGACGCTGTGACCACCGCTGCGCCTGTCGATTGTCCGTTGTGGACCGGTACGGCAACGATCGTCGACGCCGGCGTCGGATCGAACGTAATCGTTTGATGGCGCGACGCCGCCGCGACCGCCGCCGCGACGGCTTCCTCACGCTCGATCGACGCGGTGCTCGCGAGGACGGTACCCGTGCCGCCATCGGTGGTCTCGACGATGGAGATCGTGCGAATGGAGGGCGCGCCGAGTGCGAATTCGCGGAGCGTGCGCGCCAGCGCATCCGGATCGATGGGATCGCGGCGGAGCTCGAAATCGTCCGCGACGGCAAGCGCGGTCAGCCGGGCGTTCTCGCGGAGGTCCCGCTCGACCCCCCGCTCGAAAATGCTGCTTTCGATGACCGCCTGCACGCCGATGATGACCGCGACCGCAAGCGTGATGAGCAGCGCGAGGCGGGTCCTCACCGAGAGCGGCCGGCGCAACATCGCCACGCTGGGGCGTGACTGCGCGGCGTGGGCCGCTGTCGCGGCGGTGCTGGAATCCATCGAAGTCGTTGCAGCGAAAGGGGCTTGGGCCATTGTACCGATACGTCGCCAGACTGGCACCCGGATTGTGTTCATGGGTGATGCCCGCCGGCCGAGCGGCGAACGGCTGGTTCTTGCCGGTCAACTCCTCCCGACTGCGACGTCGGTGGGCACTTTCCCTTTATGCTGCCGCGTCTTCTCGCCACACTCGTGGTCGCGGCGTTTGCGCAGACGCCGCAAAGCGCCAGCGTCGCAGCGCTGTCGCAACTGCCGAGGCCGATCCGCGCCGTATCGTCGAGCGTGCGCCCGGCGGAGGCGGCGCTCGTCGGGACCATCGAAAAATTCGAACAAGCCGCCCGCGAGCTGGTGCTGCGCACTCACGAAGGGCATCACGTGACGTTCATCGTCGACGACGGGGCGGTCGTGCGGATGGGCTCGCACACGTTGAAGCTGGCAGATCTGTCCACTCACAGTGGGCGCCGCGCGAAAGTGCGCTTCACCGAAGCCGACGGCAAACGCACCGCCCACTGGGTCACAATCTCCTCCGAAGCGCCGAAGACCGCGAAGTGAGTGCGTGCCGCGATAAGATCGCGGCGTGAAAATCGCTCTCATTCAACAGTCCGCCGCGTTCGACAAGGCCGCAAACGTCGCGCGGGCGCTCGATGCCGTCGATCGCGCCGCCGCGTCGGGCGCCTCGCTTGCGCTCTTCGCCGAGCTGGCGTTGGAGCGCTTCCATCCGCAACGACCCGCGGGCACATCGTTTCTGGAACTGGCCGAACCGGTTCCTGGCCCGATTACGGACGTGTTCTGCGAACGCGCGCGGCGACACGGCATGGTCATCATCCTGAATCTGTACGAGCGCGACGGCGCGCGGGCATACGATTGCTCGCCTGTCATCGACGCCGACGGCCGCCTGCTCGGCCGCACGCGGATGGTGCACATCACGGACTACGCGTGTTTCCACGAGCAGGGCTACTACACGCCGGGTGATACGGGCGCTCCGGTATACGACACGCGCGCCGGCCGAATCGGGGTCGCGATCTGCTACGACCGGCACTACCCGGAGTACATGCGCGCGCTCGCCGTCGCCGGCGCGGATCTCGTGGCGGTTCCACAGGCTGGCGCCGTCGGCGAGTGGCCGGAAGGTCTCTATGAGGCCGAGCTGCGGGTGGCCGCCTTTCAGAACGGGTACTACACCGCCCTCTGCAATCGCGTCGGCGAAGAGGACTGCCTGACCTTCGCCGGCGAAAGCTTCGTCTGCGCACCAAACGGGCAGGTCATCGCGCGCGCGCCCGCGGGCGAGGACACCATCCTTTATGCTGACGTCGACCTCTCGTCCGCTGAGCGGTCGCACGCGCGACGGCTGTTCCTGCGCGACCGCCGCCCTGAACTCTATGCGGAGTGGGTACGCGCTGCGGTGGGGGCACGCTCGTGATGAACCGTCTCGTGGGCAACTGGCGGCTCATCGCGTACGAAACCGTGGACGCCTCCGGTCGACGGACCAACCCATACGGGGAAGCCGTTGGCCGCCTCACATACGACGACCACGGCAACATGTCCGGTCAGGTCATGCGGCCGCACCGTGCGCGCGTCGAGCTCGGAGAAGGGAACGCGCAGCAGGTGCGCGCGGCGTACACGGGATACATCGCCTACTTCGGCACGTACGAGGTCGATCCCCGCGGGAACCAGGTTATCCATCATGTGGAGGGGTCGCTCAATCCCGCGTGGGTTGGAGGGAATCAGGTTCGCGGGATGCGATTCGAGGGGGAGCGTCTCGTGCTCACCGCGCAGGTCGATAAAGGGCGTCAGACCGTGACACACACCTTGATATGGGAACGATGCTGACCGCCGGCCGCATCATCTGCGTCGGCGCGGTCCTTGCGCTCGCGCTCGGCGCGTGTTCCGCCGTCCGCAGCGAAAGCGACTCCTTCGCCACGCTGCAGGAAGCAAAGGCTGCGGGCGCAATCGAACGCGGCTGGGTCCCCGCCGGCCTTCCGGAGAAGACGACCGATCTCCGCGATGCCCACGTGCCATCGGGAACACACTGGGGTCTCTTTTCGTTTCCGCCAGACGACGCGACGCCCTTGCGGGCGCTGGTTGGCGACGAGATCACGACTTCGCCGCCGCCGTGCAATCCACCCGCACGATTCGAATGGTGGCCGCGCATGCTGCGCTCGCCGATCAACGTCGCCTCCGCTCACGAGACAGGTCTGCGCTTCTACACATCCCGCGACGGCCAACGCGTCTTCGCCGTCAACTGGAAGCAGGGCAGGGGGTTTTATTGGAGCGTGGAAGAACGATAAAGTCCCAACTCCCAATTCGCAACTTCCGAGTTGAAACCTCGTGGTTTCAACTTCCAACCCGGAAACCGCGCGCCCACCCCGCACTCCGCAGTCCGCTACCCGCCGTAGAACACCTTCACGTGGGATGCGAAAGGCTGGACGACGGCGGGTGTGAGGCCGCGGCCGGCGACGCGGAGTTTGCGCAGCCGCGGAAGGCGCGCGAGCCGGGAGACGCCTGCGTCCGTCAGCCCATGACACGCGTCGAACGTGATGCGCTCCAGCGAATCCATCGACGACAGCACCTCCGGCGTGCGATCAGTGATCATCGTGTAGCTGTTGAAGTACGAGCGCAGGCGCATGTTGCGAACGCGTTCCGTGGCGTGATCCGTCGTGTTGCGGCAATACATGAGGATCAGCGATTCGAGCCGCGGGCACGCCGCGATATGTCGATAGCCCTCGTCCGGCACGTCCATCGGCATCAGTTCTTCGAGTGCCGGGAAGTCTGGCAGCCTCGCGAGCCCTCTGTCGTCCACGTTCAAACAACTGACAGACAGGCCGCGCAGTGTCGGAATGTCGGCCAGCGCTGTGAATCCGCGGCGGCGAAGGTTGTGGCAGCGGCGGCCCCAGAGGTACTCGAGCGAGCGTGAACGAGAGAGCGCCGCGAAGCCGTCGTCCCCGGCAACCGTGTCCTGGGCGACGAGTGCGCGCAGCGAGGCCATTGCGGCGATGACCGGCATCCAGTCGTCCCTGGCGTCCGCAGCGAGGACGGCGAGGTGCGGCAGATCGATTAAGGACGCGAGTCCGCCCGCCGTGATCGCGAGGCGACTGTCGTCGAGGTCGAGCGAGAACAGGCCGTCCAGGCGGCGAATCGTTTTCAGTCCGGCATCCGTGAACGCGCCTCGAAGAGAGAGGTGGTTGGGCAGCACCCGTTCGCCGAACAGTGACAGCCGCGCCGCGCGTCCTTGCCAGGTCTTCAATTGCGGCAACTCGTGCAGCAGCGGAAGTCCAGCGTCGGTGACACCGATGCCGCTCGTCAGCTCGCGAAGGTGCGGCTTCCCGGCGAGCGCGCGAAGCGC
>Ga0310810_10004842_pt1 | contig 14956 bp, 11 predicted proteins | sample NCmetagenome_FD_207641 | JGI IMG/M metagenome (GOLD analysis project Ga0310810, IMG submission 207641) | Soil microbial communities from experimental microcosm in Duke University, North Carolina, United States - NC | ecosystem: Engineered > Artificial ecosystem > Soil microcosm > Unclassified ...
GGAAATTGCCGGCGTCGGTCACTTCGAGCGCAAGACGCTGCCTACCGCGGTCTGGGCAAAGGTCCCGCTCAGCGACCCGCTTGCGCAGCTGCAGCGGCGCGTCGAACGGGCATGCCGCCGCGCCGGTCTCGAGACGGAAAAGCGCGGCTATCGCCCGCACATCACCCTCGCTCGTCTCAAGCGAACGGCCGGGCCGATCGGCGGCTGGCTGGTCGAGCACGGGACGCTCCGTGCCGGCCCCTGGGACGTCGGGCGCTTTACGCTCTTCGAAAGCCTTTTGCGTGAGGGCGGGCCGCTCTACGCCCCGCTGGTCGATTACGAATTCTGACGCACAAACCGTTGCTTTTGCTCGGCGAGGCGTGGAGCCGCCGGCGCGTCCGTTCGTTGTGCCGATGATAGCGGGCGGGGTCACGCCGACAGGAGCGACCGATAGCCCCGCCACCTCTCCCCAGCGCCAATCGGCATCCCAACGGGGCAAACACGCCGGGCCGCCGCAGGCGGGGCAAGCTGCGCTCCCTGGCGCGCAGGCTGCAAGAGAGGAATCGAGCGCGGCGCGAGGGCGGCGGGAACAAGGATGGAGGCCGCAAGCGGCGGAAAGCCGCGTTCGCCATCTCGGTCGGTGTGATGGGGCTCAGCACCGCCGCCATGGTGCCTCCGAAACCGGCTCCCGCTTTCACGTCGCCCGCGGCAAGGCAGCGCAAACCGGCAACCCTCCTCACGCCGAGCCACAGGCTGCTCAGCGCGATGATCCAGGAAGAAGGGGCGCGGCTGACCGTCTATCGCGACGTTGCCGGCAACCCCACCGTCGGTGTCGGCCACCTGGTCACTTCGGTCGATAACCTCCACGTCGGCGATCGCATCAGCGAGGATCAGGCGCTCGATCTTCTCGAGCAGGACCTTGGAATGGCGCAACAGGCCGTCAGGCATCTCGTCGGCGACCTGCCGCTCTACCAGAACGAATACGATGCGCTGGTCGACCTTGCCTTCAACGTCGGCGAGGGCAATCTCGCCCCCGAACGAAGCCCTGAACTGAACGCGGCGATTATGTCGCGCAATTACGATGCCATTGCCGAGCAACTCGACTACCATCATGCCGCCGGGCACATGGCGATGGGCCTCGTCTACCGAAGCGAGAGACGTGCGAATATCTTCTCCGACGCTTCCTATGCAGATCCGCGCGACGCCGACGGGGCGTCGGTTGCCATCTAGAGCGGCCGTTGCGGCAGCGCTTGTGCTCACGGCGACGAGTTGCGGGCCCTCTGCGCCTGAAAGCAAGCCGCCGGCGGAAAACGCCTTGCGTTCCGGCTTGGAGGAATCGGCAGATTGCCTGGCGGTCGTCTGGAAGGCCCAGCCGGCGCCTGGCAAAGCCTTCGATCGCGCGCACGACCGGGCGGACGGCGGGGCGCTGTCCTGCGCCACCGGTACCAGCGCGAGCGAGTTCGCGGCCGCGCTGGCTGCGATCCGCTGGGCCGCGCCCCGCCGCGACAGGACCGCGCTCGCATCGCAAATCGGCCTGCCGCTGCTGTTCATCGACGTTTCCGGCAAGAAGACCCGGCTCGATCGCGACGACCTTGCCGCCGACGCCGCGCACGTATTCTCGCCGCCGATCCTCGCTATGCTCGAGCGCCTTAAGCTGGAAGACCTGTCCGTCGTGCCGCACGAAGGGGCATTCGCCGATCTCGGCGCGGTTTGGCTGGTGGCGGGCCGGACGGGCGGACGTCCGAAGATCGTTACGATCGACCGGCAAGCGCTCGAGGAGGCTGCCGCTGCTCGACGAGCAAAGCCGCCGACCTGAATAGTCGGTTCAACCGATTGTCATCTGCTGCTTCTTATCGCATGGGCAAGTTTCACGCGAAACTGCTTTCGCGTGCGAGTTGCAGGAGATTTCTTGAATGCGGGTGCGTTTGTTGGTCGCAGTGGGAATAGGTGCGATGGTAGCGGTAGGAGCAACGATGCCAGAACCGGCGATGGCGAAGGAGCGGTCGGCTCCGCAGGCGGCGATCCCTCATGCGACCGGTCCTTTCGCGCAGGAAAGTACCCTTCCCTTCCACGCGCCGGATTTCCGCAAGATCAAGGACAGCGATTTTCTGGTGTCCTTCGAACAGGCGATGGCGATCCACAGTGCGGAAGTGGCAAAGGTGGCCAACAACCCTGCGCCGCCCACGTTCGAGAACACGATCGTCGCTTTCGAGAAGACCGGACGGATGCTCGACCGTGTGCAGGCTGTGTTCGATGCATTGACCAGCGCCGACACGAACGACACGCTCGACAAGATTCAGGCAGAGATATCGCCCAAGCTCACGGCCCACTACGATTCCATCAACCTCGATCCCAAGCTCTTCGCCCGGGTCAAGGCGGTGTACGACAAGCGCGGCTCGCTGAAGCTGGACGAGGAAGACGACAAGCTCCTCGAAAAGACCTACAATCACATGGTCCACGCAGGCGCCCTTTTGACTCCGGCGCAAAAGGCCGAGGTCAAGCAGATCAACGCCAAGCTCTCCGAAGTGACCACGCAGTTCAGCCAGCGGCTGACGCAGGCGCAGGCCGACGGCGCGCTTGTCGTCGACGACAAGGCCAAGCTCGCCGGAATGAGCGACAACGAGATCGCCGCCGCGGCCAAGGAAGCAGCCGACCGCAAGATGCCGGGCAAGTGGGTTCTGGCGCTGCAGAACACGACGCAGCAGCCGCAACTCGTCAGCCTGACAGATCGCGCGACCCGCAAGGCGCTGTTCGACAAGGGCTGGCACCGTGCTGACGCGGGCGACAAGAACGATACCGGCGCCTTGGTGGCGGAAATCGCCAACCTGCGCGCGAGGAAGGCGGCGCTGTTTGGCGAGCCCGACTGGGCCAGCTACACGATGTACGACAGCATGGCGAAAGACCCGAAGACCGCGGTCGACTTCATGAAAGCCATGGTCCCTCCGCTCAAGGCGACGCAGCTCAAGGAGGCCGCCGAGCTCGACGCCGAGATCAAGGCCGCCGGGCAGGACTTCGACGTGCAGCCTTGGGACTGGCAGCTTTACGCGGCGCAGCTGAAGAAGGCGAAGTACGACTTCAACGAAGACGCGTTGAAGCCCTATTTCGAAATCCATCGCGTGCTCGAGGACGGAGTCTTCTATGCCGCCAACCAGCTTTACGGCCTGACCTTCAAGCAGCGCACCGACATTCCGGTCTACAATCCCGACGTCACGACCTACACGGTTTACGACAAGGACGGGTCCGAGCTCGGGCTTTACTATTTCGATCCCTACCAGCGGCCGAACAAGCAGGGCGGAGCGTGGATGTCGAACTTCGTCGAGCAGAGCCACCTGTGGGGCGAGAAGCCGGTGGTCTTCAATGTGCTCAACATCCAGAAGGCGCCGGCCGGCGAGCCACAGCTGATCACCTGGGACAACGTCACGACGATGTTCCACGAGTTCGGCCATGCGTTGCACGGCCTGTTCGCCAACCAGAAGTACACCACCACGTCCGGCACCAACGTCGCTCGCGATTTCGTCGAGTATCCGAGCCAGGTGAACGAGATGTGGGCCTCCGACCCCCAAGTGCTGGCGCACTACGCCAAGCATTACCAGACCGGCGCCGGGCTCGATCCGAAGCTGATCGACAAGCTGGTCGCCTCGCAGACCTTCGATCAGGGCTATCAGTTCGGTGAGACCGTCGAAGCAGCGCTGCTCGACATGCAGTGGCACGCGCTGAAGCCGCAGCAGGCCGCGGCGATCAAGACCACTGCCGATGTCGATGCCCAGGAAGCCAAGTGGCTCGCCGAGCTCGGCCTCGATGTGGCGCACGTGCCGCCGCGTTATCGCAGCACTTATTTCCGCCACATCTTCGGCGATGCCACGGGCTACTCGGCCGGGTATTATTCGTATCTGTGGACGCAGATGCTCGATCACGACAGCCGGCACTGGTTCAAGGCGCATGGCGGCCTCACCCGGGCCAACGGCGAGCACTTCCGCGACACCGTCCTGGGCAAGGGGGCGACCGAGGATTACGGGGTGATGTTCCGCAACTTCACCGGCCACGACCCGGATCCCAAGCCCCTGCTCGAGGACCGCGGCCTGATCGAGGACGCCGCCGGCAGCTAACCGGCGACAAGCGCCCGCGCGCCGCGCTCCCCGAGCCAGCGCGCGGACACGCCCCAGACTTGCTCGATCAATTCCGGGTCGAGCGCGACCTCCGGCGGCGCGTCGGCGGCGAGCTCGCCATTGTCGAGCACGAGCACGCGATCGGCGTGGTTCATCGCCAGCGCGAGATCATGCAGCACCAGCACAACGCCGGCGCCGTTGCGGGCGGCCTCGCGCAAATGGCCGACAAGGGCCAGCTGATGCCCGAGGTCGAGCGCGGCGAGCGGTTCGTCCGCGAGAATCCAGCGCGGCTCGCCGGCGAGCACTCGCGCGAGCAAGGCGCGGGCTTTCTCCCCTCCGGACAGCGTGCTGACCGGCCGAGTTGAAAACGATTCGAGGTCGAGCGCCTCGATCGCAGCGTTGACCTGTGCCTCTCCCCAATCGCGATATGGCAGCCGCCCCAGCGCGATGAGGTTCCGCACCGAGAGGTCCCAGGCAATCTCCCCCTCCTGCGGCAGGTACCCGATTGCCCTCGCCCTGGCGCGGGGCTGCAGTGACGCGAGGTTGGCTCCATCGAGCATGGCCGCACCGCTCTGGGGCATCAGCAAGCCTGCGAGGCATTGCAGCAGCGTTGACTTGCCTGCTCCGTTCGGACCGCAAATCGCGGTCACCTCGCCGGCCCGAAGCAACGCGCTCACGCCCGCGAGACGGCCGGCGAGCGAAATGCCGCGCGCTTCGAGCATCACACAGTCTCCCGCCGCATCTTGAGCAGGAGGTGAAGGAAGAACGGCGCGCCGATGAGGCTCAGCGCAATGCCGAGGCGAAGTTCGGTCACCAGCGGCAGGAGGCGGCACGCGCAATCGGCGATGAGCACCAGCAGGGCGCCGGCGAGCGCGCTGGGAATTATCAGCGAGCCGGGTCGCCGATCCGTCAGCGGGCGCACGAGGTGCGGCACCATCAGCCCCACGAAGCCGATGACGCCCGCAACCGCGACGCCGCTGCCGACGGTGAGGCCGACCCCAGCGACCAGCAGCGCCTGCAGCCGGCCGGGCGCAACGCCGAGCGAGCGCGCCGCCGCCTCGCCAAGGGTCAGCGCGTCGAGCCCGCGCCCGCTGAGGCATAGCAAGGCGATGCCGGCGCTTGTGAGCGGCGCGGCGAGCGCCACATCCGGCCAGCCGCGGTCGGTTAGGGCGCCCATCAGCCACACGACGATCTCGCTCGTCGCGAAGGCGTTGGGAGCGAGGCTGATGGCAAAGCTGGTCAGCGCACCGGCGAGGCTGGCAATGATCATGCCGGCAAGCGTGAACAGCGCGATACCTGCAGCTCGCCCTGCGATGAGCGCCAGCAGCAGCATCGCTCCTGCCGCTCCGGCGAGGGCGAACAGCGGCAGCAGCCAGCCGCCCGCCAGGCCCAGCAACAGGCTAAGGACCGCCCCGAGGGCGGCGCCCGGCGCGATGCCGAACAGGCCGGGATCTGCGAGCGGATTGCGCAAATAGCCCTGCATGGCCGCTCCCGCTGCACCAAGGCCTCCGCCGACGACCACGGCCAACAGCGCTCGCGGCAGCCGCAACTGGGCGAGGATGATGGCCGCGTTCGGTGTCGTCCACGGATCGACCCACACCCGTCCGGCAAGCAGCGACAGCGGCAGTGCCAGGGCGAGCGCGAGGAGCAAAAGGGGAATGGGACGCGTCACGATGCGCGGTCCCGCAATTCGGCCAGCCGTGCAGCCAGCCGCGGGATCGTCGGCCCGCCGCAAAAGAGCAGGTTCGGCTCGAGCGCGGCGTAGCGCGATCCCTTGAGGTGCCTCAGGGCGGGATGATGTTCCATCCGTTCCTCGCCCGCGGCCATGATTACCTGCGGCGGATCGGCGAGCACCCGCTCGAGCGGCAGGTACGCTCCCTGCCCCAGTCCCTGCGCAGCCGACAGGCTGGCGAAGCCGCTGTTCGCGAGAAGTTGCGACACGAGAGTGTCAGGCCCTGGAACCAGGCCGCCCTCCTGCCAGACGAGCGCGGTAACCCGCTGGCCGCTCCGACGGGACGAAGCCACCGCCTCATCGACCTGCGCCACCAGGCGCTCGCCAAGGGCCGGCTGGCCCGCGACATCGGCCAATTGGCGAACCTGCGCTTCGCTTTCGGCGACGGTGGAGGCAATGCCGACCGTCTCGACCCTTATTCCGAGACGGCGGAAGGCATTCATTGTCGCAGGATCGCCAAAGCTGCTGGCGACCACCACGTCGGGGTCGAGCGCCAGCACCTCCTCGACGGTGCCGCCGGTTGCCGGGAACTGCCGCGCTTGCGCAAGCGGCATCGAGGTTGCGCGGACATCGTGGCTCAAATGCGAGATGGCGAGCAGTTGCCCTGGCGCGGTGACTTCAGCCAGGATCGCGTCGGTGCAGGGATTGAGGCTAACGATCGTAGGATGTCCTTGGGGGTTGTGAGCCGCCGGAACCGCCGTGCATCCTGCGAGGAGCGCCATCGCCCCGGCGGGAGCCATGCAGCGCCCGAACAGCGCAGCGTGTCGTCGGCCTGGCCGCACGTGCGCGCTCACAGCCGCCGTCTCGCCCCGAAGAACGCCCCGCGCGGCGGAGACGCATAGCCGGCGGCGGTCTGATAGCGTTCGTTCCACAGGTTCTCGATCCGACCGTAGAGTTCGATCTTATTGCCGATCGGCCATCGGGCTGTCACGTCGAGCACCGCGTAAGGCGAAAGACGCACGCGATTGGCCGCATCGTCAAAGCTGGCCGCAACCCATCTTAGGTCAGCCCCGATCGATGCGCCGGAATGGTTCAACCGCCAGTCGGCGCCCAGCGAAGCCATGTACCGCGGTCGGCGGGCCAGTGTGTTGCCGCGGCTGGGGGACCCTGCGGTGCGATCCCGCGCATCGACGATGCTGTAGACAGCGCGAGCTACCAGACGCGACGAGAGTTCCTGCGTTGCCTCCAGTTCGATGCCTTGCGCGCGGGCGCGCCCGACATTGTCATAGGTGCCGAACGGCCGATCGGCGCAGATGCCCCTGGTTTCGCCGAAGCACGAGACGAAGTCGATCAGCGCCTCGCTCTCGCGGCGGAAAAGAGTGGCCGAGAAATGCGGATCATAGTTGCGATCGTTCAGCTCGACGCCGATGTCCGCGCTGCTGCTGCGCTCGGGACGAAGCGCGAGGTTGCCGAAGTCCGAGAACAATTGGAACAGCGTCGGCGCCTTGAAACCTTCCCCGAAGCTCGCTCGGAGCCGCCAGCCATGGCCGAGTGCCAGCGACGCATCGGCGCCCAAGGTCGTCGCCGTGCCGAATCGGCTGTGATCGGCGAACCGGCCGCCGATGTTCACGGCGAGCGCTCCGAAGCGATGCCCGAGCTGGACATACGCGCCGGATGCGCGCGCCCGCTGCCTGGCATCGAAGGTGGAGGCGAAGCGGGTCCACTCATTTTCTCCGCCAAACCAGATGGTTGATTTGCCAAGTTCCCATGACCCCCGAACAATGAGCTGGTCCGAATGGCCATCCGTGGAATAGTTCGGCGCCGAACCGATCGACGGGTCGAAGTTGTCCCGTTCGGTGTCGGCGCCCGACCATGAGGCATCGACCCTCAGGCCTTCGTTCGAATAGGATATTCCGGCCAAGGCCGAGACCTGTCGCGTGTCCTGGAATTCGGCCGTATCCGCGAGGACGAAATGGGGTGCGGGAAATCCATCGATGTTGACGCGGGATGAGGCATACCTGATCGACCCGCGAAGATTGAGGCCCGGCGCCACAGCGAGCGAACCGGTACCGCCCGCCAGCCACTGCCGGAAACCGTCCGGCTCGCTCCCGTTGGCGGCGGCAGAGAAACCGTCCGTGCGGTACCACGCACCGTCGGCGGTTATCTTCAGCGGACCTTGGTCCACGCCGGCCGCCAATGTGCCGTAGGTCGTGTCGCGCGAGCCGTACTCGGCCGATGCCTTCACTCCGCTGAAAGTGTCGGTCCACGCCGCGAGAACGCCGCCTACGGCCTGGCTGCCCCAGATCGTGCCGTTGGAGCCCCGCAGGATCTCGATCTTGCCGATCCCGGCGGGGAGGAGCGTACCGAAATCATACCCCCCTCCCGGCGCGGCGGGATCGGCAACCCGCACCCCGTCGATCAGCACCAGCAGCTGTTCCGTCGCCGCACCGCGAAGACTTACGCCCGTGAAGGCGCCCGGCCCGCCATTGCGCGAGAACGAAAGGCTCGGGGTTCGCTCGAGTACGCGAGTGATATCGCCGCCCTGCACCGTCTCGATCTCGTCACTGTCGACGACGCTTAGAGGCAGCCCCGTCGTGCGGATCGTATCGCGCGTGCCGGTGCCGAGTACCGTGATGTAGTCTTCGCGGTACGGCTCGTGGAGCGCGATCGCCTGTTCGCCAGGCTGTTCCTGGGCCGCGAGCGGCGACACGCAAAGCACCGATATGCCGAAACACAATAGTAGTTTATGCATAGATCCTCCCGCACGACATCAACATGCCGTTCATGGCGGGAGGCCGCGCCAAAGTTGCGCAGTCATCCGTCGCTTGCCTGCGGTGCACCCCGCCCGCGGGCCGAACGACGCGTCTCGGATAGGTCTCCTGGCTCGCCGGATCGCCACCAACACGCCTGCCTTCCCGGCTTCGAAAACTCGGCCAGTGGCTTTGCCGGCGCGCGGCTCCCCGGTCACAGTTGCGGGGGCAGCCTGGGCTTCGAACCCAATTCCCTCGGCGAGCTCACGCCCGCCGGCCCGGCCTCCCGGGCGATCCGTGACACGGGCGCTCGAATAGCTCTGCTGCACACCCAGCGCAATCCGCAGCGCCGTTAACCTAAGCGCTCGACGCGTATCAACGCGGGACGGCTCCTTTGGCGCGAGTGCGGGGGTGGCTTCAGCGAGCTAGCGCGAAGCCGTGCCGATCACCCACAACTCGCCGGATTTCCAAGCCATGGTGTCTTCGCGTCGATTCCACGCGCGGATCACACGAGCCGGGCGCGGCCGAGCCGTGCTGGCGCAACGGCGGCGTCGCCTGCGCAAGCGCTGCGCCGCGATCGCGGCCGCCATCGCCCTTCCCGCGATGGCCGGCGCGACAAACTGGGTGAGCCCCGCATCGCGTGAGGCTTCCTCCAGCGTCGAACCCACCGCATACCGTGCGAATTCGGCCGAAGGCCCTCTCGTCGGGGCGCCGATTGCCCGCGCAATCCGCCGGTCGGCCGCGAGCCGGTTCGTCGACCAGGCAATCTTGCCCGGCCCGGTCGCGCGAGCATTCTTGTCATCCGGAAGCTGGCTCGACCGCGCGCGCGCCGAGCAATGCCTGACGATGGCCATCTACTACGAGGCGGCGACGGAGCCGGACGACGGCCAGCGCGCGGTAGCCCAAGTGGTGCTCAACCGCGTCGCCCATCCCAGCTTTCCGAAAACCGTCTGCGGCGTTGTCTTCCAGGGTTCGGAACGGAGCACCGGCTGCCAGTTCACATTCGCCTGCGACGGTTCTCTCATCCGCAAGCCCGTGCCCTACTGGTGGGCGCGTGCTCACCGTGTCGCCGAGGAAGCCCTCGCCGGCGCCGTTTACGCACCGGTCGGCCTGGCCACGCACTACCACACGCTGGACGTGCACCCTGCGTGGGACAACGCCATGCAGCGCGTGATCACGATCGGGGCGCATGAATTCTTTCGCTTGCCCGGCCCTGCTGGCGAGAGGGCGGCTTTCCACGTTGCCTATCTCGGCGGCGAGCCGATGGCCGCACCGCACGCCAAGGCGCTAACGCCGGCCCCATCGCCCGATAATGATCCGCTGATCCTCGCGCGAGCCTACGTCGCTGCGCTTCCGTCATCGTTTCCGCCTCCGGAGACGCGTTCCGCAACGAGCGGAACCACAGCGCCCAAATCCCAGCCGGTCTATTCTGTCGCCGTACAGGCTCACGGTGGTGACGCCCAGTTCACAGGAAGCAACCTGCCGGGCGGAGGGACCCTGTCACCCGAGCTGCAACGTAGCGGGCAGTGGCTCGATCGACAGTGACTTCGGCAACAAGGTAAACGCCGGATCGCATTGCGGAAACCATGCTGGCGAACCATCGCTTAGGCCGGGCGCGTTAGAAGAGGTGTGCTCGGGCCGCTCCGGTCCCTGGCCAATGACCGGATCGCACCAGGCATGAGCATTCGTTTTGCCGCCCCGCCCAAGTCCTTCAGCGTCAGGATCGCCCCTGCGCGCGTGCGCGCGGCACTCGCGAGGCCGGACAACGACAATGAGCCGCCGCTTTCGGATAACGCGTTGCTGCGTGCTGCCTTGCGCCATTTCGCCGAGCATGGCCTGGCGGCCGCGGGCCATGCGCGGCGCCGGGCCGAGGCCGCCTACTTCGCCGGCGATCGCGATGCCTATCGCTGGTGGCTCGGGATTTGCCGCACGCTCGATCGGCGTCTTGCACGGCAGCTGGGCTCCGAATTGGCTGCGAAAGAGGTCGGCTGAAGGCTCGCTTCAGTCGCGTCTTTCACACGTCGGCGTAAGGCGCTGATTAACCATTAGGTGACGTTCTTTCGCTAGCTCCCGCAGACCGAGGGGGGCGGACCGATCAATCGCCTGAGGCACATTTTCAAGGACTACCTTGCCGGCGACAGCGAGGATCAGCTTGTCAGGCGCAAGCTGGTCGCCTCGCTCTACTCGCACACGGCGAGCCTTGCGCTTGGCACCCTGGCCGGGATCGCTGCCGCGCTGACGGCTGCGCTTGTCACCCAGGACATCGTCATCGAGCTCTTCGCCGCCCTGCTGATGGGCGTGGCTATTGCCCGCATTGGCGTTGCCGCCCGCCTGTCGCGGGACAGCGAACTCATCCGCAGCGAACGCCGGATCCTCGAAGCGGTGTACGAAGTCGGCACCCTCACGTCGTCTCTGCTTGCCGGATCGATTGCCGCCCTCACGATGACGCTCGGCCCGTTGGAGAACCTGTCGGTTCTCACCGTCAGCTATGCCCTCGTGTACGGCGTCGGCGTGGCGGCACGCACCGCCGCAAGACCGGCGATCGCCGTGGGGCAACTGTTGCTGGCAAGCCTGCCGATCATCGTGGCCTGCCTGGTCATTGGCGGCCCTGCGCTCAATGTTCTTGCCGGGATCATCACGATCCTGACTTCGGGAATGGTCCTGATTACGCTCAACCTGTTCCACACGCTGCGCGAACAGATCTTCGCTGCCGATGCCAGCGCCGCGATGGCCGAGCAGATGCGCGAACTCGCCCGCACCGACATCGTCACGGGCCTGCTGAACCGGGGCGGGCTCAACCACGCGCTCGTCGAGCAGTTGATGCGCCTGCCGGCAGAGGGCAAGCTGGCAATGTTCTGGCTCGATCTCGACAAGTTCAAGGAAGTGAACGACACCCTGGGGCACGGCGTCGGCGACAGCGTCCTCGCCGAAGTCGCCCGGAGGTTGACCGAAGTGGCGCCCGAGGACGCGACGATCGCGCGCTTCGGTGGCGACGAATTCGTTGCCGCGTGCATCGTTCAAGACCGCGCGGAAAGCGAACAGCTTGCGAGCGCGATGATCGGCGATCTGTCGCGCCCGTTCCGCATCGACAATAACCGCGTCCCCTGCGGCGCGTCGATGGGCGTCGCGCTGTTACCCGACGACGGCCCCGACGTCGAAACCGTGATGCAAAGCGCCGACCTCGCGCTGTACCACGCCAAAGTTGGTGGCCGGAACCAGCTGAGGTTCTTCGATCCGGCGATGACCCGCGACCTGGTGCGCAAGAAGGAGATCGAATCCGAGCTCAGGGCCGCGATCCGTAAGGACGAGCTGTCGATCTTCTTTCAGCCGATCGTCGACCTGAAGACCGGCCGCATCCGCACCTTCGAGGCGCTGGTTCGCTGGTTTCATCCCGAGAAAGGCGAGCTGCGCCCGGACGAGTTCATCCCGGTGGCGGAAGAAACCGGCGTGATCATCACGCTCAGCAACTGGATCACCGCCCAAGCCGCCAAGGCGGCATCGCAATGGCCCGAGCACGTGACGCTGGCGGTCAATCTCTCGCCGATCCAGTTGCGCGCGCCGGGTGCAGCGCTGGGGATCCTCAACGCCCTCAAGGACGCCGGACTGCCGCCCAGCCGCCTCGAACTCGAAGTCACTGAAAGCCTGTTCATCGAAGAAAGCGAGCACGCCGCGCGTTTCATCGAGGAGCTGTCGGCCCAGGGCGTGCGCTTTGCGCTCGACGATTTCGGTACCGGCTATTCCTCGCTCGGGTACATCAACCAGTTCCCGTTCAAGAAGATCAAGGTGGACCGCAGCTTCGTCTCGGGACCGAACATCGGTCGCAAGAGCGACGCGATCATCAGGGCCGTGGCCGAAATGGGCTCGACGCTGGAAATGGAGATCGTCGCCGAAGGGCTCGAAACGATCGAGCAGGTCGAAGCCGTGCGCAACGCCGGATGCACGCTGGGCCAGGGCTATTACTTCAGCCGCGCGGTGCCGGATTTCCTCGCCGCCATGCTGCTCTCCCAGGAGCGCGAAGAACGCGACACGGCCAGCCGCCTCGCCGGCTGAAGCCGGGGCAGCCGCTCGCCTTTCGAGATAAAGCCTTCCGGCACGAGCCGGTCGCCTGCCCGCCCAAGCCACATCGCCAGAGCGCCGATATAGGCCCCGAGGCCAAATCCGACCGACGCCAGGCCGGAAACGGCCCACAAAGCGGCCGTCACGGCAATTCCGGCGGCGATGGCCACCGCCGGACCGCTCCACAAGGCGGATTCGATCCCGAGGCCGAACAGGCTGCGCAACATCATCCGCCGGCACACGGCTCGCGTGCCGTAGCTGACCAGCACCGAAAGACCGATGCCGGTGAGGCCGAGCAGCGGCTCAAGCACCACCGCAGCGGCGGCGCCGAGAGCCACGAACGCCGCGCTCAACAGCGCCATAAGGCGCGGCCGCGCATAAACCAGCAGCAGCTCGCCCAGGCCGAAGGCTCCCTGGACCATTTCGGCGGCGGCGAGGCACAGCATCGCGGCGTAACCGGAAGCGAAACCGTCGCCGACGAGATCGAGCAGCGGGCGGCCGAAGGCCCACAGCAGCAGCACCACGGGAAGTTGGAGCACCAGAACGAGCCGCGAAGATCGTGCGAGAGCGCGGCCCGCCTGCGCGATGGTTCCGTGGGTCAGAGTGTGCGAGACCAGCGGCACGAGCATGCCGTCGAACGCCTGGCGAACCTGTCGTATCGGCATGCTCACTTGCCGCGCCAGCCCATAAATTCCGGCCGCATGGGCGCCGAGCAGAATGCCGACGAGGTAGATATCGACGCGCATGTAGAGCGCATCGATCAGGTCCGACCCGGTGGTAGGCATGGCTCCCCGCAGGCGGCGCCACAGAAGACGGGGCCTTGCGCGATACTGGCGCAGGCAAAGACCGCCGAACCGTCGGCGCGCGGCTACCGCGGCGTAAACGAGCGCGCAGGCGGTTGCGAAAATATATCCCCATGCAAGCCCGACCGCGCGCCAGCCGAGCGCGTGGAGCAATCCGATGGCCGCTATGCTCACGAGCGGCTGGATCAGGCTCTTGGCGATCACGTCGTAGCGCATGACCTCCGTCCAGCGGGTCGCGGCGAGGAACACCTCGAGCAGTGCCTGCAGGACCACGGCGGGCACGAGATAGAGGATCGCCAACCGCGTGCTCTCGTCCATGCTGCCGGGTGGCGCCATGATGACGGCGACGGCAATCACGGCGGCGACAAGCCCGCTCGCGCAAAGCACGAGGAGCAAGGCGTCGAGGAGCGCATGAGGGGCGGCACGGCCGAGCTTCACGTCGGCATCCAGCCACTTGAACAACATCCACTTGGTGCTGAGGCCAGCTGCAATGGATGCCGCCTCGACAACCGCGATGGCGATCGTGAAGGCACCGAACAGCGAGGCCCCGAAGAAGCGGCCCGCGAGTAGCAGCACCAGCAGGCGAGCGGCAAATCTCAAGACATAGCCGAGCGCCGAAGCTCCGCCTCCGCGCAGCACCAGCCGGCCAGCCCCGCCGGAAACAGCAGCGCCTTCAGCTGGACGTGAGGCCGGCATGCCATGCCCCACCTTTCGAAAGCTGCAAGCCCCTGCCGGCTGAACAGTACGGCGCTGAGCGAGACAGCCCCGCGTGTTCCTGGAAAAGCGCCTGGAACTGCGGCAGGATCACCTCGCGGCGGAACTCGTTCGCACGCCGGGTCGCGGCCGCGCCCAGGTGCCGGCGCAAGTCGGGCGCGGCGAGCAACATGTCGAGCGCTTCGCGCATCGCTTCGGCGTCATTGGGTGGTACCAGCCAGCCGTTCCGGCCGTGTTCGATCATCTCGTTTGGGCCAAACCGGCAGTCGGACGCCAAGACGGGGGCTCCGCAAGCGAGTGCCTCGAGCAGGGCGTTGGGGAACCCTTCCCAGCGAGATGCGAGCACGAACAGGTCGGCGCGCGCCATCAACGCCCAGGGATTCGAACGAAAGCCGAGAAAATGTACCCGGTCGGCAACACCGAGCCGAGCCGCAAGCGCACCCAGGGCCGCGCGTTCGGGACCCTCGCCCACGATCGCCAACTGATGGCTCGCGCGGAACCGGCTCGCGGCAAAGGCGCGCAGCACGATGTCGTGGCCCTTCTGCGCCACCAGTCGCGCGGACGTGACGATGAGCGGCCCGCGCGGGGCGGCATCGAGCGGCTCGGCGGCACGACTATGGATCGTCTCGACGTCGACGGGATTACGAACGACGCGCAGTTTCTCCGCCGGCAATCCGAAATGCTCCCCGAGGCTGACCGCAAGCTGCTCCGAGTTCACGACGACGCAATCGGCTGCGCGATAGGTGCTGCGCACGAGGGCATGCTCGAGCCCGCGCCTTGCCTTGTCCCGTCCGTCCTCCCTGGCGGAACGGACAATGTTGTTGCCCTCGCGCGCGATCCATCTCGGTCGCTTGCCGCGCATCCCCCGAAGAGCGA
>Ga0310810_10004843_pt1 | contig 14955 bp, 10 predicted proteins | sample NCmetagenome_FD_207641 | JGI IMG/M metagenome (GOLD analysis project Ga0310810, IMG submission 207641) | Soil microbial communities from experimental microcosm in Duke University, North Carolina, United States - NC | ecosystem: Engineered > Artificial ecosystem > Soil microcosm > Unclassified ...
ACCGCGCTCTACGCGCACGGCGATTATGCGACCTCGCTCCAGACCATCGGGCATGCCCGTGAGCTCGAACCCGATAATCGCGCCATCGTGGCCGACGAGGCGTGGTTGCGCTTTGGCAGCGGCGACCGCACGACCGGACTCAGTACACTCGAGCGGCTCGTACAGCTCGATCCGAGCTTCGAGTCGTCGCATTACTACCTCGCACACGTTTATCTCATCATCGGACGCGACCGGGAGTTCCTGCGCGAGGCGAAGCTGGCCGCCGAGCTGCGCCGTCAGGCCGAGACCATCGACGTGTTGAACCTTGCCGAGCAGCGGTTCCTGAGCGGTGGCCGCCAAGCGATGCTCGAGCAACTATCGGCCAGCGAGGCGGAGAGCTGCGCGCGCGGCACGGGGTCCGCGGTGGTGGTGGCCGAGTACCGCGCCCTCGCGCACGACCGCGCTGGCATGATGACTTGGCTGAGGACCGCCGAGCGCACCCATGACCACAACCTGCCGACGCTGCGCGGCTATCCCGAGTTCAGCGACTATCGCAGCGATCCGGAATTCGTGAAGGTGGTCCAGAGGCTGCCGTGATGCGGCCGTGCGGCATCAGCCGCTCCGCTTGCCCGTTGCGCCCCTCTCGGTTCGACCGCTTACTTCTTCGGCAGATAAAGGTCCGTCAGCGTCCCCTCGAACGCCTCCGCGGCGCCGGCCACCGTCTCGGTGAGCGTGGGGTGCGGATGAATGGTGAGCCCGATGTCGGCCGCATCACAGCCGGTTTCGATGGCGAGCGCAATCTCGCTGATGAGTTCGCCGGCGTTGTTACCGACGATGCCGCCGCCGAGCAACCGGTGCGTCTCGGGATCGAACAGGAGCTTCGTGAATCCATCCTCGCGCCCGAGCGAGAGTGAGCGGCCGTTCGCCAGCCAGGGGAAGGCTCCTTTGCCAAAGGTTATGCCGCGCTCGCGCGCCTCATTCTCGGTGAGCCCGACCCAGGCGATCTCCGGATCGGTGTAGGCGACCGAGGGAATCACGCGCCAGTCCGCAGCACGCTTCTCGCCGGCTGCGACCTCGGCGGCAACCTTGCCCTCGTGCATCGCCTTGTGCGCGAGCAGCGGCGGTGCGGCGATATCCCCGATCGCAAAGATGTGTGGCACGTTGGTGCGCATCTGACGGTCGACCGGAATGAAGCCGCGCTCCGCGACTTTCACGCCCGCCGCCTCGGCGCGGATCGCGCGGCCGTTCGGTGAGCGGCCGACCGCCACCAGCACGCGCTCGAAAAGCTGCGGTGCCACCTCCTGCTCCCCCGCAAAGCTGACCCGCAATCCGGAAGCTTCGGGGGTAATGGCCGCCACCTTGGTGCCGAGAAGGATCTGCTGATAGCGCGCGCGGATGCGCCGCTCGAGGGGGCGCAGCAGGTCGGGGTCGGTTCCGGGCATCAGCTGCCGCGTGAGCTCGACGACGCTCACGCGGTTGCCGAGCGCATCGAATACACACGCCATCTCGAGTCCGATGATTCCGCCGCCGACGACCAGAATCGGCCCGGAAAAAGCCGGCACTTCCAGCGCGTCGCTCGAATCGATGATGCGCTTGTCCTGCGGCAGGCCGGGCAGCCGCACCGGTTCCGAGCCCGCGGCGATGATGCACTGCTCGAAGCGAATGCGCTCGGCGCCGCGCGGACCTTCGACCTCGAGGATGTTCGCGCTCTTGAAGCGCCCGACGCCACGCACGATCTCGACCTTGCGCTGTCGCGCGAGCACCTTCAGTCCACCGGTGAGCTTGGCGACCACCGCGGCCTTCCAGGTGCGCAGCTTCACGCGATCGATCTGCGGAGCACCGAACGTGAGTCCGCGCGCGGACATCTCCGCGGCTTCCTCGATCACCCTGGCGGCGTGCAACAGCGCCTTGGAGGGAATGCAACCGACATTCAGGCACACGCCGCCGAGCTCCGCATCGCGCTCGACGAGCGTGACCTTCATGCCGAGATCCGCCGCACGGAAGGCGGCGGTGTAGCCACCGGGCCCGGAACCGAGTACCAGCAGCTGCGTGCTGCGTGTGGCATCGGGGGTCCCCTCCTCGGGGGGGCGCGCCTGCGGCGAGGGCATGCGGACGGTATCCCCCGCATCGCCACGCGCCGGAGCGCGCGCTCGAGAGGTGGCGTCGGATTGCGGTGCGCCGGCCGCACTCGATGCGGCAGCCGGTGCTGTGGCGCCGGACGAAGCGCTCGAGTTGGCGGCCGGTGCAGCGGCATTCGCACCCGCCTCCACGCGCGCGATCACGGAGCCCTTGGAGACCTTGTCACCGCGCTTCAGCAGCACCTCGGTGATGTGCCCGGCAGCGGTCGCGGGGACGTCCATCGAGGCCTTGTCGGTCTCGAGCGTGACGAGCGGCGTGTCGACCTCGATGGTGTCGCCCGCCTTTACCAGCACGTCGACCACATCGACATCGGTGAAATTGCCGATGTCGGGGACCGTGAGATCCACGCTCACGGCACGGCCTCGAGGAGGCCCCGCGGATCGGCGAGCGCCCGGGCAAGCCAGGTGGTGAAGCGCGCTGCCATGGCGCCATCGATCACCCGGTGATCATAGGAAAGCGACAGCGGCAGCATCAGGCGCGGCACGAAGGTGAGATCGCGATAAACGGGGCGCATCGTCGCGCGCGACACGCCGAGAATCGCCACCTCAGGCGGGTTGATGATCGGCGTGAAGGCCGTGCCGCCGATGCCGCCGAGACTCGAGATGGTGAAGCAGCCGCCTTGCATGTCCGTCGGGGGAAGCTTGCCGGCGCGGGCCTTCTCGGAGAGCTGCGCGAGGTGGCGCGCGAGCTCGTACACGTCCTTGCGGTCCGCATCGCGCACCACCGGGACTACGAGCCCCTGGGGTGTGTCGGCGGCAAAGCCCATGTGCACGTACTTGCGCACGATCAGGTTGGCACCATCGGACGCGAGTGCGGAGTTGAAGCGCGGAAACTCCTGCAGTGCGCGCACGCAGGCGCGCATGATGAAGGCGAGCGGCGTCAGTTTCACCCCCGCAGCCTGGGCGCGATCCTTCAAGCTCCCGCGTACCTGCTCGAGCTCGGTGATATCCGCCTCATCGAACTGGGTGACGTGCGGGATGGTGGTCCAGCTGGCCTGCAACCGCGGCCCCGAGATCCGCTGAATTCGCGAGAGCGGCTCGAGCGCCGTGGGTCCAAACTGCGCGAAATCGACCGCCGGCACCGACGGCGCCGGACTTGGCCCGCGCGCAGCCACACCTGCCCCGCCTGCCCCGCCCGCAGCCGCGGCAGGCGCTGCGGGCGGGGACCCGCTCGCCGTACCCACGGTCGTTGCCGGTGCCGCGAGTGTCCCCTGCACGAAGGCCTTGACGTCATCGTGCGTGATGCGGTCCTTGAACCCGTGACCTGCGACCTGCGCGAGGTTCACGCCGAGCTCGCGCGCGAAACGCCGCACCGAGGGACTCGCGTGCGCGCGCGTGAAGCCCGGCTCATCGATCGGCGCGAGATCGCTGCGGTAGGAGGTGGGCACGCCGAGCAGCGAGCGCGGCGTGAGCACCGCGCCGCGGGGCGCCGCGGATGATGCGGGTGCAGCCGGCGCGCTCGCCGATGGTGCGCGCGGCGTAGCACTGGCCGTCCCTTGCGCGCTGGCAGGCGGCGCCGCAGGAGGCGCGGCGCGAGCGGAGGCCGCCGGCGCCGGCGGCGGGGATGGCGGCGGGGAAGACGCGGGTGTCGAAGGTGCCGTGGACGCCGCTGTGCTCGCTCCTGCTGCTGGTGCAGCCGCGGGTGCAGAGGCCTGCGCCGGCGAGGCAGCTGGTTGAGCGCCGTCTGCGCGCACGGTGGCGATGAGGTCGCCGGTGTTGACCGTGCCACCTTTGCTGGTGTGGATTTTTTCGACCACGCCAACTGCAGTCGATGGGACGTCCATGGTCGCCTTGTCCGACTCGAGCGTCACGAGCGGAGTGTCGATGGCGATGGTGTCCCCCGGCTTCACGAGGACATCGATGACGGCGACGTCCTTGAAGTTGCCCATGTCGGGCACGCGCACTTCGACCACTCCCGCCGCAGCGCTCATGGCGTGCTCCTCAAACCTTCCAGGGCACGGGCTTCGAAGGATCGACCCCGAGCGCTGCGATGGCGCGCGCGACCGTCGCGGGGTCCACCTGCCCGTCATCGGCGAGCGCCTTGAGCGCCGCCACCGCGATGTAGTTGCGGTCCACCTCGAAATGCCGCCGCAGCGCCGCGCGTGAGTCCGAGCGCCCGAAGCCATCGGTGCCGAGCGTCACGTAGCGCCCCGGGACCCACTGACGGATCTGGTCGGGCACGTTGCGCACGTAGTCGGTAGCGGCCACTGCCGGCCCCGGATGCTTCTCGAGCAACCCACGCACGTATGGCACTCGCGGCTTCTCGGCCGGGTGCAGGTTGTTCCAGCGCTCGCTCTCGAGAGCTTCGCGGCGCAGCTCACTGAAGCTCGTGATCGAGAACACATCGGCGGGAATACCGTAATCGTTCTCGAGAATCTTCGCCGCAGCGAGACATTCGCGCAGGATCGTGCCCGAGCCCAGCAACGTCGCGCGCACCTTGCCTCGGCCGCCTGCCTGCAGCAGATAGCCGCCGCCGATGATGCCGGCCTCGGTGCCCGCCGGTAGCGGCGGCTGCACGTAGTTCTCGTTCATCAGCGTGATGTAGTAGAAGATGTTCTGCTGCTCGGCGTACATGCGGCGCAGACCATCCTGAATGATCACCGCCAGCTCGTAGGCGAATGCCGGATCGTAGGCGACGCAGTTGGGCACGGTCGTCGCGACCAGCTGGCTATGACCGTCCTGGTGCTGCAGGCCCTCGCCGGCGAGCGTGGTGCGCCCCGCGGTCGCGCCGAGCAAGAAGCCGCGCGCCTGCATGTCGCCCGCCGCCCAGATGAAATCCCCCACGCGCTGTAGCCCGAACATCGAATAGAAGATGAAGAACGGCACCATGTTGATGCCGTGGTTGCTGTAGGCGGTGCCGGCCGCCATCCACGAGCACAGCGATCCCGCCTCGTTGATGCCCTCCTCCAGCATCTGCCCCTTCTTGTCCTCGCGATAGGACATGAGCGTCTCGGCATCCTGCGGGGTGTAGAGCTGCCCCACCGAGGAGTAGATACCGATCTGGCGGAACAGACCCTCCATGCCGAAGGTGCGCGCCTCATCCGGGACGATCGGCACGATGTTGCGGCCGATGTTCTTGTCCTTGAGGAGCATGGTGAGGATGCGCACGAACGCCATGGTGGTGGAGATCTCGCGCTCACCGGTGCCCTCGAGCAGAGCTTTGAACGCCTCGCGCGGCGGTACCGCGAGCGCGGGCGCGCTGTGCCGCCGGCTGGGGAGAAAGCCGCCGAGCGCGGCACGCTTGCCGAGCAGATAGTGCGCCTCCTCGGAGTTAGGATCGAACTGGCGGAAAGTCAGGTTGGCGAGATCCTCATCGCTCACCGGGATGTTGAAGCGGTCACGGAACGCGCGCAGCTCGTCCTCCGACAGCTTCTTCTGCTGGTGCGCCACCATCTGACCTTCGCCGCCCTTGCCGAGGCCATAGCCCTTGACGGTCTTGGCAAGAATCACGGTAGGCTGTCCCTTGTGGCTCATGGCCGCGGCGTAGGCGGCGTAGACCTTCTGCGGATCGTGCCCGCCGCGATTGAGCCGCCAGATCTCGTCATCGGACATGTTGGCGACCATCGCCTTGAGCTCGGGGTATTTGCCGAAGAAATGCTCGCGCGTGTAGGCGCCGCCCTTGGCCTTGAAGTTCTGGTACTCGCCGTCGACGCACTCCTCCATCACCCGGCGCAGCAGCCCGAGATTGTCGCGCGCCAGCAATGGATCCCAGCGCGAGCCCCACAGCACCTTGATGACGTTCCAGCCCGCGCCGAGGAAGGCCGCTTCGAGCTCCTGGATGATCTTGCCGTTGCCGCGCACCGGACCATCGAGGCGCTGCAGGTTGCAGTTGATGACGAAGATCAGGTTGTCGAGTCCTTCGCGCACCGGCATGGTGAGCGCGCCCATCGACTCCGGCTCATCCATCTCGCCATCGCCGAGGAACGCCCACACCTTGCGGTCGGAGGGCTTCACGAGCCCGCGGTGCTCGAGGTAGCGGATGAAGCGTGCCTGGAAGATCGCCATCATCGGACCCAGGCCCATCGACACCGTCGGAAACTGCCAGAAGTCCGGCATCAGCCAGGGATGGGGATAAGAGGGGAGCCCGATACCCGGACCGCCGGTTTCCTGGCGGAAGTGCCGCAGCTGCTCCTGCGTCAGGCGTCCCTCGAGGAAGGCACGCCCGTAGATGCCGGGAGCTGAGTGTCCCTGGATGAACAGCAGGTCGCCGGGGTGGCTCTCTGAAGGTGCACGCCAGATGTGGTTGAAGCCGACCTCGTACAAGGTCGCTGAGGAGGCGTAGCTCGAGAGATGCCCGCCGTATTCCGTGGACTTCTTGTTGGCGAGCAGCACCATCAGCAGTGCGTTCCAGCGGATGTACGCCTCGATGCGGCGCTCGAGCGCGCGGTTGCCCGGATACTCCGGCTCGAGCCCGACTGGAATGCTGTTGACGTAGGCGGTGTTGGGCTTGAACGGCAGGTAGGCGCCGTGGCGGCGCGTATAGTCGATGAGACGCTCGAGCAGGAAGTGCGCGCGCTCCGGGCCGTGGATCTTCAGCACCGAGTCGATCGATTCCAGCCATTCCCGCGTTTCGACGGGATCGAGATCCTCAAGCTTCGGCGGTTCGGTCATTGCGGAGTGCTCGCGAGCGGCGCGATCCGGGCGGCCTGCCGGCGCGGTCGCGACCGCGGTCGCGCGCGTGATGTGCCCTGTCGCGTTAGAATGCCGAATGATGGCGAGCGGCGACAGGTAAAGCAAGTGAGGTCCGCAGCCGTGCGCGTGCGCACAGGGGACCGCGCTCGCGAGCACCGACTGCTGCCCCGCTCGCGCGCTCCAGACATCGTCAGCGCTGCGCGCCTGAACGCTGATGCGCTCGACGCGCTGCTCGCTATCGTGCCCTGCCCCCCGCCGGCGGCGGCGCTGCGGCGCCTTCCCGAGAGCGCACGCTGGCGCGAGCTCCACCAGCGCGCCCCGGCGCGCGCGGGCGCGGTGCGCAGCACCGTGCTTGCCAACCGGCGGCATACGCTCGCGGTGCTCGGGTATCTGGCGAGCGATGCGAGCGCTTTCGAGCGGCTGTCGCTCGCAGGACGCATGCTCAAGGAAGCGGCTGCGCGCGCACCGCAGGTGATCGGCCTTGCCGCCGCCGGCCCGGCGGCGAGCGCGCGGGCGGCGCTCGAAGCTCTGCTCGCCGCGGCGCTCGCCCATGCATTCGCGCTACCGAGTTGGCGTACTACGAAGGAAGAGCGCGGCACCCGCCGTGTCATCCTGCTCAACGATGTGGGACTCGACACGCGCTACACCGCCGCGGCAGCGGACGGTACCAACCTCGCGCGCTGGCTGACCTCGCTTCCGCCCAACATGCTGGATGCCCGCGGCTACCGCAGTGCTATTGCGAGGCTCGCGCGCACGCATGGGCTCACGCTGCGCTGGCTCGATGAGCGCGCGCTGCAGCGCGCGGGAGCCAATGCGTTTCTTGCCGTGGCGGCCGGCAACGCCGAAACCGGCGCCGGAATCGCGCACCTGAAGTACCGCCCGGCGCGCCGCAGCCGCGCCGCGCGTGCCGAGGTGGCACTCATCGGCAAGGGAATCCTGTTCGATACTGGCGGGGTCAACCTCAAGACTCACCGCTCCATGTTGGACATGCACACGGACATGGCCGGCAGCGCCGTCGCGCTCGCCACGCTCATCGCGCTCGCCGAACTGCGCGCGCCGCTCGCCGCCGACGCGTGGCTTGCGATCACCGAGAACCGGATCGGCCCACAGGCTTACCGCCCGCAGGAAGTGGTGCGTGCGGCGAATGGCGTGACCATCCAGGTGATCCACACCGACGCCGAGGGGCGCATGGTGCTCGCCGACACGCTGGCACTCGCCGGCCGCACCCGCCCGCGACTGATGCTCGACTTTGCCACGCTCACCGGCGCCTGCGTGCACGCGCTCACCGAGCGCATGAGCGGCGTGTTCAGCAACCGCCCCGAGCTCGCAGCGGCACTCGTCGAGGCCGGGCGCGCGAGCGGTGAGCGGCTGTGGAGCTTTCCCTTCGAGTCCGACTACGATGCCGAGCTCGAGAGCAAGGTGGCCGATATCGTGCAGTGCTCCCCCGATGGCAAGGGCGATCACATCCTCGCGACACGTTTTCTGTCACGCTTCGTACCGGACGGCACACCCTGGGCGCACATCGATCTGTCCTCGGCCACGCGCAGCGGTGGACTCGCCCACATCCCGAGCGATGTCACCGGTTTCGGGGTGGGGCTGGCGCTCGAACTGCTGCTGAAACAGAAGGTCACGCAGCAACTGGACGGCTCGCCTTGAACGCTCTCGTCATGCGCCGGCCGGATGACTGGCATCTGCACCTGCGCGACGGGGCGGCGCTGGCAGCGGTGCTGCCCTTCAGTGCAGCCCGCTTCGGGCGCGCCATCATCATGCCGAACCTGAGCCCGCCGGTAACCACCGCTGCAGCGGCCGTCGCCTACCGCGCGCGCATCCTGGCCGCGCTCCCCGCCGGGGCGCAGTTCGAGCCACTGATGACGCTGTACCTCACCGATCGAACCGAAGTAGAGGAGATCACGCGCGCCAGGGAAGCAGGCGTAGTCGGCTGCAAGCTCTACCCGGCAGGCGCTACGACGCACTCGGATGCCGGAGTGACCGATGTGGGCCGCCTCGATGCGGTGTTCGAGCACATGACCGCGGCGGGGCTCGTGCTGCAGGTGCACGGTGAGGTGACCGACCCTGCGGTCGATGTGTTCGAGCGCGAGGTGCGGTTCATCGATACGGTGCTCGCGCCGCTCGCCGCGCGTCATCCGCGCCTGCGCATCGTGTTCGAGCACATCACCACGCGCGCAGCCCTCGAGTTCGTGCTGAGCGCGCGCGCAGGCATCGCCGCCACGGTCACGCCACAACACCTCCTGATGAACCGCAACGCGCTGTTCGCCGGGGGACTGCGGCCACACCACTACTGTCTGCCGGTACTCAAGGCGGAAGAGCATCGCGTCGCACTGCTCGCGGCGGTCGCGCGCGGCAGCCCGCGACTCTTTCTCGGCACCGACAGCGCGCCACACGCTCGGAGCGCGAAGGAGTCGGCGTGCGCCTGCGCCGGTATCTTCTCGGCGCACGCAGGCATCGAGCTCTATGCCGAAGCGTTCGCGGCAGCGGCTGCACTCGAGAAGCTCGAGTCGTTCGCTTCCGACCATGGTGCGGATTTCTACGGCTTGCCCCGCAATCGCGACACGATCACTCTGGTTCCCGAGCCCTGGGAGGTGCCCGCACGCTATCCTTTCGGCAGCGGGGAGCTCGTGCCGTTGCGGGCGGGAGAGCGAATCGCCTGGCGGCTCGCGGCCTGAGTTGATTGTTCACTAGAACCATCCTATGAATGACGCGCCGCCCATCGTCGTGCCGAGTGCGGACCCCGCCACCGCGGCGCTCATGTCACGGCGCTTCCGGGGCTACCTGCCGGTGGCGATCGATGTGGAAACGGGCGGCTTCAACGTCACCACCGATGCGTTGCTCGAGATCGCGGTAGTGCTCATCGACATGGATGGCGAGGGGGCGCTGCGACGTGGCGCGACGCACGACTTCCACGTGCGGCCCTTCGATGGCGCGCGGCTCGACCCTGCATCGCTCGCAATCACGGGTATCGATCCGTGGCACCCGCTGCGCCCGGCGCTCCCGGAGCGCGATGCGCTACAGCGCCTGTTCCGTGAGGTGCGGCACGCCGTGCGTGCCTACAACTGCCGCCGTGCGATCCTCGTCGGGCACAACGCCGCCTTCGATCTCGCGGCCATCAACGCCGCCGTAGCGCGCGCGGTTGTGAAGCGCAATCCGTTTCACCCTTTCTCCTGCTTCGATACGGCAACGCTTGCGGGCGCCGCGCTCGGCCAGACCGTGCTCGCGAGAGCGATCACCGTCGCCGGACTCGAATGGGATGCGGACAGCGCACACAGTGCGCGTTACGACGCGGAGCGCAGCGCGGACCTTTTCTGTCTGGTGTGCAACCGCCTGCGTGACAGCCACCGCAGCGCCGAGGAACGCGCGCGCGAGCTCGGCTGGGTGAGCGAGGGAGCGGAGCCACTTGCCAGCGAGGACACGCCCCTCGAAGAGGATCTGCCCTGAGGCGGGGGTGGTGCGCGGCGCCGGTTTACTTCGCGGCGCCGGCCTCGCTGAGAAGCTTCCGCAGCTCGCCGTTGCGGTACATCTCGAGCGCAATGTCGCAGCCGCCCACGAGCTCGCCGTTGATGTACAGCTGCGGATAGGTCGGCCAGTTGGAGTAGCGTTTCAGCGCCTCGCGCAGCTCGGGCTCTTCGAAGATGTTGACGTGCTTGAACTCGGCGCCGATCGCGCGCAGCGCGGCTACCGTCTGCGCCGAGAAGCCGCATTGCGGAAAATCGGGGGTGCCCTTCATGAACAGCACCACCGGGCTCGAGGCCAATTCTGATTTGATTCGCTCCACCACATCCATCTCGACTACCTCGTCCATCTCGACTACCTCGTAAGTTTGCGCCGCTCCGCGAGCACCGCAAGCAGCTGCCATTGATCGGCTGCGCTCATAGACATCCACCTGCTGATCTCGTCCCCGCTGCGCAGGCACCCGACACAGTAGCCACGCGCATCGAGCGAGCATACGTTGATGCACGGAGACGGTGGGCGTTCCAGGGGCTCCGTCGGGGCCGGTGCAGGCGCCGTCACGGCGCCGTTCGCCGTGGCGTCAGCATGCGTTGAATTATGGGGGTGCCTCGCCTATTCTTCAAACGCTTGCTGGCTCATCGCTCCCATAGAAACAAGAACTTGGAGATCTAAAGCCATGAATCTTCTGAACAACCACCGCTACACATTGATTGCCGGCATCGTCGTCGCCGTGGTGCTTGCGCTCCTGATCGGCGGGCCGCAATTCAACCAGTTGGGTTTGGCACGCTGGTTCCACATCGTGGCAGGGGTCTTCTGGATCGGCTTGCTCTACTACTTCAACGTCGCCCAGACACCAGCGCTCGCCGCCGCGGCGGCCGATAAGGGCGGCCCAGGGGGGGCCGGTATCACCAAATACGTCGCCCCGCGCGCGCTCTTCTGGTTCCGCTGGGGCGCAGTCGCCACGTGGATTGGCGGAGCGTGGCTGCTCGGATCGAGCCTCATCTCGGCGTTCACCTTCGGCGCGGTCGGCGATCCGGCCGGCCACACGGCCTATTACCTGCGGACGATCGGTACCGGTGCCTGGCTCGGCACCATCATGCTGTTCAACGTGTGGGTCCTCATCTGGCCGAACCAGAAGAAGATCCTCGGCATCGTCACCGCTACGGATGAACAGAAAGCCGCCGCGCGTAAGACTGCAGGCATCGCGTCACGCGTCAATTTCCTGCTATCGATCCCAATGATCATGTGCATGGCCGGGGCGACTCACGGTCTGCCGTTCATGGGTCGCTGAACGCCAGCGCGGCCGGTGCCCGAGCTTCCCGCCGATCTCGCCCACCAGGTCGAAGCCGCGCTGCGCGAGGACCTCGGCGCCGGCGACGTGACGGCGACGCTCGTGCCGGCAGCGCAGCGCGTGCATGGCAGCGTCATCACGCGTGAGGCGGCGGTGCTGTGCGGACGAGCCTGGGTGGATGAGACCTTCCGGCAGCTCGACCCGAAAGTGCAGCTCACCTGGCGCGCCGCCGACGGCGAGCGCGTCGCGGCACAGCAAGTCATCTTCGCCATTGCCGGGCCTGCACGCCCCGTGCTCAGCGGTGAGCGCACCGCGCTCAACTTTCTGCAGTTGCTTTCCGGAACGGCAACGACGGCGCGCCGCTTCGTCGATGCAGTCGCCGGCACGCGCTGCCAAATTCTCGATACGCGCAAGACCGTGCCGGGCCTGCGCACCGCGCAGAAGTACGCCGTGCGCTGCGCCGGTGCGCGCAACCATCGCATGGGCCTCTTCGATCAGGTGCTCATCAAGGAAAATCACATTGCGGCCGCCGGCTCGCTCACCGGCGCAATCGAGGCGGCGCGGCGGGATGCCGCCGGCATCGCGATCGAGATCGAAGTCGAAACGCTTGGCGAGCTGCAGGAAGCGCTCAACGCACGTCCCGACATCATCATGCTCGATGAGTTCTCACTCGATGAGCTTCGTACTGCCGTCGAGCTCAACCGCGCACACGGCGCGCACGCCAAGCTCGAAGTTTCCGGCAGTGTGTCGCTCGAGTCGGTACGCGCCATCGCCGAGACTGGAGTGGATTACATCTCCGTAGGTGCCCTCACCAAGCACGTGCGCGCCATCGATCTATCGATGCGGCTCGATTTCGGCGGCGGGTAGCGGCGCGACGAGCGCGTACGCCGCAGGTAATCCGGCGGCGCGATGAGTCAGGGATTGCGCGCGCTGACCACCCAGATCGCCCCTGGCAGCGGCACGCGATTTCCCTTTTGGTATTTCGCCAGCGCCGCGCGGATCGACTCCGCCACGGCGACACGTACCGCGGGCGGTTGACCATCGATTGCCCGGCTCGCCGGTCCGATGCCGAGAGCCGTCTCCACCGCGCGGTCGAGGCCCTCACCCTCCGCAAGGTCGATGGACAGGTCGATCGGCTCGAGCGCGATGGCGCTGAATCCAGCCCGCTCGAGGATGCGCCGCACGCGCTGCTCGGAGGCGAAGGAGTACGGGCCGGGGTCTTCGGGTCCCGTTTCGGGTAGCCGCGCAACGTGCCGGTAAGCTTCCTGCAGTGGCAACATCTGCCAGGGGTTCTGACGCGGCTCGCGCCAGCAGGCAAACACGAGGCGCGCACCTGAACGCAGCGCGGCTCGCATGTTGCCGAACGCCGCGTCCGGGTCGGCAAAGAACATGACCCCAAAGCGCGAGCACAGCAGCTCCGCCCCGCCCGGCTCGAATGGATAGGTTGCGGCGTCGCCGAGTGCGAACTGCAGAGGGAGCCCCGGCGGTGCCAGCTCACGCGCCCGTTCGAGGAGCGGCGGATAAACATCCACCGCGAGCACACGGCCGCTCGGTGCCACCCGCTGAGCGAGCGCGATCGAGATCGCGCCGCTTCCGCAGCCGATGTCGAGCACGGCCTCGCCGACGCGTGCCGCCGCGCGGTCGAGGAGCACCGCGGTGACCGGTGCCAGGAGCGCATCATGCAGCCGCTGATGAGCGAGCCAACGCTGTCCGCCAGTGCCCTTCCAGTAGGCAATGTCGCCGACGTTGCGGTCTGTGCGGCTGGGAAGCGTCATGAGGAAATCATACGCCCGGGGTCGGGCGGACACGATCGAGTGTCCTTTCGGGAACAGTGAACCAGACGGTTAACTATCGCCGCAGACACCCAAAAATGCCGGGTCTGCTGCCTTTCGGGGACTGCTGCGGTTCAGGGGAGCTGCTGCGGCTCTGGCGAGCAGCTGCGCTCCGGGGAGCTGCTGCGGTCCATCGAGCTGCTGCGGTCCATCGAGCTGCTGCGCTTTGGGGCGCTGCGGCGCTTTGGGGCGCTGCTGCGCTTCAGGCGACCGCGGACTTCAACACGCGCTGCGGCTGCGCGACGCCGTAGCCCTGCGCGTAGTCGACGCCGAGGCTGGTGAGCATCTGAATGATCTCGGCGTTCTCGGCGAATTCCGCGATGGTCTGCTTGCCGGTGAGATGACCGATCTCGTTGATCGACCGCACCATCTCGCGGTCGATCGGATCGCGCAGGATCTCGCGCACGAAGCTGCCGTCGATCTTGAGATAATCGACCGGGAAGTGCTTGAGGTAACCGAACGAGGAGAGCCCGGTGCCGAAGTCATCGAGTGCGAACTTGCAGCCGAGCTCCTTCAGCGCCTGAATGAAGCGGTTGGCTTGCGAGAAGCTCGCGACCGCCGCGGTCTCGGTGATCTCGAAGCATATCTTCGAGGCATCGAGTCCGCTCTTGTGGAACTGATCGATCACGAACGGCAGGAACTTGTCATCGCCGAGGCTCTGTCCGGAGAGATTGATCGAGCACTGCAGCAGCTTCTCGCGCTCATCGGCCTCGGACACGAGCCAGCGGAAGGCATTCTCGATCACCCAGCGGTCGATCGCCGGGGTGATACCGTAGCGCTCGGCGGCGGCGATGAAGTCATTCGGCGCGACGATGCGCCCGGTCTCATCCTTCAGCCGCAACAGCAGCTCGTAATGCGCACCGCTCTCGGCGCGCTGCAGCGGCTGGATGGCCATGCGGAACAGCTCGAAGCGCCCTTCTTCGAGCGCCGCGTTGATGCGCGCCGCCCACTGCATCTCGCGCCGCCGCCGCATGAGCTCGATGTCGTTCTCGGCGAAGCTGTGGACGCGATTGCGGCCGCTCTCTTTGGCGGCAGCGCAGGCGGAATCGGCGGCGGACAGAATCGAGGCCACGTCCTCGTTGTCGGCGGTGATCGGCACGACGCCGATGCTCGCGCCGAGCCGGAACACGCGATCTTCCCAGGTGAAGCGGAAGTTACGCACGCCCTCGCGCAGGGTCTCTGCGGTACGCATCGCCTCATCGAGCGAGCAACTCTCGAGCAGAATGCCGAACTCGTCTCCGCCGAGCCTCGAGAGGGTATCGCGCCAGCGCACCTTGGATTTCAGCAGCGCACCCACCTGGCCGAGCAGCGCATCGCCCGCAGAGTGGCCGCAGGTGTCGTTCACGATCTTGAACTGGTCGATGTCGAGGTAGCAGAGTGCATAGGAGGCCTCGCGCGCTTTGGCGCTCTTCAGCGCACGCTCGAGGCGGCTCTCGAACTCCCGCCGGTTCACCAGTCCGGTGAGCAGATCGTGACTCGCGTGATAGGAGAGGCGGCGATTGAGCTCGCGCGACTCACTCACATCATGGAATACGAGCACCCCGCCTGCGACGTGCCCCGAGCCATCGCGGATCGGCGCCGCGGTGCTCTCGACATAAAGCTCGTTGCCGTCGCGTCT